>Ga0315288_10000063_pt1 | contig 109325 bp, 108 predicted proteins | sample YL17G11_20_MG_FD_203454 | JGI IMG/M metagenome (GOLD analysis project Ga0315288, IMG submission 203454) | Sediment microbial communities from Yellowstone Lake, YNP, Wyoming, USA - YL17G11_20 | ecosystem: Environmental > Aquatic > Freshwater > Lake > Sediment | place: USA: Wyoming | collected... | reverse complement strand
ACTGGCGCCGCTGGTGGCACTGGAGGAACCGGAGCTGCCGGAGGCACGGGTGGAACTGGTGCCCAAGGAGCTGTTGGTGATACTGGTGTAACAGGAGGAACCGGTGGTACTGGAGGCACTGGTGCCGCTGGAGGAACTGGTGCCGTTGGTGCAACCGGACCAACTGGTGATACGGGTGGAACAGGGGCTGAAGGGGCAGCTGGTGCCTCCTCCTATACCTATATTGCCTATGCCTCAGACGATACTGGTACAGGATTTACGACCACCTTTAACTCTGCCCTAGACTATATTGCCGTTCGTACCAACCCGACTGTTTTGACCCCTGTGGTTTCAGACTTTGCCGGTTTATGGAAAAACTACAAAGGAGTAACCGGCGGTACTGGAGGCACTGGCGCCGCTGGTGGCACTGGAGGAACCGGAGCTGCCGGAGGCACGGGTGGAACTGGTGCCCAAGGAGCTGTTGGTGATACTGGTGTAACAGGAGGAACCGGTGGTACTGGAGGCACTGGTGCCGTTGGCGCCACTGGCCCAGTTTCTTTACAAGCAGCTTATGATGGAAATGTCTCGGCCACAATTCTTACCACTACTACTAAAAACATTGTTTTTACAGACATTGCCGACACTCAATTTATAGTTAATATGAACACTTCAACTGCTCCTGGGCTTGACATGATGAAAATTACCAATTCAGGTGCAAGTCAAGGAACACAGACAAGTGGAGTTGATGGTTTAGAAATTGATTTTCAAAACGCCGGAACTTCGCCCTATACCAACTCAGGTCTTCATATTAATGTGACTTCTAATAATAATGAAACCGGTACAAATATTTATGGAGTTTTTATTGATAATTTAAGTCCGTCTCAAGGCAACTCTAATGAGTATGGTCTTAAAATCGGCACTGGTTGGGATAGAGGTCTTGATGTTGACTCAGCCGCTCAAATCAACTCAACTTTGACAGCAACAGGAACAACTATAATCGGATCAGGTGGAAATACTTATACCTTTGATCCGGCGGGGAACGGACCAAGTTTTGCTGGTACAGCACGTCCTTATAGAAAAATGACTCTTTCACCTGAATATGCTGGTGCAGTTTTGACAAATTATTTCGGCGCCGGCGGCGATACCAGCAACACAACCGGCAGTATGACTTCAGACGCTTCCTCATCGGCGACATTGCGGACTCATTATTCCTGGACCACAAGTGAGGCCACTCCTTTACAAAGTTATGTTGTTGCTGTTAGGGTAACCTTGCCTTCAAACTTCAGCGCCTGGTGTAGTGCTAGTATTGCTGCTTGTTCCGGCAATACTGTTGCGGTTGTTGTTAATTATAATACTATGGCAATTGAAGCGGCTAATAACGCATTAGCCGTTTATATGTATAATACGGCCGGTACGCAGCTTGTTGCTTTAACTGGAAATGTGGTTGGTACTCTTGATGGTTGGGGAGAAGTGGACGTCGCCAACACAAGCCTTACCAACTGGAATACGGCTAATTCAACCGCAATTATCTATCTGAGAATGAGCGCCCTGAGCGTTCATCACGTTCTATTAGGAGACATTGTCCTAAATTATGTCTCAACTAATTAATCGTCTGATTATGTTTAAAGCTAATAGATTAAAAAAAACAATTATTAATGCTTTGGTTTTTGTTCTTTTATTGTCTAATTTACTACCCTTTAACTTGATGGTTATGGCCCAGGAATCTAGTCCTTCAGCGATTATTGAAACACCATTAGCATCACAGTCAGCCACCTTAAGCCCTACAGAAGAGATACTCCCTACCACTACACCAACGCTTATTCCAGATATAAAAACCCTTCCTTCTTTGACTCCTGCGCCTATCGCAACAGTTTCACCAACTTTATCACCAACACTATTTATCGAACAAAATCCCACTTCAGTTCCTTCAGCAACAATCAAACAGCCAATTATTATGAGGCTAGTTTCCAATAAAAATCTTCAGGCTAATCAAAGCCTGGCAGTTGAGCTTTTAAACACAAAAAATAATCCCTATCAAGTTTTATTAACAAAAAATGGTCAAGCCGTTAAAACAACTACTAAAGAACAGACGATTGGTGAAACAACAGTTTTAATAATTAGGCCACCATTAAGTTTTAGACCGGGAAAATTTCTATTAAAAGTGACCGATAGTACCGGACACACAGAAGAGCAAGAAGTTTTATGGGGAATGTTGACAATAAATTTTAATAAATCAGTTTATCTTCCTAAAGAAAAAGCTGATCTGGGAATAACTTTTTTTAATGAGTCGGGGAGTGTTGACTGCAACGCTAAAATTTCTTTAACAATAAAAAACGATCAGTTAGGGATTGTTGATGAGTTGTCAACGAGCAATGGCAAAATAAGTCTTAATCCTGAATGTCAATTGCGCAGTTATTACCTCACTCCCGACTATAGCGGCTCTTATCAACTGGGCGAAGCGGGTATTTACCAACTCCAGATTATTGCTCAAAACAAAAGCGGCAACTATTCTTTTACAGACTCTATTGAAGTAAAAAACAATCTTGTTTTTGATATTGAAAGACAAGCGCCAAGCAAAATTTTTTCCGCCAAAACTTATCCTTCTACAATTGAAGTTACAGCCAGTCAGGATTTTAACGGTACGGTTGTGGAAACCGTTCCAGAAAGCTTTAATATTATTCCTGCCTCTGGTAGTGCCGACATTAAATCATTTGATAAAGTTGAAACTACTAATCTATCTTTGGAAAAAGAGACCAGCATTGGGACTTTGTCAGCTCAACTTCGTCTCCCTTTTGCTGGAAATTATCCGTTGACTTTAGAATTTGGCGAACAACCAGACGATCCCAATTTACAAGAAGAGTATCAAAAAGCTGGCGCCATTGCCCATGATGGCGTTGATTTTGCACTACCGGAAAACACGCCAGTTTTGGCCATTGATGACGGTCAGGTTGTGGCGACCAGTTCGGCCATTTATGGTTTAACAGTGGAAATTAAACACAGTTGGGGAAAAAGTTATTACGGCCATCTTAGTTCGCTGACCGCTAATCTGAACCAAGAAATAAAAAGGGGCGACCAGATTGCTTTTTCCGGCAGTAGTGGTCTGTCGACCGGACCACATTTGCATTTAGCGATTCAACCCAATGACAGCGACATTACTAATGGTTATTTGGGAAAAATTAACCCCGCCCCATATTTGGGTATCAGCAAGACTAGCCAATCGGTTTTAGTTAAACAAATTTCTTGGCAGCTAAGTCTAAAAAAAGGCGAAAAAATTTCTCTTGGTTATCGTCTCGTGGTTTCCGGAATTGGCTCACAAATTTATTTATTTGAACCCCTAAAGTTATTAGAAAACGGTAAGACTACTTATCAGGAAAGCCGTCAGTGGCAGCTTACTGCTGATCAATCAACTGAGCAAGTTCTTGGCGTTGCCACCCAAAGAAAAAAAATCCGCCGTTTAAAACTTAATGAAAATAATAATCAGTTAGTTAATGTTTTAGGTTATGAAACGCCTGAGTTTGAGTTTGATTTAAACGATAATAAATTTAATAATCTTTGGCAAAAAAACGACCTTGACATAAAAAATTTAATAAGAAATCAGACCAGTCATGAAAAGGTTAAATTGGAAAAAGAAATTGTTAATAATGTTGAGGTTGATGCTTTTAATAAAAAAATTATTGTTTCTACGCCGACAGTTGATGGTTTTAGACCTGGCGTTTATAAATTTAATCTAACTATTCCATCCGATCAAGGAGAGATCAATATTACTCAAGATTTTACCTGGGGCGTTTTGGCTCTCAATCCTGACAAATCAATTTACACGGTTGGCGATACTTCTTTAATCTCAATTGGTGTTTTGAATGATAAAGGCCAGATTGTTTGTGATGCTGAGGTGACCTTAATCATTAAAGATCCAGCCGGAAAAGAAACTACCAGATCAACTAAAAATGGAGGAATAACTATTTCGGAAAACTGTCCTGTTAAAGATACTTTTCGTGGTCCTGATTATTTTACCAATTATATTGTTAACTTAGTTGGTACTTATACAATGACTTTGACTGCCACACAAAATAATCAGAGCTACACCATTATTGATAATTTCCAAGCTGAAGAAACGCCTAGATTTAGTGTTAAACGAACGGGTCCAACCAGAGTCTGGCCGGTTAAGTATCAACCAATGACCTTAACCATTGTTGCTAATGAAAATTTTGAAGGTGAGATAGTGGAAAGATTACCAAAAAACTTTCAGGTTCAGGTCGGGCCTGAGGTAAAAGTCAATCAGACAGATGAAGATTTGGAAATTTCTTGGTACGAATCAATGGTAAAGGGCGACATCGTCACTTTTTCTTACAGCTTTAAAGCACCGGAAAAAAGCCCTGATTTTTATCTTTTAGGACCACTAACTATTGGTAGTTGGCAGGAAAGTCGAGCCTGGCAATTGGCAATTGATACGACCTATATGTATCTTTTTTGGGATGGGGTCGGTGCTCCTGGTAATGGTTGGACAGTAATTACCACTTATGATGGTAAATTTCCTATTGGCGCTTCAGATTCAACTACATTTGGTACGGCTGGTGGTGGTTTAACCCACACGCCAACCATCAATGGTTCAGTCACTCAGACAACCGGAACCACCAACACTCAAGTAGGCGTAGCTACAGCAGGGACATATAACAATACTTTTGTTCACACTCATACAAGTTTAGCTGTAACGCCAGTAGCAGCTAATAATTTACCCGCCTATCGGAGCTTAAAACTAATGAAATATGATACGGGTATTCCGACCAGTATTCTTTCCGGTGCAATTGCTCTTTTTGATGCTGATCCTGATGCCAACTGGGCTAAACAAACAGATCAAAACAGTCGTCTAATTCAGGCTAATAGTTCAGTAACTTCAGCTGGTAGTGATTCCCACCAGCACACCTTAACCTGGCAGCAATTAGGAGGTAACACAACCCAAAGAGTTGATAGGGGTGCAACTAATTTTCTGGCGGCTGCTTCAGGCCATACTCATACGGCACCGGCACAAACCAGTACCGCCCTTGTGTCTAATAATTCTTTACCTCCTTATACTTCGGTAATTGTTGCTAAGGTTGGTTCAACTGTAACCATGCCGGTTGGTATGATTGCTCTTTTTGATGCTAATCCAGGAACAGCGTGGACAGTTAAATCAAATGCTGGTGGAGACTTTGACGGTCAGTTTGCCAGGGGAGCCGCCAGTTATGCGGCCAAGGCCGGTGGTTCTACTACTCACAGTCATGCGACTGAAACCAGCGGTGACTCGGCCGGGGCTGGTTCAACAGCTAAAGGTACGGCTGCAGGAACAGGTTCAGCGGCTGCAGGTCAAACTCACAAACTGCAAGTTTCTTTTAATACCAATGAAAGCAATGTCCCATCAGATTTCGCCGTTGTTTATGCTAAAAAAAATCCCGTCGCTGTTTCCGGCAAGATTTTACAAGAAGCTGGCTCAGGGACATATGAAGGAACCGATAAATGGACCAGTTGCAATGGTTCAACCACTAATATTTCCTGGGCTTTAGACAGCGTTGACCAGACTAATATTTACTGTGGTAATTCTGACGGCGCTTTTTCTTTTCAACCAACCCTTACTTCGGCCAATCAAGTGATTACGATTTGGTTAGATACGAACGGAGGAGATAAAGGTGTTTTATATGTGAAAAATAACGATACTATTAGCGATATTAGCGGACTAACGGTTTATAAAGACCGGGTTTGGTTGCAGTCAGAGTCTTCGGCATCCATTACCAACGGGACGATTAACACTTTTGACCAGTCTTCCAATGACACTGACATTCCGATTGCCTCAGATGGTACCAATGCCACAGTTGATGCCGGAGTTGAGATTCATGTTAATACCAGTGATACTTATGCGCCTGGTGGTAATGTGACGGCTGACAAGCTGCACATTAAAGGTACCTATACCGGCGGTAGTGAGACTTTGCAACTTAATGGTTTTGGTACCTCAACCTGTAATGCGACCGTTGCCAATATTAGACCACTTTGTATTGATAGTGGTGTTTATACTTCAACTACTAACACAACCACTTTCAAAGGAATATCAAATTCCAATCTGGAATCAGCCGCTGCTTATTACAATTTGACCATTTATCCATCAAGTGGGACGCCAGCCTTTACCGCTTTAGCCGCGACTACGGTTAATAAAGATCTTGTGATTGCCGCGGGTACATTGGCCATGTCAACCTATGGTTTAACTGTTGGTTCAGATTCCAATGCTAATTCCGGATCAATCAAAGTTGGAGGAATTATTTCTCAGTCTTCATCAGCTCTCACAACCATAAAAAACGCTTCTGGCAGCAACTGTATTGGTGCTAATGATGTTAACTGCGCCGGCACTCCAGGAACAATTGGTTTTTTCAATCTGACCATTGGTAGTGGTGCCACCACCTTTAGCACAACCATTAATGGAACTTCAGTAGTGGTTTCGGTTGGTGGTGCTCTGACAATTAGTAATAATGCCACTTTAAGTGCCAATGGTACATTAAATGTGGCTGGTAACTGGGACAATAGCGCTGGTGGCGTCTTTACTAAAAACAGTAGTTCAGTAGTTCTTAATGGTGCTGGAGGATCAACCCAGATTATTTATGGCCCAACTGAATTTTATGATTTAAGTGCCACCGTGAGTACTACTGCCCGGTTCCTAACCTTTACTCAAGGGACCACTCAGACAGTGACTCATGGTCTTGTCTTAACCGGCACCGCTGGCAACTTATTAACCTTGCAATCATCCAACAGTCCAACCAAATGGTTAATTAATACGACCGGCATAGCCTCTCCAAATCTTGATTATCTGACAGTTAATGATTCTCAATCAACATTGTGTATTTATGCCGCTCATTCTTCTGGAAGTAGTAATACCAACTGGGATTTTATTGGGACTGGTTGTGTGGCGGCTGGTCCGACTACCGAACAACAGATGCGCCATGGCGACTGGTTTAATAGTAGTGAAATAAGACAACCTTTTACATTCTAAGCTTGACAGTTTAATTAAAAGATTTACAATTAATTATTGTGAAAATTCCTAAAATTAATTTTTCCAGAAAAAATTTACCTTTTATTATTATTTCCTTAGTTCTGATTATTGTTATCATTATTGCCATTTATTTTTTTTATCAGTATCAAAAAACAAAAAGATTACTGCAAAATCCAGTTGAGTTGGCTCAGGAACAAGCTAAACCGATTATTGCCAAAATTAATAAATTAATTTTACTACCAAAAGGTGAGTTACCGACATTGGCCACTGTCACTGACAGAAACAAATTAATTAGCCAACCATTTTTTGCTCAAGTTGAAGACGGCGACAAGTTATTAATTTATCCCAATGCAAAAAAAGCCATTCTTTACCGACCGTCAATCAATAAAATTATTGAGGTTGGGCCGATTAACTCTATTTCTAATATCACCAGCACTTCAGCTGAGTTACAAAAAGACCCATCAACGATTATCACTAAAAATAAAACCGTTGCTCTTTATAACAACACTGATGTTGCCGATTTAAGTAGTATTACCGAAAAAGAACTGATAAAAGCAATTCCAGATTTAAAAGTCATTCAAAGCGGTAAAACCATTAATCAGTACAAAGAAAATCTGGTAATTGATCTTAAAGGTAATAGTCAGGCAATGGTCGAGCAGATTGCCCAGATTGTTTCTGCTAAGGTCTCAACTTTACCAGTCGGCGAACCTGTGCCTGAGGCTGACTTCATTGTCATTCTTGGTCAGTAAATATGACATTAATCTATCTTTTTATTATTGGTCTAGCCATCGGTTCTTTCTTAAATGTTTTGATTGATCGACTTCCAAATGAACAGTCAATTATGGGTCGGTCTCACTGCGATTTTTGCAAACACAAATTAAAAGGATTAGATCTATTTCCTGTTTTATCTTTTATTTTCTTAGGAGGTAAATGCCGATACTGTCATAAAAAAATTTCTTGGCAATATCCATTGATTGAAATCCTGACAGGAATCTCTTTTGTCTTAATTTTCAACCCCGATTTAATCGGGGTCAATTCTCAATTTTCCCACCTTCGTCAAGACTTCGGTGGGCAGGCAATTTTTCAATTAGTAGCGTGGTTAGGAATAGCAAGCTGTTTAATTGTTATCTTTTTTGCCGATGTAAAATACCAGATTATTCCTGATTCTATGCAAATAGCTTTTTTTCTTTTTTCACTTTTTATAAATTTGCTTGCCCCACGAAGCCTTGGCGAAGTGGGGGAATTTGGGATTTGGAATTTACTCAAATCTGGAGTTGTGGTGATGTTGCCGATTCTTATCCTATACTGGTTAACCAAAAGTAGAGGAATGGGTTTTGGTGACGTTAAACTGGCTTTTGTAATCGGTTTTTTATTGGGTTTAAAGGCCGGTTTGTTAGCCCTATACTGTAGTTTTATTTTGGGCGCATTAGTTGGTTTAATATTAATTATTTTCAAGCTAAAAAAATTAAAAAGCAAAATCGCCTTTGGGCCATTTTTAATTTTAGGATCAATAATTATTTTTATTTGGCAATCGTATATTTTTAAATTTATTTATCAAATCTACGGATTTTAGTCTTCAATAAAAATATTTATTGACAAGCGCTTATTTCTTATATATTATTGGCCAATATGTTTATTGGTGTTGTTGGCAGAATTGCTTCTGGAAAAGAAGTCTTTGCCGAGTATCTTATCCAAAAACATGGTTTTGTTTCTTTCTCCTTATCGACCATTCTCCACCATGAGCTTAAAAAAAGAAAGGTAAAAAAATTTACCCGAGAGACTCTTCAGGACATCGGTGATGAACTGCGGCGTCGGTATGGTGAGGCCGTCCTAGCGAAAAAGGCGGTCGCTATTCTTAAAAAAGACCATAAACAATTTATTATCACTGGGATTAGAAATCCGGCCGAAATTAAGTTTTTAAGAAAATTGCCCAATTTCATTTTGGTAGCAATAAAAACAGATCAGAAAATCCGATTCAAACGATTGCTTAAGCGGGCTAAACCCTGGGATCCAAAAAACTGGTCGGAATTTTTGGTGATTGATAGGCGTGACAAAGGTATTGGTCAAAAAAAATCCGGCCAACAGGTAGGCAAGTGTATCAAATTGGCTGACTATAGTTTGGCGAATGACACAGGGATGAAGAGTTTTCATTTGAAGATAAAGAGATTATATCAAAAACTTACTTGAACATTATTTTTTCATCAACCCGCGAATAGTCAAAAAGTTCGTCATCTTTGAACCAAACCTTGATTTCTTTTTCACCGTCTTCAGCCGTGTCTGAGGCATGGATAATGTTTCTTAGGGGTCGACTCTGTTCGTTGGCAAGATCAATTGTGTCATGGGAAAAATCACCGCGAATAGTACCGGGGGCGGCCAAAACTGGGATTGTGTTACCGGATAACTTTCTGGCAATTTCGATCGCTTCATAACCCTCAACAACCGCTAGAAAAACAGGTGATTCTTGCAGATAAGTAATCAACCATTGCTTGACAGTTTTGCCAATAGTCACAGGGTTATCACTACCAAAAACTTCCTTAACTCGCATCAAGACCTCCTGCCTGCCGGCAGGCAGGTTTTTAGCATAGTTGGTTAATGTCCTCTCACCAACTTTTTTAAACCAGGCGCCGGTTTCGGGATAATGGATTTTTATCTGTTGTTCTTTGGCCCAGATAAACTTTAGGCCGGTGATTTTTAAACCAACCTGTTCAAAGCGCTTGATTATTTTTCCAATCAGACCGCGCTGAACGCCATCGGGCTTAATCATTAACAAAGCTCTTTGTTTTTTCATGTTTGTTTGAAAATATTTGACATCAAATTTTTTATCTCCGTGGCCGTGCTCGTTCCTGCGCACCCGCCAAGTCGTAAAAAATTTATGTCTTCATATTTTTTTGTGATTTGTAATTTGTGATTTGTGATTTTCAGCTTATCTTAGATATAAGCTGTCCACATCTCTTTCATAACTCTTAAAATCCGTTGTCCCAAACCAGTATAAAATTTCTCTTTGCGCTTCAGCCACATCACCTGAGGCATGAACAAAGGTTTCTACTACTCGGTCAAGAGCTACCGAAAGAGGCGAGGAATCAAAAGAATGGCGGGCATGGATAGTGCCAGGGTCAGCTAAAAGCGGAATGGTATGACCACGAATTTTTCTTACTAAGGAGATGGCGTGAGGACCTTCCCAAACACAAACAATTATCGGTCCTTGTTTCCAATAATTAACCAGTCGTTCGTAAACAAACTTTCCCAGCTGATGAGGATCATCAGTACCCATGGTGGTTTTTACATCCAGATTTGATTGTTTGAAACTTGATAAAGTTTTTTTACCCATCTCAATAATCCATTCTTTGGTTCCTGGATAGTGGTTCTTGATTACCTGTTCGTCAGGTCTAACCATTTTGGCCGCCAGAAGTTTGAGACCGACTTCTTCCAAGTACTCAAAAATGGTTCCGATTAAACCTCTCTGTACCGCATCCGGTTTTATGATTACTAAAGTTTTTTCAATAAGTTTATTTTTTGACATTGTATTAATAAAACATAAAATTTTTAGATTCTGTCGTCAAATTCATTCCCGCCAGTGTTCATTACATTGCGCGCTGTCGGGATCCCTTTCTTTGCGCCACCTAAAAATTTTTAAATTTTAATCTGTGATTTTGATATTTGATTTTTGATCTTTAATATAATTTCTTCGGCGATTTCCTCTGGGCTTCTTTCACCATCTACTCTAATCCATTTTGTCCAGACCTGTCTTTTGACCAGCTCATCATATTTTACATAAGTTTTCTGCATAAAGGCAAGATCTTTTTCTCGAAAGTTAAGAACTTTATCTTCACCGAACTTACGTTTGGCCGCGATTTCCGGCCGGACATCAAGGTAAAAAACCATCTCTGGAATTTCAATCCTTTGGTTTTTAGCATACTCTAAAGCCTTTTTTTCATCATATCCTTCCAGAGTTTGGAAACAGAGAGTAGTGGTAAAAAATCGGTCGGCAATAAATATTCCCTCGGTTCTTTTTTTGATAATCAGCGGGCGGTCATCAATAAACTGCATCGTGTAAAGTTTAAACTGCTCATCGGCAGTCATTTTTTCATTTTTGTAGAGAAAATCTTTGATTTTTTTACCAACCGGAGTGTCGTAATGGGGATATTTTTGCAGAAAAACTTTTTGGCCGGCTTTTTGTAATTTTTCAAAGACTAGTTTAGCCTGAGTTTCGCAACCGGCTCCGTCAATACCCTCAATAACAATAAACATAGATACATTATATATAAAAATTCCAAATCACAAATAACAAATCACAAAAAAATTCAAATCCAAAACCCTACTTCAAACAAGTGTTATTAAAATGACATACGATCGTCATATGTTTTGCTAACACTCTTATATATTAGACTGGTAATTTTTTGATAGAATATATTGAGCTCCCGTAGCTCAACGGATAGAGCAAGCCCGTCCTAAGGGCGAAATGGTGGTTCAATTCCGCCCGGGAGCACAAATAGTAGATCAAAAATCAAAGATCAATCCCGATTTAATCGGGATCAAAAATCAAAACCACAATGCAAAATTCAAAAATTTATAAACTCCACCACCACATAAAGAATAAATTAAAAACACCTGACTATTTGAGAGTTCTTGTACTTCGTACGGTCGGAAATTTTTTGTTGATTGGATCACTGGTAATGATTGCTAAGACTTTCTATCTTCCCGTACGTGAAGAAATCAGATATTTTATTGATACAAAGATCCAAAAAAAATATGTTATTTCTGACCTGCCTGCCGGCAGGCAGGAAAAAGTAACGGTCGTACCCGAACCAAAAGGTCTTTTAGCCAAAGCCCTGAATCTAAAAAAAATTGAGGTTTTGGTTCCAGAAGATCCGAATTTTAGTATTGTTGTTCCTAAAATTGGTGCCAATGCCAGGATTCTGTCGAACATTGATGCCGCTAATGAAAAAGTTTACTTGATTGCTTTAAATAAAGGAGTGGCCCATACTCTGGGAACGGCTTTTCCCGGGGAAGGGGGACATGTTTTTCTTTTTGCTCACTCAACTGATTATTTTTGGAATGTTGGCAGTTATAATGCGATTTTTTATCTGCTTAATAAACTGGAGATAAAAGATAAAGTTCATTTGTTTTATAAAGGTCAGCACTATATTTATCAAGTAATCGGGAAGACTATTGTTGATCCGTCACGGGTCGAATATTTAACCAGAAAGACTAACAAAGAATTTTTAACTTTACAGACCTGTTGGCCGCCGGGGACAACCCTCAAACGTCTCCTAGTCTTTGCTGTTCGAGTCAGTGAATAAAATTCCAAATTACAAATTACAAGTTCCAAGCAATATCCAAATTACAATTATTTAATAGCAAAACGTTTGTTAATTGTTTATTGGAATTTGTTTGTGATTTGTGATTTGGAACTTGTGATTTACTTTATACCAACCAGGTACAGATCTCCATATTTATTGACTTCAGGATTAAGATTGGTTAAGATAATGAGCTTTCCGTTGCTGGTGGTGGTAAAAAAAGAATTTTCAAATGGGCCAGAATAGATTCCTTGTTCGTTTAGGCCGTCATAATCTGACGCAACTAATTTCTTTTTGTCGACAAAGATCAAATGTTCCGAATCAGGATACCAGTTGACAATATCTTCGGAAGATAGTCTAATCAAATAGTTTTTATCCTCTTTTTTGTCATAAACATAATAACTATTTTTTTTAAGATTTCTATCTTCGGGCGTTTGATTAGAGGCAATTAATGGTGGGTCAACCGCTAAAGGGAGAGACTGATTAGCAATAGCTTGATAAAAAATTTTAGTTTCGTCAGGTGACAATGAGACAATCTTAAAAGACGCAGAGGCAATTTTTGAGATAGCTTTTGGAAAAGCTTCAAGAATCTTTTGGTTATTGTTGTCGGTTTCTTTTTGCCAAGCTTCTAACAAAGTCTCCTTGGAATTGGTGACGTCAAAAAGACTTTTATTTTCTTCGCTTAAAGAAATAAGAAAAGATTGAGTCAGTTTACTGATATTATTTGATATATTTGATTGGTAGTTTGAAGTAGTTATCTCAAACTCAAAGATGGCTTCTTTATAATCGGGTGAGAAAAAGACATGGGTGGTTTTAAAATCAAAACTCCCGTAGGTGTCCAAATTTTTTTTAAGGAGAATTAATTTCAAGGGCGGAAAAAAGGAAAGCGGTTTAAAACTGGAATCAAAAAGATAAAGACCGTCTTTTTCCGGATTTTCAGTTTGTGAAAAAAGAATTACCTTTCCGGTTTGGTCGATTGGAACAGCCTTAACTATGCCAAGATTGGTCTGGGGGGAAAGTGATGGGTTTAAAGGAAAAAGCAAAGCATCAACCGTCATAACCAGCTCTCCTTTGAGAATAAAATCCTTGTTCCAGTTGGTATAACCATCTTTTTTTACTTCAACATGATAACGGCCCGGAACAAGAGTTTGATTAAGATTGGTGACGCCCTTGAGTTCATTGTTTATATAAACCTTGGCCGCATTTGGATAAGAACTGATAGATAAAATTCCCGTTGAGGTCATCAATTTTTTTTTGAAGTCAAAGCGATACCCGCGGGAGTAGGCGATTACAACAACCAAAATTACTATAAAGCTAATAACAACAGCGATTCGAAACAATAGTTTCATAATTTAAGTTTCTAGGCTAAAAAATATTATACAATTATACAATGTTCTTCACTAAAAAAGTTGGCATTGACCTGGGAACGGTCAATACCTTAGTTTATGTGGCTAAAGAAGGGATTGTCTTAAATGAGTCGACAGTGGTAGCTTATTCACTGGAGGATAAAAGAATTTTGGCTGTTGGTGATGACGCTAAAGAAATGTTGGGACGGACACCCGGATCGATTGTCGCTTCCCGGCCAATGAAAGAGGGTGTGATTGCCGATTATAGAACAACTTCAGCCATGATTACCTATTTTTTAAAAAAATCTCTCAAAGGAAAAATCTTTTGGCCGCAACTGATGATTTCAATTCCTGGAGGGGCTTCACAGGTAGAAAAAAGAGCCGTTGTTTCTGCTTGTAAACAAGCCGGTGCCTCTGAAGTTTATCTGATTGAAGAACCATTAGCCGCGGCTATCGGCGCTAAGATTCCGATTTCTCAGGCCTCTGGTCACATAATTGTTAATTTGGGCGGCGGAACGACCGAGGTAGCGATTATTTCCCTAGGCCAGTTAGTGGTTAACAAAACTATCAGAGTTGCCGGAACCAAGCTGGACGAAGCCATCTTGCTACACATGAGGAAAAAACATAATCTGATTGTTGGTGAACGGACCGCTGAGGATATTAAAATGAAGATCGGCAATGCTTTTATTGATAATAATGACGCCAAACCAGAAAGGACTTTTGAAGTCAAAGGAAGAGATTATCAATCCGGCCTGCCAATTGTTCTTGAAATTGGTGAAAAAAGTATTAATGAAGCAATCCAGAAACCGCTAAAACAGATTCTTGAAGGCATTAAGGAAGTTTTGGCCCAGGCGCCGCCTGAACTGGCGGCTGACATTGTTGATAAAGGGATTGTTCTTTCCGGCGGCACTTCTTTATTAACTAATATTGATCGGTATATAACTTATCATACCGGCGTGGCTTCGTTTGTGATCGAAGAACCATTGTTTGCTGTTATCAGAGGAGTTGGTATGGCGATTGAAAACTTAGATAGTTTTAAAGAAGCAATTAAATAAACATAGCCTATATTTTTCTAATTTTAAATTTAAAATTTTAAATTTTTAATTAAAAAATAGTTTTAGGGAAAATATAGTAATAACTATTAGTACTTTTACTAAATTACGGATAACATTCAAAGATTAATTGTAATAACAAGTTATTTATAGTTCAAAATAATTGAACAAAGGCTAAATAACTATCTATTTTCATGTTATAATAAAATACTTATAGAATTATTAAGATATTATGAAAAGTACAATCCTTGGAATTTCTATCTTTCCACATACACAAAAAACTATCCTAGAGAAAATTATAAAATACATAGTAAGTTCGACCGATAGTTGTCATATTGTCTCCTTAAACCCGGAAAACTTAGTTGAATCACGAAAGAACCATCTCTTTAAAAAAGCTTTACAGACAGCCCAAATCAAAATAGTCGATGGGGTTGGGGTTGTCCTAGCAGGCCGAATCCTAAATGTTGAGATGGGTGAAAGACAGACTGGGGTTGACCTAATGAAAAGGCTTATAGTAGAGGCCAACAAGAGACGCTTAAGAGTGCTACTAATTGGCGGTAAGCCCGGATTGGCACTTAAGTTAAGTCAGTGCTACCAAAAGGAATTTCCTAAAGCTAGGTTTTTTGGACTAACCGGTATAAAAGATATCAAAAAGATACAAAAAAACGAAGAAGCTGAGGTATTCTCAATAGTGGCCGACTTTAAGCCCCATATAGCATTTGTGGCTTTTGGATCTCCAGCTCAAGAAATTTGGATAGAGGAAAATAAAACTAAGTTTAAAGGTTGTATTTGTATGGGGGTGGGTGGAGCTTTTGATTATTTGGGTGGTGGTATCAAGCGAGCGCCGATTTTCATCCAAAAAATTGGTTTAGAATGGTTGTTTCGCTTGATTAATCAACCGTGGCGGATTAAAAGACAACTAAAGCTCATTACCTTTTTAAGCTTAGTTTTACAAGAAAGATGCCAACAAGTGTGGAAAAAGAAATCTTAAAAACAATTAGCTATTTCAACCTCTTTAATTATCAACCGACTCTTGATGAGACTCATCTATTTCTTACCAAAAAGATAGCAAAAAGGAAACTTAGTCAAATTATTAGTAATTTAGTGACTAAAAATACCCTAGAGGAGTATGGTAAAAATAACATAAAATATACCCAGGGGAGGTATGGTATAAAAAAATCACAAATCACAAATTACAAATCACAAAACTTATTGAAGAGACGGGATGAATCAAAGAATAAACTAGGAAAAATTAAGCCATTCATCAATATTCTTTCAAAATTTAAACAGGTAAAATTAATTGGACTCTCTGGGTCAATGGCAATGATGAATGCCGTTAAAACTGACGATATTGATTTGTTCATCATTACTGAACACAACCGTTTATTTATGGGAAGAATGATTTCTCTGTTATTAGCTCAAGTTATGGGTATGAGACGAAGAAGGGCGGTGAGCGATAGACTACGAGAGAACAATAACCAAGATAAGGTTTGTCTTAACTTATTTTTTGACGAGGCTAATTTGAGCGTACCCAGATTTAAGAGGAATGAATATGTGGCTCATGAAGTATTGCAAATGAAACCGCTTGTGAACAAAGACCAGGCGTATGAGAAGTTTTTGGAGGCTAACAAATGGGTATATACGATATATCCCAACTCTAAAATCACAAATTCCAAATCACAAATTACAAGCAAATTACAATTAATAGTTAACAAACGTTTAAATAATTGTGGTTTGAATATTGTTTGGAACTTGGTACTTGGAATTTGGAATTTTGTTGGTGACTTGGTAGAGCGGTTGTTAAAACAAGCTCAATTAATACTCATTAATCGTCACCGCACCACCGAGATTATCACAAACACTCAGCTCTGGTTCTTCCCCGATGATTTTGAGAAAAAGATTGTTGGGACAACTTGACAGACTACTAGAAAAAAATGACAGTGACTCATCATGTGATATAATGTCCGCGTATGGTAATGAACTATATTGAAGCTTCAAGAGGCGCTCAAAGATTTTCTTTTAAATCGCAAAAAGAACCTCTTAAATCTTCAGAAGCCCTCGCATTGCGACCATTTACTAGTAAAGAAAAAAGAACCTTAAAAAAAGCTGGTTATTTAATACATCAATTTACTCATCAGACGATTAAAACCCAAAGAGAAATGGGTAAACTCATTAAATGTTTTGGTAGTACTGCTTCAGAAGTTGAAACTGTAGCTTCGATGGTTGGAGAAGTGGCCTTTAATCCAAGACACATTTTTTTCCTAGGAAGCAATCATAGATCTTTTAATGAACAAGAAGCTATGATTGAAGGGTCAGGAATTGCTTTGCGGGAGACATTTGGCCTACCAAATCATATCCGAACAATCATAGGTAGTGCACCGGATTATGCTCAACTAGCCTTTTTTCTTTTAGAGGAAATGGGGAGTCAATCGTTTAGAGAAAAATATAGACTGAGATTGATACGGACAAATACTCCGGTAGAGAATTCTCATGCAGCCGTTGGTTTTTTTACTTTAGCTCAAGGCGTACCTATCTATAAATGCGATGATTCTGTTAGGCTCAGCAATCTATTTGTCGCTCCTCTAGTAGTGTCGATAAAAAAATAATTTTTGAGAAAAGAAAATCCTTACTTAACCATCTTTTCTTTGCCTAGAAGCCACATGATGATGGCTTTTTGGACATGCATCCGGTTTTCTGCCTGAGCAAAAATAATCGCATTTTTATGATCAACCGCATCCCTTGAGATCTCATAGCCAATGTGACAGGGCATACAGTGCATGATTCCGGCTTTAGGACAGTATTTATTAATGGTTTTGGCGTTTAGTTGATAGGGCATAAACATCTTAATTCTTTTATCGTATTCTTCTTGAAACTCCGGTTTGACATGACCTTTGTCAAAAAACTCCATATTCATCCAAGTATCAGTATGAACATACTGGGCGTCCTTAAGACCTTTGGCCACGTCTTTTGTATAAATGACATTACCGGTTTTATCAGCCATTTTGTTCAGCTCCGGGTCAAGACTGTCTTTATCAACATAGGGAACAATAATGGCGATTTTAATTCCCAGCTTGGCGCAAAGTAACTTTAAAGTGTTGGAAACATTATTTTCAATTCCCAACCAAGCGATTTTTTTAATATTTTTTAGTCCGCCTTTGGTATGTTCAATCATTGTCAGCATGTCACCCAAAGCCTGACAAGGATGATACTTTTCCGAACAGGCATCGATGACCGGAATTTGGTCGTAAGAGGCGGCTTTTTCAACACTAGCGACTTTCATGGCTCGAAACATCAAAACATCACCAAACCTCATTACCGCCCTTATCTCATCGCCAAAATCAGTCAAAGAAAACTGAGTTGTCTTGGCATCCAAAAAGATTCCGTGTCCTCCCAGCTCAGTCATCCCGGCTTCAAAAGAGAGACGAGTTCTGGTTGAGCTTTTTTGAAAAAACATGACTAAAGTTTTGTTAGGAAGATAATTGGTCAGTTTACCTTTGTTTCTTTTGGTCTTAAGTTTTTCGGCCAGGTTAATAATATTGAGCAGATCAGTTTTTGACTGCTCTTTTAGAGAAATGAAGTGTCTCATAAAATTAATCCCCCTCCGCGAAATCCAATGATTATAACCATCGCTTCGGAGGGATTTCGGCTCGCGAAACGATTTATTTCTCGCCTCAATAACTGATGAGCGTTCCGTTTTTGCCAGCCAAAGCCTCTTTCAAAGTATTGGCGTGGGTGACTAAAGCTTTACGTCCACGACTACCCTCAATAAAGGTGATCGCCGCTTCAATCTTTGGTTTCATACTGCCTTCAGCAAAATGACCCTCTTTAAGATATTTTTTTGCCTCTTTAACAGTCATTTTATCCAAAGATTTTTGATTCGGTTTGCCAAAGTTAAGACAAACTTTTTCTACAGCGGTTAAAATAACCAAAAAATCAGCCTTAAGGTTATCGCCTAGCAAAGCCGCTCCCCGGTCTTTATCAATCACCGCATCAACTCCAAAAAGCTTGCCCTTATCTTCAATCACCGGAATGCCACCACCACCGACAGAGACAACAATGACATCTTTTTTAACCAAATCTTGGATTGAATCAATCTCTACAATCTTTAAAGGTTGGGGAGAGGGAACAACCCGGCGCCAACCGCGACCGGCATCTTCTTTAAAAACAAAACCGGTTTCTTGCATCTTTGCCTTAGCATCAGCCTCATTATAATATGGGCCAACCGGTTTGGTCGGATTTTTAAAACCAGGACTGTTTTTATCAACGACAACCTGGGTGACAACGGTGGTAATGGTTTTTTTAATTTTTCTTTTTTTAAGAATATTATTTAGAGATTGCTGAATAAGATAACCAATCTGTCCCTGACTCATCGCTCCACACATATGCATTGGCATCTCCGGCGACAACTTAATGGCAGCCGCTTGTTGATTCATAATCACGCCAACCTGAGGACCATTGCCGTGAGTGATGGTCACTTGATATTTACCATCTTGGACCAAGTCGGCAATATGATCCATAGTTTTACTGACATTGTTAAACTGTTCTTCAAAAGTACCCTTTTCCCCTTTATTTAGAATGGCATTGCCACCCAGAGCAATCACCAAAAGCTTTTTTTTCATATTTTTTATAATGCTAATTTTTGATCTCTTTTAATAATTTTTTTCAAGACCTCAGAAGTTTTTTCTCCATACTGAGTCAAAAGTATCATTGAGGCGATAACAAACGGTTTATAGCTGGCCTCAATATAGGTTTCTTTTCGATATCTGGCAAAGACCGAAGCATCAACCTCGCCCTCTTTACAACTTAGGCCGGTAATATCTGCCGGTAGACAGTGCATATAAAGAGCTTTTCCATTTTTGGTTAACTTCATCATTTTTTCCGTGCAGGCCCAGCTTTTAAACTTAGCATTGCTAGCCAGAGTTTGTTTTTCCAGTTCTTCCAGGCCTTTTTTATCACCTTTTTTCAAAAGTCTGGTTCTTTCTTTCATGACTGAGTAAGGTGCCCAAGACTTTGGATAAACGATATCAGCGCCTTTAAATGAGTCTTCCATATCATGAGTAATTCGGAAAGAGCCACCACTTTTTTTCGCTTGTTTGCCGGCCATCTGTTCGATTTCCGGGATCAGCTCATATCCTTTTGGATAGGCCAAAGTCAAATTCATACCAAAGCGGCTTAAAAGACCAATTACCCCTTGAGGGACTGACATTGGTTTACCATAGCTTGGTGAATAGGCCCAGCTCATGGTTAGTTTTTTCCCTTTTAACTTTTCAATTCCGCCATAATAGCGAATTAGTTGCAAAAAATCAGACATTGATTGGGTCGGGTGGTCTTCGTCACACTGAAGATTGATTAAACTTGGTCTTTGCATCAATACGCCTTCTTTATAGCCAATATCTACTGATTTGGCTACCTCCAGCTGATAACGGTGACCCACCCCCAGATATATATCGTCGCGAATACCAATTACTTTTGTCAAAAACGAAAGCATGTTGGCTGTTTCCATGATCGTTTCGCCGTGAGCAATCTGAGACGATTTTTCATCAAGGTCTTGAACAATTAAACCTAAAAGACTGGTCGCCGAAGCATAGCTATATTTGGTGCGGGTAGACTTGTCGCGGAAGATAGAGACAGCAATTTCCTGATTAAAAACCTTGGGGGAGATTCCGGCATAATAAAGATCACGAACTAGTTGGGCAACAGTTGCGGTGGCTATGATTTCCTCCTCACTTTTGTCCCAGGTTCTTAAGAAATCTTTACCGAAGTTTTTTAGCTTGAGTTTTTTTAAGCCATGAACCAACTTATTAAAACGAGAAGAGTTGGATTTAACCATATCGTTAAATGTTGAAATTAATAAGTAATTAGGATTATAGCAAATTATATTTAGTTGAAGAGCTCAGTTTTTTAACCAGAGTTTTTCAATGTTTTTCCAGTAAGTTTCTTGATCTTGGGCGTGTCCGCCGTGGGGGAAAATAACCAGGTTACAGTTTAAGGATTTAAAAAACTTTCGGAAACGCCGCGGGTTAATTGCTCTATCATCCTTGAAAAAAACTATGGTTTTTTCCATAGGAAGGGAGATAAATTTATTAATTAGTTTTGCATCAATGACATTGAACATAGTTCCAAAAACCGATATAAAGTTTGGTTTTACAGATTGATTTCTTTTTTTAAACAAGGACAAAAATTTGCAAAAAGTTTTTGACATAAGCATTGGCTTTATAACCTTATAAATCATAAACTGCGGTCTATTAATCAGAAGTTGGGGAAAGGAGTTTAATAAAAATAATTCTTTGACTTTATTTGGGTAAATATGAGAGTATTCGATCGAGACCAAGCCACCAAGGGAAAATCCCACCAAACTGAAATGAGAAAGTTTAAGACTCGTGGCAAATTTATTGACATAATGGGCTAAAGAAGTAACATTCTCGATTTTTTTTTGTTGATGAATCATCGGCAGATCAAGAGCAATCACGTGGTATTTTTCTTTTAAATATTGTCCTAAAGGATTAAACATCTCGGCACTGTCGGCATATCCATGAAGCAATATAACAACATCCTGGTTTTTATTACCAAATTCGCGATAGTGGAAAACATGGTTATTAGTTTTTTTTATTTTGTCCATAAAAATTGTCGGCAATCTCAGGAAAGTTTAAATAGACAGAGATATTTTCTGTGCCGCGTTTAGTAACCAAATCAATTATTGCTTGCCAAAACCAGTCAAAAAGAGAACTACTGTGGGAGTCTTTGAACTTTTTAATTCGCCGTCCCCGAAAAAAATCCAAAGTATCGCTGTCCTGAAGAATTTTTGTGTAAAGAGTGTCATCTTTGTTTAAAAGCCTAAAGGGAAAAGAGTGGGGGTGTTTGACAATGGCTCGATGAATAATCTTTTTTTCCTGGGGGTCAACATTGATTGTTCTATAGACCTCTCTTAGCCGGCCCCTAATTAAATAACCCTCAAAAAGATAGGTCATCAGGCTGGGCCGATAACGAACATAGGTAAGATCGTGCATATAGCAAATTGCCTGGAGTAGGTTGATGTCAACTCCTTTTTCCAGCTTGAGAATTTGGACAATCTTTAAGGCATTTTGAGCCACTCTTTCCAGGTGTCCAAAGTCGTGTTGCGGATCACGGCTTTTATCCATCTTTTTCTTGGCAAAAAGTACAATTTCTTGAAGTTTCTGATTGGTCATACGGTATATATTTTACTACTTTGAATATTCAAAACCCTCTTTACGTGTATTTTTTTACTCTTTTATGATAGCAAAAAAGGGGAGAGCATGGGTTTATACTGAGTCCTTCGGCTTCGTTTACAGTGAATCCAGTTGAATCGCTCAGGATAAATGAATCGAAGGGTTGGAACTTTTTTCAAGTTAAACTACGATTGTTCTTTTCTGGCTTTATCTAATACCGATTGAACATACTCAGTTTTTAGACCAGCATACACTTTTGCTACTCTCTTTGATTTCATAAGCCACTTTTCTTTCAGTTTGGCATAGTTATCTCTTTCTTCTTTGTGTTTTCTTAGATAGTTACGAAAAAGAAACCAATCTTCGTAATTTTTACTGTTTTTCCAGACAAGATGAACATGATATTCGCATTTAGAAGAATCTGTAAATTTAGATAAATAGGCCCATTCTTTTTCTTTGTCAATAAACTTTAAGACGTAACCCAGTTTACTTAATTTACTAGATATTCCTTTAACGTCTTGAAGAAAATTGTCCAACCCTATGAGGATATCAATGATATTTTTTCCATTTAAGTCAAGAACTGCGCTACTGCCTACATGGTGAATGTCAATATTATTTAGAACGGTAGTTATACGAAGTTTTTCCTTTTCAAAAAGAAAAGGTGATTCTTTTCGATAAGAATGAAGCGTTACGACCATACAAAATTATATCAAGAATTTGCGGGGAGCGCGATATGATATTGACCGTGATTTAAACCTTCTTTGCCACTATTACTATTCTATGCCGTGGAAATTTAATTCCTTTTTTTGTTTTAAATTTTGCGACATATTCTTCTAAAAACTTTTTATCTTTTTCAGAATTAAAATCTTCAAAAATCGGCACTCCTTGTAAAAATAAGTCTAAATCTTCATAGGATGCATAATATTCGTTATAAAAATAATCTTGTGCAAAAGTAATCTCAAATTTATTGTCTTTTAGTTTTTGTTTATCTTTTTCTAATCTTAAAGTATTCCACTCTCCATATCCTTGACCCCGATCAAATATTTTTTTAATTTCCTGACAGTCTTTTTCCCCAATATCAATTCCTACGAAGTAGCCATTTGCTTTTAACAATCTGTGAAACTCGGAAAAAGGAGTAGGACCTCGACGACTATAGACTATATCAAACACGTCGTTTGAATAAGTTGTTCTATTTGCGTCTTGTTTTTCATAACTGACATTAGTCACTACTTTTTCATCTTGAAGTTTTTTTGCTGACTCCAACATACCTTTTGACATATCTATTGCAATTACTTTTAGGAAATATGGAGCTATAGAAAGTGTAAAACGGCCATCAGCACAGCCAACGTCAAGAACAATTTTATCTTTACCACTTAATTTTAATAACTTTTCTTTGAAATCTTTTTCTGGTTCTCCATTTGGGTATTCAGTAGTGTATTTTGCTCCTGTATGGTATCTACCAAATTTTTTGGCAACTTTATCATAAAAATTATTTACCATAATTGAAGTATAACAGGAGCTCCAAAACTGTCAGAAGTTTTTGTGCGCGGAGAGCGCGGGGGGCTATGGCCCTGAGTGAAATCGAAGGGCTGGAACTTTTTGTTATGATAATATTAATAAAGCGGCTTATTCAGCCGCTTTATAATACTAAAACTTAAAAATAAAGATTAATTACTTTATTTAAGTTGTTGGTAATGATGCTGGCGATAATGGCATATTCTGAGTGATGGTAGGTGTTTGTATAGGAATGTTCAATTTTTTTGAAACAGAATGTACCAAGCCAAATTTTTTTGCTTCGTTAGAAGTAAACAATGTTGCCTTTTCAATAATTTTTTTTACATTTGCTTCTGATTTTTGTGTTTCTTTAGCTATTATCGATATATTTTTATTATACAATTCATTAAATCTGTTGATTGCTTCCTTGTGGGCTTGTATGGGCGCCGACGGCACTCCTATATTATATATTCCTCCATGCAAAACAAAACTACATCCGTCGGTGATAGTCCTCTTTGATCCGCCTAAAAAAATTATAACTGCTGCGGAGGCTACTTGTCCAAAACCCACAGTCTCAATCTCCATAGAGAGAGATTTCATTAGGTCATATAGTCTAAAAGCAGAGTCCATGTCTCCACCTGTTGATGAAATATAAAGCTTTACTTTTTTAACATCCGCATAAGCTTGTTGTAAAAGCCAATAACTAATATTATGAACAGTACCAGAATCTACCGGTCCTGTAAAAAACATCCAATTATCCATAAAAAAGTTTGTATAAGTAAGAGTTCCGCCACTTAGTATCTTACGAATTAATAAAATCTCTCGTCGTGAGTGGTGAAGATAAAACCGTTTTGTTTGGCAGACATTTAGAGCCTTATATCAATTAATTTATAATGATAAAAATTGCTTGACATCCTCAAAAATAACCCTTATAATGAGGCTATGTTAAGTGTATAACACTAACCGCTATATATTATATCAAAAAATTTCCAAAAGTCAATGGCAAATTTAACCAAAAAACAACAAGAGTTGCTTTTTTATCTGAAGAAATATATTGGAGAAAAAGGCATATCTCCAACCTTAAAAGAAATAGCTAATAAGTTTTCTATAAGTAAAGTGTCAGCTCAGCAAAGAGTGGCTAATCTTGTTCTAAAAGGCTATATCCAAAAGGGACAAAATAAACCCAGGTCTATTACAATAAAAAATGATCCTGATATAAAATCGGTTTCTCTGCCAATTTTAGGATTTATTTCCGCCGGCGACGGCATAGTAGTTTTTGAGGAATCAAATCCAGAATTAATAGAGGTTCCTTCATCCATGGTTAAAACAACCTCATCCTATTATTGTTTACAAGTAAAAGGTAACAGTATGGTTGGTGACGGAATTTTGGATAATGATTTTGTCATTATCCGTCAACAAACATATGCAGACAATGGAGATATAGTTGTTGCAGTAACAAATGACGCGCTAAACGAAAGGGCTAATTTAAAAAGATTCTACAATTTAGGAGATAGGATTAAGCTAAAACCAAGCAATCCTGATATGTCGCCCAAAATTTATTCCAAAGACCAAGTTTTGATTAGGGGCAAATTCTGTGGTTTAATTAGAAAAGAATTTTAATATCTCACTTGTTCTTTAGATAAATTTGTGTTTCTTCATAAACGCTCTTCCTGAACCGGATTTTAGATATTTTTCAAAATTAAAAGCGGTATATTTATTGGAAAAGGCAAAATAGGAAATAAGTTTAATTGGAAGTAATGGTTTTGTTGCAGGAACATAGCCTTTATTGTGTCTTTTGATTCTATCTTTAAGATTGTCCGTACAACCTATATATGGTTTATTATTAATGCAGTTAAGAATGTAAACATAATACATAAATTGAAAATAAACAAACTTTGGATATTAGTCAATGGACTATATGCTACAAAATGTTTACGAAGGCGGACTGCAAAAACTTAAACCTAATATATCTCAGTGAGCCGAATCTCTCCTTCGCGATCTACTAGCGGACTGTGTCCGCCGTAGCTCGCTTCGGCGAGCGAAGGCGGAGAGGGCGAGATTTGAACTCGCGTGAGCTTTTAAGGCTCAAGGGGTTAGCAACCCCTCGCTATGGACCACTCAGCCACCTCTCCAACGTTAACTATTTTACATTATAAAAATTGATAAATCATCTTTAAGAGGGAAAAACAATTGTGCCGGGGAGAGGACTTGAACCTCCATTCTCTTACGAGAACACGGCCCTGAACCGTGCGCGTCTGCCATTCCGCCACCCCGGCTAAAATAATTCTAGCGTCTGCTCCTTCGACTTCGTCCTCCGATTTGGAGGACTTCGCTCAGGATTAACTGGCAGTAACGCTCGCTAGCTCGCAAACTGCCAGTTGAACATTCCGCCACCCCGGCTATAAGTTATTATATATTTCTTTAATTATTTCCCTTCCAAAACCAGATTTGAAAAATTTTTCCAATTTTCTTGCATCTGTTCTATCTTCACAAATCTCAACGTGAATTAATTTTAACGGTAATAATCTTCTTGTTGTTGTTTCTCTTCCGGTAAAATGACGTTTCAATCTATCGTCCAAATTTTTAGTTAAACCTTTATAGCTAGCGTTTTTATCTTTACTAAATAAAATATAAACATACCACATAACTTTGTGTTTTATATCGTGCGCGCCTGCCTGCCGGCAGGCAGGTCTGCCATTCCGCCACCCCGGCTAAAATAATTCTAGCGTCTGCTCCTTCGACTTCTTCGACTTCGCTCAGAACAAGTTCGCTCAGGATTAACTGGCAGTAACGCTTGCTAGCTCGCAAACTGCCAGTTGAACATTCCGCCACCCCGGCTAAAACTTTTCGTCCAAATACATTTAAATTATATCATCTCGGGCTTTTGATATAATTTTTTTATGGATAAAAAATTCAAAATTTTTAACGTCTCTGAAGTTCCTTTTGAAGAAATACACAATACTCCTGGATCTCGACAAACACTTGCGACAAAAGACGATCTTATTTCAAATAATATAGATGCGTTGACCAAGGGAACACTTAAACCTGGTGAAAAATGGGACTGGCACAAACATGAGTTGTACGATGAAATCGGCATCGTTTTAAAAGGTCACGGTAAATTTTATTGGAAGAATGAAGTAATTGAATACAAAGCCGAAGATATAATTATTATTCCTGCCAATTCTACCCATAAATTTGAAGCAGAAGGGGATATTACAAGTGAATTTTACTTTATTCGGGTAAAGATATAACCCGAATCATAAAAACCAAGTTATCCCAGAAACCCGAGCGCTCCGCCTTCGCTCGCCGAAGCGAGCTACGGCGGACAAAGTCCACAAGTAGGTCGCGAAGGAGAACTTCATTTTTAACCTTCTGATATAATTTTATTATCATGAAAAATGACAGTACTTCGGTAAAAGTTGTGAATATTAAACAAAAACTGTCTCTTTTTTCAGATTATTGGAATCCCAAGATTATTGGAGAACTCAACGATCATAAAGTGCAAGCTGCAAAATTAAAAGGCCCCTTTGAATGGCATCATCACGAAAAAGAAGATGAATTGTTTCTTGTTATAAAAGGACACTTGATAATTCATTTTAGAGATAGAAATGTGCATTTAAATGTAGGTGAATTTGTGATAATTCCTCATCTACTTGAACATAAACCTGAAGCACCGGAGGAAGTTGAAATATTACTCATAGAGCCTAAGGCCGCTGTTAATACAGGTAACGTCAAAACAAATAAAACCGTTGTTAATCAGGAAAAGTTATAAAATTTTGAGCGTAGAAAGTTCCAACATCCCTTCGACAAGCTCAGGGTAAACGTCCCACGCTTTTGCCATGTTAACCAAAAAACAAATACAATCTGTCTATAAAGAGATACAAAAAAATCCTCATGTTGTTGCTATTCTCGTCACTGGATCTTACGTATATGGAACCCCCAATGAAAAAAGCGACTTGGATATTAGGATGATAGTTGATGATAAAAAATATGAAAAGGCACATTGGGACGACGTGTTTCTATTTAATGTACGCATAGAAGCTTTCTATAATACTGTTGAGACAGTTGAATCCTTTATTGAAAAAGCTCAAAAAAAAGAGATGCCTCCTAATATCGTACACTTTTGGGCGAATGGCAAAATAGTTTATGATCCACAAGGCGTTGCAAAAAAGCTAAAGGCAAAAGCAAAAGAAATTTGGGAATCTGGACCTTATGAAGGAACGTGGACAGGGTTATAAGGATAAAAAAGTTCCAAGGTCGTTACTTCGGTTTCACTCAGTATAAACCCACACTCTTCGCTAATAAGCCTATAGTATTGACATTTTGCCCTTTTTATCGTATTATTAATCAATGAAAGTCGAGACAAAATCAGCTTCACTAGACAACCATAAGCTTTCGCGGAGAAATTTTCTCGAACTATTTGCCAACGGTACCTTGGGCGTAGCCATCACATCAGTATTGCGTGAACGAGCAAGTAATTTCACAAAACCAGACCCATTTACACTTCTACCAGATCTTTCTTTTCCTGAACCAAACCCTGAGGCCAATTTATATCCACCCTTTAAAGTTTTTTTTCCTGGTGGAACCGGAGGTGGAGAATATTTAACAGCAATTCGTGATTATCTACACACCAACTATGGCGATCAAGTTTTTGTCCCTTCCTCGATTTCACACAAAAATTCTCTAAAAAGAGGCGAGAATTTAGAAATTCATTATAAAAATTTGGGGCATGAAATTGAGGTAAGAGCAAAAGACAGAAACATTCATATTGTTGCTCATTCATTGGGAGGATTCGAAAGTATAGATGTAATAAAAAATTTATTAAGAGAAACAGAGTGGAACGGAAAAGAAATTAAACTTACATTTATAGCAGGGCTAGGTTTTATAGGAGAAGGTATTTCTGGAATAGTTGAGACGGCTGATCGATTAATTCAAATGGCAGAAAATGTTACTGGTGCGGAACAACATACTGCATATCCACTCCCTGAAGAGTATTATTCAGTTTATCCACCAAAAAGTCCTTCGTCCAATAAAGCAACAACCATATTCACAGACTCTCCTGAACAAAGGGTTGAAAGAAGAAGTTGGTTCAAAAGCCAGCTTGACCTCTTGGCACCAGATACTAAAGATAAAATTTTGAAGAATCTTGATGAAATTGATAAGACGCTAGTTAAGGCTATTAATACTAACAACAGCCAACTTCTTGGTAAAACAATGTCACAAAGAGAAGAAATACTTGCTCCTATTATTCAGTTATTATTTAAAGGAATCAACGTACCAAAAAAATTGCATGAAAAATATATTGATCTTTATAAAGAAACTGCTAATAATCTTGCGTCTGGAATTCAGTATTACATTTCATTATTAACATGTTTAAGTAGGGCTATAGATAATGTAAAAGATGGTGTGAGTAATGTTTTAAAGGAGGTTGTAGAAGCAGCAAAAGTAAGAAACGTTAATATCAAAATTGAGTTTGCGCTATTGGAAAGAGACTATCTCATACAAATTGGTGATATTGATACAATAAAAAAAGATTTTGATACAAAAGACATCGCTTCTGCTCTTGGTGTTGTCAATTTCTTTCAACAACTTGCTCATTCTTCATTAGGATACCGATCTGAAGCATTAGGGAAGGTTTTTAAAAATTAAGTAAGTTCCAACCCTTCGATTCCATTTATCCTGAGCGATTCAACTGAATTCACTGTAAACGAAGTCGAAGGACTCAGGGCTATAGCCCCCGCTCTCCGCTCTTACTTTTTGGCTTTTGGTAGAATATTCATATGATTACCTGCGCTTTTGAAAATGGTAATAAATCTTCATTGAGACATATCACAGTAAATGCGATTGTAATTAAAGATAATAAAGTTCTTTTAGGGAAAAGAGGCACGGTAAATGGGAAACCTATGCTTGAATCAGGAAAATGGGGTCTACTTGGAGGATTTTTCGGAAGAGATGAAAACTTAGTAGAAGCGGTTAAACGTGAAGTAATGGAAGAAAGTGGCTGGGAAATTGATAACCTACAACTTTTAAGAATAAACGATAATCCAAACCGGCCAAAAGAAGATAGACAAAATGTTGATGTTATTTTTTTTGCAAAAGCCATAAAACAAGTAAAAATACCAGATGAAGAAGTAAAAGAATTAAGATGGTTTGACTTAGACAAACTTCCACCAAAAGATTTAATTGCTTTTGATCATGCAGAAGATTTAAAGTTTTATATTAAATATTTAAAGGATAAACACGTATTACCCCTACTTGGTTAATTATGCATAAAAAGTTCCAACCTCATTCCATGTTTTTCGCCATATGAAAAATATAACCATAACAATTTTAGGTTCGGGCGGGGCAACCCCTACTCCCAGGCCTTTTTGTCGGTGTAAAACCTGTGAGAAGGCAAGAAAGGTTGGGGAGCCGTATAAAAGAAATAGTTGCTCTCTTTTTGTTAATGATATAAACACCGTTATAGATTGCGGCGAGGACATTGCAGACTCTCTTAATCGAAGAGATATAAAACAGATTGATAACCTTTTTATTACCCACTGGCACCCAGATCACACTTTTGGGTTTAGGCCTATTCTGGAAGCGAATTTTGATTTTATAAAAAACAAACCAAAAAGGGCTATTGACGTGTATATTCCTAAAAAAGTTTTTGAAACGTTAAAACAAAGATTTCCAACGATTGATTATTTATTAAATACTCAAAAAACTGGGAATTTACATTTGATTGAAGATGGAGAAATAGTCAAAATAGGGGATATTCTTATTTCTGTTGTTGGATATAAAGGTATAAATTCGGATACATATGCTTATTTAATTCAACAAGGAAAAAAGAAAATACTTTATGCTCCTTGCGATACAATAAGCTTTGACAATTATAAGAATTTTCACGATTTAGATTTATTAATAAATGAATGTGGGCTGTTTTCGAATATTTCTTCCGAAATTTCATTTGACGATTTAGTGAAAAGGATAAGGGAAATTAACCCTAAAAAAACAATCCTAACACACATAGAAGAGGTTGAAATAAATATTTGGGGTGAAGAATATTTACAAAAAATGAAAGAAAAATATTCTGATATTAAGTTTGATTTTGCCAGCGATGGTATGGAAATCAAAATATAGTTATTGTTCTACACTCTTCGCCCTCGTATTTCTGGTAAAATATTGTTTCTATGCCAAAGAAAAGTCTAAAAAATATATTAACAAAATTTAGCTTTGGAGCCACTTCGTCAATTATTACCAGCTTAGGGTTAATAACGGGATTAGATGGACTTAATAATCCAAAACTAAGTATCATTAGTGGATTATTATTAATTGCTTTGGCCGATAATATTTCTGACACATTGGGTATTCATATCTATCAAGAATCAGAAGCAAAAAGTCAAAAAGAAGTTTGGTTTTCAACCTTATCAAATTTTTTTACTAGACTTTTAGTGTCTTTGATTTTTATTGGTATTGTTTGGTTTTTGCCGATAGAATTTGCGGTTATTTCTTCAATTGTTTTTGGTTTTTTTGTTTTATCAGTAATTAGTTTTGTGATTGCTAAAAGTAGAAATAAAAAACCATTATTATCAATTATTGAACATATTGGGATTGCGGCGACAGTTATTACTGTTAGTCATCTGGTCAGTCGGTTTATCCTTGTCAAAATTTAAACCTATGGAAAAAAATGAAGAAAAAAAATACTGTTCCTTATATTTAGTTCGTCACGGAGAAACAGTCTGGAATGTGGAACACAGGTTTCAGGGCCGGGGTGATTCACCATTGACGGACAAAGGCATAGAACAGGCCAAACAAGCGGCTGAGAAACTCAAACACGTTAAATTTGCCACAGTCTATTCTTCTGATTTACTGCGTGCCAAAAGAACCGCCGAGATTATTGCCCTAGAAAAAGATTTAGTATTGCAAACGAGCAAAGCTCTACGAGAACGATCTTTTGGTAGATTTGAGGGGACGTCAACCAAGGCTTTTTCTGAAAAGTATGGTTTGAAAATGAGAGAATTAACTAGAGCGGCTAAGGACGAACTGCAAAAAAACCACATTGATCCGACAATAGAAAGCGACGAATCTTTAATAACTCGTTTTGTTACCTTTTTAAGAGAAGTCTCTTTAGCCAATTTGGGAAAAAAAGTATTAGTGGTAACTCATGGAGGGACGATCAGGATTCTTTTAGGCCGCCTAGGTTATTTAGACTCCCTAGAATACCATGATGTTTATATTAATAATACGGCCATTATTCAGATTTTGTCTGATGGGGTCGACTTCATCATAAAAGAAGTTGATGGGGTTATCAAAAAGTAACCAATATCCGCTATACTGAAATTTATGCACACAGTTTTGCATCCTAAATCCATTTTTCACAGTTTATATTCACAAACTGATGGTTATTTACTTTCTCATAAAGGCAGAAAAAAATTAGATTATTTTTACAGCGGTCATACTTATGGGGAGGTAACTTATGATGGTTTTTTAAGAATGCTGGCGCAGGCCAAACCTAAGCCAAAAGAAGTGTTTTACGACCTGGGGTCAGGGACTGGTAAAGCAGTTATTTTAGCCTCACTCTTAGGCAACTTTTCCAAGTTAACCGGAGTTGAGATTATTGAAGAACTCTGGCAAGAATCAAACAATATTTTGACTCATTACCAAAAAAAAATAATCCCTAGCCTTTTACCTCACAAAAAGGATCAGAAGATTAATTTTGTTAAAAATAATTTTAATAAGGTTGATTTTTCTGATGCCGATTTAATTTTTATGAACGCCACCTTTTTTCATTATGAAATTAATCAACCTTTATTAAGAAAGTTGGAAAAATTAAAAAAAGGCAGTCGTATTTTAACCAACTCCCGTTGGCTTAACTCGCCTTTATTTTCTGTCGCTCATATTGGTCTTTATCCTTTTTTCTGGGGCGAAGAAGACGTTTTTCTTCATCACAAAAAATAATCTTCAGAAGTTTCTAATGATCTTTTCTACTTCGCGGTCATTAATTCGGTGGTATCGTCCTCGATGGGAAAGAAGAGCACCGGAAAAAGTTTTTGGGATGTGCATCAGTTCGTGAATTAAGGTCTTGATTTTTTCCCGCTCCGGCAGTTTGTCAAATTTTTTAGCGTTAACCTCAATGATGTAATGAGGCTCCAAACCAGCCACTTCACTGAATAATTTGGCCATCCCCCAGATGCGGGCATAGGCGCGGGTCTTAGCATCAAAACTGCGTATACAGTGGATATTTTTTGTTTTAATGTAGTCAAAATTAAGTCTTTCAACCAAAATTTTTATCTGTTTTTTTATCTCCGGTGCTTTAGCATACTTCATCCTTTTTATTATACACATACTAATTATGTTGTAAGTGTTATTGAAACATATGACGATCGTATATCATTTCAATAACAAATATTTTTGAAAAAATATGGTATATTATTAAACATCATGAATTTAAGTAGTCTAAAAAAAGCGCTTTTTTTTGTTTTTTTCTTTTGTTTTCTTCTAACTTCTCCGGCGGTTGTTCGGGCGGAAAAAATCAATGATTTCCAGACCAACATTATAATTAATAAATCGGGAACAATTAGCGTCACGGAAAAAATTGTTTATGATTTTGAAACGGCTTATCGTCATGGAATTTTTCGTTACCTTCCAACTACTTGGAAGAATTCGGAAGGTAAAAAATTTAAATTAGACTATAAAAACATTAGTATCGCAGACGAAAAAAACGCTCCTTATAATTACTCAACAAGTAATGTCGATGAAAATATTAAGTTTCAAATTGGTGATGCGGGAAGGACAATAACAGGCGTTCATACATACGTCATTAACTATGGGGTCAACGGCCTTGTCGCTTATTCCGATCACGACGAGCTTTATCGCAATATCACTGGGCACGATTGGCCGGCTCCAATAGAAAAAGCAAGTGTTTCGGTTAGTCTGCCGGAAAATATTTCCATCGATAATATTAGAACAGCTTGTTATGTTGGTAGTATTGGTTCAACAACCACAGATAGCTGCCAAGTAGAAAAAACTCCCGAAAAAACCACTTTTACCACCGGTTTTTTATCTACCGGTCAAGGAATAACAATTGTTTTTGGTTTCCCAAAAAATCTTATCACAATTCCGGAGCCTCAGCCGGTCGTCAGTTTTTGGGAGACTTTAATTGGTAAAATTGTCAGCTTTCTTTTTGTTTGCCTCGGTATTTTTTGGTATTTTCTCTATCCTATTTGGATTATTGTCAAATGGTTTAAGTTTGGACGTGATCCTAAGCCGATTGTTGGTGAAGTTTCAGCTTGGTATGATCCGCCAAAAACTAAGTCAGGCCGGTTCCTAACTCCGATAGAAGTGGGGGCTTTGGTTGATGAATCGGTGGATATGAGGGATATTTCTTCGATGATTGTTGATCTGGCCAGACGTGGTTATTTTGTCATTGAGGAAAAGAAAAAGGGCGATTTTTACTTTGTCCGCCGAAGTTCTAACGAAGGCGGATCCAAAAAACAGAAAGACCAACTTATTGACTTTGAAAAAAAATTAATACAAGATCTATTTACTTTCGGCAATAGCGTTAGATTAAAAGATGTGGAAATGGTGACTACGGTTGAAGAAATTAAAAAAATGGTTTACGAAGATTTGGTTAAGGAGGGATATTTTCCTAAAAATCCCCAATCAACCAGGACATTTTATTATGTAATTGGTGGACTGGCTCTTTTTACAGCTAACTTTTTTTTAGCGGCAGTTGCTTTTATATTTGGTCGGGTAATGCCGGTTAAGACTCAGTTGGGAAGCGATTCGGCCATGGTTGGTAAATCACTAAAAAATTTTTTATCATCCCAAGAAAGACAGCTGGAGTTCTTGGTAGGAAAATCAAACCTGCCTGCCGGCAGGCAGGTGATGTTTGAACGGCTTTTGCCCTTTGCAATTGCTTTTGGGGTTGAAAAAATTTGGGCTAACAGGTTCAAAGATATTGCTTTGAAACAACCCTCGTGGTACCAGGGTTATGACAATCGGGTATTTACAAGTTACCTGCTAGTTAACAGCCTTAATTCGTCTTTTTCAACCTTTAAATCAGTGGCAACACCGACCAGATCCAGCTCGGGTTTTTCTTCGGGTTTTTCCGGTGGATTTTCCGGAGGCGGTAGCGGTGGGGGTGGGGGAGGGAGTTGGTAAGTAAATCACAAATAACAAATTACAAATTACAAAAAAAATTCAAAACTAAAAAAACATGTCTACAAAACTCAATATACACATTCACAAATTAAGTTCTAGTGAGGAAAAAATAGAAATTGTTGAAAGAAAAGGTCTGGGTCACCCTGATACAATTTGTGATCTGATCGTTGACAATCTCTCAATTAGATTGTCACAGATATATAAAAAAGAGTTCGGGACGATTCCCCATTTTAATATTGACAAAGCTTTCTTGGCGGCTGGTAGTACGGAAAATAAGTTTGGCGGTGGAAAAATAGTCAGCCCAATGCTTTTTGTTATTGGTGACAGAGCCACCTCGCAGGTTGGTAAGAAAAAAATTAATATTAAAAAAATCGTCCGTGATGAAATCTTTTCTTTTTTGAAGAAAAACTACCGGTTTTTGAATGAAAAAAACTTTCTTATTCAGGACGAAATTAAACCTGGTTCTAGTTCTTTGCAAGATATTTTTAGCCGAAAAAAAGAAAAATTTTTACCGGCCAATGACACCAGCGCTTTGGTTGGTTTTGCCCCTCTTTCAACCTTAGAAAAAATGGTGATGGAAACGGAAAAACACCTTAATAATCCTTTGTTTAAAAAAATCCATCCCGAAGTAGGTGAAGATATTAAGGTTATGGGTAGACGCGAAGACAATCAATATTTCTTAACCATTGCCATTGCCTTTATTGACCGGTTTATTAAGTCGGAAGAAAATTATTTTTATAAAAAAAACCAGGTCCTTACCCTGATTAAAAAATATGTTCAAAAAAAATTTCATGTTTCAACAGAAATTCTCATTAATGCTCTGGATGAAAAAGGTCGGGGGATTGGTGGTTGTTATCTTTCGGTTTTTGGCACTTCAGCCGATTCGGGTGATTCGGGCGAGGTGGGTCGGGGTAACCGGGCTAACGGTCTAATTTCTCTAAATCGAGCCGCCGGATCTGAGGCGGGCGCTGGCAAAAACTGCGTTTCTCATGTAGGGAAAATCTACAATCTATTGGCCTTTAAAATGGCTGATGAGATTTACAAAAAAACCAAAAAAAGAAACTATGTTTGGTTAGTCAGTCAGATTGGCCAATCGGTTGATCGGCCCTCAATTATTTCGGTGGAGATTGATAAAATGACCAATAAAGATAAAAAAACCATTGAAAAAATTTGCCAAGAAAATTTTCTTCACCTAAATAAATTTATCTTAAGTCTGGTAAAAGGGGAATATAGAGTTTTGTAAAAAGCCCTCCTTCGCCCTTCGGGCTACGGCAGGGCATAAGAGTTTCTAAGATTCACTTCGCTCATCAAGAAACCCTAATGCAGGGCCAGGAGGAGTCGAACCTCCGTCAAGCGTTTTGGAGACGCCTATTCTACCACTAAACTATGGCCCTTATTGTCAACTCAAAAATCAAAAGTACACACAAAGTCAAGAATTCTTTATCTTGGCAACACGTTTTTGATATTTGATATTTAATCTTTACTCTTTTTGTGTGCGCCTACCCCGAATCGAACGGGGATCAGAGGCTCCGCAAGCCCCTACTCTATCCGATTAAGCTATAGGCGCGATAATAGAATAATTTTACCACATGATAAACAAAGCTAATTAGTTGTTATTGAAATGACATACGATCGTCACATATTTCAATAATATATAAACAGAGTTGGTTAATGTTTATTTTTTAATAAAATTACTTAGCTTGGAAGTCGGGAATAGTTGGAGGTGTGGTTTCGGTTACTGGCGGTGGAGTTGTCGGTATTGATGGTGGAGTAGTTGTTGGCGGCAGTGTTTCTGCCGGTGGTGTCGGTGGAAGAGTTTCTTCTTTTGGAACAACTGGTTCTGCGGGTTTAGTTGTTTCTTCTCCAGATTTAGTTTTTAGATCATTTAAAATTGCGTCTAATGGGTCTGGAGCTACGTTTGTTTGTTCGGCTGGTTTTTCCTCGCCCGTCGTAGCTTCAGCGGAGACGGGTTCAGCTTTAACTGGTTCAGGCGTTTCAGTTTTCGGTGGTTCAAACGGAGGAGATGTTGATATAGACGGAGGAGTTGGTGTTGATGCCGGTGGGATATCCATTTTAGCATTAGTTTCTTCAACTGGTTTTGGCGCTGTTTCAAAACTAAATGTCTTATCAAATTCTTCCTTGGTAAAGCCCTTAAGAACGGCAATTTGGCCGTCATCTTTTTCAACTTTGGTTACTGGAGTGCCGGCAAAATTATTAGAGACCGCCAGCATCTCGGTTAAAAATTCTTTATTACTCTCAAGATTTTTTTCTTCAAAAGCAAGTTTATTAGCAGAAAGATAATCTTTTTCCTGTTTGCTGAAAGGACAATCATTTATGGTGTATACAGTTATCTTCATACAATTTTTATTATGGAGTAAAAAAATTTTTTTGTCAAACGATTTTAACCGGCGATTTTGCTAGAATGGGGAAATGAAAAGAGTGATCACCCTTTTTATTTTTTTTACTCTGATTATCGGGGGATGGTTTTTTTATAATCGCCAATCGAAAAAGAAGCCACCAAAAATAATTCCTCAACAAATTATTTCTCCTACTGTTAAGATGGATAAAAAAGAGTTTGTCTCTGAAGATTTATTCATTCCATACTGGACGTTTGATGAAAACTTTGTTCTAGATAAAAATTGTAATCGGGCGATTTTTTTCGACCCTGATTTTTCTCATATAAGTCAATTTGTTGATCAAACCAAGGACTTTACTTACGAAAAATATATTACCGTTAAGGTTGATAAGTATGAACAAATGACACCGGAACTGATAGAAAACGTAATTACTATAGTCAAGGAAAACAACCTTAATGGCTTAGTGCTTGACTTAGAAATTCCAATAGTTTTTACTGATGATAACAAAGGCCAAATTAACAATTTTGTTGAACTATTTTATACAACCACCAAACAGAACTATAGGTCATTTAGTGTGGCAATGTATGGTGATCTGTTTTACAGAAAAAGAGGGTATGATTTACCATTTATCACTGAACATAGTGACGAAGTTTTAGTCATGGCTTATGACTTTCATAAAGCCGGTGGCGAACCAGGACCAAACTTTCAATTTAGAGGAATAGAAAAGTATGATTATGATTTTAAGACTATGGTTGAAGACTACTTAAAATATGTTCCGGCTAGCAAATTAAATGTCGTTTTTGGCATGTATGGCTATGACTGGACAGTTGACGAAAAAAAACGGCCATTAAAGCCGGCCAAGGCCCTAACGCTTAGTGAAATAAAAAAAGAATTTTTAGAAAAATGTCAGTGGAAGGATTGTTTAATCAATCGTGACGAGCAAGCAAAAGAAACAGAAATAAATTATGTTATCCCCTATAAATTGGAAGATGATTTAATGGGTGAGGAACTCCACATCGTTTGGTTTGAAGATGAAGAATCGGTTAGGATAAAAACAGAGTATTTAAAAGAAAAGGGGATAGGAAAAATCAGCTATTGGGCGTGGGGATACTTTTAAATTCCAAATTCCAAATTACAAATCACAAACAAATTTCAATAAACAATTAATAAGCGTTTTGATAATTGTAACTTGATTATTGTTTGGAACTTGGAATTTGTGATTTGGAATTTTTCTTAAATGCTCCTAGCTCCTTCAGCTTCCACATAAACAGCGCCCCTTTTTTTTTGGCGTTGGAGTCAACCACAAAACGGAGTGCCTGTTCAAGAATCGGTCGGGGGATGGTCTTGGCAAACTTGATATAAAGACTTGTGCGTCTCTCATCTTGGAGTTTTTCAGCAAGATAAACTCCAAAAGACTGAAATTCACGCGAAACGTACTTATCCTGCATTGGATTGAATTTTTTTAAAATATCTTTAACAGAATCCATTTATTAAGTTTGAATATTTATCAATTTTTGATAAAGAACTAGATATTCTTTAGCGCTTTTGTCCCAAGAGAAATTTTTTTTCATTGCCGCAGAAATTATTTTATCGAATCTTTTTTTGTTGTTTTTTTTCATTCTAACCGCTTCTTTTAATTTTTTTTCAAGGTCATAAGAGGTGTATTTTTTAAACAAAAAACCATCGACTCCATCTGTAATTGAATCTTTAAGACCACCGGTAGCTCGGGCAATAGGGACAGTGCCGTACTGCATGGCAATCATCTGAATTAGTCCACAGGGTTCATATTTTGATGGAATTAATAAAAAATCAGAGGCGGCATAGATTTGGGAAGCTAAATAGTCGTCAAAAACAAATTGACAGTAAACATTTTTTGGGTAGAAACTTGAGAACCAATTAAATCTCTCTTCCCATTCATGATTGCCACGTCCTAAAAAAATAAATTGGTAATTTTTCATATTAAGACGCAGAAGCATTTTGTGCATAATGTCGAGCCCTTTTTGTTTATTGTCAAAACGACCGATAAAACCAATAAGAGGAAGATCATCTGAAACCATAAAACCCAACTTTTCCTGAAGCGCCTTTTTATTCAATTTTTTACCCTCAATAGGAGGATAGATTTTATAGGGGACATCTTTAACATTTTTATAATTAAGGCTATAGTGATAGACAATATTTTTATTTATCTGTGGAGAACGAAAATCATAATCAATGCCATTTAATATCCCTGATATTTTTTGTTTTTCGTTTATCAAAATTTCATCGAGTCCGGCTCCATATTCTTCAGCCAAAATCTCTCTAGAATAGGTTGGTGAGACGGTATTAATCATGTCAGCGTGGACAATACCCTCAAGAAGAAAATTGATTTGTTTTTTTTTAATCTCCCAATTAATTACTCGGCAGATCTTGGGATTTATTCCCATCTTTGCCACTGTGTCTGGATGAGCTTTGCCTTGGTGATTAAGATTGTGGATAGTTAAAAGAGTTTTATACTTGAGATGATTATGCTTAACTAAAAAAGGAATAAGGGCAGTATGATAATCATTACAATGGATAATTTCCGGTTCCCAAGACAGGTAATTATTTTTTAAAATTTCAACCACCGCCAAATTAAAAAAAGCAAAAGTGTCGGTGGGTTTTAAAGGGACATCGAGATGTTTTTCGTTTTTTACGATATATACAGGAAGAGATGAATTTAAGAAATGAATCTTAAAAATTTTTACCGTTTCTTTTTTCCCATCAAAATCAACGGTAAATTTACAGACACTTTCTCGTTTTTGTTTATGAAGTTTTAGGGCCTTATAGTAAGGTAAAATTACTCTAACATCAACTCCTAGAGAATACAAAACCTTAGGTAGTGATCGAGCCACATCACCCAAACCTCCAACTTGAAAAAAAGGATTAAGTTCCCAGACAGCAAAAAGTATCTTCATGTGGAAATTATACCAACAAAGTTTACTATAGTAATAATAGAAGTTGTTTTTTTAGGATATCTTTAATTGAGTTTATATTAGTTAGGTTGTTAATTCTAGACGTATTTTGAGGCGATTAATCTGTGAACTGTTTCCACTTCAATACCGTTTTTTGGATCAAGAGCTCTTCTTGTGTTCGGATGTTTTCTGTATCGATATAAAATCTGGGGAATTCTTGCAAAATTTCCAATACGAACGGCTCTGATTAACCAATCGACATCGCCAGCATAAAGAAGAGAACAATCAAAAGGTCCGACTTTGTAAAAAAAATTTTTCTTCATCATAATGGTCAAATGATGAACAAGAGTGGAAATCATTTTTCCTTGGCTTAAGTTTTTGAGATAAATCTGAAAAATAGAATTATCTTTTAAGTCCGTGGCTTCTTTTTTCTCAAGTTCACAATTTTTTTCATCAACAATTAAAATATCACCATGGACAAAATCAAGTTGAGAATTATTATTTAACGCTCCGACCCTTATTTCTAACGAGTTATTAGGTAAAATATCATCACTATGAACCCAGGTTAGATATTTTCCCGAAGCCAGACTGACACCATAGTTAGTAACCCAATATTCGCCAAGATTTACCTCAAATTTATAATATTTAATCCGATTATCTTTGATTGAAGATATTAATTTGTCAGTAATATCAGAGCCATCGTCAATAATTAATAACTCAAAGTTTTTATAAGTTTGATTCAATATAGACATAACTGCTTCTTTAAGGAAGGTTTTTCCCCGATTATAGGTTGGTAAAACGATAGTAACTAATGGTTTGTCCATAAATAAGATTATAAGTTATTTCAATTTAAGGTATTGTTCAATGTATAGTTTGCCGGTTTTTTTCCAATTAAATTGGGGAACAAGACTAAGCTTTGCCTCCTCAGCCTTTTTTTTATAATGAGGATAAGAAGTCATAATCTCAATCATTTTTTGAGCCATATCATCAACGTTGTTTGGGTCGGCATAAAGAGCATAGTTTTGAGCAATTTCTTCCATTGCGCTTTGTTGACTGGTTAATACCGGAGTGCCGACCGATAAAGACTCAAGAACCGGTAAGCCGAAACCTTCATAAAGTGATAAATAAGCAAAAAACTTGGCCTTGGTAAGTAAAGTGCTTTTTTCCGCCGTAGATAAGTAACCGATAATTTTTATATTGTTTTCCAGATTTTTTTCCTTGCTAAAGTTTTTAACTTCATTAATTATTTTTTGGATATAAGGGTTATCGGAAAATCTCCCGCAAAGAACCAGTTGGTAAGATGGGTATTTTTTACAGATTAAATAGTAAGCCTTAACGAGAGATAAAATATTTTTTCTTGGAGAAAAGCTACCAATATAACAAATAAAATCATTTTTCAGCTGATATTTTTTCTTAATCAGCGGCCAATTTTTTTCCACTTCGGTTACTGGTAAGGAAAGAGACTCCATTCCATTGGCAATAGTTTGAATATTTTTGGTGCTAGGAAAATAACGGTGGATATCCTTTTTAGTAGTTTCTGAAACAGAGACAATCGCATCGGCTTGTTTAACCGAATAATAAAGAAAATTTTTAAACACGAACCGATCAGTTTTTGACATAAACTCACAAAAAGGCGTTAACGGAATCAGGTCATGAATCGTCAATAAGATTTTTAAGTGAACTTGTTTTTTATCCAATAAAAAAGGGACACTAAAACCATTGGTTAAATGAAGAAGATCGGGTTTATAAAAATTAATTATTTTCAGCAAATTAATTTGTTCAAAAAAAACTCTTTTCAGTCCGAAATATTCCGAATCATCGTCGGTTTCGTGAATAATTAGATTTTGAGAGAGGGGAGGATCAAAAATATTTTTTATGCCTTTTTTTGTCAGGGCAACCATCTCTAAATCCTTATCGGTAAGCAGTTGTTCTAAAAGCTTTTTGACTACGTATCCAACGCCCATTGGTTGAAGGGTGATTTTTCGGGCATCATAAAGTATCCTCATTTTTTTTGTGAAAGAATTTCTTGATAAGTTCTTTCGTAATTTTCAACCATTTTTTTTATTGAAAAAGTATTAACAATATGGTCACGACAGTCTTGTGGTTTTATTTGATTAATTTTTGACAAGGCGTTTTTCAAACCGTCAACCCCTTCCTCATAAGGAACGACAAAGCCAGTTTTTCCATCAACAATGACCTCAGGGATTGATCCCCGGTCAAAACCGATGACCGGCGTACCGCAACTGCCGGCTTCAACCATCACCAAACCAAAAGGTTCGTGCTGGTTAATGGTCATTAAAAAGGCTTTAGCATTTTGAAAAAGTTCAATGATTTTTTCCTTGGGAACTGACTGTTCGTTGGTTGATTGACCGACAAACTGGATCTTATCGTTTAAGTAAGGTTTGACATCTTTTTCAAAAAATTCCCGATCCTCAACCGGAGCGGAAATAAACAGTTTTTCACCAGTTTCCTGGGCCAGTTTTATCGCCCAACGCACTCCCTTTGGATCCATAAAACTACCGTCTTTATTACGGGCCTTAGGTAGGCGGGCTAGCCAAAACAGATAATCGGTTTTTTTCGCCTGAAAAGCATAAAAATCAGTGTCAACTCCATTATAAACAGTTTTGAAAAACTTGGTTTTTTTGTATAAAGTTTGATAACGATTTGACAGGGAAATAAAATAAGTTTTTTTGAAAGATGAAAGAAGATCATCCATATAAAAGTCATATAAAGCGTGAAAAGTAGTCAATAGTGGAATTCTTAATTTATCTTCATAAACTGAAGGAAAAAAATCCGGATAAACATGGTTATGAACAATATCAAAATCATCCTGAATCTCAACCATCTTTTTGGAAAGTTGGATTAAATTGGCGGTTTGCCGCAGAAATTCGTTTTCAACCGGCGGTAGGTCAACCCAACCTTTTTCAATCACAGGAATTATCTTGACTCCGGGAATCAAACTATCGCCCGTGCCGAGAAGACTGACCTGATGGCCTTTTTCCGCCAGACCTTTGGCCAGTTGGAAAATTACTCGAGAGCGGGAGGCAAAGTTTTCCGGCGTTACTTTACGTTTGATGGTTGATACGATGAGAATTCTCATATTTATTTTCCTTTGGCGACGAAATTGGTAACCCACAGCGGTCTTTTTTCCCGGTAATATTTTATTTTATACAATTTCCCTCTTAAAAAGTCATGATCGCCAATTTTCATATCAGCGAGAATTCCTTTAGTTTTTTCCAGAAGATCTTTTTGTCTTTGAACGACTTTTTCTTCTTCTATCTTCGATAACCGTTCCTGGACGCCAAGATATTCAAATCGATATTTTGGACCAAAGACTTTTTCAAAAATACATTTGATTCTTTCTAAATGAAAATGTGAGGTAATAATTATACCGTTAAGTTCTTGATGGGGAATAAAAATATCGGTTTTTAAATGATAGGCGTTACCAAGGCTATCTTTTGAGTGTTTTTCCAAAAGAATCGAGCCCTTATCAACCCCTTTTTGATAAAGATACTTGGCCATTTTTTCCGCTTCGGTTACTGGTGGAAATTGATCTTTATAAAGAAAACTATACTTACCAGTGGTGACGATTTTTGCCTGAGGATGTTTTTGAAAGATTTCCAGAGTTTTATTTAGTCGTTGGTAAACGTGGTTTGGCAGGTGGCCGGTAAGGTCAATTCCACCGCCGAGAACAACAATAAACATGTATTTTATTTTATATTATTTTTTCCGTTTGTGGGAATGATTGGTGGTTTTTGAAGCGTTTTGTTATAAAGATTGTAGAATTTAGTAGCAATTTTTTCCCAGCTAAATTTTTCAATGACGCTTTTATAAGCCCGTTGACCCATTTTTTCTCTTAAGGCATCGTTTTGGAGAAGATGGTTGACTTTTTCGGCAATTAGTTTGGCGCTTTTTGGTCTGATTAAATATCCATTGTAACCGTCTTTAACTAGAGTGGTGACGCCGCCTTTGCGACTGACAACTACCGGAGTTTGGTGGACCATGGCTTCCAAAATAACCAACCCAAGAGGTTCGTTCCAGACACTAGGAGCAACATAAATGTCTGACCGTAAATAAAAATCATTTATTTGGCCCAGTCTTTGAGAAAAATATCCCAACATATGAACATTGTTTAGTTTGTATTTTAAAATTAGACTTTCCAAATATTTTCTTTCCGGGCCGTCGCCCAAAATAACGATTTCGGCTCTTATTTGACGTGCCGCCTTGATTAAATATTGAACTCCTTTATGTTCGGTAAGCCGGCCGGTAAAAAGAACCATTTTGTCATATTTAAAGTTATATTTTTTATCAATCCAGGAGACATCTCGATCAAAATCAATGTCATTGGTGACTCCAGCCGGGATGGTTCTGGTTTTTTTTGAAAGGTCACGGCCAAACATCTTTAAATACCAGTCGCGCGTAAAATTGCTGTTGGCAGTAATAAATTTAGCCCGTACTGACGCGTCGCGTACCAATGATCGCCAGCGAGGATCTTCCTTAAAATAGTAAAGATCGCTACCATGAGTGGAAATTATATATGGTTTTTTATATAGATTGGCTAGTTCTCGTCCGATGGGTGGAAGAAAAGCCGTGTGAAAAATATGTATGACATCGGGTTTAAACCTACTGATTGCTTTAGCGGTTCGCAAAAGATAATAATTAACAATCTCAATGTGCTCAATATTGGACATCTTGGAGTATTTTTTTACGCCTGGCAGTTCCGGATTGCCGACAAAAACACCCATCTGGGGTGGCTTTAGTCGGAAAATTCTTGCCGATTTAAAAACCCGACTTTCCGGAGCCACAATGGCCGCTTGAAACTCATCACCGTATTTAAGTTTTAGATTGTCAATAAGCCGTCTTATCCAAGTACCAGATCCATTACCCCAGAGAGGAAACATGTAAAGATAGAGAACTTTCATAGTTGGTAATATTATATCATTTTGATCTTTTGATTATCACAAAGGGCCAGATGAGAAGCACCAATAATACCGCTGTCTCTGATAAAAACAAAATTAATTTTGGCAGTGGGGGCCAGTTTTTTTAAATATTTTTCCACAAAACTTTTATATTGATGTCCTTGCCAAAAAAGATTACCTTCTATGATAAAGAATAATTTCTTTTTTTGTTTGTAAAGATATAGACCGGCGATCTGGCAACTGATGAGAGCCGCTGATCTTTCTAATAAGCTTAAAGCTAATTCTCCATATGGGGGCATACTTTTTTGAGCAAGAAAGCTTAGGGCTTGGGTAGAGGAGAGATGAGGCTTATTCCCGACCAAAAGATTAAAGTGCTGATAAAGGTAAGCTCCACTTACCTCTTTTTCAAACAGATGGTGATGAGGATTATCTGAGGTTTTGTCTACTGTTTTACCTGTGTTTGTCAGCGGAAATTTATCAAAGCCGGCCGATTCTAGATTAACCACTATTCTTTTATCAAGAAAAAAACTAAAGTTAATACCAGTACCAACAATACCGCCAATAAGCTGTCTTTTATCATAGTTTGATAGACCGGCCAAAACCAAACTAATCGCATCATTAATCACCGAAACCTCAATCGACAGATGAAGGTTTTCTGATAAATATTTTTCAAATTTCTCACCGATTTTCTTACCGAGTAGTCCTTTGAACTGATGGCCTTTTGCTGGTGAAGCGAAGATGCCGTCTAGCCGACCACTTCTTAATATTGGTTTTAGGGCGTAGGCAAAGTTAATTACGAGAAAATTAACGTCTGGTTCCAGTTGGTGGGCAAGAAAAGAAAAAAAATCGTTTTCTGTGGCAAAAAGCGGCAGAGGAATTTGCACTTGGGAAATGATAGTTAACTGCCCGGTTTTTTTTGTGACTCTAGCTTTTTTGAAAATTGTTCCACCAACTACAAAAACTAAAAATTCTCTACTTTTAGGACTCTCTTTAGGTAAAGGATTTTTAATAAAGGCTAAGCTATTTTTTATTCCTTTTTCTGCCCCTATCAACTCATTATAAAAGTTGTCTCTAATACTCTTAAGCTCGGTTATTGAATAAATTTTTTGATCCATGGGAAGATCTCTGAAAAAACTTGATTTATAATTACCATTTCATTATTTGTGAAATTTTGCAAAACATATGTTTCGCCGTTGATTCGTTTATTTGACGTACGATTATCAACACCAATTCGCACTCTTAAAAAATCCTTAGTTCCTAAAGTTTTTTCAATTGATTCGATTCCATTATGGAGTTTTGGCCCTTCACGATGAATTTTAAACATTCCAAATGGGATATCAAGATCGTCGTGGACGATGATTAGGTCGTTAGGTAATAGGGGGTAGGTGGTAGTCAGTTTTTTGACTGCCTCGCCTGATTTATTCATAAATTTTTGGGGTTTGGCAAGAACAATATTAGATGATAGATGATAGATGTTAGATAATAGATATTTGTCATACTTAAACCCGTTAACCCGTTCACGGTGAAACCACTGTTCAGGGTGAACCCGCGAACTCGTTAACGCGTTAACCAGATAATCAACAAACATAAACCCAACATTATGCCTGTTATTTTTATATTTTTCACCGGGGTTTCCCAAGCCAATAATTAGTTTCATAAAGCAAATTATAATTGATTTTTATGAAAAAATTCCTCTATACTGAATCTATGGCCCGTTATGTTCCTGATATTCTAACCAAACGTTGGGTGATTATTGCTGCTGGTCGTATCAACCGACCCGAAGATATTCACCAAAAAGCAGCCAAAAAGATCTGCCCGTTTTGTCCGGGAAATGAAGCTTTAACTACCCACGAAGTTTTTCGTATTGGAAAAGGTAGTACCGATCAAAATGGTTGGCAGGTACGGGTTATTCCCAATAAATATCCGATTACTGATTTTCATGAAGTAATTATTCATTCACCTCATCACGATCAGGATATTGAGCATCTATCGGTCATTGAAGTTACCGATATTTTAAAAGCCTACCGGGAAAGATTTAATTTTTATCGGGACAAAGGCCAGGTACTTATATTCTGTAATCATGGAGAACATTCAGGTGCTTCCATTACTCATCCACATTCTCAACTGGTAGTCATTCCATCTCAAATTAATCTTGACACGTTAACTCGCGAACCTTTAAATAATATCGTTGAGGAAAATAAATTTTTTTATTCCTACTGTCCGGAATTTTCTCAATGGCCCTATGAAGTTTGGTTGACTCCAAGAGAAAAGGATCAGCATTTTGGTGATCTTAAAGATGACCGGTTGACTGATTTTGCCATTCTTCTTAAAAAAACCCTAGCCCAACTAGAACAGGTTTACGAGAACAAAAAAATGGGCGGTGACTCTTTTGGTTATAACTATTACATCTATCCTCACAGCAACTGGTATCTGCGGATTATTCCCCGGTTTATTCACCGAGCGGGTTTTGAGCTTGGCACCGGTCTTTCGGTTAATATTGTCGATCCATACAACGCCTCATTGGATTTAAAAGGAGTCGGCGAAGAAATGGCCGGAGTTCTAAAAAAGTTGAAGAAGTTTTAGTTGTTAATCTATTGCCATTGACTTCAGACCGTCAAATTGTTAAAAATTTAGTATGGATAATAAGAATTCTTCATTGATAACTGACGAATTAAGAAAACAAATTTTTCACGATCTGGCTGATCAATTAATTAAAGGCTTAGAAACAGGGCAACTATCAGTTGAAGAAGGAAGACCTTCGTCACAATTTATTCTTGACAGACTAAACAAAGCTAAAACACAAGAAGAGCTGACATTATTTTTTGAAGAATTAGGAAAAAAATGGTCAATTTATAACACTGTTTATTTACAAAATAAGGCCATGACAAATCAAAAAGAAGATCAGTCTAAATTAAATGAGATAAAAAATAAAATTAATACATTTATCATTACTAAATAGACATGGCAGAAATTAGTCCAGCAACAGTTGTTGCTTTTGGCGCCGAAGCGGACATTCCTCAAATCGATGTTAACGCTCAAACATTGGCTAATCACTTAAAAGAGGTTAATAAACAAACTACTGGTGAAAGAACCTTTCAATCCTTTTTACAAAAAACTGGTGAACAACCAACCTACTTACCAACACAGGGAATCTTAATTGAGTCTAAATTTGGTGCCGGGGCAGTTACCGTCAATGAACAGGGGCAGACAGAGATTTACCCAAACGCTACTTTAGAGCAGAAAGCTAATATAGAGCTAGGCAAAAAATTAGTTGAGGATAACAACCTAGCTCTTGATTATCTAGAACTGTTAACAGAACCTAATGCACGGGCGCAAGAGCAAAAACTTACAAGAATGAAGAGTGAAAAACGATCTGAGCTGAGGGGTATTACGAAGTATACGGAGCTCAGACAAAAAGCATTAGATATTATTTTAACAAATACAAATAGTCGTGATATCTTAGAAGAGATTCCAGAATTGGCATCGACAAGCAGCTTATCGCTCGAACAAAAAAGAGTAATTTTAGAGGTGGGAATAGCAAAAGATCCGACTCTAAAAAAAAGTCTAAGTCAAGAGATGAATTCTATCAAAGACGCGACCAAAAATCTTCCAGAAATTACGACAGATGGAGAAAAGAAAAAGCTTGAAGACCAAAAAAAAGAAGCTACAGAAAAATTTAATGATGACGCCACTAGTGTTGTTACACTTCTTAAACGGACTTATGCTGATTATGGCGATATCGTTACCGAAGAAATGGTGAAAAAAGTTTTAGATGAAAGTTTAGATAGAGACGTTGCCTTGAAGACTTTGATGAAGCAAATCTGTTTTAAAATAGGACTTACAGATGACCAAATTAAAAACATCTCGACGTATAATCAAGGACAGACAAGGATAGAAGAATTAAATAAAATTCTGCTAGCGTCGCCTACTTGGGAAGGCACTAATGCTAAAAAAGCGTATGAAAAAACAACAAAAGAAATTACAGAAAAAACAGCGGAAGTTGATGTTATAGCAAAAACCAGTGGTTTTAATGATAGTCTAGATAAGTATCAGACGCTTGCTCGTGCTCTAGATGGGATCTCTGTTAAAACATCTGATGGAATAGATCAAAGCATGGCGATTAATGATCTTAAAACAAAAATTGATAAAGCCCCCAATGCTGATACAAAATTACAACAGTTAGACAGATTAGTTGAAGAAAGTAGAATACTAGGACAGTTAGAAGGAGCTATAGGAAGAGCGATGGCCGATACTCTTGATGCCCGCAGGACAAAAATGATTGAACTGCAAGATAAAGATCTAAAAGAAAAAGCAGAAAAAGACAAAACAGGGGCGATAAAAAAAGTTGCCGAAGCCCAAAGAAAGGATGAGATAGAAGACGATGAAAGAAATCGGACAAGGATCATTCATGCAGATACCATCGGAGATAAAGTAAGATATCTTTCTTATCATGTGGACGATGGAATAAAAAGGTTAATGTTAAAAGATCTTGCTTTTCCAAATATAAGTTGGCGGACAGTAGACCTAGATTCTGGGTTAAGTTCAGAACAAAAAGTCCAACTAGACGCAGCTTATACGACAGCCGATACTTATAGAGATAAATTAATGACTAATTATTTTACCGCAGTTCAATTAGGAGGAGGTTTTGGTATGCAAAGACTCTTTAAAGGTGTTGGAAGAGAATTAAGTAGGGATTTAAAAATTGGGGAATATAAAGATATTAGATGGGATGGATCAGCGGCCAATTTAACCTTTAGAGATCATGAATGGAAAGCCCTGGACCAAAAATTTGGTAAGCAGATTGATGAAGCTCTAAGCAAATCAAAAGAGGGAAGTGATTGTTTAAAACAACTAAAAGAAAAAGGCATAGTTCCCTCATTTAAACTTAAATGGTTGCTCTATATTCTTCTTGCCCTAGGACTATTAGTAGGCGGAACGGCAATTCTTGGAGCGGCCGCTAAATAAAATATGTCAGGAGAAGCATCAGCACCAGAACAAGTGATTATTCCATCATCAGAAGTGATTGATCAATCTGAAAAAATCCCTATTATTGATAACCCAAAAAAAGAAAATATTACGATTGATAAAGAACCGATGGTTGATGGAGTTTCCTCAGAAGCAACTACAGCGATACCCAAGCTTCAAGATTTTCTTACTCAGTTTAATATTCCCTTTGATAGACTTTCTCAGCCGTTGAAAGATCAATACAATCTTTTAATTAATGGGCAGGATGAACAAGGAAAAGAAGTGGACAGTTTGACATATAAACACAATTTGGAGAACTTTATTGACGCGGTAAAAAACTCTCAAGAACTTGGTTTAAAATCAGAGCAACAACAGGGGTTGGAAAGCTTCAAAATATTTATTAACTCTAAAGATATTAATCTTGATCAACTTGTTTCAGGATTTAAAGGCTATGTAGATTCTTCTAAAGCCCTGAATATAGAACAAAAAACAGAAGCAAATCAGGTAATAGACGAATTGCGTGATGCTCAAAAAAAAGGTGATGAACCTTTGGTTAAAGAAAAAACAGGGAAGCTTTTTAATATTCTTAAATATGTTGGAATAGCTATTTTAGCACTGCTTGGCATAAGTCTTTTCAAAAGTTTTAGTGAAACGGGTGGAACAGGAAGATAATTATTTATTCCAAGTCTTCACCAAGTAGTTTTAGAACAACATGTTTTTTGTAGCGTCTGTCACCGCGGGAGTTAATTCTTATCGCTGGCAATTTACCTTTTTTGCCCCATCTTTTTATTGTAAGAGAGGAGACTCGTAAAAGTTCAGCCACTTCACGAATCGTTAATAAATCAGGTAGATCGTCAAGTGATATTCTCTTATTGCTTATGACGCCTTTTGTCATATTTCTATATTGTAAACAAAAAAAACCTGTTGTCAAGTCACAACTTTCTATAAACGATTATTGTTGTTTATAAACCGTTGACAACAATCCAATCTTCTAATGAATTCAAATTACAAATGATAAATATCAAAAAAAATTCAAAATTCAAAAAAAATCAAAACCAATTTAATCAAAATTAGTTGGTGGAAATTTTTTTAAATCGTCTAATATTAATTTTCCTTTATTCGTTGGGGTTTTGTTGTCCCAATTCATCAGTCCAAGTTCTCCTTCGGAATCGATGGTATATGCCGAGTAATTCAGTTTTTTTTTATTCACCTCTTTTAAAACGAATTTAATATAATAAAGATCTTCTTTTGATCCGAAGTCTTCCTTATATACACCGCCGAATTCACCGATTAATACCGGGAGGTCTTTATAAATCTTATCCCAAAGTATTCCCACTGGATTTTTCATTTTGAGAATTCTGGCATTTTCTGGATTGGCCCAAGGATAATCATGAATGTCAAAAATAGCGTTCTCCACGGTTAATTTATCATCTTTAGTAACGAACCTTCCAAATTGAGCTCCGGTCAATAAAACAATCGCTTTAGTGTTATATTTACGCAATTCATTAGCGGAATGATTGAAAATTGATACCAGAGAAATCCAAGGAAGTCCACTCGGTTCGGCCCACAAACCATATAGTATGTGAGAATATTTGGCGTAACGGACAGCTATTGTTTTAGAAATGTTATCCAATTGAGCCAATTGATCGGCATATGAATGATTTTTGTTGTGAATATTTATCGCGGGCATCAAATAAATATATATGTGGTTGTTTTTTGTCCACTCAACTACTTTATCTAACTCGCCCCAGCGATTTTGTATTTGAAATGGGCTAATAAAAATACCCAGTAAATTAATTCTCCAGGTTTTTGCAATCTTCAACCTATCGATTAAGGTTTGAGAGTCGAGATTATCGTAATCAAAAGTCATCGTAGTCACACCTTTTAACTGAATGGTTTCATCGGTGTCCGATCGCCGAATAGTGTTTTTTGACACGTATAAAGAGGGTAACGAAGATTTACTTTTTGATGAAGTCTTTTTAACAGTGGACCAAAATAAATTTACAATTATAGTGATTCCACAGAAAGATATAAAAAAATAAGTCAAAAAATTTAACACTCTTGAATTAACTTTATTACTCATGTGTATTATAATATACTTATACTTTGTAGTATTATTATATTGTAGTATTATTACATGTCAAAAAGAATTATTCTCCAACACGGTGAAATCGCTACCATCATTACCATTGCCAGTCTTATTATTCTCGGCGCCTCCACCCTAGTTTCTTCAGTTTTTCTAAGTAAAAATAAACAGACAATTAGTACCAGAGCTAGTTATGCAGTTGAATCTTGTAATAGTGGTAACAATTGGCACTGTACTGGACAGACACTGACTTGTGGAGGAGTCGCTTGTGGTAAATGCTCTAAAAGTGGAACCAATAATTGGGTACGTTGTGTTGGACCAAATTGCAGGAGGAATCAGTCATCCACTGTTTATAACTATCCAGTTTTTGATTCGGATAGTTCTTGTGCGCCTGTAGTGACTAATGCTCAGACAGCAACAACAATCCCAACAAAAATTCTAAGCACTGGATGTCCTAGTAATCAATGTACGTATGATAATCCTCCATGCGTTTCACGCAATGCTATACAACTGTCAACTCAAGGAGGACTATATAAAAGATGTTGTTACCCAGGGTCAACATCTGAATGGGTTTCTAGTTATTCTTATCCACCACCAGCCTGTTCTGCATCAACACCAATGCCAACAGCCATTCCCACAAGAGATCCGAAACTTGAACTGTCAGGTTATGAAAAATGTGCCCGTTGTTGTATTCAAGACATAAAGTGTGGTATGCCGGCCGATGGCAATGGTTATAAATGTGAAAAATATGAATCAAGAATCAGATGGTATTCATATAACTGCACCGGAAAACCAGAAGACGCCGCCATTGTTTGTGATAAATTTAATAAGGGTGGTTATCCGTCTACCAAGTTTATTGCTTGTCCCAACGAGGTTGGGCGAGAAAAACCATTAAAATGCGTCGGTCCTGAGTATTGTACCACCGGTCTAGACTACAGCGGTTTGCCTTTACCAACAACAGCGATTTCTCCAATAGCAACGGCTGAACCAACAGTAGATCCAGAAATCTCATCTCAACCTTTGTCATTCCTTGCTTGGTGTAATAAACAAAAGGGTTACAGCTGTGGTGGTTATATGGTGTCGTCCAACCTTCATACTAACTGCTCAAAGCTAGTAAATGGGTACTATGAGATTAAAACAGAAGAGCAGGCGGCTATTATATACAGTTATGGTGAGAGTGATAATATACCTCCTATACCGGGAGATTTCAATTTTTATGGTTATTTTCAGACCGTCTGTTGCGTTTATCAATGTGCTAACAATCAAACTGCACTTAAATATTCAAAAGATTTGGCTGCGACTAATAATACATATCCAACACCTTCTCCGTTGGCAGTTCCGACAGTAGCCGTTGTTAGGAGAGAATTTGATAATAGACTATTTTTTAATTGCAGTCTTATAAGTAGCTATAAAAATTATGGTTTTGATTCAATAAAATATTATACCGATACTCTTGGTAAAAACCATAAGATAATTGTTAGTTGTTCTAGTTCGGGGAAGCACGTTGTAAACACGAGTGAATCAGATGGTGGTTATAGCTTGTATTGTTGTGATTAATGAGAACTATGAAAAATAAAAGAATTGTTTTTATTAAAATTTTAGGGTTAATTTTAATTGCTTTTTTTGCTTCTACTTTTTTAATTAAAAACCTGTTTTTTGTTAATTCGCCAAGGGTAAATACTACTTTTATTGCCAAATTAAAACAGACACCCAGTTTGATAGCCAGTTTACCATCAAAACTATTTAACTCTTTAACAAAAAATAAGTCTGTTCCAAACGAAGCCCCTTCTAATTTAACAGTTAAAGAACAGGCGATAAGTGAAGAAGAAGCCAACAAAGCCTTTTCTGCATTACATGCAATTGCACCGCCTCCAGACGCTTTTTTCAAAAGTTTATCAAAAGGCGTCTCAGCTGCGGAGCAAAATAATGGACAGGTTATTTTAAAAATAGAGAAGGGGACTCAATATAAAGTTCGCCGTTTTAAACTGTCTGATGGTCAAATCATCGACGTGGTGGATTTAACCGGAGACTAACGAGTTTGACATTTTTCTTTTATTAATTTATATTTTTAATATGTACATCGGTCCGTTTTATTTTGATACCAAAGAAATATTTTTAATTTTGGCGGCTATTTTATTAGGTTTGGCCTGGGCTTTTGGCTGGCCTCTTTGGTGGTTTGACAAAAGAATTTTGTTGACAATTGTTATTTTAATGCTCATTACCAAAGGTTTGCTACCCGCCATTCACAACGAGGCGTTTTTTATCCTGGCCGTTATCACCATCTTTTTAACTTTATATTTACCGGTTTTTCAGGTAGTTCTTTTTTACTTTATTAGCTTTATACTTTTCAGACTGTTGAAAGTTATATGAAAAAAAAGTCAATCAGTTTATTGCTCAGTTTATTGTTTTTGACTTTGCTTTTTGTTAAGCAGGCTGATGCGGTTGCCCCTAATAACGTGGTTGTTCATTTTACCGAGCTTCAACCGAAAGCAGTCGCTAAGGGTTCTACTTATGCATCGGTTATTCAAGCTTATAGTTCTGTTGATGTTCCAATCCGCCGTTATAATTTTAAAGTTAATTTTGACAAAACCAAACTAAAAGTTACGGGGATTAGCTATTTATTCGGCACAGTTGATGCTGATGGCGATACTAGTTCAAAAGTTAGTGCTATAAATCAAGCTGGTGTTGTTAAAGTTATCGGCAAGACATCTAATATTAACGGAAAAGTTTTAAGTGCTACCAATCTCAATGATATTGTCAAAATTACCTTTAAGGTGATTGCCACCGGAGCTAATGATGTGACCGTTGAGAAAAATGGTGGACTTTTCTATAAATACGACGCCGCAACCGCTCAGATTACCTCTTTAGAGATTAACACACCCATTATCCAAAAAGTCAACTCAACCGATCCTGTCAATCTTTTAGTGTGTGGAGATTTAGATACAGAAGGAGTCAATGGGTGTAGTTTTACCGGCGGTGATGGTATTCAAAGAGCCATTGATGTGGTTCCGGTTGGTAAAGCCACGATTCAGTCGACTATAAATATTAAAGCAGGCAACTATTCAAGACAAAGTTCTAATGTTTTTAGTACCTCCGATAAATATTTTTTATCAACCAACTCAAAACATCTTAAACTCATTGGCCAGGGTGAGGTTGTTTTAAGGGGAGATATTAGTGCGCCAATGAGCGGTATTCGTATTCCTGGCGGTACGGTTGACATCAAAAGTTTAACGGTCCAGGGTTTTAAAAAAGATTCAGCCGCCTGTAGTCAGACAGGTGTTAACTGTAATTTCAAAGGAAGCGGTATTAAAGTAGTTGATAACGCAACCGTTAATATCCTAGGGTCTAAAATCATTAATAATGATGCCACAGGGATTTATTACTATACTACCAATACCAACAGTTTACCAGTTAAAGTTGAGAACTGTCTTATTTACGGTAACCGAAAACAGGCTTATGTTTATACCACTACCTGCACCGATTGCAAAAACCGTTATGGTGGTGGTATACACGGAGAATACAACACAAACCTGAGATTAATTAATAATGTGATTTACGGCAATTTCAATTCTGGTGTAAAAGTTTACCGTCCGACAGGTTATACGCCAAAAGTTGAGATGAGAAACAATATTTTTACCACCAATAAAAAGTGGGGGACGGCCGAAGGCGGGTATGGTTTTGATTATATTGGTAAAGAGACGACAACCAATCTGGTTTTTTATAACAACCTCTTTTATGCAAATGAAATAGGCTGTTCCCAAGATACTTTACGCTGTTCAAAAAACTTTTCTCTTAATAACACTGATCCAAAGTTTGTCAATGCCACTGGCTTTAATTTTAAATTAATAAACGATGATAATAATAAATCTTCGGCTATTGACGCGGGAGATCCCAATATCAAAGATATTGACAATAGTATTTCTGATATTGGCGCTTATGGAGGACCTAATGTCTGTATTTTAGATAGTAGTTTGTCTGGTTGTAGTGGTGTTAGTCCGACCGTGACAGTTGGTCCGTCACCAACCCCTGATCCAGTCTGTGCAAAAAAATCTAAAGGAGATGCCAACTGTGATAATAATATTAATCTTATAGATTTCGAAATTTGGAGGAGTGAATTAGTTGGTACAGCCACGACAAAAAATGCCGATTTTAATAGTGACGGCAACGTTAGTTTAATTGATTTCGAAATTTGGAGGAGCAATATAGGAGGATAATATGGATAAACTAAAAACATCAATTCTTTTTTTGGTTACAGTTTTAACGGTTGGTTTTTTTTGGGCTTTTATAAGCGAAAACTCTTATAAGAGCCGCGCTACCACTGATCAAGTTCTGATATATTTTGCTACCGAATCAAAAAATGGCGATACTTTAACTCTTCCCATTACAATGCAGTCTGATCCAACCCAGATGGTTTCTGGTGCTCAAGTTACAGTTACCTATGATAAAACCAAAGTTAATTTTGTTTCTACCTCCGAGACTAGCTCAACCTGTCAATCTCTTAATAGCGACGTCAAGATAAATAATTTTCCAGACGAAGGTAGGCTCAGTTGGATTAAAGTTCGGACTGATAGTCAACTTCCTGGGGCATTGCCTTTTTGCTTTGCCTCACTTAAATTTGACATGATTGCTAACGGCGAGGCTAGGTTTGAAATTGTTCCCACCAATAGTGAAGTGATTGGGCCAGGTCCAAAAACATACACCGTTAAAACCAATAATAATTCTACAAAAACCATTACTATCGGCAACGCTGATTTAACTCCTGGTCCGACGACGATCTTAACTCCTGGTCCGACGGCGACCTTAACCCCAAGCACAGGTAATGTTACTTTAAATTTAAAACTTAAATTACAAGGGGTAGTTAAGAAACCCGTCAGCGGTCAGACAACTCAAACTGTTAAGGTAAAAATAGTTGACAAAAATGGAACCTCCGCTAACGGCTCCGGTAATTTTACTGCCGATGATAATGGTCTTTGGACCGGATCAGTCAGTGTAAATGCTGTTCCTGGCTCTGGATATAAAGTCTTTGTTAAAGGTCCAAAACATTTACAAAAAAGAGTTTGTGCCGCTACTCCAACTGAAACCTATCCAGGCAGTTACCATTGTGACCAAGGGGGAATTACGATTGCTGCTGGTCAGAATACTTTTGATTTTTCCGGAATTTACATGCCCGTGGGCGACTTGCCGGACCAGGACGGTATCGTTAATTCATATGATACGTCGTTAATACGCAATAATCTTGGTAAATCTGATAGCGGTATTTTGGGTAAAGCTGATCTTAATTTTGACGGTATTGTTGACACTCAGGACCATTCATTAATCATTTCCGCCCTGTCTGTCCGTGGTGACGAAGGCGAATAAAAATATGGAAAATAATATTTCAAAACAAAAAATGTTTGTTTTTGTAGTTTTTGTACTACTGTTGATGACCGTTTTTTTGATTATTACCAACCAACTGAAAAAAAATCAGGCCTTAAACCAAACTAATAAGACCGAGGTTTCCCCAACAACTATTATTAGTAAGACAAACGTTGGTGGTTTTGAGCTTATTCTCAAAGAATCGGACAATCCCAAGCTTGGTCAAACCTTTTCTATAGTAATTTTGGCTAATTCTAATAATAAGAATATTACCGGGTTTGATGCTTTGGTCGGTTATGACAAGACTGCTTTTGAATTTATTAATGCTGTCGGGGTTAAAGAAGATTTTAAGGTTTTAGCTTTTGACAATAATGATTGGGTGACTCTCAATGGTTCAAGAAAAATTCAATATAACCAACCAGTCTCTTTTAGTAATACTGAATTGATAGAAATCAGCTTTAAACCTTTAAAAGCCGGTCAGTTCAACTTCAACATTATTGAAAACCAAAGTAACGAAAAAACCCAGATGGTTGACACTGATAGTAAAATTATTTATCCCAAAGCCAGTAATTTAGTGGTTAGTGTTCAATAATGAAAAAAATACCCTTAACTGTTTTTGTTATATTATTCTTCTTTTGGTTATATCCTCAGGCCAATGCCCAGGTGAGAGCCGCTTCTTTGAAGTTTGACAAGACGACTGTAACGGTTGATGTTGATAGCACAATAACTATTAGCGTCATTGTTGACCCAGGAACAGAGAGTATTAACAGTTCAGATGCCTATGTTACCTATGACGCAACCGTTCTTGAGGCTCAATCAGTCGCCAACGGCACCTATTTTCCAACTGTAACTAACAACATTACTTCCGGTAAGGTCTATGTAGCTGGTATGGTTGATGACACGGCCTCATCAAAAACCGGGACTGGTACGATTGCAACAATTACCTTTAAAGGATTAAAGGACGGTACCGTTACCTTAGCTTATGACTGTACCAACTCAAAAATAGTTAAAAGCGACTTCAATTCATCAGATATTCTTACCTGTTCAGAAAATGGAACCGCTACGATTACAGTCGGGTCGGGGAGTAGTTCATCAAGTTCGTCAAGTTCATCAAGTAGCTCGGAACCGACCCCATCAGCCCTACCGCAGACTGGTTTTTTTGATGAAGTGCCTAAATATGCTGTTTCTGGCCTAATTTTATTATTAGTTGGTATAATGACTAGATTTCTAATTCTATGAATAACCAACAGATCACTAAAATTGCCTCAATTGTTATTGGTGTTATCGTCGCGGTGGTAATTATGGTGATGGGATTTAGACTTCTGTCTGGTGTTTTTACCCGCGCTTCAGATGTTGAGCCAAGAGACGTGGTAATTTCTGATATCAGTCAAAACAACGCCAAAATTAGTTGGAGTACGGGGATTGAGACCCAGGCAGTCATAGAATACGGTAATACGCCAACCGCCCTTAATTTTTTTGCTCCGGAAACCCAAAAAAACAAAAGTCATTCGGTTGATTTAACCTTACTTTCACCCAATAGCACCTATTATTTCCAGATTCGCATTGGTGAGAATAAATATGATAATGGAGGTGTCCCTTGGACCTTTACCACTAAAGACATTACCAAAAGCCAGGTACCAACCACGATTCCTTCACCGACGAAAATTCAACCCAGCCCGATTCAAACCGTGGTTATTCCCACGACGGCCAGTACTTGTACTGAAACCAGTTGTCCCGCTATTAAGGCTAAGCTTGGTCAGGGATGCAACACTCAAGACTACTTTAAATGTTTAAGAAAGTTAACGCCAACCGCCACCGTCTCAGCCACCCCCACGCCATAAGGGTAAATTCCAAATCCCAATTTCCAAACTCCAGACAATATTCAAATTTCAATTAATTTAATAATCAAACTGTTTATGTTTTTAATAATTGTTTATTGGAATTTGTTTGTGGTTTGTAATTTGGAAATTGTAATTTCATTAGTTTCCTATTGCTTTATACATGTGTTATTGAAACATATGACGATCGTTACCTGTTTCAATAACGGCTAAATAATGCCACCGGTGAGGCTAAGGGGGAAAAGGAGGTTGGTAATGAAATTGGAAACCGGTCCGAGTATGTTATCGAGTAAAGAGCTGTTGCCGATAGGAAAAATTAGAGCTAAAAGAAATATAAAGCCAAGTCTTTCTAAACCGGCCCATTCCCGAGCTTTTTCTTCGGGTAAAAGTCCTTCAACTACTTTAAATCCATCCAATGGACTAATGGGTAGTAAATTAAATATTCCTAAGACAATGTTCATTCTGATTAAAAAAACAATAACTACTAGACTTATAGTAAAAATAAATTGTAGTTTAAATAATATGAACAATCTTAGTACTATAGAAAGTAATATAGCTAGGATAAAGTTTGATGTTGGTCCGGCTAAAGATATCCAAAGAGTATCCTTCCTTGGGTTTTTTAGGTTAAAAGCGTCAACCGGGACTGGTTTTCCCCAACCAAAGCCAAAAAGAAGCAAAAAGATCATACCAAATATGTCAATATGAGCTTTTGGATTTAGAGTTAGACGTCCCTGGAGCCTCGCGGTTGGGTCACCCAAATAATCGGCTACCCAAGCATGGGAAAATTCGTGGATTGATAAAGAAATTAAAAGGGAAATAAGGTAAACAAAAAAAAGTAAAGGGTTGGAAAACAAATAATTTATCATATTTTTTTATCTTAAAAGCTCGATACCGTTTTTTTTAGACCGCTTCACCCTAAAGGGACCCAAGCGATTGTCTAGAAAAAAGGTATCTGCGCTTTTTAAATTGAAAATTCCAAATTTGAAATTACCAATGTCATATGTTATCATAAAGTTTCTTGTGTTTCATGTTTGGAAACTCTTTTTAAATTAAAAATTTTAAATTTAAAATTTCCGGTATGCCATGTTTTTATTGCGATAAAGGAGTTCTTTACGGTCGAACCCATACCCATCATCGGGGCGTGGCTGGCGGTCGTTGGAAAAAAAGAGCCCCTAAAAAACAACGAATTTTTGAACCCAATCTTCATAAAATGGACATTATGGAAAATGGAGAAATTAAAAGAGTCAAACTTTGCATGAAGTGTTTGAAAAGAATAAAAAAAGATCTTAAAGATGGTAAAAAACCATTTTTAGATGTTGTTAAACTCCAACCAAAAAAGGTTAAAAAACCTACTAAATCAAAAACAGAAAAAAAGTAACCTTCTTTACGCCACCTAAAAAATTATTGATCTTTAATCTGTAGTTTTGATATTTGATCTTTGAGTTTTGATCTAGTATTTTAGTTTGTGCAGTTCTCCCTCTTTTTCTTCAAATAGGGGAGTGTTTTGCTCTAAAGAGCGTTGGGTAAAAAGAACACCATTAAGGTGATCAACTTCGTGTTGAATAATCGTTGCCTCAAACCCGGAAAACCAGCTGGTCTTTTTTTCACCACTAACTGTCTGGTATTGAAGCAATATTTTCCCCGGTCTTTTAACCGGTGACCAGATTCTGGGAATTGACAAACAACCTTCAAGAGGAATGCCCTTTTTTAGTTTTTTACTTTGCTTAACAGAAGTTTTATTTGTCTGAGTTTTGGTTGACTTATCAATTTTAATAATCTTAGGATTAATAAAAACTTCAGTTTTAGATTCTGGCATTGGTTTAATGATAAAAAGTGCCAGATCATGACCCACTTGAGGGGCCGCCAGCCCAACACCAGGGGGATCGTCCTGAGCCGCCAAAGTTTTTTCCATGTCTCTGACCAACTTAATAATTTTGCCATCAACTTTTTGTACCGGCTTGACCGGCTTTCCCAGAATAGAATCGGGGACATTAACGATCTTTAGCATGAGGATATTATATAATAATCATAAGCTGAGATAAAAATCACAAATTACAAATAACAAATCACAAACAAATTTCAAACATCAAATAACAAAACAGTTTTTAACGTTTAGAAATTGTAATTTAGAGATTGTTTGGAACTTGGAACTTGTGATTTGGAATTTTTACTATGCTGTCTCTTTGTATAAACACTTACAACGAGGAGAAAAACATTCCTTATCCTTTGGATTCAGCCTATGATTTGGTTGATGAGGTGGTGATTGTTGACGGTTCTTCTTCTGATAAAACTGTTGAGGTGACTAAATCATACGGGAAAAAAGTCAAAGTTTTTGTCACTGATAATCCTAAAAATTTTATTACCAACAAACAACGAGCCATTGAAAAAGCCACCGGCGACTGGATATTACAATTAGATGCCGACGAAGCGCTTTCTGACGAGCTGAAAAAAGAAATTAAAACCATTGTTAATCAACCATTTCAAAAAGACAGTCCGGTTGGCTACTGGATGCCGCGAAAAAACTGGTTTTTGAGCCGATATTTAATGAAAGGCGGAGTCTATCCAGACTATGTTCTTAGACTTTACCGCAGAAATAAAGGTAAGTTTACTCTTGATGATATACATGAAAATGTGGTTGTTTCTGGTCAAACCGCACACACCAAAGGCGCGGTTTTGCACAATGCCGACCCCAATTTTGAACGTTATCTATTGAGATGGAACCGGTACACTACCTTTGAGGCAGAAAACCTGCATAAAAAGGGCAAAAAACTGTCATTTTTTGGCTATTTTTTTTGTAAACCGACTGGATGGTTTTTAAAAACCTATTTTCGTCATAAAGGTTTTATGGACGGCTTTCCCGGCTTTGTCTTTTCTTTATTTTCCTCAATCCGCTTTTGGGCAATATATATCAAATGGTGGAAACTAACCAACTCTTCTTAAAAAATTACAAATTCCAAATTACAAGTTCCAAGCAAATCACAATAGACAATTAATAAACGTTTTAAGATTAAATAATTGTAATTTGAATATTGTTTGTGATTTGTTATTTGTAATTTGTGATTTGGAATTTATTCAGTTAATGATTGAGAGATCTTTCCCCTGCAGTATTGATTCCACTAACGCTTTGATTCTGAAGTATTCCTTAACCGTTATTCCGTTAAGACAGGTCTGATTTTCTCCGTACTGATTTTTAATATCAATCATCAGTATTTGTAGACCATCTTTAACAATCTGACAACTGGATTTCTGATTTAGGTTGGCTAATGTTTTTATTACTTCATCTCGATGTTGGAGATTTTTAGGAACAAACTGTTGGGCGGTTTCGTTGTAGCCAATGAATTCAGTTAAAGAATAACTATAATAGTTTAGAAAAATCTTAATCTCCTGATTAGTTTGTAAATCAGCCGATTGTGAATTTGAATTTAGATAGACCTGACTAGCTGACTGATATAAAGTTTTTTTTGAGGTGTTGTTGTAGATAATAAAATAAGGAACGGCAGTCTGGTTGTTGTTGGATCCTTTAATGAGGAAAATTTTATCGCTATTAATATTCATTGGGACAACGATAAAGTTCTGGACATCAATTTGATTTGGAAAAAGGCTGGCCATCTCAATCTTGTTTGGTGCACCGGGAATATCTGCACTTAAAGTAGGCGTGATTTGACTTCTTTCTTGTTTTTTTGGATCACCACTAATTTGGTTAAATAGATCTTCAATAGTTTTAATCGCCTGGCTGATTTTTGGATCAAGGGCATTTAGGTCTTTAAAAAAGTAATTGACTACTTCAGTTTGGGCGCCATTATAATTTTGTAGTTCTTTTTCGCCTGGATATTCTTGTGAGGGAACAGAATATTTGTCCAAAATAGACATCAATTGATTGTTACCTGCACTTATTCCAACCTGTTCATAGTTGATATAAATTTCTTCATTTTTATTAAGATAAATAGTTTTTTGTCCCCGCAGTACCAAATTAATTTCTTTTATTGGTGTTGGTCCTTCGGCAATGGAAAGATAAACGTTAATTTTGATATCGCCTGAACTTTTAGCCGATTGGCCAAAAAGGCCCAGAAACGCTGGCCCACCATGGCCGTCTTCTTTTGAATTTTTGTCATAAAGATTAGCTCTGCTTTTATCTTTAAAATTCATCTGAACATAATAGGCATTTTCTTCACCAAAACACAGAGTTTCCGGGATATTGGTAATAATAATCGGCAGTTTGTTAATATCAATTAGACCGTTGTGGCAACTTTCGGTTAATATTTGCTGAAAATTTAAGTTTAAAACAGGAGCGGCGGTTACTTTGTTTAGATTTTGAATTGGAGAGGGTTGAATAGATTTATACTGGGCCAATCTTTCCAATTCTTTTTTTCTGGCCTGGTCAATGGTCAGTTTCCGCAGTAAATAAGCGACTAAAATAAGAAAAAAAAGAATAAATAAGCCAGCTAAAACCGCGATCAATATTTTTTTAGTTTTTTCCATCATCACATCTTGAGGGCTGGGCGGGGTTTCTTGTTGTAAAGGAATAGGTTCCATAGTTTTATTCTACCGTAAATTAGAAATCGCATTTGCCATCGTTACTGACAAGGCTGCCGGCGGTTGAGCAGTTATAATTGGTGCCGGCATACTGATTATATTTATCACAAACGAATTGACAATAATTAACCGAATTACCACTAACATAAGTATTGGCACATTTGCCCTGATATTTGCAAGCGGCCTTGACAATGTTTTTTAAGGGCCAGATATTACAGTCACTTCCCTGATAGAAGCTAGTGTTTTTAAAATATAAAGCGGCAATTACAAAAGCATCGAAAGTAACCCGACGGTCAATTGTATCTTGTTTCATAATTGCCTTAGCTTTTGCAAAAAGTGTATTTTGGGCCCATTCACTTATCTGCATTGAGCCCATGATCTTAATGTCGGATGAACAAAGACCAGGTTGGTAGACACGACACTGATAACCGGCTGAATTACTGTCTGAAGGGATGGCGCCGGTACAGGTGTTATAGGCAAAGGCAGCACAAAGTTTGTAACTATCAACTCCTGATTTTTTCCACCAACCATAAGTATTGGCGAGACTAAAAAAAGAACCAACCTTGGTTTGAAAATTAAGCGCTTCAATATCGTTTATGGCTTTTATGAGAGCCGGTGGAACACAGGTTAAACGGCCGGCAATATTGGCCACCTCATCGCGATTTTTCCCAGGCCTGGTTAGGCCGATGACGATTTCTGGCGTCGGTGTCGGTGGTTTTGCCGTAGGTTTTGGCGTGTTGGTTGGTAGTCTGAATTTTGTTGGGACAAGACTGTTTATTGGGATAGGACTGATAGTCGCATTAAAAAAAGATGGGACTGTTGGTGTGTCAGCAACAGGATTAGTGGGTGGAGGACTATCAAAGGCCATGGTTGGGACGATTTTTCTAGTAATATTTATCGGTGTTGGTAAACTAGAAAAACCAAAGTTTATATTTGAAAATAACTGGGGAATAGAAGAAATTTTAGAAACAATAAAGTTAGAAAAATTTTGAGTTGATTGTTCGACAAGACGGACAACTTCAGTCGGCCGGTTTGGTATTTTTTGACCAATAAAATTAGAAATAAAAAGTGTCAGTCCAAAACCAAGCACCAATGAGATAACTATTCTGATTCTTTTTTCCTCAAAAAAATTACCCATTATTTTCATTGTAGCAAAGAGAGAAGCGGAATAGATTAAGCATTAACCTTAAACTCAACCACTTCACCGTCTTTCATTATGTAGTCGCGGCCGACGGTTTGGACTTTGCCGGTTTCTCGAGCCTTAACCCAGCCCTTGCAGTCCACAAAATCTTGGTAGGGGGCAATATCGGCTTTGATAAAGTGTTTTTCAAAATCAGTGTGAACAACGCCGGCCGCCTGAAGAGCTAAAGTACCTTCTTTGATGGTCCAAGCATGGGCCTCATTTTTATTGACAGTTAAAAAAGAGATCAAGCCTAGCATCTCATAAGCTTTTTTAATTAGTCGGTTTAAGCCGGTTTCTTCAAGCCCATATTGTTTTAAATATTCCCTTTGTTCTTCAGGAGAAAAAGCGACAATTTCACTTTCCAGCTTGGCATTAAGATAAATATAATCATTGGTACCGACAATTTCTTCAATTTGTTTTTTGGTTTGTTGAATATTTTCCAGTTGCTTTTCCGAGACATTAAAAACATACAAGACCGGCTTAATAGTCAGTAGATTTAAAGATTTGATTAAGTCTTTTTCTTCATCGTTTAGTTCAACCAAACGGGCTGGTTTACCACTATTAAGTTCGTTAATTAATTTTTCCACCAACTGTTTTTTTATTTCTTCTTCATTTTTGCTTGTCCTGAGCGAAGTCGAAGGAATTTTTGCTTTGGCCGCCGACTTGTCCCTCGTAGCCCGAAGGGCGAAGTGGGAAGCCTTGGCGGAGGCGGCTTTGGATAAAGTTTCCAGGTCAGCTAAAATCAGCTCTGACTCAACTATCTCCATGTCAGTTTTTGGATCAACTTTATTATTGACATGAATAATATTTGAGTCTTCAAAAAGTCTGACCACATGAACAATAGTGGCCACTTCCCGAATATGGGAAAGAAATTTATTACCCAAACCCTCACCTTTGGAAGCGCCTTTAACTAGGCCGGCAATGTCATAAAACTCAACCGCGGCTGGGACAATTTTTTTCGCGTTGCCAATTTTTGCCAAAACTGGCAGACGTTCATCGGGAACCTCGACAATGCCAATATTTGGATCAATAGTTGTAAAAGGATAATTGGCGACATTAGCCACTTGTTTCTTAAGAAGAGCATTAAATAAAGTAGATTTACCGACGTTGGGCAATCCGACAATTCCGCAACTTAAGGTCATAGTTATTTATTATATCACTCACGATTATTATATTTTTTTCAATTTATGAGTCCGAATCCATGCTCCCCAACCAGGAAGTTTATTTTAAAAGTAATTTTACGGCTGCGTTTGTCAGGCATTCTTGTTCTAATTCCGGATCGGATATTTTGGAACAAAAAGATATGTCAGGATTGATGTGCCCCACAATGTTAAAATAACAACGGTTCCTATCATTAGTATCATCAATTAATTTACATATGGCGGGGTCTTTTTGAGTCATTGCCCTGTCGCGTAAGCATTCGCCTTTACTTTTTGACATTTGTTGATTATTACAAAAAGATAGTGGTTGAATAAATAAAGAAAGACAGGCCGGATTATTGCCACACACGGATTTATCTTGTGTGACCAGTGCCAGACACCAATTTTTATCGCCATCGGGAAAAACTTCACAATATTTTTTGTCCATTAAATTATATTTTTCATCCCAATAGAGTCCAGCCAGATAAGAACCTATACAGTCTTTTTTATCGTCGGAAAAATCACATGAGACGATATTGTCGTTTATCCTCGCTACTTCATTAACACAGGTTTTCTTCTGAATAGGAGGTTCAACTTTTATACACAATTCCGGGTTATTTTCCACAATCGCCTGACAAGCCAATATACCATCTTCCGCTGTCTTACTACATAAATCCCTATCTTTATTTACTATTGCCAAACAGTAATTTTGTCTATATTTATTAGCGATCTGTGCACAAATCTGACTTAAAGGATTGTTTGGAACAACCACCTCATTTTTGTTTGATGAATAAATGATAAAAAGATAAACAGCAGATACCAAGATTAAACCTATAACGACGAGTATGACAAATTTAATATTTTTCATTAATACTTATTCCACAATGTTGCTAATACTGTGTTTGAGTTGAATGATGAGAATCCATACGAAAGGTGAAACCCCCATCCCTTGTTATCAAATCTCCAATACCTCCCATCTTCAAAGGTATTATCTAACGCATATTTAGAGGAAACAGCCGTCCCTTCACCCGCAATGGCTTCAATAAACATGTGGTCTTCAGAGAAGATGTCTTTCCAGTCATCGCAACTCTTAGTATATGTTTTTGAGTCATAGCCTTTGCTGTTCGTGCTGTATGCAAATACACCCCCGGATTTTGGGCAGAATGCCAGGTTTTCTGCATTATCATCAATCAATGATATTTTATGGCTGCTCTTATTTTTAAGGTTATGGAGAAAGATTCCCCCCTTGTCTTTGCTGGAATAAAGAATATTCGAATCACCAATCCATACTGCGCTTGACGCTGAAATTTCATCAAGAAGTTCATTACTGGAAAGATCAAACACATACATAGTATGTTTTCCTGCTGCAAGGTTTGTAAAAATCGCATAAGCATAGTTTCCTTTTGGTGAAGCGGAAACTTTTTGTGTTTGACCGCTTGTTTCTAATGAAAATTGCGCCGATACATCTATCTCTTTGAGTATTTCTTCTGTTCCATCCGTGCTTTTTATATAACTAATTACCGCTTTTTTACCATTTTCCTTGAGGTAAAAAACGATAAAAGCCTCTTTGCCTATGAAAGTTACATCCAAAACCGATGAAGGTGTTGTTTTGGTGTATAAGGTGGAAGTTCCTTTGTTACTAAAAGCGCCATTTAAAACCTCGAATGACATCAAACCAACCGACCATTTATTGTTGTATTCCGATACATATCCAAGCGTATCTGAATCTATAAAATCAATGCCTGCAAGTGTTTCTGAATTTTTAACAGGGGATTGGACACCTACCGAAGGATAGTCAGGGGACCAGCGCATAAATAACATATCGGTTCCCGCCGCATCTTTCCAGGCTATCATGCCACTGCTGTTCTGACTCCAAAGAGGATAATCTTTAATTGCGTTTTGGCATAATGTTTTAAGCAGTTTATCATCGCTTGATAGAACGACATCATTTTTAACAGTAACTTGCGCCTTTTGGTCAATATCTTCTTCTTTTGTTGCTTTTTTTGAAGAGCCGATATTGCTTGCGGTTCCAATTGTGCCGGGTTTCATTACATAAGGGTCGTTCTCTGTTCCTGATCCTAAAAAATATGCATTAGACTTTATGTTAAGGGCCGGACGGATACCTATTGAGCCTTCAGACATGCTTGTTGGGCTGTTTAAAACAGCACCGGTTTTGCTTACCAAAAATACGGATGCAGTGAATCCTACAGAAGGAGATCTAAGCCACCAATCCCAATTTTGATTAATGGATAGTTTATCTTTAGAAAGTGAATTATTGACACATTGTTTAGTGAGAGTTGCCTGCCTGGAAAGATCATTTTTAAAAAAATTAAATACCTTGCCTTCCTTTGCACCACCAACTCCAATGTATCCAGCTTCAGCAAGAGATAACAAGAATATTTTGTCAGTAACAGTCTCTTTGCCTCCACCTTCTGTGACTGTATTTTTTCCAACATCTAATGTTGTGTCAAGTATCGCCTTAATTTCATCTGCCGTAAACGATTTCAAGAAACCCTCTTTGTCCGCATACCCTATTTTGTTATATTGAAGGAAACCGTTATCAGATGGTGGCTCGTCGGCGTTGTTGCTTCCGGATATTCCATCGTTCAGATTTTGTGGAACCCACCATTTGTTTGCATCTTTATCGCTGTTTAGCCATTGCCTTATATTTGATGTTTTGTATCTGCTGTTGCCGTAACCTCTTCTAATCTCATTTGCATTTTTAGGTTCAATCGCGTCAAAACCCCTCAAATCGATTATATCTGCTGTCAATAAAGTAAGATGTCCTACATCAGGATTGATGTTACCTTTATAGTGATTATTATCGTCAATTATTACCCACAATAGTGGATTATAACCTTCTTTTTCTACCTCATAAGAACCGAATTGAATATAATCACCCACCTTTAATGAGCTGCCATCAATTACTTTCTTCTCTTTGTTTTGCTCTGATTTTCGGGAATTGGTCTTGTTAGAAACAGCAATAAAATAGATAAGGCTAGAAATAAGAATTATTCCAACGGTTAAAATAATGGGTAGCTTATATTTTTTAACAAAGGCAAAAAACTTGGGATATTTATTTTTATTTGGCAACAAAGGAGATGGCGGTGAAACATCCATATTTTAAATATAACACAAACACCTTTATTAACTCAGTTATCTAAAGCATTGGTTTTAATTAAATGAAGGAATGTATAATGGTTGTTGAATCGTGAGGAAATAGGTCCGAACTCTGTCCACGATTCGCAGCTAGATAAACATATTAGCTGTTTTTCTTGCTTTCCCAAACGCTTACCATGGTTTGTTTATTAACTTCAAAAAGAGCTATAATCTAGGGAATGACTAAAGCGCAAGTAATTCAAAGACTAAAAGAGTTGTCAAAAGAAATAAATAAACGTAAATTAACTTTACGTGATATCAGAAAGATCCCAAAACTAGAATTCAATCTGTATATATATTTTGAAAACGTAGCTGACGCCTTGAGTGAATCAGGACTTGAATCTTCTCAACTTGCAAAAATTTATGCAACTACAGATGATGAACTTTTACAATATTTATGGAATCTTAGTATCCGTATAAAAAAAGTACCCAGTTCTCGCGATATTAATAAAGATGGTGAACATGAATACCATATATTTGCTAGACGCTTTGTAACAGTGAAAAATGCCTATGATGCGGCTAAAAAAAAGTTCGGTTCGACAGAGCACCGTTTAAATATTGAGGAACATTTACCTATTAAAGAAGAAGTGAACCCCGAAGTTACAATTCCGATAAAGGAATTTGCGTACAAAGGTGAATTTTACGGTGTTGCTGCGGAAAACCTAGTAGTTTCTGAACTTCTTTATAGAGGTTACGAAGCTTATCTGATTAACGTTGATTTAGGATTAGACGTGGTGGCTCAAAAAGATGGTAAAACCTTCTATTTTCAAGTAAAAAACATATCCTTTGATAACTCTAATACTAGAACTATTACTATTACAAAGTCCTCTTATATTAGAAACAAAGCAAATAACGTTTACTATTTTTTAATTATGCAGACGAAATTTGAAAGAGATTTTATTATTATTCCACAACTTAGATTCCAGGAATTTGAAGAAAATGGATTAATAAAACCTGCAGATAAGGAAAATCTCAGTCTATCATTTACAAAAAAAAATAATTCATATTTCATTAAATTCAAAGCGATCGAGGAAAGCTTAGAAGCGTTTACAAATCAAAAAGCGTGGAAATATATTATTTAATAGAAGTCTAACTTTATTCATAGTTCGTAATTTTTTGAGAGTCAAATGTTATCAGGACGCTCAGGGTCTAAACCGGGCCGCTCAACCTACTCAGCATACGATGTTAGAATCAGTTAGGTTACCAACCAATTTCAGAATAAAACTTCTTCAGTGTGTAGTTTTGAATTGCTCTTTTGATGTATGGGATAGTGTTTGTCGGTAGTTTATCGATCGAAAACCACTGTAAATCGTCACATTTTTCAGGCTCAGTGTTTTTAGGTTCTGTTTTCCAATTTTTTATTAAAAAGAATAAATCTACTCGTATATCTTTTTCTTTTCTGTGCATTACATGAACCAATTTAATATCTTGTGGTTTTAAGTTGACACCTAACTCTTCTTCTATTTCTCTACAGGTTGCAGAAGTTATTGACTCATTATTCTCAACGTGTCCTGCGGGTAACCCATAATTCCCATCTTCATATCCTGTATTATGTCTTCTTAAAAGAAGAATTTTATTACTTCTTATGAAAAACCCATACACAGAAGCAATCATTTTAAATCTAGCCATATATGAATTATACCTGGAGTTGCTTACTCTGGCAAAACGTTCCCACACGATAGTTCTGAGCGTAGTCGAAGAATAGTCAGCCAGTGCCAATCACCATAAGTTAAGTGTCAAGTATCCTACCTAACTTATCTCTTTGAGAGTTTTATAAGAGAATATTATAATATAGTTCCATGAACTATCATCCGGTGACAAAGCAAATAACCGATTTATTGATAAAAAACAACCTCTGGTTTGAAAAGTTTGAACATGTTCCGGTAAGAACCAGTGAAGAAGCAGCCAAAGTAAGGTCTGGTTATACGATAAAACAAGGGGCTAAGGCCCTAATAGTTAGAGTAAAAAAATCAGAAACAGACAAGCGATTTGTCATGTTGGTCATCCCTGGAGATCTAAGATTTGATAACAAAAAACTAAAAACACATTTTACTGCTAAAGATATTCGTTTTGCCACCGAAGAAGAAATTTCTCAGCTGACTGGCGGAGTTGAAATTGGGGGAGTGCCTCCTTTGGGAAACTTATTTAATCTCCAAGTTGTTATTGATCCTAAAGTTTTTGAAAATGAAAAGATTATTTTTAATGCCGGGGATAGGAGATTTTCTGTTGCTATGAAATCAACCGATTATAAAAACCTAGTTAATCCGGTGACGATTGATATTACTTAGGGTTATTCTGAGGGCTATTTTTATCTCCATTATTTAACTTGTCAATATTTGTTCCATATACAAGAGTCCATTCTTTACCCCATTTTCCTCCGACTCTTGCCTGGCCTTCGAGACAAGGAGTGGAGTAGTAGGGGTGGGGAAAAGCTGATGTTAAACCAGCCAAGCGAGCATTCAAATCATAGTTTCCAATCCAATCCAAAACTGTATTTTTAATTTGTTCAAAAAGAGTTTTTGCGACAGGGTCATTTTTATATTTTTCCGGTATTCTTTCACTTGAAATTACGGGTAGGTCATGAGGCGAGGAATGAGCGGTAAAGGGTCCAATAGAATAGAGAAAGGTCTCCTGTAAATTTGCGTTTCCCAGATTGCGAAGTGTAGGCGTATGAGGGTTCACTATCAACGATATGGTATTGTCTTTTACAGAATAGGTCCAGGCGGCATGAAGATTTTTTTGTTCCTCATCGAGTTTTCCTTTAGGAAAACTACCAATCAGAACTTCAGTCACTTGATGGTCAGTTACGGGGGAGATTAAGTTTTGATAAGAACTATCATAAAAAAAAGACTCAATTTCTTGTCCGGTTGAAAATATTTTATAAGGATTTTTTCCTGGAAGTTCCGGTTTATGACAGGTGCGAATTGAAACGTCATTTCCTTGATTAATTCCTGATAAAAGCAGATTTTTAATCTCATCTATGTCATCTGGTTTGGCAATATTATATTGTTCACATATTTTTGAAGGAAAAAGTATATTTTTTACATATTCTTGAATGGCTTTTTCAGACTTGAATAATAATTGAGCTTCTTGAAGTGCTTTTGTGGCGATTTTTTTATATTTAATAAACGTATTTTCCTCAGTAAGGCGTCGCCATTCATTTTCCCGGCTGATTTTTAAGACGTTATTAAAAAAGCGTAATTCGGCTAAAGAAAGATTATTAGCATTTTTTATTTTTGCTCTTAGAACGGTCCCCAAAAATATGCTGACATCGGGTGTCGAGGCGTCGACCGTAACACTAGTTCCATCAGGCAAATTATTTAAAACTTCAGGCGGGATTGCAAAAGCAATTGGTATGTTTCCTGTTGAACCAAGTTTTTCTGCGTGTCGGGCAAGGTGAGAGGCTGGGCTGCCTAATGAAGTTAGTACCGCTGCTAAGATTTTTGCTGGTAAATCATTGATATTATTTAAACTTAAAGGGCCAACATAAATAATGTCACCATAGCTCTTGATCGCATTGAGATCACGGCAAATTTTTCCGTAAGCAATTCCAGGAGAAATTCTTGTTCCAGGAAAAGTTCCGACTAATTGTTTATTTATGATGGCTTCTTTGACAAGTTTAGGATTAAGCCCAGGCTTGAGGAGAAATTCAAGATCTTGTGAGCGCAGTATTCTGGCAGCATCTGGTGGCGGAATTTGTAAACTCATTATTTGTCTTGCCCGAGCCAAAACCGAAAGCGGTACCGTTCTTTTTTGAACTACCCATAATTCATTACCATCACTAACAAATTCAACTTCTTGTGGAATATTCGGATGGTTCTTTTGGAAATTAGCAAGAAGTGCGCCCATTTGTTTTTGTATATTAAGAGGGAGTTCATCTATCTCATAATTTTTATTAATATTGTTACCAACCACAGCTTGACCTTGGGAGTCGGACCTATAAATGATGACAGGATTCTTTTTAAAAGTGTCTGGATCTCGGGTAATAAGAACTCCTGATCCGCCTCCAGGAACATTGCCAAAAATCATCTTCATGATGACGCAGGCTGTTCCTGATTCATATTCCAAATCATTTTTTTCCCTTATTTTTTCAGATTGTGGCGAATCATAAGAGGTAAATACGATTTTGATAGCGGCTGTCAGTTGTTTTTTTAGGTCTTGGGGAAATTTAAAACCAGTTTTTTCATAAAAAAGTTTTTTAGCCCTATCAACGAAAAATTTCAACTCTGCTGTATCAAATTTTGATATATCTTTTTGAGAATCAAAATGATTAATCAAATCACCAAACTCCTTTTCAGGAATGCCACAACCCCTGCCAATTTCTGTTATAAGTTGAAAGTAAGCTCGTAGAGCCGGTTGATGGCCTATTTTTTTTGATAAGCCTCTTAGAGTCATGTCGTTAATACCGACATTGGTAACCGTAGCCATTGCTCCTGGCATCGAGTCAACTGGAGAACTCCTGACAGCTAGTATTAGGGGGTTATTTCTGTCGCCAAAGCGTTGACCTAGACTTAATTCCAGCCTTAATAATTGTTCTTGGAACCCCAATTCATTATAAAAGTTATTTTTTTTGTCTTTATTTTCTTTCCATAATTCTGTTGTTAAAACAAAGCCGGATGGGACATTTAAGCCTCCGTTTTTCATTTCTGCCAGTCCATCGCCCTTTCCTCCTAATAAATGACGGATGACAAAACGACGTTTTTTTTCATCAATTCCAGGAAAAAGATTGGGCGTGTCGTCAAAACCAATGTAATTAAGTAGGGGTTGATGATTGACTTGTTCCGACAGGTATCGTCGAAGATCTCCGGGTTGAATATAGGCAATGTTTCCGTTTCCCTTAACCTCGTTTTCTCTAGCCTCAGCTGAACTCATAATTAGTTACTTTATGCCTAATGATAATATAAAATTTAAAAAACAATCATCCTATAATACACTATTTCTATCTTGATATCAAGCTATTTGTATTGCTCGATTAACCCAAATGAAGCCACTTCTATAGATTAGAATGATATAATTTTCATAACTTGTTATGACTCCAAAAATAAATATTGTTCAGGCAAAGTCGGTTTTTATAAAGTCTGGACTGCCTGGTTCTGACTGGGTGATTAATCCTTATAACGGCTGTCTTTTTGGCTGTATGTACTGCTATGCGGCTGCCATTGCCCGTTGGCATCACCCAGGGGAGGACTGGGGGAGTTATTTAGATGTTAAAATCAATGCTCCAGAGATATTAAAAGAAGAATTGGAAAAGCTGGAAAAAAAACTTCATAAAAAAGATTTTGGTTTAATATTTTTTAGTTCGGTGACCGATCCATATGTTGGCATGGAATCAAAGTTTAATTTGACGAGAAAATGTTTGGAAGTTTTGGCAGATTTTAGTTATGAAGGACTAATTGCCATTCAAACCAAGTCTCCTTTAATTACCAAGGATATTGATGTTTTAAAAAGGCTCAAAAAAGTGACGGTTGGCTTTACCGTGACAACGCTTGATGATAAAGTGGCCCGTTTTTTAGAGGTTAAAGCACCGCCAGTTTCCAGCCGAATTGAAGCCCTAAAAGAACTTAACAAACAGGGGATAGATACTTATGTTTTTATTGGACCGCTTCTACCGCACTTTATCAATAGTGAAAAGAAAATCAACGAAATACTGGATAAATTACAAGAGGTGGGTGTTAAAGAGGTTTGGTTTGAACATATTAATTTGAGTCCAAAAATAAAAGCCAGACTTTATGATTATTTGAAAAAAGAATCTCCAGATTTAATATCTGATTTTGACAAAGCCGACACAAAAAAATATCGTGATGATTTAGAAAAAACAATCAGTAAATGTTTAAAGGGTAGGGGATTAAAACTTGGTCTAGGTCGGGTTATTTATCACAAAAAACTTCCTAAGAAAAAATAACTTCTTGATTTTTAAAATAATATGGACTATGCTATTTCTGTTTAGAATTTTGTTTGGTGTAGCCATTTCCGAACTCAATCCGGAGAGAAGGCTCCCCGTCTAATAGGCGGGATTTTGGGAACACTGTGTAAATCAGTGACTGTGCCGCAGCGGTAATTCGAAGCTTGCTCTGAGCGAGCGAAGCGAGTCGAAGAGTCCGAAGACCGACCAAACCTTTTTTACCCCGGGCAGGGAATATATGGTCGAATACTATAGAAAATTTGGTTTTGACCCGACAGCCGAAGCTCAAAGGTTACAGAAACTAAGACCAAAAGAAAGAATTCGCGAATTTATTCAACAAAGAGAAAGCTATGTTAATCATCTTACCGAAGATCAAGCCGTCTCAATAAGATTTTCCTATTGGCTCAATTCTAGGGGAGAGATTTTTACTTCACCTGCAACTGATAATGATATCTATAACATAAAAAACCAAATCGACCCTTCTGAAAGAGACGGTTCATTCTATCCTGGGATTTTGAGAGCGACAACATTAGCCAAAGATAACCCATATGATCTTATTTCTTTATATAGCCCGACCGGGAAGAAATTATTTACTAAGACAACTAAAGATAATATCTCGGAAGAAAAACTGGAGTTTCTTGAAAAACCATACGACACTGGCCAACTTTATTTTATGTATTTTGACGGACAAAAACTTGACTGTGTGGCGGTTAGCGTCAACAACGATGACAATCCTTGGTTTTTACAGTTGGGGTTAAATATGTTTAGTGAAGAAAAAGACGAGGAAAAAAAGATTGTATCCATTTTAAATTCACCTGTAGATTTAGGTAATCTTGATGATTTTTTTGCCAAAGAATGGTCGGAAAATTATCTTATTTATCACAATGTTCATAATGAAGATTTTTACCTTGATCAGGTTTTATCCAAGATAAAAGACGTTTTTTCGGGAAAACAAAAAAAGACTATCGATTTAAAAGACAAAACAATTATTGCCCTACAAAGACACGAGGTTACCGTAGATATGGTCGCTGCTGGTTATCTAACAGCGTTGCACAAGCATATGCAAGCTAGTGTTCAACCAATTGGCGGTGGTTGCGGGGGCAGCGTGGCTGATAAAAGCGAAATAGAAACAATTCTTGGTATTACTTCCATAATGAAAAACAGTATTTTACCAACTACAAGTCAGTTGGTTAGTTCTTTCTCTTCAACCTTTCGTTATATAAGACAAGAAAAGGAAGAAAAATATGAATTTCATGACGGTGAGTGTGTTAGTTGCCACCAACATACTAAAGTTGGGCCATGTAACATTTGTGGAGCTTGCGCGAAAAAATACGATTAGTCGGGTCTCAACTCTTTAATCCAATAGGTAGGTAGTTTAATACTTTTAAGCTTATTAATAATCTGTTTTTCAGATAAACCATCTTTTTTAAACTGTTTTTGGAAAGCATTGATGGTTTCCTTCATTTCATAGGGAAAAATCAGCCATTCGGTCGCTTCTTTGATATAAAAATCCGGTTTAAATTTTGTCCAGGGTTTAATGAATAGGGAAGCGGTCTTGATTTTTTTGGCCTTCATTTCTTGCAGGTGTTTGACTCCCCGGACAAGGCTTTTACCCGAATCCGAGACATCGTCGACCAAAAGGATATTTTTTTGATCAAGAAGAGCGCCAACTTCATAAGAAAGCACCAGTTCCTTTTGTTGTTTAAAGTCTTTATAACTGGTAATGGTAAAAGAAGCCACCGGAAGCCCTAAAAAGTCAGACAAAACATGGGAAATCGTTAGTCCACCTCGGGCAATACCAACGATTAAATCGAATTTTTGCCCACTTTGTTCAACTTTTTGAGACAACTGGTAGATATATTGTTGAATATTATTCCAGGTATAGCTTTTATATTTCATAAAAAAGTATTATACAGGGTTTCTGTTCTTTAAAACTAAGATTAAAAAAATAATAATGGCTACAAATCCTGCATATTCCAAATATTGCGGCCAGAAAAGAACGACAATATTTGTTTGTGATTTGGAATTTGGGATTTGGGATTTAATTATCCACCCATTAGCCCAGTTGTTAACCAAGACATGATTTTTAAGCAGTTGACCGTCAATAAAAGCAGCCCAACCTGGATGATAGCTCTGATAAAAAACAAGAACTGTATTTAATTGATCGATTTTGCGATTGTCGATATACGAGTTATAAATATCTGTTTTGATGGGAATAATACTGACTTTTTTAAATTCATTTTTAGTTTCATAATTATCATAGGTTACATTATTAATAGTTAGTTGGTAGTAGGTTGGTTCTTGAATTGGCGGAATAAGAAAATAATCGTCATGAGGTTGATTATCTGCAGAGAGTTCATCATACAGATCACAGATGTTTGAATACATATTTTTTAGGCAAAATCGCAATGGTATCCCTTTAAAATTACGAGAATTGATATCCAAAAGATAAGTTTTTCCAGGTAACAATTGGAAAGTATTGTCTATAATTATTGGGTTTAGTTTTGATAGTTTTTCAACAGACGCTTTTTCTATTTTCTCTGAAATACTGATTAATTTGCGATAAGGAAAATAGATACTTTTTTGATAAAAAGTACTACCAGCTTTAGAAGTAAAATAAGGCCCAAAAATAGTATAGGCAGAATCATAATACTGCCAATGGTATTCGGGGGTGATGGCCGGTAAAAGTTGTTCGATACTTTGAGGTTTAACTTCTATTATCACTTCATATACAGAAATATTATTAAATAAAGCCAGTTTACTAATGATATTTAATTGAGTTAATTTACTCAAAAAATCGGTCGTTTCTCTTTTAAAAAGTATTTGGTCTTTATTTTTGGGTTCGGTGGTAGTAACACTCTTATCCCAGACAATATAACGGATATTGAATTTTTTTAGATTTTGTGTAAAAAGGGATGGATTCCTTGAATAAAGAGCGTAGCTGAATTCTTTAAAGGCTTGTTCGTTAGTGCTGCTCCAGCGGTCTGAATCACGATCAAGAACTGGCTGTTTTAATCCGAACCACAGAAAACCAGATCCCTGGTAGCCCCAATTATAATACTGCCAACCAGAAAAATTATAGAGAGGTAAAGTAAGCACTGTTCCTTGTGGTTTGTCTTTCATCATCTTCCAAAAGGAAAAATATTCATCCGGGATCTTTATTTTTAATCGGTTAGAAATAAGTTTACCTTGGAACATCGGTAAGGTAAAAGTAATAAGACATATAGTAATTAGTCCGGTAGTAAGCCGTGTGGTTAATCTGTTTTTTAACAGAGAGAAAATAAAAGACAAAGTTTGAGAAAAAAAAATAACATAGGAAAAAATCAGTAAAATCGAAAATTTTGTAAAGACAAAACGCAATGATTCATTAAAAAGTGGTAAACGGATTAACAGATCAAAAAACCTATTAAAAGGAAAAGTATGGTTCATTAAAAAGACGAAGGAAATAAGGAAAAATGGCCAAAAAGAAGCATAAACCTTGTTTTTTCTGAAAAAAGCCAAAAATAACCCAATGGTTGAAAAAATAAAGAGTCCGTATCCGATAGTTAAAGGACCATTACTCAAATAATTATTCCAGTCTTGTAAAAGGGGAGTTGGTTTATCTTTTTGGAAATCATAAATATCCCAGTTAAAATAAAACCCTTTTACCAAAGCTACGTCTTTTAGGTATCCGTTTTCCCTGTTTCTTAATTGATATTCTTGGCTATAAAGTCGGTTCTGTTTACTTTGTTGAGGAATTGAACTTGAGGTTTTTATGTAGTAAAGGTTGGGTAAAAGCCAGTAGGAATTAATAATCAAAGTCACAAGCAATAAAGTGAGCATTTTGGCAATAATTCTATGCTGTTTTAGATGAAAGAGTGTATAAGAGATTAAAAAAAGTAAAAAGACTATGAAAAAAGCATACCAAAGTTGGGCGGCATAGGCTTGCGGTGTGGCTAATAGGGTGATTAAAGAAAAGATAATTAGGTTTTTTTTACCCCCGTCCTCTAAAAATTTTAAGGAAAACAAAATAATCCAGGGCAAAAATCCATATTGGGTGGTAAACATCTCGAAAGGAACATAAAACTGTTGCAGAGTTGAGAGGTTAAGAAGATAAAATAAGGCTGACACAAAGGCAATTAATTGAGAGTATGGGAATTTTTTATCAGTTAGCTTTAATATTAAAAAATACATTCCGATCGGTCCCAAAAAAAGACAGATAAAGATATATAAATATCTTAGAGAAGATAGAGGAAAGATCAAACTAAGAACCCATAGAATAACTAGTCGTGGTATATCAGCCATGGTTGAGTGACCAGGAATAGCTCCCAAACCTTGTTCATAATGCCAAACCGATAGTAGTCGAGAAAAGTTTAGTCCGAAGTTAAATTCAGGATGAAGGGTGTCCCAACCTGATAAAAATGTGTGAGGTTGGTAGTTTTTAAAACAAATGAAAACTATTATTACTACTAATAATAAAAGAAAAAAATTCCTTTTTAAGAACTTTATAACCATAGAGATATTAACAAAATACATATATAATTATCGCATATGAACAGACAAAACAAAAGGTCGATTAGACCAATGGTTTGTCTTATTCTATTACTTTGTTTCCATTTGTTTGGAAATTTAATTTGGATAAAACTAAATCAAGCTTATCCTCCTTGGGATCAGGCCTATCATACTCTAAGATCTTTTTACTTTTTAGACTGGTTTAAAAATCTTTTTAAAGGACAGTTTAACCTCTATCCGTTTATTGATTCTTATGGTCCATTAGTGCGTTTTACCACCGGTTTTATCATGTTCATAACCGTTCCCAGCATTAAACTGGCCCAGTTTGTAAACACAATCTTTTTTTTACTGACCATAGTCATGATTTTTGTAATTAGCAGATATTTGTTTAAAGATGACTGGAGTGCTTTAATTGCCAGTTTTATTTTCTCCTTTTTTTTGGCAGTTTATGACTATTCCCGCTGGTTGCTACTTGACATTCCTTTGTTATTTTTTCTTCTTGTAAGTTATTTTTTTCTTTTAAAAAGTCAATTTTTTTCTAACTTTAAAAATACTTTTTGGTTTTTTATCTTTACGTCTGCGGTTGCTTTAATAAAAATTCAAGGATTAGTTTATTTGATTATTCCTTTGATTATTGTTTTATTTCAGGCATTTAAGGAAAAAAATCACAAATGGTTATTAAATTTATTTTTGGGCGGTTTTATTTTTACCTGTTTACTGAGTTGGTGGCTAATCCCCAACCTAATGAATTTAAATAATTATCTTCAATTTGGTATAAAAGCAGAACCAATTTCCGATCCAACAAATTTATGGCAGTTAAATACCTGGTTTCACTATTTGAAATTAATTATTGATTATTTAGTTACTCCTTTTGTATTTATTTTTTTCTGTCTGTTTTTATTTTATTTTCTAAAAGACAGAAAGCAACACGGAATCAAACTGCTTATAATTATTAATTTAGCCTTTTATTATCTTCTTTTATCGGGAGTTCCCAATAAGGACATGCGATACATATTTCCAATTTTGCCCTGGTTAGCGATAATTTTTGGAGAGGGATTTATAATTTTTAAGAGAACTTATAAAATAATTGCCTTAGTAATTATATTCTTGATGGTTGCCTATAATACTTATTTTTATATAAATTTATCTTATGGTATACCCTTTAAAAAGGGCAGAGTAAAGCAATTTAATACTCCAATTTTAGGAGAAGTAGTTTATTACAACCTTAGTGACTATCCAGTAAGACAATTCGATCCCAATCATTGGCCACTATTGGAAATAATTACTGATATAAGTAATCTGGACAATCGCCGTGAAAAAAAAGTCTTGTTAGCCGTAGATTACGAGAAAATTAATAATAGTAATCTCGTTTTACTGCAACGCATGTCAAATATAAAGAATATTATCTTCGATTCGCCACCCACCAGGGGAGAACTGGATAAATTTGGCGGTCTTAAAAGTTATGTTATTGCTTATGATTATTTGGTTATTTCTTCGGCCGATGTCAATCCCTTTTATCTTTTTAATAAAAAAACCCTGAGTAATCTTACTTTTTATATCAAACAAGAAGGGCTGTCTTTGGTTAGGCAATACGATTTACCGGATAAAACGTCACTTCTTGTTTACCTTATTAAAAAATAGAACCCTTTTTGAGGGTTCTATTTTTTAATTTCTACAAAATTTGCAAATTACTTTTGAAGCTGTTGAAGCTCATTTCCGTTGTAAACGGTGGCAAAAAGCAATGTCGCGGGCTGTCCAACTGGCGGATCATCATGAGCTCCACGAATTATATAGACTCCAACTGCATCGGTACAACCTTCAGCCCCGTGACAATGACCAGCATCTACTGCACTTTTGACATATGATTTTAGATAGGAAGCAATCCACTGTACTCCCTCAGATGATATAGGATCTCCATTGGCAACCGCAGTGGCTCTTTGTTCTTCAAAGTTTGATTTAACATCAACTTCAAGATCTGTAACAGTATTATCATTCAAATTACCTACAAAAATTAAAAGGTTAGTTCTAAAAAAATTATCACTACCTCCTGGGATCATAATTTTATCTCCGTTAACTACAAACAATGGTAATCCTGAAACAGGATCAATTACTATTTTTCCGTTATAGCCTTCAAGCTTCTCATCTGAACTTTGACCTATACCTTGATCAACTTTACCGTCGAAATCAAATCTTCCACCTCCCAAGAGAGTCATATCATCAGTACCCGTGTCAACAGTGTAAAGGGCACGATGGGGGATAAGTTGTCCATCAAGTCCAGGTGAGGATCTATCAGGGACACCTTTATGTTGATCTCTTACTTCAGGCCAGGCAATTTTGGTTTCGTCAATCGTTAAAATTAAGTTTCTTAATCCTGACATAGTAAATGTCTCCGGGTTTAACAAATATTCAGAAGTAGGTTGAAAAGTCTGTACTGCTATTTCAGTTGGGGTTGCAACAATTGCTGGCTCACTAGATGAAGCTTGTTCTTCTGGAGCTGGCTCTGTCAATGCGGGTGGTGTTTCGGTTGGAGCCATGGTTGCTTCTGCGCTACGGAAAAGAGGTAACTTACATGCACTAAGAGTAAGGGTAAAGAATAAAAGTCTAAATGCATTTAATGAACCTGGTTTTTTAAGAGGCTCTTTTGATATACGTTTTTCCATATATTTATATCTTATAGTATAACAAATTATTTTAACTTGTCAACTATAGTGATTATTGTATTAACTAATAATAGGTTATACACAAACTATCAACATTATCCTTTTTTTTCAAAATATAAGTTCTTTTTCTTCAAAAATAAACCGGTTCCTAAAGCGATTAGTTCGCCGCCAAAAAGAATAATCCCCAGTTCAGGTCCAGCTGAAGGAACGGTCGAAACGCCTAAAACCTGTTTTTCAAGACAGTATTGGGCCGTATCTTCGTCGGCAGTTTTTTCGTTTTCAGCTCGAGCCTTATTAATCAAACAGATTAAACTTTTGTCCGAAGGTAGGTCTTTTTGAGAATAGATCTGCATTTTCAGATAATAGATCTTTTCTTCATCAACATTAAAATCACCGGCATTCCAGCTGACAATGCGATTGGTGCTATCCCAACTACCAGGTCCTTCAACTGGACTTAAATAGGCTGGGACATAGTCTTTAACCGTTACATTAGTAATCTTATCACTGGAAGTATTTTTGACTTTGATTTTAAAATAGATGTACTGAACTGGTTTAAATCTCGGATCAGAAGGGGAAAGGTTATCAACGTATTGAACATTGTTGTAATCAGTTTGGCTGGTGTCAGGTTTGCCAACCATTTTGTCAATAATAATGCCGTATGACGGGGTTTCTCCGTACTGGCCATAATCCGCAAAAGAAGTTTTAACAGTTAGAAAAAAAACAACGATTGCTACAAGAGCAGCTAGTAATTTTCTCATGTCAGTATTATACTACAGGACGGATTGATTGTCAACTATAGGATGTTGAAAACGCGTTAGCACGTTAACGCATTAATGGGTTAACGAGTTATCGATTATAATAAGTCTATGAAACTTAATGCGAGACAACTTAGGGAGGTTGATGAAGAAGAGGCGTCTGACAAGCTAAAAAATCTAAAAAGAAGGCCGATTTATTTTATTTTAGAAAATATTTACGATACCTACAATATTGGTGGCTTATTTCGTTTAGCCGATGCTTTGTGTATTTCCAAGATTTACCTTTGTGGTCAGACAGAAATTCCACCCAATCATAAAATTAAAAAGGCCTCGATTGGTACTTATAAAATTGTACCGTGGAAATACTGTAAATCCGCAGTTGATGCTATTGCAGATTTAAGATCAAAAATCACCCCACTTCGCCAAGGCTACGCGGGGCAAGCAAATAAAAAAATTCAAATTATTGCAATAGAACAAGACAAGAGTTCAATTCCATACACAAAAGCAAGTTATGATTTGCCTCTAGCTCTAATCCTTGGTAATGAAACTTATGGAGTGTTGCCGGAAACATTAAAATTAGTTGATCAGATTGTTGAAATTCCGATGTGGGGGATTAACAAAAGTTTAAACGTAATTGTTTCGGCAGCGATTGTTGGATATCGGGTTGTAGGTGGTAGGGGGTAGGTGGAGCCTGGAGCGAGAATCGAACTCGCAGTCTCCCCGCCAAGGCGGGGTGTTTTACCACTAACAGATTAATTTCTTAAAAGCATTTCCACTTTTATATGACTTTATTTGTTTTTCTCGTTTTCTAGCTTCTATTAGACTGGAATATTGTTCGCTATAAACTAACAAAAAAGGGCCTTTGTTTACTAGAGATCTAGTATTGTTGTGATTATGTTCCTCAATTCTTCTTTCGAGGTTGTTTGTATACCCAATGTAGTACTTACTATTTTTAAGCGAGCGGATAATATAAACAAAATACATGAGCCTGGAGCGAGAATCGAACTCGCAGTCTAACCCTTACCAAGGGTTTGTTTTACCACTAAACTATCCAGGCAGATTTTTATATTATACAAGGCTAGGGTTAATTTATCTAACCATTCCCAAAGCCATATACCAAGTAAAAGGTTTTTTACAGACAGGACAGATTTTTGGTGGTTGTTTGCCTTTGTAAATATAGCCGCAGTTTAGACATTTCCATTCAAGAACAGCGTCGGCATCATAAAGAGTTTTACTGTCCAGTTTTCTGGCAATAATCAAATACCTTTCTTCATGTTTTTCTTCAACCAATTTTAAATGACCAAAAAGTCTGATTGCTTCTGGTTGTTTTTCCTTAATGGCGATTTTTTCAAAATCAGGATACATGGTTGTCCATTCATATTTTTCGCCTTCGGCAGCCATTTTTAAATTATCAGAAGTTTTTTTATAAGGTTTAATTGAAAGATCGCCCATGAGAGAAACTGGGCCGGTAATTTGCTCAAAAAGTTCTTCAGCATGAGCTCTTTCATTATCAGCCGTTTCTTCAAAAATTTGGGCAATCCATTCAAGATTTTCCTTTCGGGCTATTTTGGCAAAGATTGTATATTTATTGCGTGCCTGGCTTTCACCCGCAAAAGCCTTAAGCAGATTTTCCTGTGTTTGTTTCATATGGTTAAATATTAAAAAAACAAAGTGATAAATTCAACCGATAAATTATGTAGGACCTTTATATGTTATATTATAGTTATAATTAAGTATGGATGAACAGGATAATCCAAAAACAGCTGATACTCTTTTTTCGCCAGGTAAAGATTTAATTACTCCAGAACAGATTAATCAAATGGTTCAAGGTGGCCTTTTACTTAGTGGAAAAGAAGCACAACAACAGGCAAGATTGGTTGCTCAGAGCTTAGATCAACATTTTAAGAGGTTTACCGAGGAAAGTACCAGTTTGGGCCCTTTAATGCCTGATTCTTCAGACAATACAGTAAAAGCATATCAAAAAATTGCTACTCAACATGGACAAATTATTATAGAAGCCCTTTCTCCTTTAAGAGGCGAAAACGTGGATCCACTACATAATCAGTTCGTCGTAGAATTTTTACGCGAAGGGTTTAAGTTGTGGACATTATCTCCAACCCACCGGTCAAAAATTGAAGATACTGATGGTACTCCTTCAAAATATTATCAACGACTTTATCATTCAATTGGGAGAACCTCTGGTTATTATAGTTTGCTGCAGCGGGATGCCGTTAGCAAAAAATCATCATTGCCTCATGCCCACTGGAGTATTGAAGCTTATACACCTATTTTAGGAAAAGCAAAACTCCTAATTGGAGCAGATAATAAACTAATGGATTTAGCTGGTACTTTTGTTGTTGTCCCCGGACAGGTACATGCGATTGCTAACCCAAAAGGGGCCATGACACTGACATATATTGAAATTATTGGTGATCCGACTCCTATAAAGTAGAACGAACTTCTCCTAGATCAAGAATATAGAGGCCAAATTTAATTAAATCTTTTTTGCTCCAGTATTTTGTCGCTTTATGAATTTTATGAAAATCATTAACTTTTCGATCAAAATATTTTCCAGTTCTTTTTCCTTCTTTATCTGTCTCGTGAAATCTTAAAATGTCACCCTTTTGTAAATCAAATCTAGCTAATCTTGCCTCAAGCCGATTATTTCTGTCTTTGACAAAATATTTTGTTGGAATGTTCAAATCTATAATGTTGGTCATGCAGAAATTATAGCAAACAGGCTAAACAGATGTGTCGGTGCTAAGATAATATTAGAGTGGTTTGGCCATAGTCCAGACAAGATCAAAGATGGATTTCTGTGTTTTGGCAATTTCTTTATTTTCTATTTCAATCCCTACCAAATTATTTTTTTCCAAAGAAGCGATAGCAATAACATTATTGTAGATAGTAATGTCATTGCTGATATAGAATTTGGTCCTCGGAATAATCCTTAGGTTAAGGGTATTTTTATAGGCAGGAACCAATCTTTTTTTGATATATTCCGCTCGGTTTTCATTGGTAATAACCTTATCTTTTAGGTTGCGATTTGCCCACTCTTGTTCAAATTCGTCTTCATAGGAGGGATCGATAAACTCTCTTCTTCGGAGTGGGGCATAGCTTCTGGTTGTTTCTGTCGTTTGAAGAGTATTCCAAAAAAGTTGTTGGATGCCTTTTTTGCCTTTATAATAACGTATTTGCGTGTGAAATATTTCTGAAGGTTTTTGAGTTGATAAATCATTGATCAATTGAGGCAGTCCTTTTTCAATGGTACTAGTTTCTAATTTTTTATTTTTCAAGAGTACGGTTATGTTTTGGGGAGAAGTTGTCTGTACTTTAGCGCCTCTTTCATCCATTAACCATTCGATTAATCCTTTATTGGCCAGCGTCGTTAAATAACGATAAAGACTGGTTCTGTTTATCAAAGTTGCTTCGGAGATTTGTTTAACAGTTTGAACACGACTTTTAATTAAATATAAATATATTTTGATTTCATTTTCATCAAGACCTAATTTTAACAATATAGTTATATCCATATATGTTCACCTTAATGAACAACTATTTGATTAATCCATTATAGCGCCTTACAATCGGATTGTCAATTAATTGAAAGGAGGTGAACATTATGCCATGTGAATATGAAAAACAATGTAAAAATGACAAAGGTCTTCCAGATCCAATAAAGACTTGTCCTCAAAGGATAGAAACACTTGGTACTGGTGGGGCATCTTGGCTTATTATGAACGGTTCGGAAAGATATTGGATAAGAATACATTATTGTCAAGAACTATTGAGTAAATCTCCACTTTGTCCAATTGCACAGGCATTATTAAGCGAGGCAATCACAAATATTAAAAAAGCCAATAAGAAAATTTACAAAGAAACATCTTTTGAGAAAAATTTTAGGGATCAAGAATAAAACAGTTATAAATGATGATTGAATAAGCCTATCCACTTTAGAAGTGGAGGAGATTGCGGGGGTGACAGGATGGATTCATTTCGAACCCAAATGTTATAATAAATTTATTATTAATTTATCTAATTACCTTGCTTAGATTGATTCTTCTTCGACACGGAGAAGTTGATAATCCAAAAAAAGTTTTTTACGGTAGATCGCTTGATATTCCTTTAAATAATATTGGAAGAGATCAAATAAAATCGATAGCCAATAAAATAGTGCTTCTGCCTTTTCAAGTAACAACAATTTACTCAAGCCCTCTTCTTCGAGCAATGCAAACTGCTGAAATAGTCTCAAAAAAATTAGGTCTTACCATTATACCGATAGAAGATCTTATGGATGTTCATATTCCAGCTCTTGTGGGAAAACCTATCAGCATAAGAAAAGAACTCCACGCAAAAGGAGAAGATGAATATGAGGGCCTGTGGGTTGAGAAAGGAAATGAGAAAAGAAATAACATCAAAGAAAGAGTAATGAAGGTTTTTAAACATATAAAAGATAAGAACCGTGCTGGTATTCCTTTAATAGTCAGTCATGGAGATCCTCTAATCTGTTTGCTATTTTCATTAGAAAATCCAGATAAAGCATTGCCTCGGATTGGAGAACTTAAAAAAAACGGATATGGTATTAAAAAAGGATGTGCAGTTATTTTACAGTTTAACGATCAAGGCAATATTGAAAAAAAAGAAGAGTTGAATTCCAAAGATAATCAATAGTTTTCACCATTTGTTGGGGTGGTCTAACGAACGCTGTTAGAACTCACTATGTGATATCTGCTCGCTGGGTGGGATGAGTATGGAACTTTTTATTCTTCTGCATAATTTTCTATCAAAGAAAAAGTGTTTGAGGAAATAGTTTGCAAAAATACATGCCCGAAACAATCTACTACTCTATGTTCAACATCAGCCAACTTCATATTCTCTTGGGGGATGGCTTCATCATATTTGGCAGAAATAGAAACAATTTTTTCGGGATTTTTAACCCTCTCAGACTTAATTTTACTTACAAAAAAACTATCAGGCATCATTTGTCTTGCTGACCCAGAAAATAAGGTTGCTAATATTGCTAAAGAGGCACCTCCAAAAGGAGTGGCAATACTGACGAACTTTTTAACCCTCTTCCAACCCTCAAAGTGCTGTAAGTATAAATATGAAACTATACCTCCACCACTCACTCCCACCAAAACAACGTCTTTTAAATTTTTGCTTTCTATAAAATCCTTTAACCTCTGGGCATCCTGATTAAAATCACTACTTAGTAAACCAAAGTTAGTCATATAAACAATAAAACCTTTATTTTCTAAAGACCTTTTTAAAAAGCAGTATAGAGGATTTTGAGTCAACCATCCGTGCACAAAAACAATCGGGGATTTATTACTATTTTCTCTCTTTACCCTTTGTAGGGGAAATACATACCCTACGACACCAGCCAAAAAGTACATTGGTAATAATAATATCTCCATTAAAAAACCGACTAATACTTTCATTTATCTTAATGAAAGTATATCAAGTTTAAACGTCCACCTGCGACCTTTAATATTTGAAGCAAAGGAATATAAGAGTGTAGAAGTCAGTATTTATTGATAGAATTGTTGTTAACAAATCCATCATATAAGACTATTATTGTCGTGCCAATAACACCCCAGAAAAGGGGAATCCAAACAGGAATTCCAAAAAATTGTGCGGTTGAATAACTCCACGCACTATCTGAGTTGACCAATAGAACCTCCACAGCTGCTCCGCCAATACAAAGAAGAAGGAACCACAATAGTTCTTTTTTAATCGGATAAATTCTATGTTTTACATATGCTATGAGTATAAGAATAATTGATAATAATATAGCCTGCTTTGCAAACAAAAAAGTACATAGAATGGAAAGTAATATTATTCCCATTGAAGTAACAAATTTTCTATTCACAACTTAAATTATATCAAAATTTGAGACATATTTTGAGGATAAACTTACGAAGTTAACTGCAGAGCACAGTTATAATTTGTTATACAGATAACTAGGGTGACCGACGGGATTTGAACCCGCAACATTCGCCTCCACAGGGCGACGCTCTACCGTTGAGCTACGATCACCAATAGGGTAAAATAAACTAGAAATATTTTATCATAACTATGGGGGTAAAACCATTAGAAAAACCAGATAAAGGTCTCTATATAAGGCTGGGAATCATTTTATTTTTAATTGTTATCGGGTTGATGATTAACTTTATCAGAAGTAAACAAACAGAAAATAAAGAAGTTCTTGGTGCCCAAAAAATTACCAAGTCAAGCAAACCAATTTCCACCGACGAAGTTTATAATCGGGGTAAAGAGATTGCCAATGATGTCGTTGTCCAGTCAGAAAACATTTTAGGTAATGTTCTTGGTGAGGTAACTAACTATGTTTCTGGAGTCGCCTCACAGTCTGCCGAAACCGTGTCCGATTATGTTTTTGATAATACGGTTGGCAATCTTATTAAACAGATAGATAAACTACCGCAAAAACAACAAGAAGACATTAAAAGAAACCTATGTCAGTAAACCCCGTAACCCCGAGCTTACATCCAGAACATTCTGGATACGGGGTAAAGAAAAATCCTTATTTTTGGTTAATTCTAATTCTTTTTATTGCCTCACGTTTTTTGTTTTTAGCCAAGTTTCCGTTTTTTTATGATTCGCCTGAATATCTAAGGCATGCTGTAGCAGGGAATTACTTTAAAACTTTAGCCACAGTTCATATCCCAGCTCACCCGGTTTATCTTTTTCTGATTCAGAAATTTCATCAATGGTTTAGTTTTTTACCGGTCAGTGTTTCTGTCAGTTTGGTCTCAGCCGTTTTTGGATTAATCGGTTTTTTGGCTTTTTATTCTTTAGTTCGGCGACTTTTTGGTAACAAAATTGCTCTGCTTTCTCTTTTACCATTAATTTTTTTTCCTCATCTTTGGTTAATTCAGACGAACGTTCTTCATGAAGCCGTTGAACAAGGATTGTTTTTGGCCGGACTCCTGGTATTTGATCATTTTCTAGAAAAAAAAAGTCTTTGGTTATTTATCGCAACTCTCATTTTATGGAGTCTGCCAATTATAAATTTTCTAGGAATCTTGATTTGGTTTTTGGCAATTATTGGCTTAGTATATTTTCGGTCAACTAAAAAAGATCTTTGGAAAAACTTGGGTTGGGGGATAGCAGTGATTTTGATATCTTTATTAATCGGACTGTTAGGACTGTATTTTATTCTTTCTTTGGCAATAAAAAATCCTTGGTTAAACTTTCAAGAAACCGTTTTCGGTTATGGTGGTGGGGGAATAATAAATGATTTATCATTCGTTAATCTTCTAAGGATTTTAAGAAATGATTTTTTAATTTTAATTAATGGATATTCAATTTTTGCTTTACCGATAGTTGTTTTGGTTTTGGTGCGACTTTATTTGGAAAAAAGATATCGAGAAATAATTTTATTACTATCTTTTTTTATTCCGTTTTTGATTACCGGCAAGTTTTGGTATGGCGGTTTGTATGGTCGTTATAGCGTGATGGTTGCTTATGCTTTTGGGCTTTGTTTCGGTCTGATGCTTTCACAAAATGCTTATTGGTTGATGATGGCCGGTTTGATTCTATCTTTTATACCGACTTTTTTAGTCTATCAACAAAAACCAATCGCTTTGATTGAAAAAACCATGATTGAAAAGGCTTGGACAAATAAAAAAGATTTATTAATTCTCTCCGACTATCAGCGGCCACAACTTTCTCTAGAAAACACTTTATATGCCAATGGAAATTTGTATGATCAAGGGAGATTAGAAGAGGCGATGGCGTTGGCTTTTTCTGAAAACAGGCGAGTATTTATTTCTGAGCAAGCAGTAACTTTTCCTTATTATCAGTATGATGGTCAGCAACTCCATATTATTTCCAGAGGCGACGTTAAAAAAAGCCTGTTTGCCTATCTTTTGAAAAATAAAAAACTCATTCCCGTGGTTTCGGACGAGAATTATCCTTTGTTAACAATCTACGAAATCGGTTCATTTTATCGTTGAATTTTAAAACCAAATCTGATAATCTTTTACCCATGGAAATTCGATATTTAGGACACGCTTCATTTCTTATTAAAACCAAAGATGCTAAATTAGTGACCGATCCTTTTGACTCAACGATGGTTGGATTTAAGTTTCCCAAAACCGATGCCGATATTGTAACGATTTCACACCAACACAAAGATCATAATCAAGCCAAAAACGTTGAGGGTACTCCATTAATTATCGAAATGCCAGGCGAGTTTCAAAAAAAAGGCATTAGAGTCACCGGATATCAATCTTTTCATGACAATGTCAAAGGTGCAGAACGCGGTGAAAACATTATCTATAAAATTGAGTCGGAAGGAATTGCAGTTTTGCACTGTGGTGATCTTGGTTATGTCCCTGAAGACGGATTATTAGACCTTATTGGCGTGGTTGATGTTTTAATGGTGCCGGTGGGTGGAAATTATAGTCTAGACTGTGAACAAGCCGCCCAACTAATAAAAAAAATCGAGCCATCATTTATAATTCCAATGCATTTTAACAGCCCAAAACATAACCAAGCTTATTTTTCAAAACTAACTTCAGTCAAAGATTTTTTAAGCAAAATGAGCGCCGAAAACACCACCCCATTACCTAAACTGGTAATAAAAAAAGAAACCATTACCGAAGAGATGAAAGTGGTATTATTGGAATCATAAATTTAAAATATGCCAACTTCAGCCGATGCTTTAAAGGTGCCTCCTCAAGACCTGGAAGCGGAGAAATCCGTTCTCGGAGCTATTTTAGTTGACTCAGGATCAATTAATTTAGTGGCTGGTTTTCTAAGAGTCGAATATTTTTATATACCTGAACATCAGATGATTTATCGAGCCATGTTGACTCTTTTTGAAAAACAAAAACCAATCGACCTGATTACCATTAAAGACGAACTTAAATTAGAAGGAGACCTAAAAAAAATCGGCGGCAAGTCTTATTTATCAGACTTGATCAATACCGTTCCCACCTCTGCTTATATTGAGCATTATGGACAGATAGTTAAAGATCAATATACAAAAAGAAGGTTAATTGAAATATCTTCTCGGATGGTGGAAAGAGCTTTTGATGAAAAAGGGGATGTTAAAAAATTACTCGACCAAGCAGAGATTGATATATTTTCTTTGTCTCAAGAACATTTACATCGCGACTTTATTGAGTTAAAAGAAGTCTTGGCAGAAAGCTTTGAAAGATTAGAGGAGTTTGTTAAAAAAGGATCACATCTCAGAGGTGTGCCAACCGGTTATATAGACTTAGACAACAAATTATCCGGTATGCAGAACTCAAACTTACTTGTTTTGGCGGCCCGTCCTGGTATTGGTAAAACTTCTTTAGCATTAAATATTGCTTTGCATGTGGCGACCAAGGAAAAAATACCGGTTGGTTTTTTCTCTCTAGAGATGAGCAAAGAAGAACTGGTTGATCGTCTTTTAGTGGGACAGGCTGATATTGACGCTTGGCGTCTTAAAACCGGGCGTCTCTCTGACGATGACTATAAAAAACTAACTGAAGCAATGGGAGAGCTTTCTGAAGCCCCAATATATATTGATGATACTCCGGGTATTTCAATTTTGGAGATGCGGACTAAAGCGAGAAAGCTAAAGGTAGAAAAAAATATTCATTTTTTGGTTATGGATTATTTGCAACTAGCTGACTCAGGGAAAAGATTTGACTCGCGGGTTCAAGAGGTTTCTTTTGTTTCACAAGGTTTGAAAAATCTTGCTCGTGAACTGAAGATTCCGGTTTTGGCCATTTCTCAGCTTTCTAGGGCGGTTGAACAAAGAGGAACAAAAAGGCCACAGTTAGCTGATCTGAGAGAGTCTGGAGCTATCGAGCAGGATGCCGATGTAGTCATATTTCTTTATCATGAGGAAGAAAGTGAAGATCTTCTTGACCAAACAAAAAGATTGGTCAAACTTAATATTGCTAAACACAGAAATGGTCCGACAGGGGATATGGAGTTGATGTTCCGTGGTGACCGCGTTAAATTTTATAGTGTTGAAAAATAAAATCTAACTCGCCATATCTTACTTTTCGACTTAAATCTTCGTTATTCACTCGTCGTCTCAAAGAGCGATTATTAGCGTGCGAAGCCGCGTTAAATTCTACAGCGTGGAAAAGTAACTTAAAAATATTCTTTAGTAATGAAAAATATACTTATGCAGTTGGAAAAAGAATTTACCAATAAGATATCCGAGGACTGCTCCAAAACTAATATCCAGAAAAAAGTGACAACCAAGATAAACCCGTGATAGGGCAATTAACAAAGCTAAAAAATAATAAGAATACTTTCTTTTTTTATCAAATCCGGATAAGACCGCCGCCGCCGCAAAAGCAGTTGATGCGTGACCGGATGGAAAAGAAAAATCTTTAGGACAGGTGGCATTGGTAACAAGATTTTTTCGTATATTAATCGATTGTGGACGAGACCTTCTGGCAATGTTTTTTAGACCATAATTCACAAGAATAGCCGTACTAGCAAAAGCTAGAACGAAAAAAACAACAAACCAGTGATCGCGCCACTCTTCAAATGCGATCAAAAATAAAATAATCAATATCCAGATAAAAATCGAGTCACCCTGGAGGGAAAAAAAAGAAAAAAAATAGTCCAAAAAACGGTTATGGGGGATAATTTGGTTAAGCCCCTTGGTAAAAAGGAGGTCAATGGATCGTAAAAAAATCATATCTTTTGATTATACCTGATAAGAAAAAACAGAATTAACCCCTTTTCTAACGATTTGTTTTTTTCCTAATGATTTAATCGGATAAAAATAGGAAACAAAATGAACGCTTGAAGGTTGTTTCCGAACGTTTTTGACAATTTTCTCAATTAACCATGGAGAGACATATAGATATACCGTGTGACGTGTTACAGGAGACGAGTTTAGTTTAAATTTAAATAAATCGGCCCAAACAATTTGAATATTTTCTCGATTAAGGCTTAAATGACGTCTTATGTTTAGAATCGCAACTAGGAGTGGATTAATCTCTACGGCAATGAACTTGGTGTTTAATCCTTGTTGATGAGTTTTTTTAGCCGCTTCAAAGACAACTCTTCCGTCTCCAGCGCCTAGGTCAACAACTGTTTGGTTATTAGCTAGTTTTAAAGCCTTAATAATTAGAGGGAGATCCTTTTTATTGCTCGGGTAGTAGGGAATGGGTGAAAGTTTTTGGAAAGCGAAGGTGATTATGACGAAAAATAAAAAAACAATGATAATTGTTGCGCCAAGGATCATTTGATGATTATACTCTTCCGAGAACTTGTTTAATATCATCTTCAGCAGTTGGGTTTCGAGAGACAATAGGTAGAACATTTTCATCAATTTCTACTTCTTTTGGAAAAACCCAAGTATAGTAGCGATCATCTCTTACATCATCAAAAAGTTTGTTATATGCCTCTAGGGTTATTCCATACGCTTCTTCAAATTTATTTGATTGTTCTATGGTATATTTTTCAGGTTGACCATTTTCTGTATAAGATAAGAGTCTTCTATGTTCTTTGCGGCCATAATACTTTTTAACGATTATTCCTTTTTCTGCAAAACTTAATTTATTAGTCTCATCAAGTTCAACCGTATGTGGATCACACAAAAGGTTTTTAAGATAAGATAAAATAATTGTTTCCCACCAAACCAGGGCAGCGGGGGTAATTTTTAATTCAAAATTGTTATCGATTTTAAGATGATAGTGATGATCTAAATAAAGGGGTAGGGTATACTGGCCAATAGTCAAAGCAATTTTGGTTCCAAAATGTTTTCCAGGTTGAAAGACAATAGATTTTATTTCGCCAACACTATTGTCGATGTCGATAATAATCTTTTCACCTCTTGGATTAAGACCATAAACGTGGGTAGTCAAAAGTTTATTTCTTTTATCTTGGTTAAGTTTTTCTAAGGGTTTTTGTTTTTCTACGTCTAGATTCAACGGTCTTAAGTAATTTAAGGCGTCGTTAATGGCATAGGGGTTGTCAATCTTTCCTCCGGGTCCACGAATATAGTCCATGGTCAGTATTTTGGAGGCTTCGAGTCTTGAGTCTCCTTTCAAAACTATAACATTTCTTACTGACAAATCATGGGGCATGGTAAGAGCGATAATATCAGATTCAATTTCTCCTCTGCTTTTCAGTAGTTCAGAAAGTTTGTTGACAAAGAGATGTCGTAGTTTATATGATCCAGAAATGACATTTTCAGGAAATTCTAAATCATCAATATAGTCATTAGGATCAAATTGGTGTTTTTGCATCTCTTTTTTAAAGTCATATTTTCCAGCTTCTTCAATAAAATCCTCAAGAGATCTGATTCTTACTTTATTAGTTATCGTTTCTTTAATTCTTTCTAGTCCTTGTTGATAATGTTCATTTTCATTAACAATAAAATTGGCGTTAGATTTATATGTTTCTTGAGGGTCGTGAATTTTTTCAAGAAGATCAGTCGTATAGGTCAAGATGATATATTTAGCCAATGTGTCATTATTTTCAAAATAAAGAGATAAGACAAAGTTGACGGCTTGGAAGCTCTCTTTTTTTAAAAGAGGTGAATTAAATGAAATTATTTGGTAGGCTTTTTTTTCTTTTTCTGGATCATTCTGAGACAATCCAGCTATAGCTATATTGTAAGCCAGGTTAACAATTTCATCAGGTGTTTTGCTACCCTCGACCAAACCGCGAAGAATAATCCCGGAAATTTCTTTTATGTCTTTTTTTGCTCTTTTTTCTGGCTCTGTTGGGAGAGATTCAATTTCTGACTCGTCTTGGATATACATTTCAAAAAGACTTTTAACATGTTCTTCTGAAGAATTAAGTTTTTCAGCTTGATTAGCAGCAATTTTAGGATAGGTGTCTAACAACTGTGAAAAAAATCTTCGGCACAGGTTTTTGTATTCTGGTTTATTAAGTTTAATCTTTTCTATTTCTGTATAGAAGTAGGCTAATTGTTTAGGATCTGAAACCAGTTTACTGGCGACGTTGTTTAGATACAATTGCTTTTTTTCGTATTCCAGTCCCTTAAACCCCAACAAGGTCCAGAAAGGATATATTTCCCTCAATCCTTCGGGGGTTGCAAAACGGGTATCGATAGGGGTCGCCTCGCGATTGATCGGCTGAACCATGTCCCCGGAAGCATCTCGGTATGTAACTCCTTCATGATTCATGACAAAGTATTATAGCATAAGAAGGCCAAAAAGATGAAAGGTGGGCAAGGGGGGAGTCGAACCCGCACGATGTTTTCACATAACAGGTTTGTGTAAATTTATTTAAAATTTTTATTTGTGAACTTTAAAAATTCCTCTTGACTTTTATTTTGAGACGAGTATGATTTAATTTTCAGAGCATGAAAAATCTGAAAAAAACAATTTACCCCGCTAATGGCGGGGCTTTTTTTATAAGGTACTTATTATTAATTAATTTTTTCTTTTGAAAAAAATTACTCTTTCGGTTGAAGGTAAAAAAATTTCCCTCAATTATAACGATCATTTTGCTAACCTGGTGAAGATAAATGAATGCTTAAACCAAGGCGCGTTTGCAAATTATGAAAAGATGGGTTTGACCTACGTTGATGTACCGGAGATGGTTGGAATTACCGGTGCTTGTGAAAACGTCGATACTCTGTTCAAAATCGGTAACCGTTCAAACCTACCGCTTTTTTTTACCCAAACCGGTCAGCTTTCGCTGGAGCAATCACTTCAGTCTTTTTCTGGAGTTTTTACCGTCATTCATTCAGGTCGAGACGAAGAAAAAGATGATGAGCGGCATTTACGCCAGTTTCGATTGACCGAAGAAGAGTTTGACTGCAGCTTTGCCAATATGAAGAGGAGCAATTACGATGAGGAAAAAATGTTCACCGTTCTTTTGACCCATATTCAAAAAACCGTTCAAGCAATGATCGGCTGTATTTTGGCAAAAAACGGCCAAGCCTTAAAAAAAGCCTACCGAAGAAATATCGAAAAATTGGAGGAAGCGGTTAAAAAAGATTTTCTGAAAATTGATTATGAAGAAGCAGTCATTCTTCTTAACAAAAACGGTTATCGTACTCTTAAGTTTGGTGATGATTTAAAAGCGAACCATGAAGCAAAAATTGTTTCTATCTTAAACAAAGGCAAAAGAGAACTGCCAATTTTCATCACCAAATATCCAAAAGAGATAAAATTTTTTAACATGAAGGTTTCCAAAAAAAATCCGAAGGTAGTACTTTCAGCTGATTTGATCTTTCCTTATGCAGGCGAAGGAACCGGTTCGGCCGTCCGCGAACATGATTTTAAAAAATTAAACGAGAGACTGCTTACTTCGACTATGTATCAACTCCATATAAAAAGAGGCGGGAAGTACGAGGACTTTACCTGGTATCTAGATATTATAAAAAAGAAAAATACTAATCCCCATGCCGGATATGGAATTGGTAACGAAAGAGTAATTCAATATATATTTGGAGAGTCTGATATAAGAAATGTCAGTTTGTTTTCTTTACTAAACAAACAGACTGGCGACTGGGATGAAAAAAGATATGGTCAGGCCGCCATTATCAGTGCCAAACCTAAACACATTCTTCTAACCATTGGCAAAATCGAAGATAAAAAGTTTTTATTGCCGTACATAAAAAAATTGGCAAAGAAAGCCGATTTTATCCTTTACGCCACTGAAAAAACCCACAGGTTTTTGACAGATCATGGAATAAAAACCTCGCTTGTTTATAAAATCTCTCAAATAGGTAAACAACCAAATATTGGTGATCTGTTGGTCAGACGAGTTTTTGATCTAATAATAAACATTCCCACTCACGAAAAAATGGTAAAAATAAAAGAATTTACTGACGGTAAACTAATCAGAAAAGGAGCAATTGATATGGGGGTTTTTTTGGTGACCAATGTTGAAGTTACCACCCATATCATTAATAGTTTTATAGAAAATAAATCATGAGTCAATCATTAAGTCTTTGTCTTTTTGGTAAAAAATTTAATAACCCTCTTTTTTTACCTTCAGGAATAATCAATAATATCCCTGACCATTACCAAGCAATTAGGGCCGGCGTCGGCGCCATAGTTTTAAAATCGGTTACAGTTGAGAAAAGAGAGGGTAATCCTATCCCTAGGGTTGCAAAATATGACTGCGGATTTATTAACTCTGTTGGCTTGCGCAATCCAGGTTTAAAAGACGCCAAAAAACAAATTGCTGTTTTCTTAAAAAAGACTAAAGTTCCGGTTATTGTCAGTGTTTTTGCCGCTAAGGTAGAAGACTTTCAACGTCTAGTTTTTGAGATGAGTAAATTAAACCCAACCGCGATTGAGCTTAACCTTTCTTGTCCTAACGTTAGTGATGAGTTTGGTGAGAGCATTGCTAACAAAGTAGAATCGGTCAGTAAAATGATAAAGCTGGTCAAAAAAGAAGCCGGAAAAGTGCCCATTACCTGCAAACTCTCTCCCAATGTTGATAATATTGGTGAGGTGGCTAAAGCCTGCGAACAGGCTGGAGCTGATGCGATTGCTGCCATTAATTCAGTTTCTCAGGGGATGGTCATTGATATCAAAAGAAGACACCCAGTTCTTGGTAATAAAAAAGGTGGAGTTTCCGGTCCAGGAATAAAACCAATTGCCATAGCCAAAGTTTATGAAATCTACGAAGCGGTCAAAATTCCCATCTTGGGAATTGGTGGTATTTCTAGCTGGCAAGATGCAGTGGAAATGATGATGGCCGGCGCGAGTTTAGTCGGTGTCGGTTCGGTGGTTTATTCAAAAGGCTTCGGAGTCTTTAAGGATATCAACAAAGGAATCAAAAAATTTATGAAAGAGGAAAAAATTTTCAATGTTAAAAGTTTAATCGGTGTTGCTCATGAAAAATAATATAATCGATATCTTAAAAAAAATCGGTGCGATTTTGACTGACGACCATTTTATCTATACCTCAGGTAAACACGGTAGTATTTATATCAACAAAGACGCTTTGTATCCTCATACTGGCATGTCATCAAAAGTCGGCAGAATTTTCGCCAAAAAATTCAAGAATTTTGATATTGATGTTGTCGCCGCACCAGCTTTGGGGGGGATTATTCTTTCTCAATGGACTGCTTATTACCTGTCAAAATTAAAGAAAAAAGAAGTCCTTGGTGTTTATACAGAAAAAACACAGGAAGGCGACCAAGTTTTCAAAAGAGGTTACGACAAATTAATTAAAGGAAAAAATGTTTTGGTGGTTGAAGATTTAACTACCACTGGTGGTTCTGTGCGAAAAGTAGTTGATAAAGTCAAAGAGGTCGGTGGAAAAGTTATCGCCGTTTGTGTCATGATTAATCGCGACCCGAAAAAGGTGACTTCTAAAGGTGTCGGTGCGCCATTCTCTTCGTTGGGGATTTTTCAGGCTGAGGCATTTGAAGAAAACAAATGTCCGTTATGCCGAAAAAAAATCCCCATAAATGTAAAGGTCGGCCATGGGAAAAAATATTTGGAAAAGAAAGGAAAAATATGACTTTTCAGGATAAATTAGATAAGTTAATTAACAAAAACAACTCTTTAGTTTGCGTTGGCTTGGATTCATCTTTGGAAAAGACCCACTCTTCTATAAATAAGAAAAGATATCCACTATTTGAGTTTAATAAGGTTATAATCGAAGCAACGGCTGATTTGGTTTGTGCATACAAGCCAAACAGCGCTTTTTATGAGGCAGAAGGAGCTTGGGGTATAGAGCAACTGAAAATGACCTGTGATTTTTTAAAAAAAAACTATTCGGAAGTTCCTATTATTTTGGATGCTAAACGGGCCGATATCGGTTCAACTAACGAAGGTTATGTCAAATATGCTTTTGACTATCTAGGGGCCGATGCTATCACTCTTCATCCGTACTTGGGCAAAGAGGCGTTGGCGCCGTTTTTAGAAAAAAAAGACAAAGGTTTTTTTATACTTTGTAAAACCTCTAATCCCGGTGCTTCCGAACTGCAGAATCTTATTGTTGGAAAAAAACCAATTTATCAAATAATCGCTCAGAAAGTAATCAAAGATTGGAATAAAAACAATAACTGTATGTTGGTTGTCGGCGCCACGTATCCAAAGGAACTTAATATAATAAGAAAGATAATTGGTAAAATGACATTGTTGGTGCCGGGAGTTGGGGCCCAGGGAGGGTCAATTAAAGAAGTTGTTATTAACGGTCAAAATAATCAGGGGCAAGGATTGATTATTAATATTTCTCGCTCAATTATTTACTCAAAAAACCCAGAAAAAGAAACTGAAAAATTTCGTCAAGAGGTAAATTACTATCGAAAAAAATAGTGGGCAAGGGGGGAGTCGAACCCCCATGAGGTTGCCCTCATAGGTTTTTGAGACCTACGCGTCTGCCATTCCGCCACTCGCCCTAACGGCAAAGTCACTCGCCCAAAGTATAAAAATTATAGCACGTTGATAAAAGATATTGACAGAAACCCTTTTTTTGCTATTATTGATGGTTGAATATGGCCCAATTAAAGAGAGCTACTCAAAAACATATAACCTTCAACAGCCAAGAAATAACCATTGAGTCGGCCGCCCCCAGAAAAACATTTAACGTTTTATCACGTTTGAGAGAGCCTGAAGGATTTTATGGTGATCCTAATGTTCATCATCTTATTGAATTTGGAGGGGCTTTTGAACAGTTAATTGGTAAAGACAAGGGTGGCGAGTGGTCCGAAGATGCAAGAAAACTATTTGAAAGAGACATTATCGTAGGTGAATATTGGAGGCCAAAACTTATTGAGCCGGTTTTAAATGAGATTGCGGAACTTGCCCGAAAGATAATTGAAAAGCCTGAACTTTATGACAGTAAAGTTTTTTGTGAAAATTATTTAAAAGCCGCTAATGAAGGTTACAGTTTGTTAAGAAAAATAGGCGGTTGTCTTAATTGCGATGTTGATGAAAACATTATCCCGGTTAGTCTTGAAAGGGGTGGGTTAGTTTCAACGAGACTGGCTCGAGGACTTGATAAAGATGAAGTTATAGACAATGAAATTAGGGTTGTAACTAAGAGGATTCACTTAAATGAGCAGCCAGAAACTCATTTGGCCGCGACAGTAAAATGGCGAGATTTGGAAAAAGTTAGGTCAATAAATGATCAAGTGATTGAAGTTAATGATTTTGTTAATCCAGCCTCAGGAGCATCAGCGATGGCCTTTATTTTAGCGGCCAAAGAACATAGGTTTGTGCCAAAAAAGGTAATTTTTAGAGCCATTGAAGCAACAAGACAAGGGATTATATTTATGAAAAAAGAATTAACCAAATTAGGAATTGAGTCTGTTTTTTTAACTCTAGGAGAGAGTGATGAAATGAATGATCAATATTACCTTATTGGTCATAATAAAAAAGATTTATTGAGAATTGTTGCTGACGCTGGTCATGTGCTGCGCCATTTTTTACCTAATTGGTATAAAGCATAAATTTTTCCCTTGAACAGACCATTAATTGTTAATACAATATGTTATGAAGGGTAATATCCAAGTTGGGAAGGTTAGTTTTCCCGATAAAGGCGAAACATTAATCTTCTTTATTTTTAGCGGCGATCTTAAAAAGAACTTACAAATAAAGCTTCTAGATAACAAAACAAACGGACTTTTAAATAAAAAGATTAGTCTGCATAAGTTTGAGGGGAAAGAAGAGCAGATGCTCAATATTAACCCGGTCAACTTTTATGAACAAATAATTATCGTTGGCGCCGGGAAATCGACTGAATTTACATTAAATAAGTTCAAAAACTTACTTGCGTCAGCTCTAAGAACGCTCCAAAAAACCAAGACCATCTCGGTTAACCTGTTTTACTTTGATCGGTTGGGAAAAGACTATTTTGAAATTGGCAAGAATCTATCCTTAGGTTTTTGTCTGACAAACTACGAATTTTCCAGGTTTAAAAGTAATAAAAAGAATCTTCAACACCAAATTAAGACCCTAAATTTTTATATAGACAATCAACCAATTAAACAAACTCAAGCCGGCATAGAATTTGGCAGATTAATTGCCGAAGGAATCTATTTAACGCGTGATTTAGTTAACGAACCAGCCTCTCATCAGCATCCAGATTCATTAGTTAAAATCGCTAATGAAATAGCCAAAGACTCCAAAGGAAAAATTGCGGTTGAGGTTTTAAATAAACAAGACTGTCAGAAGCTGGGCATGGGGGCTTTTTTGGGAGTGGCTCAAGGGAGCGACCGTGAGCCTAAATTCATCATTTTGAAATATAATGGTTCTTCAAAGAGTAAAAAAATTTGTTTAATCGGTAAGACATTAATTTTTGATTCGGGAGGACTTTCCCTTAAACCGTCATCGTCAATGGAGATAATGAAGATTGATATGGCTGGGGGTGCGATCATTTTAGGTGTTTTTAAAATACTGTCTAAGCTTGATGTCAAAGCTTCAGTGACTGGAATTTTGCCGGTTTGTGAAAATATGCCTTCAGGGCACGCCATCAGGCCAGGTGATGTGGTTACGGCTTTAGATGGTCAAACAATTGAGGTTTTAAACACTGATTCCGAAGGTCGATTGACATTGGCTGACGCCTTGGCCTATACTGAAAAATATCTAGGACCTGAGGTTATTATTGACTTGGCGACATTAACCGGAGCCTGTATGGTGGCGTTAGGAAAAGAAATTACCGGCCTTTTTGGCAACAATAAGCAGTTAATAAATGATTTTGAAAAAATCAGTCAAAAAGAAGGTGACCAGCTCTGGCCAATGCCAATCTATCACCCATATTTAAAAAAGATGAAAAGCGAAATTGCCGACTGGAAAAACACCAGTGGAACTAGTTGGGGAGAAGCGATTAGCGCAGCATTGTTTCTTAAAGAATTTGTTAAAAAAACCAAATGGTTACATCTTGATATTGCCGGTTCTGCATACAGTGATGAAATAAAAGGGGTGATTGCTAAAGGCGGAACTGGTTGGGGAGTGGTTTCTTTAATAGAATTTATTAAAAAGTTTTCTTAAATTTATGCCAAAATTGATCGACATCCTTAAAACGGATAATATAATAAAAATCTCTCCTCAAGATACGCTTTCATCAACCCTTTCCAAACTAGGTTCATCTCATGATGGGGCCTTTGTTTTTGACGATAATAATAAATATCTAGGAATGATCAATCCTTATCACTGTTTAATAAAGTCGTCCTATCCATGGAATGCTAAAGCAGAGAGATGCCTTTTTCACGCCCCAAGATTGAAGTTGAACATGCCGATTAGTAAAGTGGCCCAGCTTTTTGTTGAATCAAAGATTCATTACCTGCCGGTTTTTAACGATCAAGAAAAGTTTTCTGGAATTATTTCTGCTAGACACTTACTGACTCAATTACAAAACTCCAATCTTTTCCGGATAAAAATATCTGAAGTATTAAAAAATAAAAAGAGACCATTGATAACCATTTATGAAGATGACTCAATTTCTCAGGCAGTTAACATTTTCAAAAGCACCCGTGTTTCTAAAATAATTGTTATTAGTCATGATATGAAGTTAAAAGGTATTTTAAGTTATTATGACCTAATTTATTATTTGGTTGAGCCAAAAAAAGGTTCGCATCGAGGGGATAGGGAAGGGAATCGGGTTAATTTTAACCACATGAAGGTGAAGAATTTTGCCAAGACATATGTTCTGACCCTAACAGAAAATAACTTCCTTTCTGATGCTCTAAACCTAATTCTTAGAAAAAATATTGGTAGTGTGGTAATTATTGACCAAAACCGACACCCGATCGGGATTATTACTACTAAAGATCTTCTGACGTCTTTGATGCAAAACCGAAATGAAAAAAAGATTGAGGTAACCACCAAAAATCTTTCACCAAAAAGCCGCCAAATTTTTGGCGGTTTTTTTAACCGTTTTAACTTCTTTGTTAAAAGACAGCCTGATGTTACTAAGGCCAAAATAATGGTTGAAGAAGAAAAAAGAGGTGGTTTATTTAAGGTAGGCTTAGCTCTCTTTTCAAAAAAGGGTCAACCAGAAATGATCAAAAAAGAAGGTAAAAATCTTCCCAGTATTTTAGACCCGATTATTTCCATTATTAAAAACATAAGAAAGTAAAATGAGGTCTTTTTGGCGCGCAAAAAAGATAATCTTGATTATCTTTTTTTTGGCAATTTTTTTCCGTTTTAATAACCTAAACTGGGATAGTGACCATCATCTTCAACCTGATGAAAGATTTTTGACAATGGTTGGCAATGCCATCAAAATACCAAAGAACATCTTCGATTATCTTAACCCACAAGTCTCAACTCTAAATCCCAACAACGTTGGTTATAACTTTTTTGTCTATGGCACTTTACCATTGACCATAAACAAAATCATTGCGGTCATTTTTAAGACAGACAACTACAATGATTTTACGGTTCAGGGCCGTTTTTTGTCAGGAATCGCTGACTTACTAATTGTTTTACTGGTTTACAAACTGGTTACCCTTTTAGAAAAAAAATATAGATTAGATCGGTCAATAAAATATTGGGCAGCTTTTTTTTACGCAATTGCAGTTTTTCCCATCCAACTTTCCCATTTTTTTTCCGTTGACACCTTCCTAAGTCTTTTTATGCTGGCTAGTTTTTATTTTGTCTTAAGGTTTTATTTAATAAACAAAAATCATGATTTAGTTTTTAGTGCCCTTTTTTTTGGGTTGGCAATGGCTTGTAAAGTAACAGCAATTTTTATCTTGCCCCTAAATTTATTATTTATTTTATTTACTTCTTTTAAAAATAAAAAATTTAATATTAAACTTGGGATAATTTATTTATCAAGTTACGCATTAATCAGTAGCTTCTTTCTCTATTTAGGTGATCCTTATATTTTTAATAAAGCCTTTTTTGACAGCCTAAAATATCTAAAAACCTTTGATAATAAAGATATCTGGTATCCACCGGGAGTGCAGTGGATTAATAAAAAACCGATTGTATTTTCACTAATTAATTTAATTTTTTTTGGGGTAGGGTTACCTTATTTTATTTTAATTATTGTTGGAGTAGGTTTTTTAATTTTAAATTTTAAATCCCGATTTAATCGGGATAAATTTCAAATTTTAAATTTATTATTGTTGTGGGTTTTAGGATTCTTTATTTATCAATCAACTCAATACGTAAAGTCAATTCGTTACTTTATTTTTCTTTATCCTTTTTTGGCGATTTTTGCCGGCATTGGAGTAGGAAGACTATCTTCTTGGTTATTTAGATCAATTAAAAACAAACCTATACTTAATACTTTGTACTTAATACTTTGTACTATTCTACTGCTCTGGCCCTTGATGTTTTCCTCAATTTATATGACTAAAAACTCAAGAGTAGAAGCGTCAGAATGGATCTATGAAAATCTACCAAACAAAAGCGCAATTTTGGGCGAGTTATGGGATGACCCCTTGCCCTTATATGTCAAAAATACTTATGGCAAGCAGTTTATTACTGAACAGTTACCGGTTTTTGATTATGATACGACGAAAAAGTGGCAAAAGATAGACTCTGCCTTAAACTCGGCCGATTATTACATCTTGTCGTCAAATAGGGGATGGGGCAGCATTCCAACCGTTCCCGAAAAATATCCTTTGATGAGTAAGTTTTATAATGATTTGTTAAGCAATAAAACAGACTATAAAATTATCAAAAAATTTACTTCTTATCCATCTTTAAGGTGGCTGGGGATACCCTTTGATTTCCCTGATCAATGGTCTGAAGAAGCCTTCACAGTTTATGACCACCCGAAAGTTATTATTTTAAAGAATACAAATAAAAAGTAGTTTTTAACCCTTCTTTTGTAAAACAAAAAAAAGCGCGCAATTTTGTTTACTTCTTGGTTTTGATAATACAATCTTTGTTATTTTGGTTGAATAAATTTGTTTCGTAAATCTAGGAAAAATAATCCATTGTCCCAATAATTTGTAGGTTAACAATGAAGGAAGTGATAGATAATGCCATAAGTCGAGTTTTTGAGCCTGGTTATTATCTAAATATCCATTTTTCTTGATGATTTTATAGTTGTTTTTTTTGAATTTGTTTATCCATTGTTTTTCGGATAAAAGGTTAGTGTGCTGTTGTTGTTTTCTCATAAAATCAACATACCATTGACCAAAAATTTTTTTACCAAAAAGGTATTTATTCCAATTATCAGTCATAACTGTGGTTATTAAATAACCTTCTGGTTTTAAAACACGAAATATTTCTTGTAAAGACAAATTTAGATTGGGTAGGTGTTCAAAGACACAGTTAGAAATAACTGTTTGAAAATAATTATTCTTATAAGGAATTTTTTTACCGTCATATGTAACAATTTTTTTATAAGTTCTTTCTTTTTTTGCCTCTTTAATACGACTATTTGCAATATCAAGTCCAACAGCGATCTTGTTTTTACCAAACACTAAGCCGGCAAAGAAACCGTCTCCACAACCAAAATCCAATACTGGTTGTTGAAAAAACTGTTGTCCTTTTTGGAATAATATTGCCTCTTGTGATCTAATCATCGCCAAAAAAGCCGGTCTGTTTTCCAAATATTTTTTTACAAAATATTGAACCTTTTTCATTTAATTAAGTTTGTATAAAACTCGTAGACTTTTTTTATATTAAAGACATTTTTTGCATGATCAATAAGTTTATCATTGGAGAATCTTGATTTATTCTTTAGTATTGTCAAGATCGCCTTTTCCAATTGTTGGGGATTTTTTGGTTGGACGATAATACCCATTTTTGTTAATTGAATAGGAGCGCGAACGCCAGGAAGATTTGAGGTGACAACTGGTGTTCCACAAACCATAGCTTCGGCCTGGACCATACCAAAAGCTTCAGTTTGGTTAATTGATGGTAAGACCATGACATCAATAGATTTGTAAAAGGAGCCTAATTGATCGGTTTCTAAATTACCTAAGAAACGATATTTAATCTTTTTTTCATGAAGGAGTTTATTCATCTCTAAGTAATATTTTTCTTCTCCGGAAACGTCTTTGCCAAACGGTCCGGCAAAGACTAACTCTTTATTAACTATCTTTAGCTTGGAGAATGCTTCGATTAGGTATTCTAAACCTTTTTCTCGGGCAACTCTTCCGGCATAACCGATCCAGATACAATTTTTCTTGAGCGATAAGTATTTATCTATTACCTCATTATCAATTTTTAATTGATCAATCGGCGATAGGGTAAAGATAGTTTTTTTTATAAATCTTCTATAAAGTTTTAATGACATAAAATAATCTTTGGTGTAGGCAATAATTTTGTTACTAAGAGATAGTTGTAATGAAATCGAAAGGTTAAGAAAAAACTCTACAATTCTATTCAGAAGGCCTTTGGATAAAAATACTTGACAATGAAAAATACAAACAATCTTTTTGGTAAAGAGTTTTCCGAGAATAGCTAGCAATAATCCTTCAAAATTAGGAATATTAATAATGATCAAATCCGTTTTTTTTATTTCCCTAAAAAAATGAAACAATGATTGAGGGGAGATAAAACCCTTAGAGATTTTTATTAGATAGGGGATTCTTATAATTTTTAAACGGTTAATTTTTTCTTCCTGTTTTAGTTTTTTATTGTGAAGAAAAGTCAAAACTGTTACTTGATTATTTTTACTTAAAAAATTAAGTATTTTTAATGGATAAGTGGTAATGCCCGAAGTATATGGATAAAAATAAGAAGAAAAAAATAGAATTTTCATAAATTATAAAAATCTTTTTGCCAAGCAATTAATTTTTTTATTCCATTGGTAAATTTAGTCTCGGGTTTCCATTTAAGGATTTTTTTTATTTTTTCGTTATCAGAAACAAAATATTTCTGGTCGCCCAACCGAGCGGGCTTAAATTTTATTGACACCGTTACTTTAGTCATATACTTTAATGTTTTAATACATTGAAGTAGGGAATAAGAATTCTTTATACCGCCACCAACATTAAAGACCTTGCCTCTGACCCGGTTTATATTTTTTATGGCCCTTTCGTAGGCCCGTATAAGGTCATCAACATATAGAAGATCCCTAACCTGATAGCCGTCACCGAAAATAGTAATAGGCTTTTTTAACAAGTGTTGTTTGACAAAATGAGCCACCCAACCTTGATCTTCAACACCAATTTGATGTGGCCCATAAATACAAGATTGACGAAAGACAACGGTTTGTAGATTATAAATGCGGGCATAATCCTGAAAATAAAAATCAACCGCACCTTTAGAACAGCCATAAGGTGATATAAAATCAATTCTTTCCTTCTCATCAATTCCTTTAGGACATCCAACGTCAATATATTTTTTGTTTATTAGATCCTTTTTTAATCGATGATTTTTAAGATCTCCATAGACTTTATTTGTTGAGGAGTAGAGAACAATAGTTTTAGGATTATTTTTTCTTACTGCCTCGAGTAATTTAAAAGTCCCAGAAAGATTTGATCTAAAATCTAAATGAGGTTTTTTAATTGAGGTGGTAACAGCCGTTTGGCCGGCCAAATGGATAACAACATCAGCTTTTTTTAGACTGTTTAAATATTTGTTTATTTCATTAACATCAGCCCTAATTATTTTTACTTGAATGTTTTTTTTCAGATACTGGGCATTTTTTTCTACACCGCTACGTGAAAAATTGTCAATAATAGTAATTTTATTTTTTTTATTTTTTCCAAAATAGAGAGCACAGTTTGTCCCAATAAAACCAACGCCGCCGGTGATCAATATATTCATAAATTACTTTTAATGAAATCAACAGCTTGTTTTAACCTTGGGAATCTTAATGAATAAGAAGTTGATCTATCAAAAATATTGTAAATCCACAGTAATTTTAAATTTTGACCCCGATTAAATCGGGGTTGAATTTTAAATTTTAAATTGAGGTATTTGACAATATCCCAGTTATCTTCGACAAAGACATCCAGTTTTAGTTTGTTAATCATTCTTTCTTTAAATAAATGCGGTTCTTCGTCATTTTTATTGTAATAAATACCATCAAAATACTGATCAATCTTTGTTTTTTTTAGCCACTTTTTCAGGTCATTTTTCAGAAAACTATACCGGGATGTTATCAAGTAGGCCTTAATTTTTTTAGTTTTAACCAGCTTTTTAACTTCATCAAGACCGGGGGCAATGTAGATACTGGATTTATGAAAAAGCCACCAAAACCATTTTTCTACTTCTGTTTTTGGATGATAAAACTTCAGGTCTCTTTTTTTACCAAAAAGCAGGTGTTTTATCTGGGCGATTATTGGTCTGGCAATTCGGGCCGGATTGTAAAGAATCACGCCGTCTAGGTCAAAACCGACCTTTAGGGCCGATTGCTTTTTTTTCATTGGTAAATTATACTAAATCCTATGTTGCCTGTACTTTTAGACTTAAAATTTGTCAAAATTTATACTTTTGGAGTTTTTTTAGTACTGGCTTTTTTTTGGGGATGTTTTTTGTTGTGGAAGTTAATCCGTTTAACCGTTTACAAGGAAGAAGATGTTTTTGATGGTCTATTTTTAAGCTTGGCCGGTGGCCTTTTTTTTGGCCGGTTGGTCTATGTTATCTTAAACTTCAAAGACTTTGGGTTTGATTTTTTTAAATTTATTCTTATTAATGGTTATCCTGGCATATCTTTATACGGATCTTTATTAGGAGCCTTTTTGGTTTTATTAATTTA
>Ga0315288_10000062_pt1 | contig 109504 bp, 89 predicted proteins | sample YL17G11_20_MG_FD_203454 | JGI IMG/M metagenome (GOLD analysis project Ga0315288, IMG submission 203454) | Sediment microbial communities from Yellowstone Lake, YNP, Wyoming, USA - YL17G11_20 | ecosystem: Environmental > Aquatic > Freshwater > Lake > Sediment | place: USA: Wyoming | collected... | reverse complement strand
GATTTTTCCAGATGGGGATAAGCGAGCAGGACATGGTCTGCACCGCGGCGGGACTTGCCAGCGCGGGGAAGATGCCGTTCGCGAGCAGTTTCGCGATTTTCGGCAGCCGCGCCTGGGAGCAGATACGTAACATGGTCTGCCGCTCAAACCTGAACGTGAACTTCTGCTTCAGCCACGCAGGGCTTACCGTCGGCGAGGACGGCTCGTCCGCGCAGGCGCTGGAAGACATCGCCATCATGCGGGCGCTGCCGCGCATGCGCGTGTTCGTCCCCGCAGACGACATCGAGACGACGCAGATAATCCATCATCTCGTCGCGCACCGCGACGGCCCGGCGTACGTCCGGCTCGGCCGCGCGAAAGTCCCGCGCGTTCACGACGAGAAGTTCAAATTCCGCGCGGGCCGCGCCGACACACTCCGCGAAGGGAAGGACGCCGTCATCGTCGCTTGCGGTGTCATGGTTTCCTCGGCGCTGGATGCGGCGGAGGTTCTCGCAAAAGACGGTGTGAGCGTGGCGGTCGTCAACATGGCCTGCATAAAGCCGATTGACGCCGACACGATTGTCGCGGCCTCGCGGAAGACCGGCCGCGTCGTCACGGCGGAGGAACATAACGTCATCGGCGGACTCGGCAGCGCGGTCGCGGAGGTGCTTGCGGAGCGCGCGCCCTGCAGGATGAAGCGCGTCGGCGTCCAGGACACATTCGGCGAATCCGGCACGCCGGACGAACTCCTGCACAAGTACGGCCTGACGAAGGAAAACATCGCGAGCGCAGTCCGCGGTATCATGTGAATCAGGTCTCGCAATTTGAGAAAATCGCAGTGGCTTTAAGACCGCCGCGTTTTCTTTTGGCCGCGGGTTCTGAAAACGCCAGAACCAAATCCGCACTTGCGCGTTCAAGCAAGCGAGAAGAATTGTCAGGAACAGAACGTGTTATTTACGGAGATCCAGCCATGACGGAAAATCAAACCAGCCCAAAAGGTCAGGAACCGCCGCGTCCCCCGCAACCGCAGCAGCCGCCCTTTGCCTTCGGATGGCCGCCCCAGGGCGCAGCGTACAATCCGGCGCAGTATGTTCCGCCCCCAAAAGACGACATCCCCGACAAGCCGCCCGTGGACGAAAAGATCGGCAAAGGCTTCCTGAGCATTATCCCGCGGGTACTGCGCCTGCGGGACGCCGTCTATTTTGACATCAAGGACGACAAGATGTCTTACAAGGCCATCGGGCAGATGGCGCTTGTGGCGCTGGCGTGCTTCATGATCTACGGTTTCGTCATGGGCACGTACAACCACTTCCCCCGGCAGAGCATTTCCAGCATGATAAAGTTGCCGGTTGTTTTTCTCATTTCTCTGCTGGTGTGCCTCCTGCCGTTGTATTTAATAGGAATACTTCTCAATTTGCGGCTGTACTTCAGGCAGATAGCGGGGCTTTTCATCATGGGCGTGTGCGCGACGTCGCTCGTTGCCGTTTGCATGGCGCCGATTACGGCGTTCTGCCTTTTCACCGTGAAGAGCACGATGCGCTACAACATGATAATGATGGTGAATGTCATAGTTCTGGGCATTGCGGGCTTTGTAGGCGTGGCGTACGTCTTGAGGGGCAGCAGGTTCATGGCGAAAAAGCGCGAGCAGGAGACCGGCATGCCGATGAAGAGCCGCCGGGTGCTCTGGCTCTGGATGCTCGTCTATGCGCTTGTGGGCATACAACTCGCGTGGGAACTCAGGCCCTACATGGGAAGGGAAGGTCTTCCGTTCGAACTGAAGCGTTCCAGCACGGGGGACTTCTACTCCACAACTGTTCAGACCATCGGCGAGATTTTACGCATAGTGCCCACGGCGATGGAACGCAGCGTGTACCGGCATAGTGTGCTCAAGCAGGCGATCGTCAGTGATCGAGATAAGGTCGAGCAGTTGAACAAGCGGATAAGCGCCGTTGAAGAGGAACTTAAGAAGATGGAGGAAAACCCCCCGATTGATCAGAAGGCTTATGAAGCGAAAAAGGCTTATCTGAAGGACTTGCAGGATCAACTTAAGGAACTGCAGGACAAGATAAATGCAAACAAAGAGGAGAAAGAGGGCCTTGAAAAGCAGTACAATCTGGACGAGAACCGCCAGAGCGATTGATTTGGGAGTTCATCGTGAGATGGAGACCAGCGGCGGCAGAGGCAGTTGTGGTGTTCGCGTGGTTGCTCTTCTGCATGTGGATCGTGATGCCCTCTGGCGCTATTTTGGCCCAGGCTGCGGCTCTCGCGGGGATGGTGATATTTGTTGTTTTCTCGCAATTCCTTCACAATGAGACCTGGCGCACGATGGGGCTTGACTTGAGGTGGTTTGTCCCGTCTCTCTGGCGGATCGGGACATTCGCCGTTCCGGCGATAGGGGGGATGTGGCTTGCTGGAAGGATCGCCGGGTCAATAAAATTCAGCGCCAGGGCCTATGTTGTAGTCGCGGCATTCTATTTTTTCTGGGCGCTTGCACAGCAATATCTCTTCCAGTCCTTTCTTGCGCGGCGTTTGAGGATATGCGGCGGCGGGCGCGTCGGCGTGGCGGCGGTGGTGGGCGTGATGTTTGCGATTATTCATCTGCCGGCGCCGTGTCTTGCCGGGGCGAGTCTCATTTTCGGTTTTGTTGCCGCGTTTGCGTTCTATGAGCGGCCGAATCTGTACGCGGTTGCGCTGGCTCAAGGGGCGCTGGGCGCGGCCTTTTACGGTTTCCTGCCGAGTTCGCTCACCGGAATTATCGAAGGCGGCCAGGGATTGTTGCGAATCCCTTTTGATATTCTCCAGCAGATTTGCCGATTGTGACGCAGAGCGGACACAGCAACGGGAATGCGTAGCATAAAACGAGTGACGCTCGCATTTTCCTATGCGGCGTCACTCGTTGTTTTCAGGGATGCCGTATTTTCTTAGAGTGCGCTCAGGAGCGACTCAAGGTTGTCTTCTTCCGCCAGGTAGTTAATCCCGGCATCGCTCGTATCAGGCGTAATGCCTTCGCGTTGTTCGGCGAGGTGCTTGTCAATCTGCTTGCCGTAGGCGCGGAGCAGGCGGCGCATCTTGCACTTGGCGCGGTAGAGCCTGCTGCGAACCGTTGCCACGGAGACCCTGAGTGTCTTCGCGATTTCCTCGTAGGACTGTCCCTCCATGTACTTCAGGAGAAGCACGGTCTTGTAGCGTTTGGACAGCGCGTTGATTGAACGGAGGACCGTCTGGCGTGCTTCGGTGTTGATGAGCCGGTCATGCGGCGAGTTCTTCCATGCGATCTGCCGGTACATCAGTCGCGGATCTTCCACGTCTATCGACTCCAGCGAGGTCATGGTTTTGTGGCGGGTGATCCAGTTGATGCTGAGCGACCGGGCGATTTGTGAAATCCAGGCGCTGAATTTCTGGTGCTGGTTGTGTTCCCTGATAAACCTGAATGCCCGGATGAAGACCTCCTGTACGACGTCCTTGGTTTCCTCCGGGCGCTTGATGTTGGCGAACACGATCGAGTTTATCAGGCTTTTGTAACGATTTACCAGTTCGCTGAAGGCTTCCCGATTTCCTCTCCTTGCCGCGCGGATAAGTTGGGTCTCATCGGCCATTTTGCGCTTCATTGCCATCTCCTGAAGATATAGACCTGATTGGATACCCCGTCTTGAAAGAACGCGTACCTTCCCGGAATACCTCGGTAGCGCCGTTGCGGCGCCGCACCTGTCTTTTTTCCTATGGCCGCAGATCCGGTTCTATTTCCTTAATCCTTGTAAGCACCTGTTTCCGCAGTTCTTCTTTCTCTGCGAGTGACAGTCTTGGGGGCGACGCATCGTTGCGTTCGTCTTTTTCCGTGAGCATTTGGTCCGCCATCTTTCTGCAATCGGGGCAGGTGTTAAGGTGTTTGTCGAGCATGGCTTGCTCCTCCTTTGTCAAAGTCTGGTGCATTGCCTGTTTGACCAGTTGTTTGATTATGTATCTTGTGCACTGTCTCATGTTTTCTCACTTCACTGTCGTTCTTGGGCGGTGACCACCATTTGGTTCCCTTTCGCTCTATAGACACCGTTGGAGGGCGGGGAGTGCAAAAAATTATGGAAGGTCGGCGGCGTGGTTGTTGCTTAACCTACAAATTTGCAAGCAGTTGCGAGGAGAAAGCGAACTTTACAAGGCGGTAAAATTGCAGGGGCGTTTTACACTAAACAATCTCCCAGCCACCGCCGATATGAGGCTTTAGCGCCATGAAGTATCGGCTGTCTGCGGAACTTGCGCGCCGGGGAAATTGCATAGGCCGTTGAGGGCGCAGGACTTGTGGCGACAAATGCGGCGGCGGGGAATTGGATTATGGCCGCGCAGTACGACACATACGAGCACATGCGCGCCCTTTATGAGTCAATAGCACGGCGGCGATAAAAGCGCCGGGGATTACCGACCAGGCGAAAAAGGCCTGTGAGGCCCAGATAAAATATTATGAAAAGCGCATCTCGGATATCGAAAAGATAAAAGCGATGGATGCGAGGGCTTATTACATTTATAACATGGAGAATCCTGTCGAGTCTCAGGTCATCGCAACCGCCGCCCACGCAAACTCAGACATCCGGAGTTACAAGGTGGTAGTGGTGAGGGAGGAAATCAACGGTGACACTGGCAATATCGTGTTCACGGCCGGAGACGGCCGGGAGAGCAAAATGCCGTTTGTGAACGAGAATGGCGAGTGGAAATGCGGGAATAAGTAGTAACTTGCGCGCTTAATAAAACTGGCGGCCTCGTCATGCGGGGTCGCCGGTTTTTATGCGCTGCTGATTCATGGCGGTGTTTCCGAAGTCACCGTTGCGGCTTCCATGACGTTGCGCAATTCCTGCAAGAGGCCGGGATCGGCATCCTGGGCTGTTTCCGCTGCGCAACGGACGGCCTGGTTCGGTTCGAGGATGAAGGAGATGGACCTGTGGCGGTCGCTGTTGAACCAGGAATAAACATTGTGGGTCTCGTAGTATCTCATGTCCTCAGGCGGAGGCCCGATTGCCATGAAGGCCTCGTCAATCTTCTCACCGATTAAAGCGCCGAATACGTGTTCCTTGAAGCCTTTTACGTAGCCTATTCCCCAGATCTGCTGCTCGGCGCCTATCCTGGCTTTTCTGAAAGCAAACACAAGTCCTAGCGACGGGTAATAGCAGTATGTTACGGCTGGATCCAGCCGAGAGGCCAGTTCCTTGTAATCAGAGCCAAGCTTGTCGGTCATATCTTTCAAAGACCCTCCCAGCATGACTTTCGAGGGATCCAGCGTATTGACGTCCTGCGCGAGAGATTTTATCTGGTCTTCCAAGTTCTTGGTAGGCAGGCCCGACGCCCTGGCAAGTTTCAAGGCGGAGTGGTAATCCTTGAACGATTCCAGTTTCTTGCTGTATTCGCGCATCTCATCGCGGTATTTGCTCATTACCGCCGGCCGGTCAAGTGTAATCTGGGCTATGGCATCAGCGGCGTAGTAACGTATGGCCCAGGTATTGATTCTTACGGCGACCATTAGCGCGGGCATCGCCGCTTCACCGTACGGCTTGATTGCCTCGAACAGTCTTTTCGCTTTGAGCACGTCCGGCTCCGATTGCAGTCTGGCAATGTTGGACTTGAAGATGTTGTCCAATGTGTCGGCTTCCTTTATCTGGTCTTTGAATGCCGCCAGCGTGCGCAACGCCTCAAGGCGCACTGATTCTTCTCCTTCTTGTGCCGTGGCAAGCAGGCCGGGAAGGGCGGCGGGATTCTTGCAGTCCGCGATTGTTTTGAAAAACGTCTCCAGCACCGCTGGTTCGGTCCCGTCCATTTTCGCAAACAGGTCTTTGAACGCGGACTCGCGGACGATTATCTTGGGAACCATTGTCGTCAGGTACTGAGAAACATCCTCGGATTTCGAGCCTCTTATGATGATGGCGAGGTAATCCATCGCAGCCTGTGAGCCGATCCGCGCAAGCGCGTTTATAACCGCCTTCCTGACGCTGTCATCGCTTTGCGGCCGCTGGTAGGTGCTGATCAATTTCGGCACGGCCGCGTCCGCCTCTTCGCCGAACGCGCCAAGCGCGTGTGCGGCGTTGATGTTGGTCTCCTTCGTCTGGTATTCCGAGAGCATATTGATGAAGCGCTGGATGGTGTCGGCGCTTTTTACCGTCTTAAGGATGTTGGTTATTCGCGCAAACAAGTCGTCCGTTTCCAGTCCCGCAGCGTTGTCGCCCTCCTTTACGTCAAGAGCAAGGACCATCGACACCACGCTGTCGACTGAAGACTGGTCGGCGATTTTTTTCATGACCTCCACGGCGAGGTCCATTACTTCCTTGTCGCCGGAAAATGTGGCAAACACTTCCGCGACTGCCGGGGCGGCCGGGTGGTATGAGGAGTCCTCAATCCGCTGGAGTATTTGCAGTACCTGCGGCTTGTCCGGCGGTCCCGCCTTGCGCAGAATGGCGGTGAGAGCCGGCAGGGTCTCCGGGATGTTTGTCTTCAAAAGGGAGTCGATTGCGTATTCTTTTACCATCGCCATGGTGGGATCGGAGAAGCCCTCGTTCGCCGCCGAGACAAGTACTTCCACGGCATCCTTGGAGTTGAACACGCTTATGTGCTTAATAATCGACGCGCGAAGCAATGACAGTTTCCGTGCCGTTTTCGCGGTTTCGAAGATATACTGCCTGCCCAACTCGGTGTTGGTCGAGCACAAAGCCTCCACCGCCCTGTCAACCAGGGCGTCATCTCTTCGGTCAAGAATGGTAATGAGCATGACGGCTGTCTCTTTTCGCGGGAAGCGGCTCAGAAGGAGTGCGCCGCGCTCCGCAATCTGCGGAATTTTGGATTGAGCGTTGGCCAGCGCGGTGGCGAAAATGATGTCCTCGGTTTCCTCCATGCCCATCAGCAGGGAGAGCGCCAGCGCGTTGACGTCGGCGTCGGCTTCCGTCGTCCATAAAACGACGAAAGGCGTTGCATCTTTTCCCAGGGCCACTATCCTCTTTGCCGGGTCCTGCTCCAGCACCTGGTCTTCGGCGGGGCTCAGCTCCTTGAGCGCCGTCTTGGCGGTGTCGGTGTCGGCCTGAAGGTTTCCGGCGGCGCGGCTGACAAGTTCCCTTGATTTTGACAACGCGTATTCCTGCGGATTGACCCACGCATCGCCCAGAAAGACTTTGCCGCTGCTTCCTTCAGCCATCTCCCTGCTTTCAAGTCTTGTCTTTGCCCGCTTGGTTATGTCGTCGACGGCGGAGGCGTCGCCGCCGTAATACACGTATTCCTCCGCCTTTGGGAGCATCTTTTCATAAATCTTTTTAGCGGCGGAATAGTATGATTGCTCGAAATAGAAGTCAGCCTGTTTTGCGCTCTCAACAATTTCCTTTTTCATCTGGTCCAGTTCCGCCTGCGGGCGGTTTTTGCGGCTGGAGCCGCAGCCGTACAGCGGCAGCAATACCAGTGCAACGGCGATAAAGATTCCAAGAGAGCGATGAGACATTTATATTACTCCGGCTATTATGTGTTTTTGCCGCCTGACGCAACCGTAAGATTCTAGCCCCCAAAAGCCGACAAGTCAAAATGTTTGAACGCGGGAAGGCGCTGAAAGTTCTGGCACAACCCTGCATCCCTCGCTATAATAAACAAGTCAATAGACTGACGCTGGAAAAGCGCAACCAACAAACCGGAGGGAAAGATGAAAAGAGCATGTCTGGTTTTGCTGCTGCTTCTTGCCGCCGGCATCGCCGTCGCCGGCTGCGCGGCCTTCATCAGGAACTTGAAGGAAGCCAACGCGCCTGAGTACCTGTGGAAAAGGCAGAAGGTCTTTCAGTACGAGGTTGACGGCAAAGTGGTTCCGTTTGATGAAGATGCCGCGCTGAAGGCGCTTCCTAAGAATTACACCGGCGAACCCGTGGTTGCGTATTTCGGGGAGTCGGTAACGACATATCCCGGCATTGCATTTGCCGGCTTTACGGAGTCGCTCCTGCCGGTGGATGTTACCGAGGCCATTCCGAAGGAGTACGCGAAGCATCTCGACTCGCTCCTTGAAATACATCCCGCGCCGTCCGAGCGCTTTGCCGTGCTCAAGTCGAAAAACGGCGACTGGAACCGCGAGTTCTTTCTTGCCTTGAACGAAAGCAGCCAAATCACTCTTATGGTCGATGGCTCCACTGCTCATACAATCATGATCCTCAGCATGGTCAGGATAAATCGCGACGAGCCCCTTGACAACACGCGCAAGTACGTTTACTCCATTGAGGATGAAAACGGTAACGTCAAGGAAGTGCCGGCCTACGCGACCCGCCGCAACGATGTCCTCTTTTACGGCGTGGAATCCGAATCCGCGAGCACGCCCCATGTTTACGCCTTCAAGGTTCCGGAGGGAAAACACATCTACATCGTCAAATTTAAATACAGCGACGGAGGCGACATATTGCTCAAGTTCTTTGAGGCCAAGTTCCGTTAGCAAGGATCACCCGCAAAATGGCGCAAGAAGACTATTACGAAATGCTCGGCGTCAAGCCGACTGCGACCGGAGACGAGATACGCAAGGCGTATCGCCGCCTTGCGAAGAAATACCACCCTGACCTGAACAAGGACGACAAGGCCGCCGAGCGGAAATTCAAAGACATAAGCAAGGCTCACGAGGTCTTGAGCGACAAAGGGAAACGCGCCCAGTACGACCAGTTCCGCACCCTTGGAAATCAGGGCTTCGGCGGTGCGGGTTTTGACGCCTTCCAGCAATTCGGCGGCTTCCAGCCCGGCGCCGCACGAGGCGCCGGGGCAAAAGGCGGCCGCAAAATCAAGTTCGAAGACCTCGGCGGGTTCGGCGACTTGTTCAGGGACTTCTTCGACTTCGGCACCCGCGCGCGCGCCGAGCAGTATCAGCCGCAGAGGGGCGAGGACGTTTACCTCAGAATCGAGATTCCGTTTGAAACATCCATACGCGGCGGCAAGACCGTCGTGCGCGTTCCCGAGGAGCAGACCTGTCCCACCTGCCGCGGCTCCGGAGCGCAGCCCGGCACGAGAACTGTAGTGTGCCCCGCCTGCGGCGGCAGGGGCAGTCTTGAAGAGAGCCAGGGCGGGTTTGCCTTCAGCAGGCCCTGTCCCAACTGCTACGGGCGCGGGAAAATCGTCGAAAGCCCCTGCGTCGTCTGCCGCGGCTCCGGCATGGTCCGGCACAAAAAAACAATCGCCGTGCGCATACCGCAGGGCGTCGAGAGCGGCGCGAAGATACGCGTACGCGCCAGCGGCAAACCCGGCATTGCCGGAGGCCCGCGCGGGGACTTGTTCCTCCGCATACAAGTCCTGCCCCACGGCAAATTCACCCGCAAGGGCGATGACCTTCACACTGAATGCACGCTCAATATGATTCAGGCGATCCTCGGCACAAAGATTGAGGTCGATACGCTTGAGGGCAAGATAAAACTGCGCATCCCGCCCGGCACGCAACCCGGCAACAAGTTGCGCATAAAAGGAAAAGGCATTGCTTACGACGACCGGACCGGCGATCTGTACGTGGCAGTAAAGGTGCAACTCCCCGAGAAGTTGACACCCGCCCAGCGCGAACTTCTGCTCAAGTTCGCCCAATCCGCAGGCCTTGCCGAGTAAAACGTTTCAGGCCGGCAACGGGAGCCCGGAAAGGCCATTTCCCATCGGAGCAAAAATAACAGCCGGTGCGCCGTATTTGACGATATATTGTAGTCATCGCACAAGACCGCACGGCGATGGAGCACATGAAGGCGTTACTTCACAAAGACGCGAATTGAAACATAGATCATAATGGCAGCAAGAAAATCCAGACGCATCGCAAACAACACGACCCGCAGAAGACGCAAGGGAGCAGCCCAGCCCTGGTATGTCAGAGCTCTCGCGGCGAAATGGTTTCTGAACACCGTCTTTGTGCTGATGCTGTTGGGCGTAGTGGCGTTGCTTGTGCAGCAGATTTGGTCCAAGGCCCACGACTCCGCGACATTCAGCGTTAAAGCCTGGCAATGGAACGCCGAAATTCCCCCCTGGATAAGACTCACGAAAGCGGACATCACCAAGCGGCTGAGCCAGGACGAATTTCTTACCCGCAGGAATTCCATATTCGACGAGAACCTTGAAAAAAACATCGCCGCGCGCTACGAGTCCCTGCCGTATGTCCGCAAGGTCACGCTCATACAAAAGAGATATCCCAACTCCCTCCATGTCGAGGTCGAATGGCGCATGCCGGTGGCGAAAGTGCGCTACGCCGGCGGCGAGCACCTCATTGACGGCGACGGCGTCGTGCTTGAGCCGGTGTATGATGAAAGCAAACTCGACTACACGCTCCCGTTGATAGTGGGATTCTCCTCGTCCGCCCCCGTGCCCGTGCCGGGAAAGCCGTGGCCGGTCGACGATATCGCAATCGCGGCCAAGACCGTGCGGTTCCTGCAACCTCTCTTCAAAGACCTGTGCAGGATGGAAAAGGACCAGCAGGTGGATCCCGTCACCGCCATCGACCTTAGGAATTTCGGCGAGCCGCGAAAGTCCCGCATCCTCCTCCTCACTGCCGGCGGGAAAGTCATCGAGTGGGGCAACCCCGTGGGCATGGAATCTTCAAACGAGCCGCATCCCGACAGGAAACTCGCGAACCTGCAAAAACTCTACGCCGCCTCGCCCACGCTCACATCCTACAAAGACCAGCCGCTCAAAACCTGGATCGCGCTCCAGTGGTTTGAAAACGAAATCGTCACCTCCGACCACGAATAGGCGGCTCGCCTTCCACTGCCGCCCTGAAGCGACAAAACGGGTTGCAGGGGTCTGACCCTTCGGCAGATAAAAAAGCAGCGGCCTGATTGCAAGCCGCTGCTTTTGTTTCGCTGACGGACGCGGAATTATTCCTGCCCGGAGATCGCCGTGCCCTTGGGGTACTCGATGTAATACTTGTACGTAATCTCGTTCTTGCGTTTCGGGTCCGCGGGCAGTTTCGCGCGCCACTCCAGCATGCCCTTCGCCTTGTTGTCGGAAGCGGAAGGCTCCTCCGTGATGGTCGGGAAATTGGTATCGACCAGTTTCACCGTTATCGCGTCGTTCGTGGAGACCGGTATCTGGTCAACCACCTTCACCGTAACGTCGGTTGATTTGAAGTTTTCAAGCGTTATCTTGTACTCGTACGTGATGCGGTGGGTCTTGCCGGTGAAGCCGGTGTCTTCCTCGAACTTCTTGATGCGTTCGCGCTTGACCTTGATGTTCTGGTCAACGCCGAAGTTGACGCGGAACATTTCCATCGGCGCGACGTCGAGTGTCTGGGTGGTGCCGATGTAGTCGGAGCCGAAGAACACGCTCATGTTGCCCGCAAGCAGCGTGAAGGGCGTGTTGTTAGTCACCTCCGCGCGCATGTAAACTTTCTGCGTGATGCGCGGGCTGGCGATGTAGGTGATTTTCGGTTTAAGTTTTCGCACGGCGATGATTGTGCGGTGAGGCTCCTTGCCGCTGAGGAAGGTTTCTTTGCGCGGGATGGCGAAGTTCACGCCGACGCCGGAGCGCTCGCCGTAGTTGACGACCAGCGCGTTATTGCCCCCCTTCTCTAGCGCCTGCAGACGTTCTACCTCGTACTGCAGTTGGATGTTATCGCCTCTTTGCATCACGGGCACGTTCTGGTATTGCTGCTGCGCTTGTTGCGGCTGGCCCCCCTTATAACGAAACTTGTCTGAGGCGGGCGCATTGGCACCGGCTTGTTCCCGCCACACGCCAATGTTCCACACGCTCAAGACCGGCGGGACGACGTTGATGTTGGGGTCGGTAGTTGAGAGGAAGAGTTGCACGTCCTTCCAGTCCTCGCCGGTGCTCTGGGCGACGACGCCGAAGTACGAGAGTTCCGCCGTGTCGTCCTTCGCGGAAGCGCGCAAATCATACTCCGCCCGCCAGCCCGCGCCGCTGGCGAGGTAATCCAGCGCGATGTCCTCATCGGTCTTTTCGCTCACCATGACCGTTATGACGGCCTTGATGTTCACGACCGTCAGTTTGCTGGTTACCTCCTGGAACTGTCTCTGCAGGAGCGACATCTCCTCCTGCGCCGCCTGCATCTTGTCGGCGAGGTCGCGCCTCTGCGCGGAGATGTCCGTGTACTGCTTGTCGAGGAAGGCCATCACTTCGCCGACTTTCGCCACGTCGATGTTGCCTTCCATCTGCTGGCTGGCCTTTTCGCCGGAGCGCATGCGGATGGAATCGAGAAGCGCCTCGCGCTTGGCGAGGACGGCCAACTCGTCGTTCATGGCCGCTATTTCCTTGCTCTTGGCCTTTATCTTGTCGGTCAGGTCCTTTATCTGCGGGTCGTCGGGCTTGAGCAGTTGCTCTTGGTCCATCTTGAGGTTGACGACGTGGACCTTGTCGCTGCCGCGCGCGCGGACGGAATCCCAGATTACCGTGGGCGGCAGTTTGGAGAAGACGAGGTCGTAAGCGCCCGGGTCGAGGGCTAGTTTCGCCTTGCGCGTAACGGCCGCGCGGTCCATGTAGACCGTGACGGACGCGATGGCGGAATCGACGGGCGTCTCCTTCGCTTCGATTGTGGGCGGGATGGGCACTTCGTCGGACTCGACCGTTTCGCGCGGGCCGGTCGCGTTACCGCCGCTTTCCGGCGGGGTGGTGGACTCCGGCGCGCCTGTAGGAGCGCCTTCGGGCGTGGCCGTGGTCGTAGCGGGCGGCGTTTCCGGCGCGGTTTCAGGCGCGCTGTACGTTGTGCCGCTGGCGTCCGTGCGCGGCGGCTGTGGCTTCGGCTTCGCGTTGCAGCCGAAGGCGACGAGAAGCGCGGCGATAAAGAGCGATACTATTATCCTTCTCATGTTTAAGCCCCCTTCAAAAAAGGTACCTTTGATTTGTGGCGCTAACAGAGCGCCCCTGAACACTAACCACATTATTTCTATTAGACGACTTATACCGGATTTTGTTTCAGGAATTTTCAGCACGTGCGCGGCAGGACTGCCTTCGCGCGGCGAGGACGGTGTTCTTCATGAGCATCGCCACGGTCATCGGCCCGACTCCGCCGGGGACGGGCGTGATGTGCCCGGCGACTTGACTGACCTCGTCGAAGGCGACGTCGCCCACGGTCTTCATTTTCGACTTGCCCTTTTCGTCGAGGACAGGCTTGCCGGCTGCGTCCAGCGCGGGGACGCGGTTGATGCCCACGTCGATGACGATTGCGCCTGGCTTGACCATGTCCGCGGTAACAAGCCCCGCGCGGCCCGTGGCGCTGACGAGGATGTCCGCGTTGCGGCAGTGGCCCTTGAGGTCAACGGTCCCGCGGTGGCAGATGGTCGGCGTGACGGATTCCGTGAGCAGGAGCAGCATCAGCGGCATGCCCACCACGCGGCCCCTGCCGATGATCGTTACTTCCTGACCGCGCAACGGAATGTCCACGGATTTTATCAGGACGACGACGCCCAGCGGCGTGCACGGGCTTAAGTTCGGCTCGCCGTACGCGAGGTATCCCATGTTGACGGCGGTAACGCCCTCAACGTCCTTGTACGGGGCGATGACGCCGTGCAGGACGGATTCGTCGATCTGCCGGGGCAGCGGCTCCTGGAGGATTATGCCGGTGACGGATCTGTCGGCGTTGAGGCGGTTGATGAGCGCGAGGACTTCGTCCTGCGGGGCGGCCTCGGGCAGTTGGTTGAGCGTGAACTTGATGCCGATTTCCTCGGCGTGTTTGCGCTGGTTTTTCACGTACAGGACGGAGGACGGGTCTTCGCCCAGTTGGATCGCCGTCAGGTGCGGCCGGGAACCTCTGCCGGCGAGTTCGGCGACTTCCTCGGTAAGTTCGGCCATGATTTTCTGTGATATGGCTTTGCCGTCGATAATCTGTGCGGTCATTTGGGGTCCTCAAAATTGATTTTGCGTGAGTGCGAATTTCCGAGGGGATTCTAGCAACGGCCTGTTCTGTTTGCAACGTAAAAGGTGTTGGCTTTGCGAAGCACGGGGGGCAGACCCCTCCCGTCCTCCGACCTTTTATCTATAAGAATAGTGAGGAATGTCGGGGTCCTCTTTGGCGTCTGACCCCCCTCGCGCGCGGCGATTTTCTTTCGGAATTGCGCCGGGGTGTGTTAGAATGCCCGGCCTCTGGAGGGAAAATGTCATCACGCAGACGCATCGCTGTTGTCGCCGTCATTCTGGCCGCCATAGTCGGCGGGGGGATGGCGCTGCGCCTGTGCGGGATTGGGCGGAGCGGTTTCTGGCTGGACGAGGCTTACAGCGAACTCCGCACCCGCGGGACGCTTGGCGATACGATCCGTGCGGCCGTCGCCGGAGAAGGCTCGCCACCGCTTTATCTTGTTACGCTCCACGTCTGGCGCGGCGCCGTGGGGGCGGGCGAGGCGCAGTTCCGGCTTCTCAGCGCGATTCTTGACGGCCTTACCATCCTTGCGCTGTTTGCGTTCGCGCGCGAGATGCTCAACCGCCGCGCGGCGCTGCTGGCGGCGGGCATGTACGCCGTCTCTTCCTTCGCCGTGTATTACGCGCAGGAGGCGCGGCAATACGCGCTGCTCACGCTCACCGTTGTGCTGTCATCGTGGTTTTTCCACCGCATCGCGGTATCGCACAGGACGAGGCGCGTCCATCATTACGCATTGTATGTCATCACGACGGCCGCCGCGCTTTATACATTTCCATACGCGGTCTTTGTGGTCGCCGCACAGGGGTTGTTTCTCGCGGCGCGAATACTCGCGGGACTTTTCCGGCACAAGCGCGCGGACGTGCTTCTGCGGCCCGTGGCGGCGCTCGCCTGCCTCCTGACGGCTGTGGCGGTATTTTCGCCGCATCTGCCGGTTCTTCTCAGCAGGGCGGAGCAGTTGCGCGAAGTGCAGGGGATTTATGCGGGAGGTCTTGCGGAGCAATGGCGTGTTGCTTCTCAACTGCCGGTAATCTCGCGGTTGATGATATACGGGACTTATCTGTCTTACATGGGCAGTGGAGCCCTTGCGGACGTTTTCGTTCTCCTTTTCATCGTGGCGCCGGCGGCGCTGGGGATAGCGAACCTGCGCGGGCCGCGCGGAACGCGCCTCTTCATCGGGTCCGCGCTCGTTGTGCCGCTGATTGGCGTGGCGCTCCTGCCTTTTCACGCGCAGATTTTTGAGGCGAAGCACGTCGGATTCCTGTTGCCGTTCTTCATTGTCGCGGTGTGCGCGCTTTTCTCCCGGCATTTTGTGAGGTGGAAGCGCTTGCTGGCGAATTTGCTGCCTGTTGCCGAAGGCTGCCTGGTGGTCGCGCTTTTTGCGGGGAGCCAGGCATTTGACCTGCGTGATTACCACGCGGAGCGCACGGGCAAAGAGGCCTGGCGGGAGATTACGCCGATGCTTCTGGAGCAGTTGCGTCCCGGGGACGCGGTGATCTTCTCGCCGTATTATGCGCGGGTGCCTTGCGAATATTACCTGGACGGGAAGGTGGAGATCGAAGATTCCATCGATCCTTTCACCGGACGGCTTGAAAAGCGATGGAACGTGGGGCAGGAGGGCGGGGAGCGGTTTCCCGTCCCGGTGTTGATTCCTTCGGAACAGCATATGAATACCGGGGAGGGAATCACGTCAGAAGATGTGAGCGCGTTCCTCGATGAAAACAGGCCTGCGCGGGTGTGGCTGGTGGTGAACACGAGCAATGTGGCGCTTGCAACGCCGGGCGAATTCGCCGCGCTTGAGCATTCGCTCATCCCGCGCTATAATGAAACTCCTCCGGAGGGGTTCAAGGAGGAATACGTGGGCACGGTGGGAACGATACGCCTACGCCTCTTTATCTTCAAGGAGTGAACTTTGTTCAAACAAATGCGCCGGGCATGCGTACGAGTAGAATTATGTTCCGGCGGTGTTCGTGTAAACATTTATAGGAGAGAGTCATGAAGTTTCGCATCGTGATGTTCGCATTGGTGGCATGCTTCGTGCTGTTTGCCTGCGGCGTCAACCAGGTGGCCACTGGAGCGGAGGGCGCGGCACAGGTTCTCAAAATCGTGCGCCAGCCCGGCACTTACATCAATCTTACCGTAACAGTGGATGAGACGACGAAAAATACCTCTAAGGTCGGCGACAAGCAGAGCGTTACCGAGATGCAGGTTCTGATCGAGACGCAAAACGGCCTTGTGTTCGGCGAGAACAACAACGGCTGGCAGATTGTGTCCGCCGCGGTTGTTACAAAGAACACGCTGAAGAATTACATGGTTGACGGCGTTGACAAGAAGATGGAACAAATCTTAAGGGTCGAAGCGCCGCGTCTGCCCTACGTCAAAACGTATGTGGGCGACGATATGGGCAAGGAAGTGGCGTCCGCGGAGCCTGTTGCTGGGCAACCGATATGGGAAGGCTACGCAATCGCCTTCACGCGCATTCTGCCCCCGGAGGGCCTGAAGGACGGCGCGAAGTGGAACGGCGACGTGACGATCGGCGGGGAAAAGGTCGGCGCCTATGAATTCGAATGCAAACTCGCCCCGGCGGAAGATCCCAATAAGCCCGCCCGGTACACTGTTACCGGCAAGATTACCGCTGAGCGCAAGGAAGGTAAAGTCGCGGTTGAAGATTACACCGCGGCATACGACCTCAACGGGACATGGCCCGCCTCTGAAGCCTTTACCGCCAAGATTGTGCGCAACGCCGCCGACGGCACAACCGAGGTAACGCGCGTTATCACCCGTGAACTCAATCAGAACAAGGTTGCCGAGGGCGAAGCCCTCAAAGCGGCAACGGGCCTTTACGGCTTGACCAAGGCCGCATTTGACGCGACATCAAAGGCGGATATGACGCCGAAGAATTATCAGGCATACGCGCAGAAGATGCAGAACACTCCGCCCGCGCAAGCGCTTGCCGTACAGGTTGAGTACTGGGCCTCGGCGAAGAGCGCCGCGGACGCCTTCTGGTCCGCCTTGAACGCCGCACCGAGGCAGAGCGTCGTCAACGACGCCCTCTATGCGTGGTACAGCAATGTGTCGAACTTCGTGTTCCCGTTTACGGGCGCGCACTTCAAGCCGGTGCAGGTGGAGAAGTGGATCAACTGCGATCCCATTGACGTGCGCAATCTGGAGGGCAAGGTGGTGGCGATAGAGTTCTGGGCGACGTGGTGCGGCCCGTGCCGCGAGAGTTCTCCGCACCTCGACACCCTTTACCAGGCGTACGCTCCGAAGGGGCTGGTTGTGCTGGCGCTGACCACCCACAGGTTCCAGCCGCCAAGCCAGGATGAGGCGGAGTTCGTGAAAGAACTCAAACTGACCTATCCTATCGGCATGGACAAGGTGAACTACCTGTTTGACCAGAGCGGCAATGCGTGGGTCGATGCGAAGAGCGGCAGGGCCGTCACGGGCGTTGTGAACGCCTTCAGTTACAATGTAACCGGCATTCCCACGATTTTCATCTATGACAAGAAGGGGATCCTCCGCTGGTTCGGCTACCCCGCGGACCCCCAATGCGAAGAGACCATCAAGGCTCTTGTGAACGAGTAATCTGAAAAGGTGGCGGGCGCTCAGGCAGTGGGCGCCCGCTTTGTCTTAAAAAATTTGCAAAATAGTCCAACACGTTGTATCCTTACAGCGTATTAATAAGCGTTTGGACGGCAGTGTAAGTGTAGCGGGCCCCGCGCCCGAAGGCCGCTTTAAGCGGCGGGATTCCGGCAAACGGCGATGACCTTTTGTCGGAGTTGTGGTACAATGATCATCTCTCGAGCAGAAGCCGCCCGGGCGCGAGAAAGGCGCCTCATCAGCCGCGCGAAAGCGCTTGAGAAGTCGGACATCTTCAGACTGAGGCGTTCCATATCGAAGCGGGCGGCGCAGGTGAACATTGTCGAGCGGGCCCAGATGCTTACGCTGACCGACCGCGAACTTGTTGAAAAGGCGCAGAAAGGCGACGAACTGGCCTTTGAGGAATTGGTGCACCGTTACCAGGAGCGCCTGTACTGGGTCTCTTTCAGCATGGTAGGCAACGCGGAGGAGGCGCGCGACATTTCGCAGGAGGCGTTTGTCCGCGTCTTCAAGAGCCTCGACCGGTACGACCCGCGGTACAATTTTTACACTTGGCTCTATCAGATCGCGGTAAACATCTGTATCGATCATCTCCGCAAGAAAGGCTCTTCCAACCTTGTTTCGCTAGACGGCCTGTCAACCGAGGACCAGCAGTTCGAGATAGCCAGCGAAACAGGACCGCCGGGCGAGGGGCTGGAGCGGCGGGAGTTAATCGGGCAGATACAGATGATCCTTAACAAGTTGCCCGTGAAGTACAAGACGGTCCTGGTGCTGAGGGACCTCGAGGACATGCCGTGCCGGGAAATAGCGAAGGTGATGAAGTGCTCGTATCCAACGCTGAGGTGGCGGCTGTTCCAGGCGCGGAGGCTGTTCAAGGAAGCGTGGGAGAGGGAATTCAAGATTGAGCGGGAGTTCAGCCGAGAAATCAAGAAGCAGCGCTTCAAGAAGGAGCGCTGACGTACCGACGAGGGAAAGGGAAAGCGTGGTTTGGAAATTTTATCCGGCCCGCAAAGCCTGTGGCAGGGCGGAGCGGGCGGGAAAACCTTCCCGCGCGGCGGGGAGGCTGGTTTGAAACGAAGTGTCAGTGTAAGTGTAGAGGACGGCGCCATGAAATGCGGCAAGGCGCGAAAACTCATCTCGCTCCATTTGACCGGCGACCTGGATTACCGCCAGGGCGAAGAGGTCAAGGAGCATCTCATCACGTGCGACATGTGCGCCGAGGATGCGGAATCCTACCGCCAGAGCCTCAAAGCCCTCAGCATGCTAAAGACCCGCACTATGCCCGCGCGGTTCTGGGACGGGTACACGGAGGAACTGCGTGAGCGCATCCGCTCCTCCGAGGCGGAGCCGGCTCCGCGTTCGGGCGCGATAAGGCGCCTGTACGCGGCGGTTGCTGTCGCGGCGGTGCTGATGATCGCCGTGGCCGTGGTATGGTCGTGGCGGGGCGGCCTGTTCACTCCGGCGCACTCACCGGTGAAGTCCGTCGAGGTACAGCCGTCCGAGGAAAATGCTTTGCAGTTCGCCGACCAGTTTGACGCCCATCCGGCCCTGGGCGACCAGGCAAACCTGCGTTACGCTTCCGACAAGGTGGACGTGATACTGGAGACCGCGCGCAACGGCGATTTCTGAGCCGCCGCGCGCTTCCGGCCTTTGCGCCTGTGCCTTTGAAGAACATCGCCGACGCTTCAATTATTCAAGATATATCCAGCAACCACAGGCAAAACAGGATGAGATCAGCGATACTTTTGATCCTTCTCGCGTTGCTTGCTCTGGCGATTGGCACGCGGGAGTGGCGGGCCGCAGGTTCGGACGAAACAAACTCGGCGGCGATGCTGCCTTCCCTGCAGGAATATGAAAAGGAACTGGCCGCGATATGCGACTCCGCCCGCGAATCCATCGTTCAGGTCGAGACGGATTATCCGCCGAAGTATTATGACGAGACCGGCCGCGAGGTTGCTGCCGGTGACGCGGCGGTAAAGGTCGTTGTTCCTCCTCCCAGAAAGATATCCTCCGGATTTTTCGTCACTGACTCAGGCCACATCGTAACACTCATCAGCAACGTGGAGGGCGCCCAGAAAATCACCGTGCGTCCGTCCACCAGCGACATAGCCTACGAGGCGCAAATCGTCGGCACCGACATCCAGACCGGCATTGCCGTCCTCAAGATTGAAGGCAATGTCTTCAAGCCCGTTAAGTTCGGCAAGTCATCCGATTTGCGGCAGGGCCATCTTGTGGCGGCGGCGGGCAATCCCTTTGGGCTTTTGAGGGCGACGATGTCTTTTGGCACGGTCAGCGGGCTTAACCGCACGATCCAGACGGAGGCGGGGCAGTTCGCCGGGCTTTTCCAGTACACCGCGCAGGTATATCCCGGCGACTCCGGCGGGCTTGTGCTAAACAGCAGGGGCGAGGCCGTAGGCATCATCTTCGCTACATATCAACCCGAAGACGCAAAACGCAAGGAGCAACTCAACGAGGCCATGACAACCCTCGATGAATTGCTTGCGCTGACGGACCCGCAGCGCGGCGGAAAGATGACGAACGATGATTTTGTGAAGGAACTGCGCACTCGCCTTGCCGCCCTTGCGGAGCGGCAAAAGCAGGTCGTTATGAGCATGCGATTCAGTGAAGGCGCAATGTCTCCCTACGAGGCGGTCAGCTCCACCGGGAGCCTTCATTTTGCAATACCGGCGGATCTGGTGAAATACGTGATTGACCAGTTGGTGGCGTCGGGCAAGGTTGTGAGGGCGGTGCTCGGCGTGAGGATCGGCGAGATAGGCGACGAGATCCGCGGCCTGCTGGGTCTTGAGAAAGGCGAAGGCCTGCTTGTGGAGCAGGTGCTTCAGAACGGCCCGGCGGCCGGGGCGGGCGTGCAGGGAAACGACATAATACTGAGTGTTGACGACAGGCCGGTCGGTTCGCTGCTCGACATGAAGGTGCTGATGGGCGCGTACAAGCCGGGGGACAAGATAAAACTTGCGTTGAGGCGCAACAAGGAAAGGATGACGGTGGAGGTGACGCTGGGGGCGTCGCAATAATTTTCCGCGCGAATGTTCGATGTGGGGCGGCTTGAAGCCGCTTTTTTTGTTTTGGCGGAAAGTGTTTGAGGAATTGAAACTCGAAGGTAAAATGGCGGGATGATACGAACAAAGGCAATGACCAGCGGAGGATTGCATGAAGACAAGCCAGAAACCCACGCGCGCCTACATTTATGCGTTTATCGTGGCCGTCGTCATAATAGGGGCAATCGCGGCAAGCCTCTCGATTATATCCGGTTATTTCAAGACCCCGCAGGTCGCGTACAAGGCGCGAGACGTCGGCAAACTGCGCGAGCAGTTGGGGCAGGTGAAATACGATGACCCCAAACCGAAAGTTGTGGAGGTGGTGTTACCCGCCGTCGTCGGCATATCCGCATTGAAAGGCCGTGACGAAGTTGTCGGCAGCGGATTTGTGGTGGACAGCCGGGGTTATGTTCTCACCAGCGGTCACGTGGTTGAAGGCGCGGAAAGAATAGAAGTCACGCTGTATGACAAGCGCAAATACGGCGCACGGCGCCAGGGCACCGACGGGAAAACGGACATTGCAATAATCAAAATAGACGCTCCGGACCTTGAGGCGGTTGTGTGGGGGGATTCCGACGCGGCGCAAATCGGCGAAAACGTGCTGGCGGTGGGCAATCCATACGGGTATCTCAGTCATACCGTTACCGACGGCATAGTGAGCCAGAAAGGCCGCAACGGCCTGGGCGTGATAAGGCGCGAGGTCGCCGGGCAGTTTGCCTATGAGGATTTCATTCAAACGAACGCGGCGCTTTCGCCGGGCGACAGCGGCGGGCCGCTGTTCAACATGCGCGCTCAGGTAATCGGCGTCAACATCGCCATCTTCGCGAATGAGCAATACGGCCTTGCGGTTCCGTCCAACGTTGCGAAGTTTGTGGCTGACCGCCTCATCCGCGACGGCCGGGTGATCCGCGGCTACCTGGGCGTGGAGATGCGCGATGTCGATTATGAACTTGCGGCGACGCTGGGAATTACTACGATGGATGAACTGCTCAAAACGCTCGGACTGAGCAGCCCGACCGGCGTTTATGTGACCGATGTACTGGGAAAACCCGCCATCGACGCCGACATTGAGCAGGGCGACATTATTGTCGGCATTGACGGCAAGAGCACGCCTGACATGTCGCAACTGCGTTTTATCGTGGCCGACCTTCCGCCGGGGAAGATGGTAAAAGTTGAGGTAATCCGCAAGAAGCAGCCCTTGACGCTCGAGGCGGTCATCGCCGAACAGCCTTCCACCGAGCCTCACCCTTAAAAAGGCAATCTCTGGCGGCCTTACCCATGATGCTGCTGATGGCAACTACTGCCCGTCCGCCAGGGGGAGGACTTCCATCTCTTTTTTTGTACCAGTGGCATAAAATGGCAGTCCTCTGATAAGAATTTGACGCCGCGAAGGTTACGTAGCGGCCTTTTGCCCGTTTCCCTGCCGTGAACGCATGAGTCCACGGCCTTAGCGAAATTTCCGAGATTTTTCCGCTTCGTCCTGTGTCTATCATTGTAAGGTTGTACCGCATATTTCCTTATGCCCAGATGACCGGAATATTCAGATAGGGATTTGTCTACGGAGAACGGACGTGACTTTGCGAAACGCAATTGGTTTCCTGTCAGTAATTGTTGTTCTGCTTTTCTGTTCTGCTTCAGCCCTGGCGACAAATCCGCAGATAGATTATCTCAAGAGCCAGCAGTTGGGCGGCACGTTGCTCGACAACTTTAAGGGCGACGGACTGTCCCGCGCTTATACCTACGATCAGGCGCTCGCCATCATCGCCTTCACAAAGGCCGGCGAAAAGGCCAGCGCCCAGGCGATTTTGAACAAGATGCGCGACCTTGTGATCATGAGTCCCGCAGGGGCTCCGGCCTGCTGGTACTCCGGGTATTCCTACAACTCGTCAAACGGCGTCTTCTCTCCCCTTGAACTCAAGATGTACACCGGCGCGAACGCATGGATGCTTCAGGCAATTAACTATTATCAGGTCAAAACCGGCGATCCCTCGTACGCCGATCTCGCCGCGCTTCAGGTCTCGCGCATGGACGCCCTGCGGCTGACCACTCCGTCTCAGTGCCTCGGCGCATACGCATTGGGCAGCGAATATAAAAACTCGCAGTGGCAGACCCTTGCCGGTGTGAGCACGGAGCACCAGGACGACGTGTATGCCGCGCTGAAAAACCGCGCCTTCATCTCCGGCGATGCCGCCATGATGGCGAAGGCCAACGCTGTGCGCGACTATATCGCTCGTGAGGGCTGGGCGCCGAACCTCGGCTCCAGCGACACGGTCTTTTGGCGAGGCTTCGACAATATAAACGTCGTCAGCGACAGGGCGATTGCCACTGACTGCATGTCGTGGAGCGTGCTAAGCCAGGGCGCGCTTGGCCCCGGCGGTGAGAAATACTACCTCGGCCTGGATTGGCTGCTGGACCCGCTGAATACACGCAGCACGCTGAACACGCAGTACCTCTCCGGCGTCGGCGATGTTAAAGGTTTCAGCACGGAATATGAGGTGTACCAGTCGCCGCATCCGAGTGTCTGGGCGGAGGGCAACGAGGGCGTGGTGGCTGCGCTGCGAGCGGCAGCCGACGATTTGAAGGTCACCGATCCCACCAGGTCACAGCAGTATCTCACACTTGCCAACGACTTTCATGGCCAGACCGCGCTGCTCATCGGCTCAGATGGCGGCGTTCTCCATTCATTCTCCGCTGCCGACCCTCCACCCCCTGAACCTTATCCGGACAATTTCCGTTACGAGTCCACCGCCGCGACTGCGTGGTACTACTTCAACGACAGCAATGTCAACCCGCTCGAAACTATTCCCGAACCGGCGACAATTTCCATGATCGCCTTCGGTCTCCTCAGCCTCTGCGCCACTGCTCTAAAACTCCGCCGCAAGTAACACGCACATCGCAAAAAACAAGGCCGCTACGAATTATCGTAGCGGCCTTTTTACGTGCCAAGGGGGTCAGATGCTAAAGAGGCTCTCCGGTTCATCGGGACTCCGGCAGGGGTCTGACCTCCGGAATGCTCAGGCGGCGGCATAGACAGCCTCATAGGAGTCGATGATTTTCTTGAGGACTTCTTGGATGGCAGGGTCAGTGTATTTCTCCAGTCCCTCGCGCACGGCGGGGAGCACGTCGCAGCCGAGTTTTTGGAGTTCCTCGCGCACCTTCTTACGCACGTCGGCATTCTTGTCGGCGAGTTGCGGAATCAGTTTTCGCGCCTCGTCGGAGACATCCATGATGTGGGCGGCGAATTGCGTGAGGAGTTTGAGGGCGTCCGGGTTTTTGGCGGCGTATCTTGTTAGTTGCTGGATGATGGCGGCGCGGGTGCGGTCTTTGTTCCCAGAGTTCATCAGGAGTTTTTCAATCACGGGCGAGGCGACGGTGAAGTCAATTGGATTCAGGACGGGCCGGTCGCTGCCGTACGACGGCACGCGCAGGGCTTCGATGAGCATTTGGTCAAGGTAGATGGGGCTTTTGGCGAGGAGGTCGAAGAAATATTTCTGGCAGTCAGTGTCGTCATACATTAGGAGGCGGTAGAGGGGGGCGTTGAAGTCGGGGGCTGTTCCCGGCTTGAAATTCTGCGCTTCGGCGAGGAGCATTTTGGGGACGTCTTTGTCACCGAGGAGGAACATGGTGTACGCGACCAAGCCGTTTGGGTCGCAGTGAGTACGTTCGTAGTATTTCTTGATGTCGGGGAGTTTTTCTTTGGCGTTCAGTGTTCGCAATATCATGCATGCCTGGTCTGGGAGGTAGGTGGGCGGTTCGCCGGGGTTCTCCAGCATCTTGACGGCGACATCGGCGAGACCGGGGGATTTCCATGAGAGGAGGGTCTGGACGTAGGCTAAGCGCGCCCAGTAATCGGTAGGGACTTGCTGCCTGACAATCGGCTTGAGCAGGCGCTCGAGCACTTTCCTCTCAAAATCGGCGCGTGAAAGCGTGTAGCCGGTGGAGATGAGTTCTTTGTCTTCCGGACTTTTCTGGATAATCTCGATTGCGGCATAGGGGCCGACGGAGTCCATGTCGATATAGCTACCGTCGGGGTTGGCGCGGTGGACATAGTGGTTGATTGCGATGACAATTCTGGCGGAGAGGTCGGAGTCAGATTCATTGTCCTTGAGCATGGTTTCAAGGAAGGGCAAAGCCTTCTGCGTGCCTTTGTCGGCGAGGACTTCGAGCATTGCGTGGATGAAGGGGAGGAATTGGGGGAGCTTGGTGTTGTCATGGTTTTCGGTGATGTAGGCGAGCATCCAGTCTTCGACCTTGGCGAAGTCGTCCCTGCGAAAATAGGGGACAATGAGGAGGCGGGACTGGGGGTCTTTTTGTTCGAGGAAGATTTTCTTTACTTCTTCGGCGGAGGTGGTCGCGTTGAGTTTGGTATAGAGGGCCAGCCAGTCGGCGGAGTACTGGTATTTGGCGCGGAGTTCTTCGGGGAGGTTCTTGTTCCGGGCGGCGAGTTGGAAGAGTTTGACTTGCTGCTCCGAGGTGAGGGAGTTGCTGACGACGGTGGGCCAATTTGAGCCTATGCCGAAGTCGGGCTTGTCGGTGGATTCCGTGATTTTGCAGAGGGCGTCGAAGGCGGCGGCGGTGGCGAGTTGTTCGAGGCACCTGTAGGCTTCCATGCGTTTTTCGATGTCCGCTTTCTCGTCGTTGAGGATTTCGATGAAGCGCTTGTCGACGGAGGTGTCGCCGAGTTGGCGGAGCGCCCAGCATACCATCGGCCTGTAGCCGCCGAACGTGGGCCCCCACGCCCGGTCCTCATTTGGCCTGTCCTTGGTCAGCAGGTTGTCAGGTGTGTCGTTTTCTTTGAGCCAGAGTGAGTCCTTGAGGGCCTTGATTGAATCCTTGTCGCCGAGCCTGCCGAGGCCGAACGCAGCATAGTATCGCACGACGATTGAGGGATGATAGAGCATTCGTCGAAGGGCTGGTATGGCGTCCTTTGAGCCGGAATCCGTGAGCGCCTGGACGGCCGCAGTGGCGACGTTGACGGGATCAAGAGGCTGCTGCGCCATCCTTGCACGCGCCGGGGGAGGCGTAACAAAGAGGAATGCCAGCGATACAGCCACAGTCAACAAGGCTATGAACGAACGCATGGGCGCCTCCTTCTGAAGTCCTTTGGATGAGTCCCCTCACCGGAAACGCTACTTGGTCTCATGCAATTCCTTTGACGCAAAATGCCGGGAAAAGTTCCCTACGATTTCAAAAGAAAATCGTTTGCGTGCTTCAGCATTGCGCGGGAGTTGGCGAATTTGATGAGGCTTAACGCCTGCTTGAAGGGAAGCCACTTGTAGTCGGTGTGCTCGTGTGAAATGATTACGTTGTCGGACGGCGACTCGGCGAGGGAATAGACGGATTCCTTCAAGCCGCTCTCCGTCCGGTCGCCGGTGATGTCAACCTGATATTGCAACGCTTCGCGGAAGCCGGGCAGGAATTTCAAGCCCTTGATGCCCGTCTCCTCCTCGGTCTCACGGATGGCGGTCTGCATCTCGGTCTCGCCGGCGTCCGCGTGGCCCTTGGGGAAATCCCAGTGGCCCCAGCGCCTGCTCTTCATCAGGAGGAAGAGTATCTTCCCCTTTTCGCGCCGGAAAACGATTGAACCGCAAGCCTTAATCATTTTTCACCACGGAGAACTCAGAGAACACAGAGGGTAAATAAAAATATTCATCCTTTATCCTTCATCCTTTATCCTTACTAAAACCCGTGCCGCTCAAGGAAGTCCGGGGTGATGTTCGATTCGCCCTTCTTCATGCCTTGCAGGAACCGGCGGACGTACTTGCCGAGGATGTCTGTCTCGATGTTCACCTCGTCGCCGCTTCGTTTGCGTCCGAGCGTTGTGTTCTCGAACGTGTGCGGAATCACCGCGACCGTGAAACCCTCCGGCGTGATCGCCGCGGCGGTGAGGCTTATGCCGTCCACGGCCACCGAGCCTTTCTCGACAATCTGCCCGCGCAACTCGTCGGGTGCGGAGAATTCAAACGTCCAGTCGTTCTGCCCGCGCGTAACTTTTCGGATTTTGCCGACGCCGTCAACGTGGCCCTGCACGAAATGCCCGCCCATGCGCGAGTCCGCGCGCATTGCGGGCTCAAGGTTCACCGCATCACCCGGCTTCATTTTGCCGAGCGTCGTGCGCGCAAGCGTCTCCCCGGAACCGTCGAACAACGCAACGCCGCCGCTCAGCGCCGTGATGGTGAGACACACGCCGGAGACCGCGATACTGTCGCCGATCTTTGCGTCCGCCGCGAGAGCGCCGATGTCAACGGTCAGCCGAGCGCTCGCGCCCTGCCGCGCCAGCGACTTGACGGTTCCGATATGTTCTATGATTCCCGTAAACATGCCGTAATTATAACAAGTAAACCACAGATTTCACAGATTACACAGATGTATAAACTAAAAACAAAGAGCGAAGAACGAAAAATCAAAATACTCAATTCTTCGTTTTTCGGTTTTGGTTTTTCGTTTCGAATATCTGCGAAATCTGTGCAATCCCGATGAAACATCGGGACTTTAAGGTCGTCTGCGGTTTCTTATAATGACGTGAAGATGGCGCAGTAGGATTCGTGGCGGAGGCGCGGGATTTTGCCTTCCTCGACCGCGGCCTTCACCGCGCAGCGCGGCTCGTGCGTGTGCGTGCAGTCGTGGAACTTGCACTGGCCGATATACGGCGCCATCTCCCGGAACAAATCCTGCAAGTCCGATTTCGTCACGTCCCAAAGCCCGAACTCCCTTATCCCCGGCGTGTCCACGACGTAGCCGCCGAAGTCCAGCGGGATGAGTTGCACGAACGCCGTAACATGCTTGCCTTTGCCGGTGACCTCGCTGACTTCGCGCGTGGTGAGTTTCAGCCCCGGCTGGATGGCATTGAGGAGCGTGGACTTGCCGACGCCGGACGGCCCGGCTATGACGGAACTCTTGTCCTTGAGCGCGTCGCGGAAGCCGTCCAGTCCCTCTCCGGTGAGCGCGCTGGTGAAGATGAGTTTATAGCCGATGGCGGGGTAGTAGGCGACGAGCGGCTCAATTTTCCCGCGCGGGACGAGGTCCATCTTGTTGACGCAGATGACGCATTCGAGTTTTCCGTTTTCGCCTGCGACCAGCACGCGGTCGATAAGACGGGGGTTGAGTTCCGGCGCGACCGCGGAGACCACGACAATCAGCCTGTCCACGTTTGCGACGAGCGCCTGCGACATGCCCTCGTGGCGGGCGGCCTTGCGCGTCAGTTGCGTCTTGCGCGGGAGCACCTCTTCGATAGGGCAGATGTCCTGCTCATGCGCGGGCGGCAAAAAAAGAACGCGGTCGCCGACGCAGATTTTGTGCGTTGTGTCGCGGGGACCGCGTTTCAGTTTCTTCCTCAGGGTGCAACGGTACTTCCGGCCTGCGTATTCGACCAGAGGAAAATGACTATCGATTCTTACCACTACCCCTTCCACGCAATCCTTCAGGCCGTTAGCGCCGGTCGTCGTCATTTTACTATTCCAACCGTAACGTTGCGGAAGCGGGCAGGGGCTGCGCCGTGGCTCATCTCCGCCATCTGGCCGGGCTGGCCCTTGCCGCAACTGGGCACGCCCCAGAGCATCCAGTAATCCTCGTTGCATATCGCGTCGCACGAACCCCAAAATTCCGGCGTGATGCCCTGATAAGTGGGGTTCTTGAAGATGCGGCCGAGTTTGCCGTTCTTTATTTCGTAGGCGATTTCGGTGCCGAACTGGAAGTTCAGGCGCATCTGGTCGATGCTCCATGACTTGTTTGTCAGCATGTAAATGCCGCGCTTGGTGTCCGCGATGAGGTCTTCGAATTTCCAGTCGCCCGGCATGAGGCTGAGGTTGTTGTTGCGGACCATGGGTATGTTCGACCAGCCATCCGCGCGGCAGCAGCCGCGGCTGCGCTCGTCGCCGCAGACGTGTGCGACCTCGCGGTTGGTCTGGTAGCCGGAGAATATGCCGTTCTTGACGATGTGCCAGCGCTGGGCGCGGACGCCGTCGTCGTCGTAGCCGATGGTTGCGAGGCCGGTGGGCACTGTGCCGTCGGCGACGAGGTTGACGATTTCTGAGCCGTATTTGAACTTGCCGAGTTTTTCAAGCGTGGCGAAGGAGGTGCCGGCGTAGTTTGCCTCCATTCCGATGACGCGGTCGAGTTCGCTGGGGTGGCCGACGGATTCGTGAATCTGAAGTGCCAACTGATGGCCGTTGAGGATGAGGTCCGTTTTGCCAGACGGGCATTGCGGCGCGGTGAGCAGCGCGACCGCCTCGTCGCGGACGCGTTCGGCGTGGTCTTCGAATTTGAGGGAGTTGATGAGTTCCCAGCCCATTGTCGCGTACTGGCCGCGGAAGGATGCGGGGTAGGAGCGGATCTGGGCTTCCCCGTCCTTGACGGCGGTCGCGGAGTAGCCGCCGCCGGAGCGCAGGAGTTTCTGGTCGATGAAAGTTCCTTCTGACGTGGCGAGCCACTGGTGCTCCGCGAGGAACGACAGGCTGCCCGAGGCGACGCCGATGCGCTTGTCCTTGCGCAGTATTTTGTCGATGCGGTAGAGGAGTGCGAGTTTGTCCTCGATGGAGACCTTGAAGGGGTCGATGACGTAGGGCGTCTGCCACCTGTCCACGTAAACCGGCTCCGGCGCAAGGCGGACGTCGGCGGTCTTGAGGCGGGCGCTGGCCTTTGCGATGCGGACGGCCTGGGTGGTGACATCCTCGATTTCTTTCTTCGCGACGTTGTTGCTCGAAGCGAAGCCCCACGCGCCGTCGGCGATGACGCGGACGCCGAAGCCCATGTCGTAGTGGTCGCCGATGCCGCCGATGGAGCCGTTCTTGACGTTGATATCCTGCGCGCGGGTTTCGATGATTCGTATGTCGGCGTAGGAGGCGCCGAGGATTTTAGCCGTGTCCAGCGCTGTTGCGGTCAGTTGACGCATGTTGTTTTCTCCAATGCTTGTCAAGCCCCAGGGGGCGCGATGCTTAGAATTTAGTTTCACTCGAGAAGTTGAATTTCGTAATCTTCATGGCGGGCACGAGGAATCCGCCGCCGAAGAACGCCTGTGCGTAGATGCGGTCTTTGGAAATCAGTTCGACGTTGCTCAGCGCGCGGAGCGTGCTTTCCGTGAAGCGCATGTTTTTCACCGGCTTCGTCACTTCACCGTTTTCAATGAGGAAGAGGCCGTCTCGCGTCATGCCGGTGAGCACGACCTCGCGCCGCTCCGCAAGGTTGGTGTAATGGAAATGCGTGACGAGGAGGCCCCGCTTTGTGCTCTTTATCATTTCCTCAAGCGATGAGTCGCCGGGTTCCACCAGCATGTTGAGCGGCATTCCGCCGGCGGTGTTGGGCTGGGGGAGGCCGTGGCCGGTCGTTTTCACCTTGTCTTTTTTGGCGGACTTCAGGTCATAGACGAGGTGGGCCGGGACGCCTTTTTCCACGAGGACGAGGGACTGGCGGGGCATGCCTTCAAAGTCAAACGGCATGCCGGTGTTGTCCGCGTCGTAGGCGTCGTCCACGATGGTGATGTTTTCGCCGAGGAGTTTTTTGCCCATGCGTCCGACGAGGAAACTTGTGCCGTCCTGCATCGCCTGAGCGCTGAAACCGCGCGCCATGTACATGAGGAAATCGGTCACGGCGGCGGGCTCAAGGACGACGGCATATTCTCCGGCGGAGATGGGTTGAGGGTTGCGGCCCTTGATGGCCTTGTCGTAAGCGATGTCGGAGAGGCGACGCGTGTCTATCTTTGTGCAGTCCTTGTGCGCGCCTTCGGCCCAGCCGGCGCTGTCCTCGGTGAGCACCGTTACGCCGAACTCGGCCCTCGTGGAGGGCTGGTAGGCGAACATGCCTTTGGAGTTAGCGAGCGCGATGGCGCTGATGTCCGTGGAGTATGTGCCGGCGCATTCGATGTTCGCCTCGCGGCATTTGCGCGCGATGTAGGAGACCGCGTCGGCCTTCGCCTCGGGCGTGTGTGCGGCGGTAGCGTCGATGAAACTTTCGATTGCGCGGTATTTCTGCGGGCCCGCCATCGGCGGGATTTGCACCGCGCCGCGTTCGGCTTTGGCCTGGGCGATTGCGCGCTCGACCATGGTCTTGATGGAGGCGTCGTCGATGCAGTCCGTGGAGGCGCGTCCTGCGCCCTTGCCGATGATGACGCGGACCGAAAGGCTGATGCCTTTAGAGGCGACGTTCTGAATGATGGTGTTTTTCGCGAAGCGTGTCAGGGCGCTGTCCGAGTCGTGGAGCGTCACCTCGGTTTGGGCGGCCCTGGAATACTTGAGGATCTTGTCGCAGATTTTTTTCGCCTGTTGCCTTGTAAGCATCCTGTTTCTCCGTGTCAAAGGCGGGCGCGCGCCGCGTGGCGCAGGCCCAGTTGCTAGAATTTTCCGTAATGTTTCTTGAGGTCGTTGAGCGTCTGGCGGTAACTTTCGGATTTTACGATGGCGGCCACCGCTTCCGCAAGTTTGTACGACTTCCACCTGTCCATGTTCGCGACGAGGTGATAGAGCGACACGTCGTTCCAGTCGGTGCCCAAGTTGTCCTTCACGTATCGCGCGCGCCAGAGGTCGGAGCGGTCCATGAATTTTTCGGCCTCGTCGTCGGGGAGTCCGGTCTTCTCGGCGGTGTTTGCGATGCGGGATTTGCGCGGGGCGGCGAGGCGCAGGTGAAACACCCACGGCATGTCCTTAAGAATTACCTGCGAGCCGCGCCCCACAATGACGACGCGCCCCTGCTCCGCGGAATGCCGGATTATTTGCACGTATCCCTGAATCGCCACGTCGCGCGCGAGGGTCTTCTTTTGCGGGGCGAGGGCTTCCTTCGAGTAGTGCTGGAAATCGGTGTCGTAATAGGGGGAAATTTCAAAAGGATAGTTTTCGGCGAACCAGGGAGAGAGTTGCGGCGCGTGGACGCCGTTGCGTTCTTCCTGAAGGATTTTCTCGAAGAGGCTTCGTATTTTTCCCGTGGGCGGCTGCTGTTGCTGGATTTCGTCGATGTCCGGCACGGAGCCTTCGGGGGCGTGAATCTGCCCGGCGACCATCTTTATGATGTCCTTGTCGAGCAGGTCGTATCCGAGCAGTTTCGCCAGTTCCGGCGCGAACTCGCCCTTGTCGGCGCCGGTTTCCCTGGATATCGTGATTGTCGCCATTACCTTACCTCAAAAAATTTATGCTGTCGACACACGCGGGGGTCAGACCCCTCAATGGACAACGGACGATGGACAATGGATTTTTTGGACATTAGATCGTAGCCGGCCATTATCCGAATTCCCGCAGTCCGCAATTGCTCGTCCATTGCCCGCAGCCCCTCATCCATAATCCTTAGTCCATAGTCTATAGTCCAAGGTCTAAAGTCTAACTGGCTTGTGCACCTTCCCGGCCTTGTGAAGTTCCGCAAGTTTGAGATAGTCAAGCGCGTTCTGGCGGATCGCCTTGCGGCGCTCCTCGTCTATCTCGCCGGCGATTTTGCCGGGCATGCCGAGGACGAGCGAATTCGCGGGCACCTGCATGCCCTGTTTGACCAGTGCGCCCGCGCCGATGATGCAGTTGTCGCCGATGACCGCGCCGCTGAGCACTATCGCTCCCATGCCGACGAGAACGTTGTTTCCGATTTGGGCGCCGTGTATGATTGCGCCGTGGCCGACTATCACGCCGTTGCCGATGTTTGTGCCGTACTGGTCGTCTGTGTGTACGACGGCGCAGTCCTGAATGTTGGTTTCCTCGCCGATGACGGCGGGCTTCATGTCGCCGCGCACGACCGCGTTGAACCATACGCTTGAATCGCGTCCTATGGTGACGTCGCCGACTACGGACGCGCCCTCGGCGATGAACGCGGTCTTATGGATGCCGCCTTTGCCGATCTCGTTGGACAAGTTTTCTCCTCCGATGGTGCAGCGCGCGCAAAATGGAGTTGAGATGTTAGCACGCCCGGCATGTCGTGTCAATTTTTTTGACGCCGTGTTTTGCGCCGCGTTGTCGGGCCGCGCGGGATGTGGTATCATGTTGCGCTGGCCGCCTTCCGCTGGAAGCACGCGGTTTCCGGCGCGGGCGACTGCCGGGAGTAACTGCTTACATGACGACATTGATAGAACAGGAAGTGCTGAAGTGCGCGCGTTGCGGGAAATGCCGGTCGCAATGCCCGGTGTTTCTCGAGGTCGGCTCCGAGTCGAACGTCGCCCGCGGGCGCATTGCGCTTCTCGACGCCTACGTTCAGGGGCGCATCCCTTACTCTGAACGGGTGAAGGAAAGCATGATGACCTGCCTGCGCTGCCTGCGCTGCCAGGAGAATTGTCCCTCCGGCGTGGCCGTGGACACGCTTCTCAATTTCGCCCGCGAGAAGATGGCGGAGGAACTCGGCGTGCCGTTTATGGGGCGGCTGATTTTCCGGACCGTCCTGCCGCGGCGGAAACTCTTCAACGCGCTTGTCCGCACGGCGTCGATTTTTCAGAATCTTCTCCCGCGCTCCCGCGAACAGCGGCAGTTACGGCATCTGCCGCTCCTTTTCGGCGGGAAGCGCCGCATTCCCGCCCTCTCGAAGCGCAGCGCATTGAACCTCCTGCCCGAAGTGTCGAAGGCGAAAGACGAGAAGAAGGTCGTGGCCTTCTTCATGGGCTGCCTGACAAACTACTCGTACGCGCATGTCGCGCAGAGCATCGTTGAACTGCTCAACCGTAACGGCGTCACGGTCGTAACGCCGAAGGGGCAGTTGTGCTGCGGCCAGCCGGTCATTTCCTACGGCGACATCAAGGCCGCGAAAAATCTTGCTTCGCGCAACGTGGAGACGCTCGGTTCCGTCAAGTGCGATGCCGTGATTACCGGGTGCGCGTCCTGCGGGAGAATGCTGCGGAAGGAGTACGAGCCGCTGCTCGGCCGGTCCGCGGCGGCGCTCGGCGAAAAGGTGTATGACGTGGGCGAGTTCATTGTGAAGTTTCTTGACGCGAAGTTCGAGCGCCGCGAGGAAAAAGTGACGTATCACGATCCGTGCCATCTCAACTGGGGACAGGGGATTGTGAAAGAACCGCGGCAGTTGCTCAGAGCGGCGGGGGAATACAGTGAGATGCCCAATGCGACGCGGTGCTGCGGCGGGGGCGGTTCTTTCAGCCTTTTCCATTACGACCTCGCCTCGAAAATCACGGCGCACAAGGTCGAGTCGATTGAGAGTTCCCCGGCGGACGTGGTCGCCACGTCGTGCCCCGGCTGCATGCTCCAGATACAGGACAGGCTTGCGGCATCTGGGTCGAGCAAGCGCGTGGAGCACTTGGCGGAGTTCCTGTTGAGATCAACATCGCCGTGAAGAACCGCGGCATGGGATAATTCCATGACTTTTTGTTAGAGGGATCTGCAATGAGAATGGGTGATTTCAATCTGCGCCTGCTCAATGACGGCGGATTTTGGGTGGACGGCGGGACGATGTTCGGCGCGATTCCGAAAATTATTTGGAGCAGGCTTGTCAAGTGCGACGATCGCAACCGCATCCCGCTGGCCATCAATTGCCTGCTGGTCGAGACGCCGCAGAAACGCATCCTCATCGAAGCCGGCGTGGGCACGGAAGGCGCGAGGGACGTGAAGCACCGGCACTCGTTTGACGGCGTGAAGGGCGTGCGCAGCCGCGTGGAGGAAGCGGGGCTGCAGGTCGGCGACATTGATATGGTAATATTCTCGCACCTGCATTACGACCACGTTAGCGGAGTCCTGGAGACCGTAGGCGGGAGAAGAGTGCCGGTATTCCCAAAGGCCGAATATGTCATTCAGGCGGGAGAATGGCGCGATGCGTTCAACACAAACGAATTTACCGAGAACGGGTATGATGAGCGCGCGCTGGCCGTGCTCCAGCAGGCGAGCCGCATGCGCCTTATCGAAGGCGATGTGGAGGTTTGTCCGGGCGTGCGACTGCAGGTGACGGGAGGTCATACGGCGTATCACCAGATTGTCATGCTTGAATCGCAGGGGCAAAGGGCCGCATTCCTTGCGGACCTCATTCCCACGGCGGCGCATCTGCCTCCGATCCGTATAACGGCGCTGGACGTCAATCCTTTGCAGACGCTCGAGTTCAAGCGCCGGTTTCTGCGACAGGCGGTCGCGGGAAACATATTGTGCCTTTTCGGCCATGAGCACGACCGTCCCGCAGGCTACGTGCGCCACGGGGAAGAAGGATATTTTCTCGAGGAACGGCAAGACAGGTAGAAGGAGATTACCGCAAACATCTGTTTCCCTTGCCTCGTATCCTAAGGCAGAAAACGATTGTACTTAGGTTTACACGTCATATTTTGAGGGAAGGATCATGTCCGCCAAGCCTCTCATACTATGCGCCCTCGTCGCGGCGTTCATTGTTCTGCCGTCGTTGCCGTCTGCAGTTACCCAGGAGAACCCTCCTGAACCCAACAGTTCAGACAATTCCGCTTCTCTCAATGAAGAACAAGAGGTAACCGATCTCATCAGTCAGGCCGACAAGGAATCCTCCGACGGGAACTGGGAGGATGCGGCGCTTCTGTATCAGCAGGCCGCCGAGAAGGTTCTGGAGGAGTACCCGTCGTGTGTGTACAAGGCCGCGGGGGCGTCCAAGGCCGGTCTTGAACTGTACGTCAGCGCTTATGATTATTGCCAGCGCCGGCTGCTCAAGATGGACGAAAGGTCGCTGGAGTCTTACAGAGAGAAGTACGAGAGCATGGCCGCCGACGCTTTGAACAGGGCGGTGCGTGAGGTGGACCTCGACAAGATGTACCAGGTCGGGGAGCGTTATCCGTGCACCGAGAGCGGCCTGAAGGGACTGCAGAACGCCGGCGACCTTGCCGCGGAGCGCGGAGACTATGTCTTAGCGGCGCGCTGCTACAGGAAGGCCGTGGAGATCAGGGCGGCCGTTCAGGGCCAGAATGAGGAGACGCGCCCGGGATATGCGCTTCTGCTGGCAAAGGCCGTCAGCGCTTATGTGTCCATGGGCTGGGAGAGCGACGTGAAAGCGATCGTGAATCTCGTTGCCGCCGATGCCGGTCTTTCCGGGTTCGAAATAATGGCATCCGGCAAGAAGGTGACGCTGGGTGCGTTTGTCGATGAGACGGCCAAGTCGCTGAAGCACGAGACAAAAACATCGGTGAACGGCTACCCGATGATCGGCGGGGACGCCTCGCACTCGCTTCTGATGCCGGCCGTGTCGGGGGAAATCGGGGACATCAAGTGGAAGTATGAAGTGGCCGTGGAGCAGAACATGAAAATGCAGTGGCAGCAGGGACCACAAAACAGGATGGCCATGCTGCCGTACTACCTCTCGCGGCTTCCGGTGGTTGGCGATGGGATAGTGCTGTTGGACACAGGCTCAACTACGGTGGCCATCTCCGAGAACGACGGTAAAGAGGTCTATAAGTTCCCCGTCGGCACGGCAGATGGGAATATGCAGATGAACTACGGATATTACAACATGGGTTCTTACCACTCATGCACCATACATGACGGCCTCGCCTATACAAGCATACTCGCTCCTCAAATAGTCAATAATTGGGGCAACATGGCCATAAGCGGACCACTCTACGCCATTGACGTTCACACCGGTAAACAAGTATGGGACAGCACCGGCGCAAGCGGTATTCCAAAAGATGAGAGGGTGAGCGGCGCGCCTGTCGCATTCGGTAACAGGCTTGTGTTCATAACGCAGAAGGGCGGCAACGGCCAAGTGGATTGCTACATGAACTGCGTCGATGCGAAGACCGGCAAACTGGAATGGCGCTGCTACGTCGCCTCGGGCTTCACGAACATGGTGGGCCCTGCCGGACTGCCGCAGTTTCCGGATTCCGTTGCGGTTGAGGGCGATGCCGCGATAGTCGCCAGCGCCGCCGGCGTCATCGCCGCGGTCGATGTCAGAACGGGCCAGTTGATGTGGGTAGCCAAGTACCCCCAGGACCTCCTTGACCCAGCGATGAACGGACAGGTTCCCTTTAACCAGGCGCGGCGGTGGTGCTTCAATTATCCGATTGCAGTCAACGGCCATGTCATAGTCCAGCCGCAGGATTCAACTTGCCTCTGTTGCCTTGACACCGCCACCGGGCAAGTCAAATGGATGCAAAAGATACCGGACATGCGCTATCTCGCCGGCGTTGACGAGGGAGAGATCTTCGTCATCGAGAAGGCGGTCATGATTATTGATGAAAACACGGGGAAACTCGTTTTTCGCGGCGACGAACTGGGCGAAACTCCTGAGGGCCGTCCCGCGTTGACGAAAACGGATCTCTACATCTCCACCGACGTTTCCCTGCTGCGGTTTGACCGCAAAGAGAAGAAAGTCGCCCGCGTGAAAGAGTGGGCCGCGAAGGGCCTTGAGCCCGGCAATCTGCTGCTTACTGAAGAAACCCTTTACGTGGTGAATGCCGGCAGTGTTTTCGCCTTGAACGGTCCGGGCCTGCTTGACAGGCTCAGAGAGAAAGTCGAAAAGGACCCGGCTAACGCCCTCCTCTTGTACCGCTATGGCGATACCTTGTCGGGGCAGGAGAAATATGATGAGGCGTTGACCAATCTCCAAAAGGCGATGAGTCAGGTGAAACCGGAGGAGCAATATGCCGGCAGGCCGCTGCGCGACCTTATCTCGGAGAGCCTGTATAAGTGCTGCATTAATTTTTCGGCGCAACACGCCGCCCAGAACAGGCGCGATGAGGCGCTGAAGTACGCCGACCTTGCCTTTAAGTACGCCATCGATGATAAGGCGCGGCTTATGGCGAGGGTCAGCACGGCGGGAATATACGAAAAATCAGAGGATGAGCAGTCATGGCGCTCGGCCGTCGATTTCTACCAGAAAGTCATCCTTGAATTGCCGCGCGTGTTCTCGGAGTTCGGCGGGCCTTATGAGCAGTGTGCAGCCCTGTTCGCGGCCAATCACATTGACGCCATAATCGCCGCCCACGGGCGAAATCCGTACGCCGGAGTGGAAGCCGAGGCGGCAAAGGCGCTCGCCGATGCGCAAGTGGCGGGAAATAACGCGGCGTACCTCAAGGTTTACCAGCAGTACCCGAACAGTCTTGCCGCCCTTGACGCGTTGACGCGGTTGGCAAAGCAGTTTGAGGCGGGAAACAGCAAGTTCATGGCGCTCATCGCCCTGACCGCCGCCTCGGAAAGGTTCTCGAAGTCTGGCGAGAGCGCGCCTGCGAACCTGATGCTGTACAGGATAGCGCTCGAACGCGGCCGTTATGATTTGGCGCACAAGGCGCTTGACAGGCTTGCGGCCATGCCGCCGGAACTCCAGGCGGAAATCGACGGGAAGATGACCGCTGTCGCCGCCTACGCTCAGGAAAAGACAAAGGAACTGGAGGCTCTCATTGCCTCGCCCGCTGCCGGCGTTCCGATAGGGGACAATCCGCAACTCGCGCGCAATATAAAACTGGAAGGGGCCGGGAACGATCTTCTTGATGCGGACGGCTTGGCGCCGGCGCATCTCGCCGACAAGTTGCTCATAAGGCGCGGTGGCATAGTGGAGTGTTGGAACCCTGAGACCGGCGAGAAGGTGTGGACAAGCGGCACATCGGGAGTGTGGATAGGGGTGGAACTGGCGCAGGGCGCGGACGGCGCGGTGATAGTGCAGAATGTGATTCCCGGCCAACCCGCACAGGCGGCGGGGCTTCAGCCGGGCGACAGGCTTGACAAAGTAAACGGCAAGAATGTCACATCGCCTGAGGAGTGCAGAGAAGCGCTGGCGGGCCTTAAGCCCGGGGACAAGGTGAAAATCACATATACGCGCAACAATGTGGGCCAGGAAGTCGAGGTGGCGGTTGCGGCGGCGCCGCCTTCAAACTGGGGAGCAGTACTTTCGGCGTTCTATGCCGACGACGGCAATATCGTCCTGAGGATTATGGACTTGCGCAGCGGCGGCATCGAGATAAGGTGCATCGACGGTAAGACGGGTGAGACTGTCTGGAGCCGAAGCACGCGCACGCCCGCCAACGCGTTGCCCGGGCTTGCCGAATCGCATTCAAGAGACGCGATTGGTTTGATTGAGCAGGACAACAACGGCGCGTGGATCCATATACTTGAGTCGGCAAACGGAAAAGTCGCGGCGCGGATACAACTGGCGCAGAAGAATTACATGGGCAACGTCGTGGTAGGGTCGGACAGCGCCTTGGTGTTGGAAACGAATCCTTACGTCTGCCATGTGTACGACATCCTCACCGGAGATGAAAAGTGCCGGGTGCCGATTGGCAGCGGCAACTATAACATCAGCGCAACACCGGTAGCGCTGGTGGGTAACTTGCTGGTGTTCTCGGATGAAAATATTCTCCGCGCGGTGAACGTCTCCAGCGGTGAGATTGTGTACATGCAAAACGACCAGAACAACGTGAATTCTTATGGGTTGGCGACATCCGAGCGATATATCGTCATCTATCGGCAAGGCGGGAATCAGGCCATGATACTGGATTCCGCCACGAACAAGCTCGTCGTCACCTTGAACGCCGTCCGGATTTACAACCAGCCTTCCTTATTCGGAGACCGCTTGTTCCTTATCGTCTTAGACGACCGGGGCCAAGTGGCCACGAACGTATATGACGCGCAGACCGGCAAACTGGTGAGCGCAAATATCCCGGTGGGGCAGGACTTTTTCGGGCGGTCTGTCAGGGTCGTCGGCGAGTATGCCATCGCCGTGGGCGTGCAGGTACGGGACCAGAAAGAGGTTGTCATCGCAAAGATTTTTGACTATATGACGGGCAAACAAGTGTTCAGTTGTGAGCAGCCGGCCCGGAACCCTCAAGGGGGGGTGATAGTGGAGCAAGTCACTGTTGTCAACGGCAAGATTTGCGTGCTCCGGATCGACGAAATTGGCATATACAAGTAGGAATTAGTACACAGATTGCCTCTTACCCGATGCGACGCCAATAAAGGCAGATGTGGTTTCACGTCTGCCTTTCATTTTATTCCACATCAAATACCCATACCGTGGGGGGGGGGGGGGCGGAAAATTTTCTATAATGGTCATATCACACGGATTTCATTGAAATTACACAACATTCCGAGACCCAAATCGGCCTCATAGGGAAAAATTTCCACAATCTGTCACCCACCCAGCATACTACATATGGGGCTACTATTGAATCATATCCCGATATACTGTGTGTAGTTGACGTGAAGAAAAAAAATTGAGGAAATTTAAAAATATACCTTGACGTATGTGGTAAAAAGGGGTATAATATTAGCACTAAGTGGGAATAAGTGGTAAAAGTTGACAAAAACTAACAGGTTATGCACAGAGAAAACTTGCTACAACTCGCTTGCTTATAGCTGTTAACTGAGCATGGCGCTGTCCAAATCGTTAATGTCCCCACACTGATATTAACAAAAAATCGCCGATTTGCAAGTATAAACCAAAGAGGGGATCACCGAGAGCGCCGAAAGACTCATGTTCAGCGGATTCATAGGCACATACGAGCAGACCCTGGATGAGAAGAACCGGGTTGTAGTGCCCGCGAAGTTTCGAGCGCTCTTTGAGACTGGCCTGGAACCGGCCTCCTTTTATGTGACGCGCGGCCCCGAGAGATGTATTTGGATGTTCACCCCCGAGCAGTGGCAGAGATGGGAGGGGTCTATAAGTTCTGCCACCGAAGCCAAAGAGATGAAAGGAAGTGTCCGGGATTTCAGCAGGATCGTTTATGCAAACGCCCACCTTTGCACATGCGACAAGCTTGGGCGAATCACGGTTCCTCCGGCCCTCGTGGAATACGCGGGGCTTGGAAAAGAAGTGTTCATCGTCGGCGTGAAGAATCGAATGGAAATCTGGTCGGCACAGAAGTGGAATGAGTACCAGGCTCGCGTTCTCGAGGATTTCGAGAACCTTACCGAAGAAATATACAAGTAGCAAAAAGGACAATCGTAAATTTCGCGAGGGGAGGAGAAGTTATGAGGAACATCATCAGTGGTCCAACGGCACAATGCCAAGGTCTCACTGCGAAAAACGGCGCCATTGCAAGGGCGCTTTCTTTTTACCCGAATTTTGGGCGCATGCCGGAGGCTGAGCGCGGGAACGTCCGAAACGATCTCGTTCTCATGGTGGCCAGGCTCCAGAAGGTGCAGTCTCTTGCGCCGCCTCTGGGCCGCATCGAGTTCAGCCCTCAGATGACGGCGCTTCTTAACTTTGCGGGGCTGGCCTGACCGGTGGCGGCCGGGGAGACCGTGGGCGGCGCCCATCAGCCGGCATTGCTCAGGGAGACGCTTGAATTTCTTGCGCCGGCCCCGGGAGAGACGTTCGTGGACGCCACGCTCGGCGGCGCCGGGCACGCGATAGAGATCGCGAAGAGAATCGGAAGCAACGGCATGCTCATAGGAATCGACCGCGACGCGTCGTTCCTGGAGCAGGCGAGAAAAAAACTTGGAAATTGTGAATGCAGGATAAGTATCGTCCAGGGGAATTTTGAGAATCTCCGGGGGATATTAAAAAAGTTGAATGTAGAGTGCATCGACGGGCTCCTGATGGACCTGGGCCTCTCATCGATGCAACTGGAGACAGGTGAGCGGGGGTTCAGTTTTTCGCTTGACGGCCCCCTTGACATGCGGATGGACATGGAGATCGGTCAACCCGCCGGTCATTACCTGAAGCACCTCTCCGAGAAAAGTTTAACGTCAATTCTCCAAACGTATGGCGAGGAACGCTACGCGCGGAAGATCGCCCGAGCGATCGTGCAGGCGCGGCAGCGGCAGCCTATCGCCACAACTTCAAATCTCGTTAATGTAATTTTGCGCGCGGTGCCGCGGCGGCCCGGCCGGATACATCCGGCCACTCGCGTCTTCCAGGCATTGCGAATTCTCGTCAATCGGGAACTCGAGTGCCTCGCAAACGCCCTCAGGGGCGTTGAGGACGTGATGAAGCCCGGCGCTCGGATCGCGGTCATAAGTTTCCATTCGCTGGAAGACCGGGTCGTCAAGAACGCTTTTCGCGAGAAGGGAAACGCGGGCGTCTTTGAAGTCCTCACGCGGAAACCGGTAACGGCCTCCGAAGAGGAAGCACGACTCAACCCGCGCTCGCGAAGCGCAAAACTCCGCGCCGCAAAAAGAATCTGAACCGCCGTCCCCGGTGGCGTCCATCAGGGTGAATACGCGGTTCGGACAGTTTCGCTTTTTTGAACTGAAAGCCATGCGTCTTCACCATTTCATAATCATCGTGATTTGCGCCGCGGCCCTCGGCGTTGCGACGGTGTGGTACGAGATGCAGAGCGTGCAGATCGGCTATGAAATGGGGCACCTGCGTGAGAAAAACGCGGAACTTCAGAAGCGCATCGAGAATAAAGAGGTGGAACTCGCCACAATGCCTGAACTGGAAAGCAAAAATCTGGAAAAACTGAACAGTCAATACGGATTGGGTCTAAAACCTCCCGGCCGTTGACGGCGCGGGCGCGAAACGTTCATTGGGGCGCTTCCTTTTGGAAGGAATTGTTAGAGCGAAGTCTGGAGGAGTAGAACATGAAGAAATCTGCCTATATCGGACTCGGTGCGCTTCTTGCGCTGATGTTGGGCCTGGCATTCGGCGTTAATTTCCTGTGCACAAACAATGAGGAGCCAATCGATGTCAGCGGGGCCCGAACCCACAATGGCGAAATTGCGACCCGTGGAAATCCTGACAGCGAGAGCCCGAATTCCCATACGGGCGCAATTGCCAATTTTGACCTTCCCTACCGCACGGGCACTCCAACCGCCCCGCTGGAGAGGCTGCAGATTAATACCTCCCCGAACAACAACTCCGTGCCGCCCGCGAGTACGGGAAGCGCAAACATCGACGGCGCTCCGACGCCCTCAAATCCTCAGTCAAAACAGCACACCGTGCAGCAGGGCGATAACTATTATAAACTCGCCGAGAAATATTACGGCTCGCGGGCCAGCCGCTTTGTCCAACTCATAGCCAAGGCGAACCCGGACAAGAACCCGGCGAAACTGAAAATCGGCGACGTCCTTGTAATTCCGCCGAAGCCGGCTGACGCCCAAAACACAACCACCGTGTCCCGGACGCCGGGGCGGGACCAGTCGCCGGACGCATCCAGCACGGTGAACGATTCCGAAACAAGAGAGACGAAGACTTCCACCACCGTTACCACCACGACAACGGTGAAGACCGATCTCGCCGCTTATAAGACATACACCGTGAAGGAGGGCGAGGGGTTCCGCAAGATCGCTCGCAACCTGCTCGGCGACGAAAACAAATGGAAAGAACTCTTTGAACTTAACCGCGACCTGGGCATCGTCAAGGATGAAAACGACCTTCAGGCCGGAGAGAAAATTGCTCTGGCGAAACTTGGCCAATAGGTTTGCGTCCAAAGATGGTCAACGAGAGAGGGCGGGATTTGTGAAATGGAATGGTACTGGCGGAAGCAATGAGGAGTTGTGTCTTGAACGGATCGTTTATCTATTTTGACACAGGGGGGAAAATGAGGGCCACACTAAAAACACTTGGACTCGCCGCGCTTGCCGCCGCATTCATCTTCACCGCCGGCTGCTCGGGCACGCCCGCGACCAACGCCAACAAGGAGTACATCTACAAGAAGAAATTCGAGCAGTCCGAGGCCGAAAAGGCCAAACTCGCCGACCAACTCGCCGCCATGCAGAAGGCGCAAGCCGACGCTGCCGCGCAGATCCTCGCGCTGCAAAAAACGATAACCGAGCACCAGCAGGTCCTCAGCAGCCGCGAGCAGGAGATCGTACGCCTCCAGAAGGCGCTCCAGGACGTCGGCGCGACCATTCGGGGCAACGGCGTGGGCGTGCCGCTTGAGAGCGATGTCCTGTTCGACTCCGGCAAGACCGTCATCAAGGAAAAGGGCAAGATCGCCCTCCAGAGCCTTCAGGACAAAATCGCTGAAGTCATCAAGACCGGCGCCTTCAATATCGAATACATCAGGATCGACGGCCACACCGACAGCGATCCTATCAAGGCTACCGCCAGCCAGTTCAAGGACAACTGGATGCTCGGCGCCTCGCGCGCCGACGCCGTCCGCGAGTTCCTTGAGGAAGCCGGCGGCCTCTCGAACACCTACAGGATATACGTCGCCTCCTACGCCGACACCGTCCCGGTCGATCCGGCCGGAACGCCTGAGGCAAAGGCCAAGAATCGCCGCGTGGAGATATTTCTCGTCCCGGCGGCGAAATAGTCCCCAATTAGACACCACTTTCGAAACTCCGGCAAACGTGCCATAACGGAAATTTCCCGTTTACCTAAAACCCGATTTAACGGAGGGGATCATGCGAAGGTTTGTAATTATTTTTATGTTCTTTGCTTTATGCGGTTCCATGGCTGTGCTGGCGGGCTGCGCCAGCGGCGTTCCCAAAGAGAGATGGGACGAACTCCAGCGCATGCGCAACCAACTCGTAAAGGAAAAGGAGGCCCTCGAAGCCCGCATCGCGGAACTCCAGAAGCAACTGGCTGGTCTCGACCAGATGAAGGCCGAATACGATAAGGTGCTGGCCGATCTGAATGCCGCAAAAGAGAGGCTTACTGAAGTAAATGCGGCCCTGGCGAATGCCATTGACGAGAGAGACCGTTTTAAGGCTGCATTGGACAAGGCGGGTTTCAATGCGAAAATTTTCGGCAACGGCGTTGCGGTGCCTCTGCAGGGCGACATCCTTTTTGATTCCGGCAAGTCAGTCCTGAAGGAAAGCGGAAAGAAAGTCCTCCAGAACGCGCAGGAAGGAATCAACCAGGTCATCACCGCGGGCGGCTTTGAAATCGAGTGGATCCGTATCGACGGCCACACCGACACCGACCCGATAAAGCACTCCGGCTACAGGGACAACTGGGACCTCGGCTCCGCGCGCGCAGTGGCCGTTATGAAGTATCTCAACGAACTCGGCGGCTGGGATCAGTACAAACTGTACGTTGCCTCCTACGCCGACACCGTCCCCGTTGATACCGCCGGAAGTGACGCAGCCAAGGCAAAGAACCGCCGCGTGGAAATCTACATCGTCCCGAAGGCGAAGTCGCTAGCGGTTCCTGCGCCTGCCAGTGCGCCCTCCCCGGCGCCGGTACCGGCGGGCACGCATGCTCCGGCACCGGCGGGGACGGCTCCCGCTCCGGCAACCACGGGTTCGTGATTTGATTTCTGCGGACTAACAGGCGATCCCGGGCCTGTGCGTTCCCGGGCCCGGGCGCCTAGAAAAATCGTAATTAAAAGTTTATCAACGCGGGAAGGCCGGACCGCCCTCGGGATTTCTCGAGGACGGTCTTCGAGAGAGGGGAAGCCCGCCATGGAAGGCGCAGCGGAGTTGCTGCGTTCCTGGCGAGAAGAAAATAGGTCGATGCCTGAGATTTGAGAATGTCTCTAGAGAATTTTCAGAAACGCAGAGCATTGGTAGTCGGGGTGCTCATCTGCATCCCGCTGCTTCTGCTCATTGCTCGCCTGTACCACATCCAGATCGTGTCTTCCGCGGAACTGAGGCAGAAAGCGCAAAAACAGTACATGATGACTGTCAGGGACCTCGCTCCGCGCGGCGACATCGTCTGCATGGACGGCAACTCGCGCGTCACGCTGGCCACCTCCGAGATGCGCAAAACCCTCTCCGTCAATCCCCGTCAGATTGTCAACGACAGGGAAGAACTCGCCGGGGCCCTCGCGGACATCCTCGGAATGGACAGGGACGAGATTCTGGATAAACTGAACGACGTTACCACTTCCGACGGGAAGCCCAACTACTATGTCCGCCTGAAGCGGCACCTCACCAGTGAGGAGGCGGATAAGATCGAGAAACTCGACATCCCCGGCCTCACCCTCAAGGATGAACCTCGCAGGGTCTATGTCTCGCAGGCCAGGATCCTCGGCAACATCATCGGGCTGGTGGGTTACGACGACGAGAACATCCAGAACAGGGGCCTCGAAGGGCTTGAACTGTTCTACGACGACATTATGCACGGCGAGTCTGGCCGCAGGGACATCCCGGTGGACGCCCTGGGCAATCAGATGAATATCGAAGGGTACAAGGAGATCCCAGCGAAGAAAGGCTGCAACCTTCTGCTGACGATCAACCCTAGGATCCAGCGGATTGTGGAAGAGGAACTCGGGGCGGCGTACGAACAATGGAAGCCGACTTCCGCCACGGCCATCGTGATGGACCCGTACAGCGGCGACATTCTCGCAATGGTGAATTTCCCTGATTTCGATCCGAACAACCCGACCGCCTCGTCCGCAGACGCCCGGAGAAACCGCGCAATCACCGACTGCTATGAGCCGGGCTCAACGTTCAAGCCGCTTGTCGGGTGCGGGTGGCTTGAGGAAGGCCTTGGGAATTTCCAGACCACCTTCAAGTGCTTCGGCCCGGTGAACGGCCGGCCCATCGGCGACCACGTCTCCGGCTGGCTCACGTTCGTCGAGGTGATCGTGCGGTCTTCAAACCGTGGCGCGGCGTGGTTCGGCGTGATGCTCGATCAGGCCGGCATGAAACTCAGGCCGTGGGTCCTCAAGTTCGGGTTCGGCAGGCCCACCGGTATTGACCTTCCCGGCGAGGTGGGCGGAATGGTAACGTCCTCCGAGAACTGGACGAAGTTCAGCACGGCTTCCGTGCCCTTCGGCCAGGAAATCGCGGTCACGCCGCTGCAACTGGTCCGCGGGTTTTGCACCATCCCCAACGGCGGCTACCTCGTGCGTCCGAGAATCGTCAAGGCGATCCTCGACGACAACGGCAACGTGATTCACGATATAGAGGCCGTCAGGAACGAGCGGAACCTGAGCGATGAGGCCCTCAATAAAATAAAGAGGATCATCACGCCGGAGCAGCCGCCGCGCATCATCAGCGAAGAAACCGCGAAAAAGATGCAGACGATTCTGCCGCTCGTCGTCAGCGATCCGACGGGCACGGCATACAGGTCGCGCCTCAAGGAATATGCGATGGCCGGCAAGACCGGCACCGCGCAGAAGATGGCCGGCGGCGCGATGTCGCACTCGCTGCATGTGGGCTACTTCGTCGGCTACGCGCCGGTGAGCGCCCCGAAGATAATCGTAATAGTGGTGATGAACGAGCCGAAGGGCGGTTATTACGGCGGCACGGTGTCGGCGCCCACGGTCTCGAAAATAATCCTTCGCTCGCTTAGGGCCATGGGCGTTCCGGGGGAGGCGCCGGTCGAAGATTCCGATGCGGCCCAAAGGCATCCAGGATGATAATTCGCAAAAGGGCAATGCCATGAAACTTCAAAAACTCGTAAATCACATCCGGTATCGCGAAATAATCAATTTCCGCGACGTGGAAATATCGGGGGTAACGTGTGATTCGCGGAAAGCCAGGCCCGGCTACCTCTTTGCCGCGGTCCACGGCACAAAGGAAGACGGCTCCCGCTACGCCGCACAGGCCGTGGAGACAGGCGCGGTGGCGATTGTTTCCGACAAGCGGCTTGCTTTGAACGGCGGGCTGATACAGATTATCGTCGATAACGCCCGCAAGGCGCTTTCCGCCTTCGCCGCCGCCATCAACGATCATCCGTCCACCAAACTCCATGTCATCGGCGTCACCGGCACGAACGGCAAGACCACGACCACCTATCTCATCCGCTCGATCTTCGAGGATGCCGGCAAGCCGTGCGGCGTGATTGGGACCATCGAGTACAAAATCGGTGAGACGGCGATGGATGCCGGCAATACCACCCCCGACGCGGCGGAACTCCAGGGGCTCCTTGGGCGGATGGTTGACAAGGGGATGAAATTCTGCGCCATGGAGGTCTCGTCGCATTCGCTTGTGCAGGACCGCGTGGCGGATGTCCACTTCGACTCCGCCGTGTTCACGAACCTCAGCCACGAGCACCTCGACTATCACCTCACGCTGGACGAGTACTTCGCCGCGAAGGCGATGCTCTTTGACATGCTCAATGATTCCTCGCATGCGATCCTGAACGCCAATGATCCCCGCAGCGTGGCGCTGGCGCAGCGTACGCGCGCACAGGTTACATGGTACGGGATCGACTGCGGGGCGGACTTCGGCGCGAAGATAATTTCCACCGGCATTGACGGCTCGCACGTGGTGCTCGACACGCCCAAGGGCGAGTGTGAACTGAAACTGAAACTCATCGGCAAGCACAACGTCTCCAACGCGCTCGCCGCCGCCGCGGCCTGCAGCGCCTACGGCGTAAAGACCGAACAGATTGTCCGCGGGCTGGAGGCGGTTACAAGCGTGCCGGGCAGGCTTGAGCGGGTTGACTCGGGCGACGGGTTTGCGGTGTTCGTTGACTTTGCGCATACGGACGACGCGCTCAACGCGGTGCTCTCGAACCTGCGGGAACTCACGCCGCGGCGGATCATCACCGTGTTCGGCTGCGGCGGGGACCGCGACCGCGGCAAGCGCCCGAAGATGGCGGCGGCGTCGGAGAAGTGGTCCGACCTTGTCGTCGTGACCTCGGACAATCCGCGCACCGAAGGCCCGCTGGAAATCATCGAGGAAATAAAACGCGGCTTCTCGTCACGGGCCAGTTACATGGTTGAGCCTGACCGGACGGCCGCGATTAAAAAGGCGATATCCCTGGCCGAGCCCGGCGACCTGGTTCTCATCGCCGGCAAGGGCCATGAAAACACTCAGAAATTCGCCGACCGCGTGATTCCGTTTGACGACCGGGAAGTCGCGCGTTCGATACTGGGCTGCCGCAGAGCGGCGAAGTGCGGCTCCAAATCAACCGTCAAACAAGAAACCACAGTCGGATACTGAAAAATGGTTAGATTGACAATCGAAGAAATAGCAAGTGCGATAAATGCAAGAGTGTTCGGGAAGGCTCCGCGAAAAACCGCGTGCGGGGTCTCCACCGACACGCGAACGATGACGACCGGCTGTCTCTTCTTCGCGCTGCGCGGCAAGCATTTCGACGGACACAGTTTCGTTGACGAGGCGATATCGAAGGGCGCCGTCGGCGTTGTGGTCGCGCGTGACAGCAAGGTCTCGCGGAAGGGCAGCGTCGCGGTGCTTGTGGTCGATGACACGGGGAAAGCGCTGATGGGACTGGCGGCGTACTACCGCGGCAAGCGCGACGTCACCGTCGTGGGCATCACCGGCAGCAACGGCAAGACTACGGTGAAGGACATGATTCATCACATCCTCAGCGGGTCAATGCCTGCGGTAAAGTCGCCGCTCAGTTTCAACAACGACGTCGGCGTGCCGCTTACACTGCTCTCCATCGGCAGCGATACGAAAGTCGCGGTCGTCGAGCACGGCACCAACAGCCCCGGCGAAATCAAGGCGCTCGTCTCGGTATCCAGGCCGGACATCGGGATTGTGACGAACATCTCCCAGTCGCACCTTGAAGGCCTCTCCAGCGCGGAAGGCGTTGCGAAGGAAAAGTCCGACCTCATTCGCGCGCTTCCCGAGAACGGCCTTGCGGTCCTCAACCGTGAAGACGGCTGGTTCGAGTACATGCGGGAGGCCGCGCCGTGTCGGGTTGTCACGTTCGGCTTCTCGCCGGAGAGCGACTGGTACGCGGAGGACACCGAGCAGATGCCCGACAGGGTGCGCTTCCTGCTCAACGGGACGCATGAGATAACGATGCCGGTTCTCGGCAAGCACAACGTCTCCAACGCGCTCGCGGCGATTGCCGTGGCGACGACGATGGGCGCGACGATCGAGGAAATCGCCGGGCGGCTGGCCACTTTCGAGGCTCCGCGCATGCGGCTGCAGAAGGAGATCGTGGAGGGCGTCACCATCATAAACGACGCCTACAATGCGAATCCCTTCTCCGTGGGCGCGGCGGTGGCGTTCCTGGACAGTTGCGTCTGCAATGGCAAGAAGGTTCTGGTGCTGGGCGACATGGGCGAGTTGGGCCGCGACTCCCGCAGCATTCACCGTTCCATGGGCAAGGCGATAAGCGCAAGCGACGTGGATTGCGTCTTTACCATCGGCCGCGACTCGCGCTTCGTCAGCCAGGCCGCCGGAGAGACCGGCAAGCGCATTCAGACGGCGCATTTTGAGGATTTCGAACAGGCCCTCGACACGCTTGAAGGGCTGCTCCATGTGGGGGATGTAGTTCTGTTCAAGGCCTCAAGGAATATTAAACTCGAAGGACTGATCGAGGCATTGAAACCCCGTCTTGTGAAGTCCGCGAATCGTGGCAGGGTGCAGGATGCTGTATGCCATTCTGTATGAAATACTCGGCAACCGGACGATACTGGGGCTCAACCCGTTCCACGTTTTTGGCTACGTGAGTTTTCGAACGGCAGGGAGCGCCGTGACGGCGTTTCTCATCTGCCTTCTATTGGGGCCGCGGGTCATAAAGTTCCTCGAAGGCCGCGGCGTGCGCGAAAACGTTGACAAGAACCCCGAAGTCCTGAAGGAGTATAACACCGGGAAAAAAAATGTGCCCACCATGGGCGGCGTGCTGATAGTCGCTTCCATCATTATTTCGACGCTGCTCTGGGGCAGGCTGACGCAATACTACGTGGTGCTGGGCATCTTTGTAACGCTCTTTCTCGGAATACTGGGCCTGATGGATGACTTGATCAAGTTGAAGGAGCCGGAGAGCAAGGGCCTGAAAATGACGGCGAAGTTTTTGCCGCAGGTTTTGCTCGGGATTGTGCTGGGAGTGGTAATCCTCAACTACGGGAGTCATCAGCCGAACGCCACGAACGTCGGTTACCTGATGCTTCCGTTCCTGAAGGGCACGGGCGTTTACCTGGGGATCTTTTACATAATATTTGTCGCGCTTGTGCTGACGGGCAGTTCCAACGCGGTGAACCTCACCGACGGCCTTGACGGGCTTGCCAGCGGCTGCATGGTCATCGTGGGGCTGGCGTTCGTGGTGTTCTGCTACGTGGTGGGGCGTTCCGATTACGCGGCGTACCTGAACATCACGTATGTGCCGGGCAGTTGCGAGATGACGATCTTTTGTGCGGCGATTGTCGGAGCGGCGCTCGGGTTCCTCTGGCACAACTGCTACCCCGCGCGCGTCTTCATGGGCGACGTCGGTTCGCTTCCGCTGGGCGGGGCGCTGGGATACATCGCGGTGGTTCTGAAGCACGAACTGGCCCTGGTCATCGCGGGCGGCGTGTTTGTAATAGAGGCGCTTTCCGTGGCGCTTCAAGTCGGCTACTACAAGCGCACCCGCAAGCGGATATTCCTGTGCGCGCCGCTGCATCACCACTACCAGAAGAAAGGATGGAGCGAGACGCAGGTAACAGTGCGGTTCTGGCTGCTCTCGGCCATATTCGCGCTCCTGAGCCTCGCCACGCTGAAGGTAAGATGACGGACGATCTTTGGAGTTACGAGAAAACAGCGGTCGCTCTTTTCCCGCGAGGAAAACCGCCCCTTCCGTGGATGGCGGAAGGAACGGGATGAAAAGGGCGATTCGGAAACACCATCTCCATTTATCTCCTTTTTGGGCAGGGGCTACGAGGTCCTCCGTTAGTGCGGAGTCCTGGGGCCCCTGTCTTAAAATTTAATCGCCGCATTTTTGAGGCAGCGATGAAGGCATATAAGGTCTTTCTGATAACGGCGGTCCTGATGGGCATGACCTCCGCTCTCCACGCGGAGGACGGCGGCAAACTTAAACTCGCCGCGATCCGGCACAACTACGAGCGCAGCGGGGAGTCCATCATTTTCGTTTTCCAGAACCCTGATGGGTCCCCCGCGACCGTCGTTCCCAAGCCGGAAATCACTTACGACGAAAACCAGCCCAAACTGCGCCTGGCGTTCGAGGGAGTGAGCACGGACGTTGACAATCTCACCATCGAAGGCGTCGCCGTCTCCTCGCTCGAGGCGCAGTCCCTGCGCGAAAAAACCGTCGTCTACATCTTCCTCAAGAAGCCGGTCAGATATTACGCCAAGCAGTCTCCGCGCAGCGGCTCGCTCATCCTTGGCGTGTACGACAAGAACAGCGGCGGCTTCTGGGTGCGCATCGACGCGCCGAACTGGCGCTCCGCCGAGGCCGCTTACCCGTTCTGGAACGGCCTGAAGAAGGCCGCGATTCTCACATGCCTCCTTCAGGACGAATCCGGCAACTACTTCCTTTCCACGGTCTCCGATGACGATACCTTCGACCGCGCCGAGCAGACGCGCAACGCCGCGCAGGCGGTAATCGACTCCGTTGTGGATCAGGACATCCTGCAGATTTCGCGCCCGGTCGCCTCGGTCAGCACCATCGCCGATTCCGCGGGAGAGTCCGAAGCCGCGCCTCCGCCCCCCGACATCGCCCGGCAGATCGACGCCGCGGTAGCGAAATTCGCCTCCGACCCCGCTCTCATTGGCGCCGGCGTGCGCGACAAGATCATCAGCCCCGCCATGCGCGAGGTAATCAACTCCTACGGCGAGAAGGCCATTCCCTCTCTCGCTATCGCGCTGACGTCCAAAGACGAAAAATTGCGTCGCTCCGCGTTGCTTACGCTTGCCGCAATCGGCGGCAGAAACGTCGCGCAGTTCCTGATTGACGGCCTGGCGGATACCGAGCCTGTCGTCAGGCAGGAAATGCTCCTTTCGCTTGAACGCCTTCCGATGACGCGGGCGGTGCTTGTCGCGCTTAAGAGCGAGACCGACGACGGCGACAAATGGGCGCGCTTCTTCGCCGCGCGCATGCTCACGCGCGCATGGATGCCGGAGGCGGTCCCCATCCTCATGCAGTCGATGGCGGATGAGGAAGTCCGCGACGAAGCCGCAACGATCCTCCAGCAGTACGTAAATGCAAATATCTCCTCCGAGGCGCTTGCGGGCCTATCGCCGGAGGAAACGCAGGCGGTGGTAAACGACCTCCTCGCAAAGTGGGATGGCGACAAGGAATTCCTTCTCCCAATGCCGCAATCCGATATCGCCGTGGACATGCTCGGTAAAATCTTTTCGCGCGTTTATCCCGCCGAACAGGTAACCTGCCGTCTGGGGGACGGAACCAGCCAGGTAATGATGCAGCGTTCCGGCGCCGAGGGCGCGAAGCCCGTCGGCATCGTGCAGTTCCTGTCCGGAAACCTTGACAATGATTCGACAAGGGAGACCGTCGCAATCGTGGGTGAAGAAGGCGGAACGCCGTGCGCCGTTGCCGCGGTTGACGGCGAGGACGGAAGCGGCGATGTAATGTGGCTCGAACAGATTGATCCCAATGCCGCCGCCGCGTGCGCATATCTGACGGACATCGACGGAGACGGTATCTGTGAAATTATTCTTGTAACGGCGGTCGGCGGCGGCGCCAAGCGAAGCGCCGCGATGACGATTTATCGCGTCGGGGCGACCGGATTCGACAAAATCTTCGCCACGCAATCCTTCAGGGAAGAGCCGCCGGATGGCTTCGTCGGCATGCGGCAGGAAGTCCGGACATTTATCGATTTTGCGGGCACGGGGAAAGGCCCGCGCGATCTTGTCTTGAAGATCAGAAAAAAACTTGGCGAAGGTTCGGACGCGAGCACAACCGAGCGCACGAGGATTTACAAATGGAAGGACAACGCATACGAAATGTCTCAGAACGCCGCCGAAGTCCCCTCTGCGCCGACTAACGGAACCGATGTTCCGCCGCAAGAGCCGCCCGTGGAAATGGGCGGTTCCGGCGCGGTGACGCAGCCTCCCGTAACGCAGAATCAGGAGAACCCGACAGTGGAGCAGCCGAAACCGGATGAAGTCAACCCGAATCCGCCGCAAATCAATCCCGGCGACGGCATGGTGCTCGTCGCGGTGAAATCCGACGAAAAACTTTATGTCTATGCGAACGGCGAACTGAAGAAAACCTATGCGGCTAAATTCGGCGCGGCGCAGGGCGACAAGGAAGTTGAAGGCGACATGAAAACGCCGGAGGGGGAGTTTTACGTCTGCCTGAAAAATCCCGTGAGCCGCTATCACCTGTCGCTGGGTTTGAGTTATCCCGACAAGGAAGACGCCGAACGCGGCCTGCAGAAGAAACTGATTACGAAAGAACAGTACGATGCGATAGTCGCGGCGATCGACCACAAGGCCCCGCCGCCGTGGAAGACGCCGCTGGGCGGTGAAATCTTCATCCACGGCAAGGCGGAATCGCGCGAGGACACCCACGGCTGCATCGCGCTGTTCAACAAGGACATGGACGAACTCTACGCAATGGTGCCTGAGGGGACGAAGGTAATCATAAAACCGTGAAAGTAACTCCTCTATTTGCGCGAAACCTGATGATCGCCTGCGTGGTGGTACTGCTCGCGATAGGCATAGTTGAGATATACAGCGCCAGCGCGATAAAGTCCGCCTACAGTTTCCATGATGAAACGCTGCGCCTGCGAAAGCACCTCGTTGACATCACGATAGGGCTTGCGGCCCTGCTCGTGATGCTGGTTCTGCCTCCCCGCGCGTTGCAGCGCATGCGCACGCCGCTCATCGGGATTGCGCTTCTGATGCTTGTCTTCGTTCTCATTCCGGGGCTTGGCTCGAAGTCCGGCACCGCGGCGCGCAGATGGTTCAGCATTTTCGGCCAGAGTTTCCAGCCTTCGGAACTGGCGAAGTACGCCCTGATGGTCTTCATCGCCTCCTGGGCCTCTGAGCGCAAGGACGGGATGAAGCGCTTTCATCCCGATTTCACCGTTCCCATGGCCCTGATCGGCGCGACGGTGTTTCTAGTTCTCATCGAGCCGAGCATCAGCGCCGCCGCATTCATCGCAATTGTCGGCTGCCTCATGTTCGTCATTTCCGGCGCGCGCCTCAGATACTTCGTCCCGGTCGGCGGGGGGCTTGCGGTTATTGCCGCTCTCGTCATCGGGGCCGTTGTGCTTTTCGGCGACGAAGGGAAAACGGGCAAGTTTAGTTACGCAAAGGACCGGGTAAACCTCTTCTTGAATAAGTTCCGTCCCGAGAACGAGCGAAAGGACCTCGGCGGCAAGGAATGGCAGAGCGAGCAGGCCACAATAGCGCTCACCGAGGGAGGCTGGTTCGGAAAGGGCCTCGGCAAGGGCCGCCAGCAACTGTTCTTCCTGCCGGAGAGCGATTCCGATTTCATCTTCGCGATTATCGCGCAGGAAACGGGCTTTGTGGGAGCGTCGGCCGTGGTCCTGCTGTTCGTCCTGTTTCTATATAGCGCCATGAGGATTGCCTTCGCCGCGGAGGACATGTTCAGCGGGCTTTTGACCGCGGGCCTGGCGGGCGCGATTGGGTTGCAGGCCTTCATCCACATCGGCGTTGTTACCGGCAGCCTCTTCCTCACCGGCGCGCCGCTGCCTTTCATCACGCGCGGCGGCACGGCAATGATTCTCAGCCTTGCGGCGGTCGGCTTCATGGTCGGCGTTGCGAACCGCGCCGCCGGGGCGACGCGAGTTCCAAAGAAGGTTACAAGGCGCGAAAGGCCCAGGACAAAGCCCACCATCGTGCGCACAAAAAAGCCCGTGGTGGTGAAAGACTTTGCGGAGAATGTCATTGCAAAGAAATGAGACACGCATTCACGCGGAACTTGGGAGCGCAAGCATGAGAGTGATCCTTGCGGGCGGCGGAACCGGGGGGCACCTGTTTCCGGGCGTTGCGCTTGCCGAGGAAATCATGCGTCGCAAACCGAACGCGTCCGTCATGTTCGTTCTCGCCGGGCGCGAGACGGAGCGGCAAATCCTGGGGCGCTATCCCCTATTCAGGCAGACGATCATAGCGTCGCCCCGAAGCAGCGCCTCTCCGGCGGGCAAGGCGCTGATGCTGCCCGGCCTCGCCCTCGCAACCCTGAAGGCGCGCGGGCTTCTTCGCCGGTTCGATCCGCAGATAATCATCGGCCTCGGCGGATATGCCTCCGTGCCCGTGGTCTTGGCCGCGGGAAGTAAAAGGCCGGCCTTCCTCATCGAGCAGAACGCCGTTCCAGGCCGCGCCACCCGCATGCTCTTCAGAAAGGCCCGCCGCGTTTTCACGCAATTCGACAGAACCGCGGAACTCCTGCCGCCGTGGGCGCCGTGCGTCAAGGCCGGCACGCCGCTCCGAAAAGAACTTTTCGCCGGCGAGCGGTCCAATGCGCTGGAGCATTTCGGCATGTCGGGCGGGAAGCGCACGGTCCTCGTGCTCGGCGGCAGCCAGGGCGCGCGCGGCGTCAACGAAATCGTGGGCGAAATTCTTCCGCGCCTCGAACGCCGCCGAGGCGACATCCAGATAATTCACCAGACCGGCGACCGCGACTACAACACGATGCGCGGGATTTACGACAGGACAAAAATCGGCGTCCACGTCTCGCGTCTTATCGGGCGAATGGGCCTCGCGTACGCGATGGCTGACGTTGTGCTTTGCCGCGCAGGCGCTACGACAATCGCGGAACTCACGGCGCTCGGCCTGCCGTCGATCTTGGTGCCGTATCCTTATTCTCTCGACAATGAGCAGAAAGAAAACGCGCGGCAACTTGTCCGGCATGGCGCGGCATTCATGGTCGAGCAATCGCCGACAGCCGTACATGAGGTCTATGAGCACGTCATGCGATTGCTGAACGACAGGGGTTTCGCCGACGAAATGTCCGCGCAGGCCCTGTCTCTGGGCCATCCCGACGCGACGGAAACAATAGTGTCCGACATTTTCAAGACCGTCGGCACGGAGGAACGCAAGGCGCGCCTGCGGATGCACGCGGGCGGAATACTGGCGAAATAGAGTTGCATAAATCGTAGACAGGGGGAAGATATGCTTCGCAGCGCAAAACACGTTTACATGATCGGCATCGGCGGCAGCGGCATGAGCGGCATCGCGCGGATGCTTCTCGCAAACGGCTGTGCCGTCGGCGGCTCGGATTCAACTCTCTCACCCACCGTGCGGTATCTGCAGAAACTCGGCGCGGCCGTTCACATCGGCCACTCCGCGGAGAACCTGCCGCCGCAGGCCGAGGTCGTCGTGCGCTCCGAGGCCGTGAAGATGGACAATCCCGAGGTCGTCACGGCGGCATCGCGCGGATTGCGCGTCATGAGTTACGCGCAGGCTTTGGGCGACCTGATGCAGAGTTACCGAGGGGTTGCGGTCTCCGGCACGCACGGCAAGACAACCACCACCGCGATGACAACGTGGATTCTCAGCCGCGCGGGTCTTGAGCCCAACTTCGTCGTCGGCGGCAAGGTGCCGCTGCTCGGGGGGAGCTCCGGCGTCGGCGAGGGTAATATCTTCGTCGCGGAGGCGTGCGAGTACCGCCGCTCATTCCTCAACCTCGTCCCGGAAGTCGCGATAATAAACAACATCGAGGAAGACCATCTCGATTACTACAAAGACCTCGCCGAAATCATCGACACCTTCGGCGAATTCGCGTCGCGCATCCCGAAGAAGGGGCTGCTCATTGTAAACGGCGACGACGCGAATGCCGTGAAAGCCGCGCGGAAAGCGGTTTGCAGAAGGGCCACCTTCGGCTTCTCGAACAAGAACGATTGGCATGCCGCGAACATAGAGAACGCTCCCGCATCAACATCTTTTGAGACCTGCCGGAACGGGAAAAGCATCGGGCGTTTCCGCCTGCAACTGTCCGGCGAGCACAACGTGATGAACGCGCTTGCGGCCGCGGCGGTCGCGGATTATTTCGGCGTGGCGAAGGAAGACATCGTACAAGCGCTTTCCTCCTTCACGGGCGTGGGGCGGAGGTTCGAGGAACTCGGCGAGCGCGACGGCGTCACGGTGGTTACTGATTACGCGCATCATCCGACCGCCGTCCGGGTAACGCTCAAGGCGGCCAGAACGCGCTTCCCGGGCCGCCGCATCTGGTGCGTGTTCCAGCCGCACCAGTGCTCTCGCACACGCTACCTGCTCAAGGATTTCGCCCGCTCGTTCGGCGACGCGGACCTCATCATCATTCCGGACATTTTCTCCGTGCGCGATAGCGCGGAGGAGCGCAAGCGGATTTCCTCCGCGGACCTCGTCCGCGAAATAAAGGCTCACGGCGGCAACGCCAGATACATCGCGTCGCTTGACGAAGTAGTCAATCACCTCGTGAAAAACGTTCAGCCGGGTGATGTTGTGATGACAATGGGCGCGGGAAACATCGACGAACTTGCGGAATCATTGCTTGCCGCGCCCTGGCCGGTTCACGCGGTTAAGCCGTAGGGATTGCCATGGTTACTGTAACGACTTTTCCTGAAATTGTGACCACGGACGTGCCGCTGGCGCAGAGGACGTCCTTCGGCATCGGCGGCGTCGCGAAGCAATTCATCCAGCCGCGGTCAGTCGAGGAACTGGCGGAGGTCGTCGGATTCCTGAACGATACCGGCACGCCATACAAGATTCTCGGCGGCGGCACCAACCTTCTCATCAGGTCAAGGGAAATCACCGAACCCGTTCTTCACCTGGGCAGGATGCGTTCGATGCGTTTCAACGGGGCGGCGGTTGACGCCGATGCAGGCGTTCCTCTCGGAAGATTCATTACCGAGTGCGGTGTGGCGGGCCTTGCCGGGCCGGAGGCGCTGGCGGGCGTGCCGGGAACGGTCGGCGGCGCGGCGGTGATGAACGCGGGCGGCAAGCACGGATACATCGCAAGCATGGTAAGGGGAGTCACGGTTCTTTACGGCGCGAGCCTGCGCACTCTGCCTGCGGATAAAATCAGGTTTGATTATCGTACTTCGAGTTTGCGCGGCAATACAGTTGCAGCCGTCTCGTTTGCTTTGAAGAAAGCGGATCGCGCGGGAATCGCGCAGCGCCGCCGGAGCATCCTCGCCGAAAAAAAACTCGGCCAGCCGCTCAAGGCAAGGAGCGCCGGCTGCGTGTTCAAAAATCCCCCCGGCTGTCATGCGGGGCAACTTATCGACGCTGCGGGCCTGAAGGGAGCGCGGGCAGGCGGGGCGCTGGTCTCGCCGGTGCACGCGAATTTTATCGTCAACGCCGGCGGCGCGACCGCCGACGACGTGCTGACGCTGATAGAGCGGATACAGAAAAAAATTTTGAAAATTTACAATCTCGCCCTTGAACTGGAAATCGAAATGTGGTAAACCATGTGCTATGTGGTAAGAACCTGAATTACGGGCGATTGCCGGGAACGCCCCGGCGTCGTCTGAACAATAAGGGGGTAGGCTTCTTACAGGAGGGGCACATGGAAAAGCTTGAAGGCTCAAGCCTCGTCGAATTTCTTAATCGACGTCTTCATCCCGTAAAGGTCACAGTCAATCTTCTCGCCCGAGAACTCGAACTCGCGACAGGTGAGTCGGTGACTCTTTCCAAAGAGGACGTGGTCAGTATCATAACCGCGCTCGATATTTTCATCGAGGATTATGAGAAGGTCACGAAGATCCCGACCGTCCCGACCGTCCCGACCGTCCCGAAGGAAAGGAAGTTCGTGGACATATCGAAGAAGATACCTGTGGCGAAGGAAGGGTAACAGGCCTTGGCAATCCGGCTTTAATCAGGCACGGCTACCGCAACCGCTCCATCCGAAGGGGCGGCCATGGAGCCATTCTCCTTTAGTGGAGGTGGAAGCCATGGGTGAAGGACGAAGCATCGCGATTCTCGCGGGAGGTTTTTCTTCAGAGAGAGAGGTCTCCCTGAAATCCGGCGAAGCGGTGGAACAGGGGCTTGCAAAAGCGGGCTACCGCACGACGCTGGTGGATGTTCGCAGTCCGGAGATACCGGAATTGTCGCTGTCTTTCGACGCGGTCTTTATCGCTCTGCACGGCAAGTTCGGCGAAGACGGCACCCTTCAGGAAATGCTTGAGGGCATGCACATACCGTACACCGGGTGCGGGCCTCAGGCAAGCCGCCTCGCCATGGACAAACTTCTCAGCAAAGAGGCGTTTTTCGCGCGGCACGTGCCGACCGCGCCGTTCATGGCGGTTCACAAATCTGACGAACCTGACACGGTATTGTCGCGCGCTTCGGCGCTTGGCTGGCCGCTTGTCGTGAAACCGCCCGCGGAAGGCTCGAGCGTCGGCGTGACGATTGCGCGGGATGCCGGCGAATTCGCCGCCGGCCTTGATATGGCGTTCAAGACCTCGGACGTCGCTCTTGTGGAAAAATACATCAAGGGAAGGGAGTTGACCGTCGGGATACTTGGCTGCGCGGCCCTGCCCATTGTGGAAGTTCAGCCCGCGCGTGAGTTCTACGATTACACCGCCAAATATCAGAGCAGCGGCACGCAGTATATGACGGACGTGGACTTGCCGAACCAATTGAAGGACCGCATCCAGATGGCCGCGCTGGAGGCGTTCAAGGCGCTGGGATGCAGAGACGTGGCCCGTGTCGATTTGATTCTTGACGACAAGGGCCATGTTTACGTTCTGGAGGTCAACACGATTCCCGGCTTCACGGAGAAGAGCCTCCTGCCGAAGGCCGCAGCGGTCGCCGGAATTTCATTCGAGGCGCTTTGCGACCGGATAATCAAGTTCGCGCTTGCCCGCGCCGCGGCGGTGCACAGTACTTCAGGAAATTCAATATAGTCCTCACGGGCACGCCTGTCGCGCCCTTGCCGATGTACGCCCAAGGCTGGGTGATGTACGCGGTCGGCGCGATGTCGATGTGCGCCCAGGCGTATTTCTCCGTGAATTCGCTCAGGAACGCCGCCGCGGTGATTGTTCCGCCGTGACGAGTGCCGCTGGTGTTCTTCAGGTCCGCCACATCGCTTTTTATCATCTCCTTGTAATCATCGTTCATCGGCATCTGCCAAACCTTGTCGCCCGCCATTTCCGCCGCGCTCTTTATGGAATCCAGCAGTCCCTGGTTGTTGCCGAACAGTGCGGAGTAATACGGCCCCAGCGCGATCGAGCACGCGCCGGTGAGCGTCGCCATATCGATAACGGCGTCGGGCTTGTATCGCTCCGCGTATTTGAGCGCGTCGATGAGGACGAGCCGGCCTTCGGCGTCGGTATTGATGACTTCGACGGTCTTCCCGCCGAGGCTCTTCACGATGTCACCGGGCTTTGTGGCGTGGCCGCCGGGCATGTTCTCCGTCGCGGCGATGACGCCGATGACGCGCTTGTTGACCTTCATCTCCGCCGCGGCCTTCAGGCAGCCCAGCACCGCGCCGGCGCCGCTCATGTCGTCCTTCATCTGCTCCATTCCTTCGCCGGGCTTCAGGCTGATTCCGCCGCTGTCGAACGTGAGTCCCTTCCCGACCAGCACCACCGTTGACCTTGCGCCCCTGGGCGCGTATTCGACAGTGATGAATTTCGCCGGTTCGTCGCTTCCTTTTGCCACGGCGAGGAACGCGCCCATGCCGAGTTTTTGCGCTTCGGCGCTTCCGAGGACGGTGCATTTCATCTTGTGCCGCGCGGCGATTTTCTTCGCGGTGTTCGCGAGCATTGTCGGAGTGACGACGTTGGACGGATGGTTGACGAGGTCGCGGACGAAGTTCGCCGCGTCGGCGAAAAGTTGTCCCTCCGCCGCGCCCTTGAGCCATCCGGCGCCGTCGGCCTTTTCCGGCGGGACGAAGGCGAGTTGGCGGATTTCGACTTTCTTTTTTTCCTTGTCGGCGGTCTTATGCTCAACAAACTTGTACGCGGAAAGGGCGAGCCCCTCGACGAAGGCCTTCCCGCAATTCTCCGGCGCAAGTTTTTCGAACTTTCTTGCCGCGAGCGCGATGTCCCTTGCGTTGCAGGCGGACGCGGTTTTGCCCGCCGCGCCCGCGGCGATGCGGAACTGCTCCGCGTCGAACTTCTTTTCTTCGCCGAGGCCGACGAGCAGGATTCTCTTTGCCTTTACGCCCGCGGGAGCGAAGATCAGGAACGATTCCTTGTCCTTGCCGGTGAAACTCTCGGAACTGATCGCGGCGGAAACGCAGCCGCCGGCGGCCTTGTCGAACTGTTCGAAAATTCCGCCCCTGATTTTTTCATCTTTGAAAATCGGCATGACGAGGATATCGGCCTTCACGTTTTGCAGTGCGGCCTGCGCGGTTTGGAATTTCATGTTGTTTTCCTTGCGTGTGACGCGTCGCGTAAAGGAGGCAATTATAGCCGCCGATGGATTCCGGTCAATCAAATAAACGCAGCAGGCGGCCCCATAAAGGTTTCCGCTACTTGTTTCCGATGCGGTCCGTCTTCGTGACGAGGCGGCGCCGCGTGCGCTTTGACGCGCCGATTACTTCGAGGAATGAATCGCGCAGGGCGTTTTCAATTTTTTCCTTTTCCTTGCCGTTCTCTATTTCGCTGTAAGGTATCTGAGCGCCGGCCATCATCTCATGCCCGCCGCCGGTGGCGTACTTGGTCAGGAAGGAATTTCTGCGAATCATCTTCTTGACTAACTTGCCCGCATCGAGTCTTTCGTCGGCGGTTCTCACGGAGACAACCGCCTTTTCCTTGAGGAATCCGTAACAGAGCGCGTAACGCATGTGTTCGAGCCGCAGGAGCAGGTCGGCGATCTCGCCCACCATGTCCGGGTTCTGGATGTCGCCGAGGTCGGCGACTATCACATCCTCGTAAATCGTGGCGTTGCGCATCGCGCCTGTCAGAATGGCAAAGTATTCCTGCGGCACCTTCTCGTTTTCGATTTCCGCGAGGATGCGCGGGTTGCAATGGTTGTAAACGTAATGAAAGGCGTCGATGTCCAAAATGCTCGTCTCCCGGCCGAGGTCCTGGGTGTCTGTCTTGATGCCGTAGGCGAGAGCGGCGGCGAGGTTTTTCGTCAGTTTGACGTTCTCAACATAAAGATACTCTACGAGAATCGAAGACGTTGCGCCGTAGTTGGTCTTCACGTCATAGAACAGCGTCGCCTTCGTTTCTTCTCTCAGCGGATGGTGGTCAATCACGATGTCCGGCACGCGGTCGGGGGGCAGGGAATTGTTGCCGGCGTTCGGCTGGGTGTCAACGGCGGCGATGAGATCGTAGTCCTCGATGTTGACCTGCTCAATCGGCACGAGTGAAATCTTCAGGTTTCTCACCATCGCCTGGTTTTCCGCGCGCCCGATCACGCCGTCAAAGGCAATTGTTGAATTGATCTTTCGCCGGTACTTCAGCAGGCGCGCCAGCCCCATGGCGGCGGCGATGGCGTCGGGGTCGGGATTGTTCTGAATGAAAATCAGGCAACGCGCTTTCCCTTTGACGAGCGCAAGGAGCCTGCGACTCTTTTCTTTTACGGATTTCTTTCTTTCGTACGGCACTTTCGTCTCTCTATTCTATGTCAGGTCATCTCGACCGGGGCCGAGACAAGTTTGCCGATTCCCGCCTCCGCAGCCGGACAAAATTATGCCTATGGGTTTCATGATAGTACCTCCAAATTTCGTGATTCGCCCGTGAAACAGAACCGCTTATTATTCCGCGAACGCGGAAAAAGTCAAGTGCGCGCCGGACTTCAGCAGCGCCGTCCTCTCGCATGATGCAAATCAGGCCCTGCGCGAAAGCGGTTACCCTCTAACCTTGTGGCCCAGTTTCGCCTCGACGGACTCAATCTTGCAACTGAGGCAATCCTTCGCGCCCTTGCGGTCGTCGATATAGACATGCATCACAATGCGCTCCGAGTCCGCGATTACCGCGTCATGGCATCTCTTCATCAGCGCCATGATCTGGTCCCAGGAACCCTCCACGCAGGTTCCCATGGGACCGACCTTGTGATTCAGTCCGCTCTCTTCGACCAATTTTATCGCGCGGGCGACATGCTTGCTTAAACTTGTACCGACTCCGACGGGGAATATTGTGAATTCCGCTAGCATGGCGCTATCTCCTGCCTGTGCCGGATGGACATACTGATGATATGCGAACAAGCGGCAATTCTAATAATAATCCGGTTGGATTGTCAACAGTACGCGAAGTGCGATGGCGGCGGGAGGGCAATCAGGGATGCTCGATGAGATCCGGGTCGTTTGCAAGAAATTTGATATAGTCTTGCAGGAAGCCCGCGGAGTACCGCACCTCCGGTGGAACCGCCTCACCGCCTTCCGAAACCAGCGTAAGCGCGTTGGCGATAACGTCGCGGAGTTCGCGCTTGAGGGCGGGATCGGCGAGATTGTTTTTTAATGCGCGCAGGATTTCCTCGTTTTTGAAGTTCGGCTCGTTTTTCTCGGGGATGTTGAAGGGATCCCGGCGCAGATGCCGCACCAGCATGCGGCAGCCCTCGGCGATTTCCGAATTATTTTTGTTGATCTTGCCCTGATTTATCAGCGCATAGCCGAGGTTCAGGTCCGTGTTATACATGTCCGGCGCGAGCGACTGAACATAACGCAGATTCGAAACAGCCTCCGCGTAAAGGTGCTCGGCCTCCGCGCTCTTTTCTCCTCCCGATGATTCCTGCAAGTCAAAGGCGATGTCGCTCAGCGCCTTTGCCTTGGATGCGCGCACAAAAAGCGAGATGCGCGTCTCATAAGGCACATTAACCCTGTAATTGGGGAGGTCGCCGGCGTTAGATAGTTTCACGAATTCAATCTCGCGCGGCAGCTCCCCCTTGAAGATCACCGCCCACGTGAGCACGGCGCACGCGGAAAGCAGCCCCGCCGCAATCCACTTTAATCCGTCGGTTTTTGAGGTGGAGTCTTCCGTCTTTATTCCCCTGCCCAGGATCGCCGCCGCGCACAGCCAGAAGAAAACCTGCGTTGACGCCAGCGACATCACGATGTCCACCCCGCCGTGCGCCAGCGCCACGCATGCCGCGCCCACAAGCCCCGCGATGTACCACCGTTTTGCTTCCGCGCGCGCCATCGCCTGGCGCGCCTTGTGCAGGACGAACACGACGACTCCTAAAAACACGGCGAGGCCTATCGCGCCGGTCTCCACTGCGGTCTCAAGGTAAAAATTGTGCGCGTATTGAGCGGGGCCTTTAATGCCGGCGTGCATGTATGATTCGACGGGCTGGTTCTCGACGTTCGCCTCCGCGAAAGTCCCCGCCCCGCGCCCGAGGGCCGGCCTTTCGTAAATCATCTGCAGAGCGCCGCGCCAGAAAAAGACCCGCGTCCAGGTCGTCGATTCGTACTTCTTGCCGAGCATCTCTTCCTTCAGCCCGGGCGCCGCGAGCATCAGGCCGAGAAACGCCAGCATGAATATCATGACCGCGGTTAATATGATGATCCGCTCCCTCCAGGCCACCACTACGAGCACGACTGCTCCTACGGCGAGCGAAATCGTTGCCCCCACAGAGTTGCTCTTTATTACGCATGCGAGGCAGAAGAGCATGAATGCCGTTGTAATGGCAATGCCGGTGCGCGACACGAGCCGTTTTGCCGCAAGGGTGCTGAAAAATCTCCCCGACGCCGCGATTGCCGCAAGCGCAAAGAACATCCCGCCCGGGTTCTCGTTGACGAACGGCGCATGCCTGTCGTTCACGATGCCGGCAAGGCCGAGAACGCGCTTGACGAACACGTCTATTGCATGTGCAGGGAACGAAGCGGAAGGGTCGTTCAGAGGCGCGAGGAGGAAGACAATTCCCGCTATCGTCGCAGAGATTGCGAAAGCGATTTCGCCAAATCGGCCCGCCTTGTTTCCCGTGAAAAAGATCACGGCTCCGAGCAGGCACGCCAGGACGCATGCGTTGTCGATAACGGCCTCCGTCGTCGCCCATGTATAGTCCGTCCAGATGAAGGACGCCGCCTGCCAGCCGAGCCATGCGAAAACCGGCCACGTGTTTCCGAGGAATCTCCTGACAAGCCCTGGCTCGAAAGCAAGCCGGAAGACGAGGGAAATGAAAAACGCCGCGGCCGCGAGCCGCAGGAAGAACATCTTCGGGACGACGAGGTTGTAGATGCCGTCGCCGAGGAAGTCATACGGAAACGCCAGCGGCACCAGCATCAGCATGAGAAAGCCCGTTACGCCGAACGCCTTCCCCACGCGCACTCCGTTGTTTGACGCTGCCGTCATTTCTGTCAGTCCGCTTGCCTCTGCATGAAATCGCCTGCGCGCCGGGCGAGCAATTCCGCCGCGTCCGCCGCGAGGATCGCGTCGCCGGGTGCGTCGATGTCCGCGAAGTATTTGTAGTTCGCTTCGTCCGGGTCGATTGATACGACAAGGTGCGGCCGTCAGGCGCGGTGAGACGCGCCGTGTAGTGGCCGGAGCGCGCGGGTAGAATCTCGCAGTTCCGTTTTGGCGCGTTGGAGGCGATGCACTCGGCCAGCGCGGGATTGCGCGGCCTGAGCGCAGCCAGGTTTTTTGCAGGGAGTTGCTCTGACGGCATATTCCCCCCTCAGGACTGTTCAGGAAAATTTACCAGAGGCCGCCCGCGAGTGCAAGCACAAAGCGGGCAAACTGCGCGGTGCAGAGGCATTTGCCGCCCCGGAAGCCGTGCGAATAAAAAGGTCGTTTGGCCGTATAACCGTGCAGGGGTGGAGCAACGCGCGAAAGGGCGCTTGCAAAATTCCGGCGAGTCATTACAATACCGGCAGTTGACGCCCTCTGACGGATAGCCTGTTTTTTTGAGGAGACTTCCGATGACGATGAAGAAGGTCGCGCCGGTGATTGGTGTGACGGCAATGTTGATTTTCTGCTGGGCGGCGCTTTCTTATGGCGCGGACGCGCAGCCGGGAGGTCAGTCGCCTCCTCCGGCGGCGGCGGCGCCGAATCCGCCGCAGAACCCTCCCGGCAACCCGCAGGCCCAGCCGGCGGCGGGGCAGGAGACGTTTGAGTTCAAGGGAAAAACGTTTGTTTACGAGGACTGGTTCGGCATTTTCTCCGAGGGCAAGAAAGTCGGGTGGACTCACATAACCCTCAACGCCGTGCCGCGCGACACTACAAGGGCTTTCCTTTACGAGGCCACGGAGCATCTGGAGTTTGCTCCGGACAAGGTGCGCGACACGGAGATCAAGGCCCTTTACGGAGAGGCCTATAACCCCATTGCCTGCAAGCGGACTGACCAGGCGGGGAATCTCAAAAGCGAGGTGTACATGTCGGGCAATTACACCGGCGGGGCGCTGAGGGGCTTTTCCATAAAGCGGACCGTCGGGGCGAACACGACCGAGAGCAGTCTCGACCTGACCGCCGCCGGCATCCCGATGTTTGATTTCGTTGCGCCGTATTACGTCCGCAGGAGCCGGGTCGCCAATCCGGAGATAGCGGAATTCCGCGCGATCATGGACGTCCAGTCCTTCAGCGTTAAGATGATTCGGATTGCGGCCACGCCGCTGGAAAAGGAGAAGGTTGCCGGGGCCGAGATGAAAGTACGCACGGTGGATTTCGGGCTGAAAAAATATTATTTCAATGAGGCGGTTGAGCCCGTGTTTGTGATTGATTTCGTCCGGAACCTGCACATGATTCGGGGCAACGAGGCCGAGGCAGAAGCGAAAAACAAACCGGAGCCGGATTATGTCGCGGACCCCAACCTCAACGGTAACGTCTATAACAGCAAGGCGGACGGTTTCCTGGTGAAGCGTCCTTCGGCTGACTGGATGATGGTGGTAACCAAGGAAGGCGCGATGGCGGCGATCTGGATGAACGGCCTTGTGAGCGACGGAACCGCGTTTGGGCTGGTCCTGCCGGGGCTTCCGGTGGGGATCCACATGCCGGAGGCAAGCGCGCGGCTGCGGCAACTCGCCCTGGCGCGGATGGAGAAAAATCTCTCATTGAAAATTGAACTGGGCGAGGCCAAGCCCGCTCAGCAGACCCACCTGGGCTACACAAGGGAAGACTACCCGGTGAAAACCACGAGCGGGATTCTTTCGTTCGAGGGCAATTGCGCGGTGATAATGAACGGCAACGTGGCCGCTATCCTTATATACTTTGTTCCCGCGGGGACGCTTGAGCAGAATAAGGATGAGATAAATAAGTTCTTTGACGAGGTGCGCCTGACGCCGGTGGATGGGGCGAAAAATCCCGTGTACGAAAACAAGGCGAAAGGGTTCAAGGTCGAATTTCCCGGCAGGCTCTGGGGTTTCACCGAGGGCGACACGGGACTGACGATTACAAACCCGTGGTACGGCGCGTACGGCGCCATCATGGTGAGGGAAGTGCCTAAAGAGACGAAACTGGCCGACTTTGCCGCCAGCGTTCTGCAGAGTGCCAGGGACATGAGCCAGACCGCTAATGATGAGAACGGCGTGCCTACGACGCTTTACGATCAGGCCGGAAAGGGTCATGACGCGAAGTTGTTTGTCCTTTCCGGGCCGATGCCGCAAACCGGCGAGTCTTCGCGCAGCAGGCTCTATGTTACGATGAACAACGGAATCGGATACGCGATATGGATCGCCATGCCCGAGGATGCCTATAACAGGGACGCGGGCGTGATCGATTCGCTCATCAAGGGTTTCAAGTTTCTGAAACCATGAAGCGCTTTTGATTGTGAGTGGAACAGCCCGTGATGAACGGGCTGTTTTTTTGCGTGCAACGGGTTGCCTGCGATGCCCGTGATATATCCCCAAGTTCCCGTGGCAGGGAGAGAATGGGTAAATACCGCCACATCGAAATTGGGCATGGAATTTCCCGTGAGGGGTTTCGCAAGCCGGACCGAGGATTCCAGGCCGGCTATCGCCCGGCGTAATTATTGGGAACAACAGCACTTCCGACGCCTCCTCCAAATGCGCCCGCCGCGGCGTATAAGGCCGTTCATTGGCATATTCTTTGCTCAAATCTAATGTTCTTTCTGGCTGTCAGAACCTCTGTGCACAAGGAAATTGTTCGCCGAATGCGTTAATAGGGTATTTTACGGCAGGAAATTGCTCATGATGCGGGTGAGTTTGTCATAACGACAAATGGTCAACATCTTGTCAAAATGGAAGGGTGCAGCAATGCAGAAAGACGATAATAAACCCAATGACTCCGCTGGCGGTGATTGCCGGCGCGAGGACATCGAAAGGCTCAAAAAGGCGCTCAGAGAAGTTGCGGATCGACTTTCCAACGCCAACGAGGCCCTGAAGAAAGCAGCCGATATGCAGGGTGATCGCAACGAACGCGCCGCTCAGGCAGCCGAGCAGCTCAAGAAAGCCCTTGAGGAATTGCGCAAGCGCCGCGAAGTGGCGATGGGCGAAGCGGGCAAGACCGGACTTGCCGATACCGCCCATCATGAAGGCGCCTACGACGACAATTCCGGCGCAGCCCAGCATCATCCAGCCGACTCCAAAGATTGCCCTGAAGACTCACTGCCTGTCTACAGGGGCGATTTCACCTCCGCGGATGAATACAAGAGGCTGACCAATATGCCTCCGATTACCGATGATGAAATCCGCAACATCAGGTGGGACCTCTTCTGGAAATTCTTTGACTGAAAGAGCCGAGGGGTTTTGACCGGCGCTGCGGAGATGTGTTGAGATGTGCACGCTTTGCGTTATGATTATACGGCCGTAAATTGGCCGGAGGCCCCGGATCACACCATAAAGTAGCCATCCGATTCGGGGCCGCCTTATTGATGCGGATTCCCTCCATTTTCCCCCGCCGCGTGACGATACTCAATCTGAATCTGTAAATGCCCTCCAAACGGTGTCCATTCCTTTCCAAATGGATCTTCCACGTGCCGATTCTTTCTTGCGCTTCGCTTGCGTCCGGTAAAAGCAGAGGGCTTTCGGAGACTTGCGGATGAAGGGCAGTTTGAACAAACAACCGGAATGGGGCTGCATTGAGGATCCTCATCCCCCCAAACCGCAGTCGGACGGATGGGGCGAGGCAAGGAGACGGTGGAAATCTCCGTCCCCGTCGGAGGGCAGCGCACCGTACAACCAGTGGAACCCGCCCGCGCCGCAGTCCGGCAATTCTCAGCAGAGTACTTGTTCCGGCGCTTCTGAACAATCCTGCGAACAGGATGCATACTGTCCGGAAACCCGCCCGTATGAGTACCACGTTCACTACCGTCTTCCCAGGGGCAAAGCGATTGCCGCATTCGTGCTCGGGATTGTGTCGCTCTTTTTCGCGCCGCTCGGGATTGTGCCGCTCTTTGTCGCGCCGTTCATCACAGGCGCGCTTGCGATCATATTGGGTGTTGTGTCCGTCAGCCGCTGCAAAAGGGGCGAAGCCGCCGGAAAGGGCATGGCCGTGGCGGGCATGATCTTCGGCATCATCAGCGTTGCGGGCTGGCTCGTGGTGCTGTTCGAGTTCTACAGCAGGGCGGGCTTTGCCGCCCGGTAGCGGACGCGAAATTCTGGCGGCAAACACAAAGCCGAAAACGACAGCCGACACATTGAGAATCTCCGGCTGTCCTTTTTTTATCTTCCGGCGTCATCACGAGCGTCTTGCGCAACGGGAAGGCCCCCGAGAAAAATTTTCGCAAATTTCTCATCCGACTTGACTTTAGGCTAAAGCGGATTTATCGTAGTACCGATACAAAAAGCAAGGAGATGACCTTCTTCATGGGGCGCTCTCGATTCAGGAGTAACGTCCAACCCGCTATTGTGGCGGGGACTCTAATAGTTACTGTCACTTTTTTGGGGGTAACTCAATGGCAAAGAAGAAAGCAAAAAAGAAAGCCAAGAAGGCATCGAAGAGAAAAGGGAAAAGGTAGCGCCAAAAAGACAATTCTACAGTAAAAACCCGAAGCCCCTGCGCCCCTGACGCGGGGGCTTGCTATTGGGGCCTCTTGAAGAAGTGTGCGACGCTGAAAGATGAAATGGAAAGGCGCGGGCTTAAGCCGCTGATGATGAAGGGATGACCACCGTCCCGCCGAACAGTAACTAAGGTTCCCGCCTGTTGCCGTTTCCGTCCACTTCCCAGTCGTTGTTCAGTTTCGCGATAAATCGTTCCACCTGCTGACGCCTCTGAAGCACCTCAACCGCCTCGCTCAACTGCTTGTTCAGCAACTGTATTCCTCTGAGAATCAACTGCACCGCCTCGCGGTCTGCGCCGCGTTCCTGGATCGCCTGTGCGGCCTTGTTCAAAAGAATGAGGCTAAGCGAATATGTCTTGAAACGGGCAAGCGAGTTCACGGTTTGCTCAAATTCGGGGTTCATAACATGCTCCTGATTTAGACAAATTGCTCGACTAATTACAAAGGAATTATACCAGACCGCGCCCTCCTCGTCAAACGCCGCATTGCCGCAGCGCGAATTAAATGCGCGCCGGTGACAAAATTTGTCAGCGCTCCGTTCCATATTCTTCTTATGCAAGTCGCCTTCGCGTATGCTATAATGCCTGCCGTGACTGCGCAGTCGGCTGCGCAACCGGCGGCGGGGAAGTCCCTTGAAAAGCGTAATACAAAGGGTGAGCGAGGCGAGCGTCAGCGTTGACGGCCGCGAGATTTCGAGAATCGGCCGTGGCCTTCTTGCGCTCCTGGGTGTTGAAAAGGAAGACACGGCGGAGCACGCCGCGGCGCTCGCGAAGAAAATCAGCGAAATGCGCATATTCGAGGACGATGCCGGCAAGATGAACCTCTCTGTGCTGGATGCCGGCGGCGAGGTGCTCGCGGTCTCGCAGTTCACGCTTTGCGCCGACACCCGCAAAGGCAGGCGTCCCGGCTTCGATCCCGCCGCCCCGCCCGCGCTGGCCGAGGAGTTGTGCCGGAAATTCACCGAGGCCTTGCGCGCCCGCGGCGTTACGGTCAGGGAGGGCGTCTTCGGCGCGCACATGCGCGTGGCGCTCGTCAACGACGGCCCCGTAACATTCGTGGTTGAGATATAGCGGATTCCGCGCGGATGCGGATTCCCGCCCGCACTTGTCGCGGCAACGTTCAGGCGAGTTTGGAGGAGAAGAGCATGTCCCGCATCACACTTTTGTTTTCATTTCTTCTGTTGATTCTATTCCCGTGTGCATCAACCCTGGCCGAAGAAAATCAAAATGACGGCGACCGCATACGGAAACTCGAGCAGGCGCTCAAGGACGTCAACGACCGCCTCGACAGGGAAGTTGGCGCGCTGAAAGAAGAGAACGCCGGCCTGCGTCAGGAACTCAACGCCCTCAAGGCGGCCGGCCCGCCGGACAAACTCACTCCCGCGATGGAGGAAAAACTCGCGCAATGGTTCGAGACCGAGCGCGCGCGTTCCTCGCTGCTGGAGATCGCGGGCGAGGAGGGCAGTTTCATCACGTCGGTCCGCCTGACCGGCGGCGTCCGCGAGCGCTTTGAGTACGTCAACAACATGCCCGGCTTCCACACCGCGAAAACCCAAACGAATTTCATCGACTCGCGCGTGCGGCTTGGCGTGGCGCTTGAATTCCAGGACCTTGTCAACACGTTCATCGAAGTTCAGCACGTCGGCTTCTTCGGCGATTCCTCCACGGAATTCGGTCCCAACCTCCGCAACGACAAGAAGAGCGAGGTTCAACTTTACCAGGGCTACATAGATTTCCAGCGGTTCTTCGGCACGCCCGTGCGGTTCCGCTTCGGGCGGCAGGAGATCGTCCACGGCACGCAATTCCTCATTGGAAATGCGGACTTTGACGAAGGGCTTTCCTTCGACGCCGCGCGGTTCACGCACGTCTGGGAGGACCTTGGGCTGGAACTTGACGTTTGGGCGGCAAGGCTCAGCGATAACTTCAAGGACGCGATTATCTGCGCGGACAAGCCGGACGATGTGCAGTTCCGCGGCGACAAGCGCGACTTCTTCGGCATCTACAACACTTGGACGGGCGTCCACAAAAAAGTCGGCTTCATCGACGGGGTGGAATTTTATCTCCTTTACGTCAAGGATCACACGGACGACCTCTTCGACGCATCCTCGCAACTCACCGGCCGCAGCCCGGCGTTTTACCGGCTCATCGGAATGACCGCTGACTTCAGCAACGATTTCGTCGGCGAGGACCGCTACACAGTCGGCGGCCGCGTCCACGGCAGTTTCATTGACAACTCGGCGCGAAGACTGTCATACAACCTTGAGGCCGCGTTTCAGTTCGGCCACGGCCGGGCCAACGGCGCGTTCGATCCCCATACCGGCGAGCCTATCCCCGGCGGCGGCGCGAAAACCGGCCAAATCCGCGCGGCGGGCCTTGAATCAGGCATCGAGCATCTGTGGAAGGAAGCCTTCCTCTCGCCAAGCCTCGCCCTGGGCTACCTCTACGCCAGCGGCGACAACAATCCGAACGACCGCAAGGTGACGACCTTCAACCCGCTCTTCCAGAACAACCACGAGCGGCTTGGCTATTCCGACATTTTCTTCGCGGAAAACATTCACGATTTCAGCCTCACCGGCAAGGTGCGCCCGTTCAGCAAACTGGAAGCGGGCGGGGCGTTCCACTATTTCTTGGCCGCCGCGGGCAACGACCTCGGCGCGCCGCGGTTCTTTGCGCCGCTCACGGGGGGACTCAGCCGCGACGCCGCGATGGAGTTCGATATCTTCATGAAATACCAGTACTCCAAGCGCGTCAAGTTGATCCTCGATTACTCGCACGTGGCGCCCGGCAAAATGGTGACCAAAAACGAGCGCAGCCTCACCGGCGACGGCGACCGCTCGGGCATCGACCGCGCATATTTCCACGTTCAATTCGATTTTTGAGGGGCGCCTGCGCCTGAAAATTTGAGAAACAAGCAGCCCGCGGTCAAGCGAAGGATTCAAATGCGCGTATGTGCTGAAAACACAGGCGGTTGGACATTAGAAAATAATTAGAAGGCGGCGGCGGAATGATACTTGACAAAGTGGGGTCAGTATTGTATACTCCTAATAGAAATGAGGAAGAAAGGCATCCGTACCATGAGAGTCAGCAAAGCGGTAGGATACGCGGTCAGGGCGCTGGCGTACCTCGCCAACAAGGGCAAAGGGCGGAGGGTTACGCTCAGCGAGATCGCGAAAGCCGAGGACATCCCGGAGGCCTACCTGGTGAAGGTGATGAAGCGCCTGGCGGCTGAGTGCCTTGTCACCATCTTCCGGGGAAGCGTCGGGGGCTACACCCTGACGAGAAAAGCCGGCGATGTCACGATGCTGGAGGTCTTTGAGGCGATTGAAGGAAAACTGATTCTCCGCGACTGCACGGAGAGCCCTCTGACCTGCAACAGGTCGAAGAAATGTCCCGCCAGGCCCGTGTGGATAGACTTGCAGTCAAAGGTTACAGACGCGTTTGCGCGATGCACGCTTGCGGAACTCAGCGGAGCCCGCTGACGGGTCGGCGAGAGAGCAAAAGAAAAACGCGCGTGTGCGCGTACCAGGCCCCGTCTCTAACAGTGAAAAGCAACACCAAAGTGGGACTTGGGGCCTGGCGTAATGATACCGTTATATAAGGAGGGTTGAGGTCCGGCGCCTGTTCGAGCAAGCGCCAAACCTCGACCGGAGGGGGAAGAAAAAAATAGTTAAAAGAAAGGGAGACGCGTGGGCCGTTCACAGTTGCGAAAAACCCGCGCCGGGCCCGGTCTCTGACAGTACCAAGTCAAATGTAAAGTGAGACACAGGGCCTGGCGCGTGCGAGAATAAACCAGAGAAGGCAGGAGTTGGAGCATTAGGAGGTCAGAAATATAGGCAACTAAGAATTGGGGCAAGGAGACGAGGCAGCATCGTAAACAACGTGACCAGATGCTCGTGTGGCCATAAATGAGGGACCTTGTGCGCCGGAGTGATGGGCCAGACAGTTCGGCAGCGCAGGGTCCCTTAGCATTTGATATAATCATGCCCGCCTCGAAGGCGCATCGGTGAGAATACAATGGCCGCTGAAATCATCGAAAAACCCGCATGGCGCAACGGGGAGGGAATTTACGCCGACCGCGCGGAAGCGGGCAAAATTCTTTCCAGCCACGTCAGGCCATACGCCGGCAAAGACGCGCTTATGTTAGCCGTGCCGTCCGGCGGCGTGCCGGTCGGGCTTGGGATAGCGAAGCGCCTCGGCATCCCTTTCGATCTCCTCATAATCCGGAAAATCCCCATTCCCGGCAACACCGAGGCTGGCTTTGGTGCGGTCAGCATCGAAGGTGACATGATTCTTGACGACCACCTTGTCAGCGAACTCGGCCTCACAAAACAAAAAATTGAGATACTCGCCGGAGAGGTGAAAAAGGACCTTGCGGAGCGCAACCGCATTTTCCGCTCCGACAGGCCCTTCCCGGCCATCGCCGGCAAGACGCTCATACTCGTCGATGACGGGCTGGCGTCCGGCTTCACCATGACCGCCGCCGCGCGGCTGGCGCGCCGCCGCAATCCCGCGAGAATCATCGTCGCCGTCCCGACCGCGCCGCTGAGGACGATAGAAAAGATCGCGGAACTCGCCGACATCATCATTTGCCCCAACATCCGCGAGAGTCTTTATTTCGCCGTCGCCTCCGCGTACCGCGAGTGGCACGACCTCAGCCGCTCCGAAGTCCTCGCCTATCTCAAGTCCGTTCCCTGGGCGGAGTGAGCGCGGATAATCATTCGTTCGGCTTTTCGGCGCTTTCGCCGAGCACACCCTCTATCAATTCACGCATGAACTTTTCTTCTCCCGGGTGTCCTTCCCAGACAATCGTGCCTTTACGGTCTACGAGAAACGCATGAGGGAACCCCGTGTTTTCGAAAGTCTTGGACAACGAGACTTCGCCCTTGTCCTGAAAAACGGGATAAGTGATTCCGATGGTCTTCAGGTCTTTCTCCAGTTCCTCCCGAGTGAGATTGCCCTCATGGGTAACGCCCACCATGACGAATCCGCGGTTCTTGAAGTCCTTGTATATCGCGGACAGCCCGGGTGCCGCAGTCACGCACGGCCCGCATTTCGTCTCCCAGAATTCCAGCAGGAACACCTTGCCTTCAATGTCCGCCTTCGTAAGGGGCGCGCTGTTATACCATTCGCCCTTGTTGTCCATCGCGGTTATATCGAAGAACCGCTTGCCGACATGCTTTCCGGACCACGACACGATCTGCTCAGCCACGGCCTTGCCGCAGGGCGATTCCGGATTCGCATCCGCAAATGCGATAATTGTCTTAATCGCGGCGGTATAGCCTTTGGGATTATCCAGTTCCGGCAACGCTCGTGCGAATTCGGTGATGCCGGGCTGCCATTTCTCATTGTCCAGCGTTTGGCGTTCAATCAGCGTCATCGTTTCCCGTTCCGTGAATGTTTGCGACTCTTTTCCCGCTTTGGCCTCTATGGTGCGCGTCAAGGTTTCCGAGACCGGCATGTGCGTCGTCAGGTCCACCTCGCACTGATAGCCATCGATTTTCGCCGTGCAGGTTACAGGGCCCTCCACCCCCGGCGACGTATTCGTCCAGGTTGCCTTGAAGGAACCCTTGATTACGGCTATCGTCCGTCCGGCGTGTTTGTACACTTCGGTCAGTGTTGCGTAGCCTTCGGCGGAATAGTCCTTGCCATTAGCCGTTATGTTCCATCTGTCCCCGATTCGCTTTGGCTCCAGAGGCAGTGCGCGCAGTTTTTCCATCGAATATGCGTAAACCCCGGCCGGGAAACGGCCCACCCAGTCCTCGGACCTGTCGCCTTCGGGCCCCACCCAGTATGAGTCAATCTCGCTGGAATACGGATACCCTTGGGCTTTCTTGAGAGTTTCCTCATCGGCTTCCTGGCCATTCATGACCAATTCTTTAACATGGCGTTCAATGCCCGTCGTGAGTGTTAGGCGAAGTTGTCTGTTCTTGTCTGGAGACTCAATGATTGCAACCCGCACGTCTTGGGCCATCGTGAACGCCGCCCTGGTTTTTTCGGAGTCGCTGGAATTCGACTCGGTGTTCTGCCTGAAAAGGCAGTGCAGGCCGACGGGCGGCTGGCCGCCGAGGACGTATTTCTGCGAGCATCCGACGAAAAGTGAAATGAGGGTAAGAAGGGAAATGATGAATGCAAATACTCTCATGTGTCGTCTCCTAACTGGTTTTTGCGGTTCCCGTTTTCCGCAATGATAACCACGATCCCCCCGCGATTCCAGTCAAAGCCACGCGCCGAAAATAAGACGGGCGGGCAAATGGTGGTTGTTTGCCCGCCCGCCGGTTCAACTATTCCTATCGCATTCTATTCAGTCCTGTTCCTGTCGAATAGTCTTTTTGTTTTCGTTTTCCTTGTCCTCCTCCGTTACCGTCGCAGGCTCGCGCTCCATTTCCTGCTCGACAAGTTCGCAAATCTTGCGCGCGGCCTTCGCCTCAAGGTCGCCCCCGCCCAGCGGCGTTGGCTTCTTGCCCTTGAGGATGTCGATGATGTAATCCACCACGGGATACTGCCCGTAAGCCTTTTCGATCATCATCAGGAATTCCGCCGCGTCGTCGCGGTCGCCGAGGCAATACAGGATCGCCGTATAGTACGACGCGGAGAGGAAGTTGACGTAGTGGTTGTTTGCGGTCCGGCTTAGTTCGCTGCACTTGGCGAACGCGTCAAGTTCCGCCTCGCCGGTCACGATCTTGAGCATCCCCGCCATGAGGTACTCGTGGAGCGCGCTGTTGACCTCCCCGATGCCTTCGAGGAACCGCGCATAGGTGCGGTGCACGTCGGGGTTCGTCTTGTCGAGGCTCACCCCTTTGCGCATGTGATAATCCGCGCGGGAGCGGTTGTTCACCTTCGCATAGACCTCGCCCAGCGCCATGTGCGTTTCGCAGGAGTTGTAGTCCACGGCGAGCAGGCGGTGCAGATTTTCAATCGCGCGCCGGAAATGCTTGTTCTCAATCTGCGTGGTGATTTCCTTGCGCCAGGATTCCAGTTGTGCCACGGTCTCCGGGTCGCGGCGCAGCGCAATTCTCTCCCGCCTGCGTTCCAGCACCGGCTCATGCTTCAGAGGTTCCGGTGCCGGTTCCGGCTCTGCCGCCGGAGCCTCTTCCTTTTCCTCGGCGGGCTGCGGTTCCTCCTCCTTTTTCGCGATTATCTCGGCCTGAGGTTCGCGCTCGAGCATGCGGTAATTCTGCGGCGTGGCGACCTCTTCTTTTTCCGGCTCGGGGACTTGCGCAGGCTCCGGCCCGGCCTTTTGCGCCACGGGCTGCGGCTCGGGCGGGGGCGCCTCGACCTTGCCCGGCGCGACGCGCAACGTATCGCGCAGTTTCGCAATGTAGCGCTTCACGTTTTCAAACGCGTCGTATTTCTCCGCCATCTTCTCGAAGCAGCGCAGGGCCTTGTAGTCGTTCTTGAGTCTGAGCAGCGCCACGCCCGCCCACCACAGCGCCAGCGTGTCGTCGCCGCCGACGATGAGTTGCACCGTCGTCTCGATGAGCGGCATTTCCGCCGCGAGCACCTCGTCGAGGATCCTGTCGTTGCATATCACCTCGCCGTCGGCCACGTCGAAGAACCCCGCCGCGACGAGTTTGCCGATTTCCTCGTCCAGTATCTGCTGGCGCTCAAGCGAGGCGACGCAAATCCTCTTGACCATCACGATGTTGTTGGGCTGGTTCAGGTCGCGCAGGGTTTTCACCGCGCACAGGATGGTCTTGAGGCTTTCCGGGCAGGCCACGGTGTCGAACGTGGCCCGTTTCTCCCTGAGTTTCCTGAAGGAAATCAAGGCGGTTATGGCGGTGTCGTCAGTGTCCTCGCCCGGTTCCACGGTGCTTCCGGAGCCTTCGATGATTTCGGCGATTTCATCCGGCGCGAACGGCGCAAGTTCAATCTCCTTGAACCCGCCCCATACCTCCGCGTTCTGCCGCGTCTGCGCGTAGCGCGCGTCGTCCTCCGATTCCTTGCGGATTGTGCCGAAGATGAGCAGTTGCTCCGCCGTGCTGCGCAGCGTCTCCAGCATGGCGCGCACCGAGCCGGTCTCCTCGCTGAAGACGTCAAGGTTGTCCAGGATGAGGATGTATTTGTTCCGCGGGATGTACATCGCGTTCAGCATGGGCTGGATGATTGTGCCGCACGGGCGCAATACCGTGAAGCCCTGGAACTCCTCGAAGCGCGTGAGCATCTCGAAAATCGTGCGGCTCTTGCCGACGCCGCTCTTGCCGGAGATGACGACGTCGCGGCCCGCCTGCAGCAGTTCTGCGATTTTCTCCTCTTCCGACATGCGCGGCAGGTAGAACTCGTGGTATCTCTGGATTCCCAGATGGTGCGGTGCTAGGTCGGAAACGAGGACGGGCCTGAAGGCGCGCTTGAAGATGCTGACGGAGTCCTCGGTCTGCGAGGGCGGCTGGGCGTGCTGACGGCGAAGCGTGAGCAGGTGTGCCTGCGCCCTGCGCTTGGCCTTTATCTCATGGTACACGTTGAGCGCGCAGATGACAAACACCGCCGCCGCCGCAAGCACCACGACCGCGCTGATTATGAAGCCGAAGGTATTTATCAAGACGATCGGATGCGGGCAGGACAGCGCAAACGCGTCAATGCGCGAAGCGGCCGCCGCAATGGCGGGAATTTCGCAGATCATTGCTCCCCTCCCTCGTAATGATCCAGTTGGTGCGAATTATCGATTTAATTTTAGACCACGACGGCGCGGTTGTCAACAGGATAAATGAAAAGTTGCGCGCCCTGTCCGACAGGTCTGACGCATCCGACCTGTCAGACCACGCGGCCTTGCCGCCTATTCCTTCCGGAAAGAGTCCTTCTGCGGCTTCACGATGAGGACCGGCCTGTCGCTGTGGCGGACCACCTTCTCTGCGACGCTCCCGATGAGAATGTGCTCAAAGCCCGTCCGCCCGTGGGTCGCCATGATGATGATGTCGATGTCCGATTCCTCCGCCAGGCGCAGGATTTCCTTGAAGGCGTGGCCTTCCCTCACGACGAAATCCATGTGGAGTTCAGGGTGCGGGCCGACCATCGCCTGGAGCGCCTCGGTGCGTTTCGCAAGATAAGAGCCTTCCACCTCGGAGGCCCCCTCGGCGTTGGTGAGATGCTGCAACTCCTCGAATTCGACTACGTTCAGGATTGTTACGTGCGACTTGTGCGCCTCCGCGAAACTAAGCACGTAGGGCAGCACCGACTTGGAGCAATCGGAGAAGTCCGTGGGGAAAAGGATTCTTTCTGCGCTAAACATTCTACCACCTCGCAATAAGGTTTGAGGATTTACAATAGTTATAGAATGGGCGGCGGTAAAGTCAAGCGTCTTCTGCCCCGGTCATCCCTGGCGCGCGTCTCGTGGCTTGGACCCGGCCCCGGATGCGAGAGTGCGTGTCTCTTCTATCGCCTTGACTTGCCGCCCAGTTGTTGCGAGAATTGTCCTCCATGACGAGTGTGGCTGCCGTGCCGACGCCGCTGGAATCAGGGAAAAGCAGCATGGACCTTTTCGAGAAAAAAATTCGCGAGTACTACAAGAAGAACGCGCCGCTGGCGGACAGGATGCGTCCGCGCAGCCTGGACGAGTTCTTCGGTCAGGATGAAATCGTCGGCGAGGGAAAGTTTTTACGCGCCGCGCTCGAAGGCGACCGCCTGCCGTCGCTTATCCTCTGGGGGCCGCCGGGCAGCGGCAAGACCACGCTCGCGCGCATTGCCGCCGCGATGACCGGCAAGCGCTTTGTCGCGTTCAGCGCGGTTACCGCCGGCGTCAAGGACGTAAAGCAGGTCATCGTCGAAGCGCGTGATTTGCTCATCGCGGAAAAGCGCGGCACAATTCTCTTCATTGACGAAATCCACCGCTTCAACAAGGCCCAGCAGGACGCGTTCCTTCACAGCGTCGAGGACGGCACGCTGATACTCATCGGCGCGACGACCGAAAACCCGTCTTTTGAAGTCAACGCGCCGCTGCTTTCGCGCTGCCAGGTTGTCGTGCTGAAGGCGCTCGGAGAGCGGGAACTGGGGCGGATACTCGACGCGGCGCTCGCCGACAAGGAGCGGGGGCTTGGCGCGCTCGGCCTCACGACAACGAAAGAGGCGCACGATTTCATCGTGGCGATATCGCAGGGCGACGGGCGCTCGGTGCTCAATTTCCTTGAACTCGCGGCGCTCAAAGCGCAGGAGGAGAAGAAGAAAACGCTCGATCTGCCTCTTGTGGAAACCGCCGTCGCCAAGCGCGCCCTCCTTTACGACAAGACCGGCGAGGAACACTATAACGCGATTTCCGCCCTGCACAAGGCGATGCGCGGCTCCGACCCCGACGCCGCGCTCTACTGGCTTGGCAGGATGCTCGAAGCGGGAGAGGACCCGCTTTACGTCGTGAGGCGGATGATACGTTTTGCCTCCGAGGACATCGGCAACGCAGACCCGCAGGCGCTTGTGCTTGCGATCGCCACGATGCAGGCGGTGCATTTTCTCGGCATGCCGGAGTGCAACACGGCGCTGGCGCAACTGGCGATATATCTCAGCACCGCGCCGAAATCGAATTCCGCCTACACCGCATACGGGCGGGTGGCGCAGGAGATTCAGCGCTCCGGGCCGCTTCCCGTGCCGTTGCACATCCGCAACGCGCCCACCCAACTCATGAAAGACCTCGGCTACTCCGAGGGCTACAGGTATGCCCACAATTACGAAGAGGGGTACGTTTTCCAGGAATATCTGCCCGACGCGCTTAAGGGGAAGAAGTTTTACGAGCCGAAGGAGATGGGTTTTGAGCGCGAGATAATAAAGCGGCTGAAGTACTGGCGGGATTTGGCCGACAATTACAGAAAGGCTAAAAAGGACCGAGAGGGTTGACTCACTCCGGTTGACAAGATATATTGGCGCGGCCGAAAAGCAGCCTCTCGCAAGGTCAGGCCCAGTTGGGAGTACCGATGACAGTGAAGGTCCTGATATGCGGTGTTCCGTACGGGTGTGATAATGTCGGCGATGAGGCGATTCTCGCCTCAATCGTCAAGCACCTTCGTAACCTTAAAGACGGGCTGGAGATAGCCGTCGTGACCGGCAAACCTCAGGAGACAGAGAACAAACTGCACGTCAAAGGCATTCCCCTTATTCCCCATCCTGAAACTAAGGCGCCCATGTGGACACCGGAGATTCGTGAAGCCTGCCGGTGGGCCGACGTTTACATCCACGGAGGCGCTACAGGCATACATGACTACCCGATGCACATGCTCACGGGCCTCAGGATGGCGAAGGAGGAGGGGTGCAAGACCGTTGTTTACGGCGCCGGCGGTGGACCTTACAATCACAAGTTTTACGAGGGCAGGAAAACAAAACTCCTTCGTCTCGCCTCAAAAGCGACCCTCGGTCTTGTCAACTTCCGCGCGATGGCGGAACGAATCGGCACATCAAAATACCGCAAGGCAATCGCCGCGGGCCTGGGCGCGGTGGACCTGCTCATAGTGCGGGACGTTGAAACGCGCCAGACCCTTGCAGGCTACGGAATGGACCCGTCCCGGATATATGTGAGCGGTGACTCCGCCTTCGCCCTTGACCCCGCGCCGCAGGAGGCCGCCGACAAGATTGCCGAAGACGCGGATCTCCGGCGGGACGGCAAGGCCGTCGTGGGAGTCGGGATCTCTTCGCAAAAAAAGGTCGTTGACCTTCTGGCCGTAACGAAACTGTGCGACGACATAATTGAGAAATACGGCGCGCACGTACTCTTCATACCCATGAATCCGTACACGGACGGCGCGGTCCACCTTGAGGTAATCGCGGGCATGCGGCACGGAAAGGAGACCAAAAGGATAACCCGGTACACCGAGCCTGAGGACTTGCTGGCCTTTATGCCGAGGCTGCACACGGTAATCAGCAGCAGGCTGCACCTCATCATTCTCGCCGCCATCGCGGGGGTGCCGCCGGTCGGAATCGACCGCGGGAGCGGGAAGATAACGTCCTTCATGAAGCGCTTCGGCCTTGAGGCCGCGGGCGAATACTTCGCGGTGAATTATGACACGCTCAGCGCGCGATTTGCCGATGTCTGGAAGAGGCACGACGAGTTGCAACGCGTGATAAAGTCCGAAATGGCGAAGGCCCGGCAAACCTTCAAGGAAGAAAGCCGGCGCATTCTGCCGCTGCTGGAATCCGTAAAGCCACGTGATTGAAAGACTGTGAGCCGATTGCGAAGCGGTGGAAGTCCCAGCATTTTCGCGAAAGGCATCTGGCATGAATTTCGAGCGCCAGTAACCATTTCCAGCCGAGGGAAAGCATGAGTGTAATTTGCGGCGCATTCAATCTGGAGAAGGGCGGCGCCCCATTGGCCGCGGGGTTGATCGCCAGGATGGGCGGCGTGCCGGCTGAATCGCTGCAAAGCGGCAAAGGCGCGCTGGTCTTCAATGACGGCCGCGCCGTAATGGGCTGTATTTCGATGAGGCAGCCCCACGCGATAGACGGCAAGCATCCGCCGGCGGTCTCGGCTGACGGCAGAATGTGCGCGGTCTGGTGCGGCGTGCTTACGCGCGCTGAAGGCTGTTCCGACGCTGACATAAGGCGGGAAAATCCCGCGAAGATTGTCGTCGATATTTTCGCAAAGCGCGGCGCGGATGCGATCGTTGCCATGGAGGGCGAACACGCATTTGCCGTGGTGGACAGGGACATGGGGACGGTTTATCTTGTCCGCGACAGATTCGGCCTGAAGCAATTGTACTACGCGGTCGATGACAAGACCTGCTATTTTTCCAACCGCGTCGAGCCGCTGCTTCGCGTCCTGCCGGCAAGAAGAAAGTTGAACGAGCGGGCGCTTTATCACATGCTGACGTTCGGCGGGTCGCCGCCGCCGATGACAATGTTCGAGGGGATAAGCACAGTGGCGCCCGGCCACTACGCGGTCATCAACAGCGACGGCGTCGTGGCGAACCGATTCTACTGGGGGCCGTGGCTGTCTTGCGGGGGCAAGGCGGAAGCGGAAGACCTTGTCGGCGAACTGCGGGAGCGGCTCCGCAGGGCGGTTCAACGGCGATTGGAGGACGGCAAAATAGGCGTCTTCCTTAGCGGGGGGCTGGACTCGAGCGCCATTGTCGCGCTTGTGAAGGCGCAGGTGGACAGGGACATCCACACCTACACCGTAACGCTGGACAACACATGGGGCGCATTGGAGGCCGATTACGATGAGGCGGTCTTCGCGCGGCTTGTCGCAAAGAAATTCGGCACCGTTCATCACGAGATGCCCCTGGGGAGCCGTGAATACTTCGACGGGATCCGCGATGCGATACGCGTTCTGGAAGTTCCGGCCGTCGCCTCCGAGATGGGGATGGTTAACGCGCTTTCGCGTGTGGCCGAAGCGGACGGAATCGAATTGCTGTTCAACGGGGAAGGGAGCGACATAATATTGTTCGGTTCCGGCCTATACGGCACTGTTTTGAAATCAATGCAAGGGCGATGGAAACGTATAAGCAAGTTCCCGCGATTTGTGCACCGCATCGCGCTGGCGCTTATGAGGCTTGGATTGGGCGGCCACCCCGACCGCTGGGCGGCGTTTTCGACCAGGTGGGTCCTATACAATCTCAGCCGCGGTTTCCCAATGTACTGCGGCAAGGCATATTCCATGCCGGAAGTGTGGAAACGCCAACTGTTCTCGCGCTCTTTTCTGGCGCGCCATAGAGGCGAGGACTCCTACGACTACCTTGAGCCGTATGTCAGGATGATCGCCGAATCCGCGGCGGATGCGCCCGAAGTCGACAGGATGATGTGCATCGACTTCCCGTTCTGGCTCGGCGAGGTGCATAACGTCGAACACGAAAAAATAGCGGGCGCCTGCGGCCTGAATGTCCGCTCGCCGTTTTATGATCAGTCAATATTGCGCCTGTCTCTTTCCGCGCCGCTTGACATGAAAGTGCGTAAGGACGGCACGACGAAGTACCTGCTCAGAATGGCCATGGAAGGCATTTTGCCGCGCGAAATTGTCTGGCGGCGAAAAGTCGGTTTCTCCACGCCCGCGGTGAACTGGCTGCGGCGGAATATCAGTCGCATCCTGCGCGAGGCTTTCCATGATTTGCCGCTGAGCAAGGAAGACATCATTGATGAAAAGCGCCTGGCGCACTTGTTGTCGCTGCACGATGAGAACAAGGTTGACTTCACGTGGCAGTTCCTTGCGCTGTATGTGGTCGCGCAGTGGATGAACCACTGGCTTGGCAATCATGGGTAGCGGGCGGGAGGTTTTTGTGCTGGAATAAATTTTCCAGTCTGACGGCTAACGGGAATTGTTTCAAAACCTTCTATCGGCGCAAACGATTATACCACAGGGGCGCGCGCAAGTGCATTGGCCCCCATGGTTTTGTGCGTTCCTGACGCGGCGGACGGAATGCTGGGCCATTCCTGCCGCATTGGCGACCGGAGAGACATAATTGCTTAACGACAACAAAGTCGTTGTCATGCACGATGATACATTGCGCGGCTATCACTGCGCCCCTCCCTATTCTCCCTCGGAGCATTTTCCCGAATATCCGCACACTCACATCCAGCCCAACGGCGACAACCGCGTGTACCGCATGGTGCGGGAGGCGTTTCGAATGCTCGGATTAGACGCCGGGCGGTTCGGCACGAAAGACTGGAACCCCCTCGGCGCGCTGATAAAGCCGGGCAACACGGTTGTGATAAAACCGAACCTCGTAAACGACCATAATTGTCTTTCGCCCAAGGCCAGCGGACTGCCGCGCGAAGTCTGCGAGGATACCGAATGCCTGGTAACGCAGGGGCCGGTCATCAGGGCGGTGGCGGATTACGTTTACAAGGCCGTCGGGCCGCGGGGCACAATAAAAATCCTCGATTTGCCTTGCGTTGAGGCGGATTTTTCGAAGGTGCTCGAAATATCAGGCATAGCGCAGATTCATGAGTTCTACGCGAAAGAATGCGGCATTAATCTGCAGGTCATGGACTTGAGAGAACGGGCGGACAAGGACGCCATCGGCGTTGATTTGGGGAAAGACGGCTGCCTGCATGAGCGTGCTCAAACGGGGCGCAGGTGGCGGCGGCTTGCCTCCATGTATTGCGACGACAGGGTAATGAGGCGCTTCCACAACCCCGGCAAAGACGTGTTCTTTGTGGCGAGAAGCGTGGTAGAAAGTGACGTCATCATCAGCCTGCCAAAGATGAAAACCCACAAGATTGCGGGCGTGACCGGGGCGCTGAAGAATTTCGTCGGCACCACCGCACACCGCAAATCTGTTCCACATTTCACGCGCGGTTCTGTCGATAGCGACGGAGACGAGTATCCTTATCCGAGCATTCTGAAGAGGCTGGCGGGGCGGTGCGCCCGCGCAAGGGCGGGTACGAAGGCACGGCCCATCTTGTGGCTGCTGAATAAGACTGAATGGGCGCTCTTCAAACTGCTCTCGGTCAAAGGAGCAGACCTTGCAAAATACGGCTGGTGGTATGGCAACGATACATTGTGGCGTTCCGTGCTCGACATCAACAGGATTGCCCTCTATGTCTCCGCGGACGGCAGGATGACGGACACGATGCAGCGGCGGCATTTCGCCCTCGTGGACGGCATAGTGGCCGGCGAGGGTGAGGGGCCCCTTGCCCCGACGCGAAAGGAAGCCGGCGTCATAATCGCCGGCGGCAGTATCGTAGCGGTGGACGCGGTCATGAGCACGCTGATGGGCTTCGATTACCGCAGGATACCGCAAATCTGCAACGCCTTTGAACTGGCAAAATATCCCCTTTGCGGATTTGGTCCCGCGGATATTCAGATTGTTTCGAATAACGGGGAATGGGACGGCAAACCCCTGGACAACATCAAGGGAATCGGCTTCAAGCCTCACTATGGCTGGTCAGGCCACATCGAAAAATGAGATAATACGCGTCCGCGAGCCTGTGCGAGGCGATGGAAGGCAGCACATTGAAGGATTCCGGATACTTGAATATGCCGCGCATTGTGGAGATAATACAACTCCACGAATCGGGGAAAGTGGACCATACATGGCCGCTGATGTCGATTCTCATGCTTTTCATGTGGCACAAGCGCTGGATTGAAGAGTAAAGCAATAGACTTTTGAACCATGGGCGCCACGAGCAAAATAAAAGAGATGCTCGGGTTCATCCTTGTCCTTCCGCGTGCGGCGGCACCATCGGCAAGCGCTTTGTCGTCGGCGCGGGAAGCGTTGTGCACGACGACATACCGCCGTATTCCGTGGCTGTGGGCAGCCCGGCCAAAGTGATAAAGAAATACGATCTTGAGAATAAGGAATGGCTCAGAGCATGATTGAACACTGGAAGCCGTAAAAACGCATGCGAGAACCTGTCATTACACCCCCGCAGCCTGAGAAAGTCACCAGAACCTTCACCCGCCTAGCCCCGTGGATGCTGGGGTCCAGGCTTGTGGTGATGGCCTCCGGCATCGTCGTCACTATGATCCTCACGCGCACGCTGAGCACCTCCGAGTGGAACTCGTACAGCCTGCTCAAGAACATGTGGACCTACGTTTTTCTGCTGGGGCAGTTGGGTCTGGTGGAAGCGGCGCTGCGGTTTGTTGCGGAACTGTCGGTATGGGGGGATGCGGGCGGGATAAAGCGGCTTATTGGAAAGATCCTTTCTTTTCAGACAGGGGCAGTCATCATCTTTCTCGTGGGCTTCATCCTGCTGCGCGGCTGGCTGGAGACGACATTTAACTCGCCGTTCGGCTTTGCGCTTGTTGTGATGGTTCTGCTTGGCGGAATCTCCATTGTGAAGGAGACGCTCAGGCAGACCTATACCGCGCTCTACCGGGTTAAACTGGTTGCGTTCCTTTGCTTCGCGGGAGCGCTACTGTTCCCCGTGGCGGCCTATGTATTCATCCCGGTCTTCCAGTGGGGGGTATCGGGAGGACTGGCGGCGGAGGCCACGGACTACGTTCTGACGATTGTTGTCTTGGCCGCGCTTCTGCCCAGGCTGAGACTGAGCCGCTCCGCCGCGCTGGCGGCGCGCGAGGAAGCGCCCCGTCCGGTGTCAAATTACCGCATCGCGCGCTATTCCGGGGCAATCGTGGCCAACAACTTGATGATGCTCATACTTGGCCCGCAGACCACGCTTTTCCTGGTCGGCTATTTCCTCAGTCGTGCCGTCAATGGGGCCGCCGGCGTTTACAACCTGGCCGTGATGCTTCCCAGGGACGCGATGATGTTCCTGGTAATGGCGGTCGTTCCCCTGCTGCAGACCATGCTGACGCGCACCTGCGAAGAAGACAGGAGCCGCCTGCCCGAACTGTTGCGTTCCTACCACCGCTTCCTGATTCTCATGCTTGTGCCGATTGTCGTTGCGGGGTGCCTCTTCATGGACAAGGTGCTCTTAGTGCTGACCGGATACAAGGAAGTCGGAATCGAGGCGGGGCCGCTTGCGATGATCCTGCTGCCTCTTAACTTGGTATACATAATCGTTCTGCCCATTTCCGCCGGCCTGAGAGTCGTCGAGAAGGTGCAGAGGTTGATTGTGCCGCAGATAATCTCCGGGGTGTTCGATATCGGCCTCATGGTGCTCTTTTTGTGGGTGTGGCCCACGCTTGGGTCCATGGTGGTGTCGAGATACATTACAAACATCGGAACGGCGGCGTTTATGACCTATCTGGCGGTGCGCCAGGTGGGCGGCCTTTATTTCCCCGTGAAGTTCTTTATCAAGAGCATCTTGAGTTCGTCGGTTCTCCTGCTGTTGTTGCCGCTGCGGTGGTTCCTGTGGCAGCCTGTCGAGACATGGAGCACGGCGACCTTCGGAAAGCCGATAGTGGGCTCGGCGGCGCTGCTGTTGCTCGTAAGCGTGCTGGCTGTTGGGCTGCTGGCCTTTAGTGCAAGGCTGTTCCACCTGATCGGCCCAAACGAAATAAAGTATTTCAAGAACGCAAGGGTCCCCGGCATGAACATCCTGATGCGCCTGCTGGTTCGCAGGCGGTATCTTGCGGCTGAATAGTGCATGCCATTGGCGTGGCGAGCAATCATCGGCAATTGTGACTTGCAGGACCAAGTCACGACCTCTTCCCCAATTAACCTTGCATCCGCATACTTTTTGTCTCCGAGTAAATTTTTAGGGAAAATTTTGGTGGAAAAAGCGGAAAGATGTGATATAACAGGTTTGGTTCAGACAAAGACCCAGCAATAATCAGGGTATGTTGAAATTTTGTTACTCGTCGTGGCCTGTTCAACGCGCGGGCGGTGCGCTTAACCGATTATGTTGAAAGTGGTTATAGCACAACCCCACAATGCTTGGGGCTTGGCTCGTATGGGCTATTGCGAATTTCGCTTTTTTCCCCGAATATCATAAATTTTCCGCGATTTTTCCCCCTTTACCTGTGTCATATCTATAGGGGCACTACTGGGTGAGGGGTGGCTCTGCATAGACTGTAAATGCGGTCTCGCGGGGCGTAGTCATCATATTCGATAAAGCGTATAAGATTCCGTAACATGGGGTCTTTGAGAGGGTAACGCAAATTGTGGTAGGAACTGGCGGCATGTATAAAAGTGCGTATGTAATGACCCTGCTCGGTGTCGGGCTGTTTGTGTTTTCGGGTTTCGCAGTTGCGACGCCTCTGCTTCTTCATGAAACCGGGCGCTACGGACCAACTATTTCACCAGGCATAGTCAACCAGATTACCATCGCGGGAAACTACATGTATGCAAGCCTGGATGACGGAGGGTTCGAGGTAATAGACAGAAACACCGGCACCGTTTTAAGCCGTACCAAGCAAGGCAACAAATATGCCGTTCAGTTCGTGCTCAGAGGCAATTACGCTTACGTGGCTGACTGGTACGGCGGCCTCACCGTTATCGACATATCCAACAAAAACAACGTGCAACGTGTTGGCAGCTGGAGTGATTATCCGCACCCCGTCAACGCCGGCCCATTCGCGGAGGGTGTTGGTCTTTCCGGGAACAACGCTTTCCTTAGTATAAATGGCCTCGGTGTAGTCACGCTGGATATCACCGACCCACTGCATCCTGTCCAAACCGGCTTCTCCCCGGAAACGCTCAATGAGGGAGCACTCGTAGGAGTTAATCGTGTAATCAACCTGAACGAGCCCAACCGTATAGTGGTACGTTCCTACAAGGAACTCCTGACATACGACATCTCGGATCCCAACAATCTCGTTCTTACTTCCCATCCCAAGGCGTACCCTTGTATAGGCGCGTTTTTTGATTCTGCCGCAAACGACTATTACGTCGGCCTCGGTTCTAGTGTTGAGTCCGTGTACCGCGTTTACGATATGAGTAATCCCGACAACCCTCTTCTTGAGTTCACCTATAAAGATAAACTTCCGCAAGTTCCTGTCCCCCAATACCACTATGTTTGGGACTTGCTGCGATGCGGGCATTACCTCTTCGTCGCCGAACATGAGAGGGAAGTGTTGGTCATGGACATTTCAAATCCGCTCAGCCCTCAAAAAGTTGCGTATTTCCCCGTTCAGTCCGGGGTGACTGGTAAAGTCACTTCGTTGGCGCTTGACGGCAAGACGCTTTACGTGGGCACGCTCCGCACGGGAATCATAGCAGTGGATGTATCAGCCTTCATTCCGGAACCGGCCACGATTCTGCTTGTTTCAAGCGGCATTCTCGGCCTCCTTGCTGTGGGTCGTCGGCGGCTGATGAAATAGGCCTGGCTGCTGAAAAAAAAGGCGTCCTTCCCGGACGCCTTTTCTCTTTTGGTTGAAATTCCGCGACGATACGACCGTCAGATATCCTTCCGCGCGCCGCCGCCCGCTCCGCGCCGCCTCTGCCCCTCCTTAAGGCCCATGTAAGTTCCCCAAAACTGCGCCCCTCTCAGCAAAGGAGACCTGAAAACCGCAAACACATGTCCGTTCCTGATGCACCTTTTCAAGTCCCGCAGCATCGCGCCGCACATGTTCTTCACCACCCGCAAAATGCTCGGCTTCATCTCTGGGTAAATATACATGTTGTCCAGCGCCTCAAGGTACATCCGCCTCTTGAACTGTGCCGGCGTGTAATTGTGCGCGTGAAGCACCGCCGTCTCCGGCACGTACTCAATCTTATACCCGTTATCAAGCCAGTACTTCGCCCATTCCTTGTCCTCCGCGATTACTGCGCCGTCGTAATACGGCCGCTTCTCCCACGCGCTGCGCCGTATCGCGGAGGCCGCGTGCGAAAAATGCACGACGTACTTCCAGTTCCAATTTGGCTTCTCAGGCGGGTAAAACCTGTCCGTGTCATAACGCAACGGCGCTTTCGTCTCCGGCCGCGGCATCTGCCTGCAAAACGCCGCCACGACCTTCTCATCCTGGAACGGCGCGATAAGCCGCTCAAGCCAGAACTCGTCCGCCGGCGTTGCGTCCGCGTTCAGCAGGACGACAATCTTCGACTCCGTCTTGCCGATCGCCATGTTCAGCGTCCTGCCCGGAAGATAATCCTTCTTGTCAATCTGGATAATCTGGAACCCGCGCCGCTCCTTCTCCTTCTCGCGCCACTTCTTAAACACGTCAAACGAACCGTCGGTCGAACTCGAGTCCACCACCAGCACGTCGAAATCCTGGAACCGCTGCTGAAACAGCCGCTCCATCGTGGCCGCCGTGTAAGGCATTTCATTGTAGCAGCGCACGAGTACCGTCACCGGCCTCTTCGTCCCCGACGTATCTGCCATGCTTCCCCCGCAAGTTCAAGGAAGAGAATTCAACGAGTTTCCCTCGCCTTCTATTCATCCTTCATCCTTGGATTCATATCGTCAATATAAACAAATTTTTATACCATTGCCAGAACCAACTGGACGTTCAACTCTCCGGATGCATTGCTCGCCCGGACTCCGCTTTTACGTTTGATTTTGCCCGCAAACCGTGTAAAATAACCGGACTCAGAATACCGTCATTCAATTGAAGGCAGTAGTTAATGAATGCGAGGAGAGTGTATGATCTTTCTGCTCGAAGCCGCATACCGCGAGACCTTCTGGAACATAAAGCACTGGTGGTCGCTCATCGAAATCGCCACCTTTGCCATCGCCGCCGTCCCCGTCGCACTGCTCATCTACGGCCTCTGGCGGCGGCTCAAACTCTGGCGCATGGGCCAGCCCGAACGCTTCGAGCGCTTCAACGAACTGGGCAAGCGCCTCGGCCTGCTCGTCAAGTTCCTTCTCTTGCAGAAAAAAATGTTCAACGACTTCTGGGCCGGCACGGCGCACGCGCTCATCTTCTTCGGCTTCTGCATACTCTTCTTCCTCGGCGCTGTCGTTGACGCAATCAACCTTCACCTCGGCGAGCACATCCTCCGCCTCAAGGAAGGCCTCGTCAATGGCCCCGCGTACCTCACCCAGTCCGCAATCCTTGAAGTCGGCGGCTTCATGCTCATCTTCGGCGTCATCATTGCCGCGCTGCGCCGCTACGTTGCCCGCCCGAAACACCTTGAGCAGTCGCGCGAGGCGGCCATCATCCTCGCCCTTCTCCTTCTCGTCGCAATCACCGGCTTCGCCGTCGAAGGCATGCGCATCGAAAAAGAAATGCAGGTCCACCCCGGCTGGTCCTACTGGTCCTTCGGCGGATACATCTGCGCCAACATCTTCAGCGGCATGGGCCTCGACGGCACGCTCCCGATAAAAACATTCCACGGGCCTCACGTAATCATGTGGTGGATACATACCGCCCTCTCCTTCGGACTCATCGGTTACATCGGTTTCTCCAAACTCCGCCACATGTTCACCTCCGCCGCAAACATCTTCCTGCAGTCGCTCCACCCGCGCGGCGAAGTCCCGGTCATCGAAAAAATCGAGGAGCAGGAGCGCTGGGGCACCAGCAAAATCGAGCACTACACGTGGAAGCAACTGCTCGACCTCGACGCCTGCACGCGATGCGGCCGCTGCGAAGCCAACTGCCCCGCAACCCAGACCGAAAAACCGCTCAACCCGAAAAAAATCATCGGCGACTCGAAGGCCGAGATGGAGCGCGTCCCGCGCCTGCCAAAGCCAAAGCACGGCGAAAACGCGGAAGAATTCAACGACGGCCGCCCCGCGCTCGTCGGCGAGGTCATCAAGGACGACGAAATCTGGGCCTGCACCACTTGCCTCTCGTGCCTTGAGCATTGCCCCGTCGAAATCTCCGCCGTGGACAAAATCATCGACATGCGCCGCTACCTTGTCCTCATGGAAAGCCGCTTCCCCGCCGAAATGACCAACACGTTCAAGGGCATGGAGACCAACTCCAACCCGTACAACATCGGCAACGACAAGCGCCTCGCCTTCCTCGAAGGACAGGAAAAAGTCAACGTCTTCGCCGAACTCGACGAACCCAACCGCCCCTCAGTCCTCTACTACGCCGGCTGCGCAAACGCCTTCGACCCGCGCAACCAGAAAGTCGCCCTCGCCACCATCCGCCTGCTCAAAAAGGCCGGAGTCGATTTCGCAATGCTCGGCCCGGAGGAAAACTGCTGCGGCGAAACCGCGCGCAGGATGGGCAACGAATACATCGCGCAATCCCTCATGCTGGCGAACGTCGAGACCTTCAAAAAATACGGCGTCAAAACAATCATCACCGGCTGCCCGCACTGCTTCAACACGTTCAAAAACGAATACAAGCAGTTCGGCGCGGAGGTGGAAGTCATCAGCCACATCCTCTTCCTCATGCGCCTCATCAACGAAGGCAAATTAAAACCTGCGAAGCCCGTCCACGGCCGCGTCCTCTACCACGATTCATGCTACCTCGGCCGGCACAACGGCATCTACGAGGAGCCGCGCGCAATCCTGCATTCAATACCGGAACTCCGCCCGGCGGAATTCGAGCGCAACCGCAACCACTCGTTCTGCTGCGGCGCGGGCGGCGGCAGAATGTGGATGGAGGAGAAAATAGGCAAGCGCATAAACGAAGCGCGCGTGAAGGAAGGCCTCGATGAAGGGCCGAACATGATAGCGGTGGCGTGTCCCTACTGCATGACCATGTTCACCGACGGCCTCAAAGCCCACAACGCCGACGAAAAAGTCAAAGCCCTCGACATCGCGGAGATCCTGTTACAATCCGTGGAATAAACGAAACCACAGATTTCGCAGATTACGCAGATTCCCAAAAAGTAAAAACCGCCGGACACAACCGGCGGTTTTTCATTTTCCCTCGTAGCCGTCCCCGGCTGAGATTTGGATCATCTCTCTTGCTCCATGTTAACTCTCTCTGCGAATCTGCGGTGAGTTGCCGTAACGCCCATCACCGCGTGGTCCGCGCCAGTGTGCCCATTATGTCCGTCTTCAACGTTTTAAGCACCTCGTCGTCAACCCCGCTGACCCATGACGGCTGGCCGCCCCACGGGTTGAAAGACAGGGACTCCGCCTCCGTCTTGATCTCCAGCAACTTCCCGTCGAGCGACAACTTCGCCACCGCGCGCGTATGGTAAAAATCCATGTACTGCCCTGTGCCCGACCCCGCCCACGCCGTCTTTATATACCCCTCCTCCTTTGAAAACACTTCAATGTCAAACCGCTTCGCCAGCAGGGCAAACAACTTGTGCCAGGTCTCGTCATACGTTATCCCTTCCTTCACTTCAAAGACCACCCACTGCGACTCCTGGCCCTGCCTGAACGACGTCGGCGCACCGGGGTGGCCGCCGGGCGTCATGCATCCCGCCGAAACCACTGCCGCAAAAGCGCACAGCAACAGCAATGCTCTGGTCTTCATGCGACTCCTCCCTTAAGAGATTTTTCCGGCGCAAAGCCCCGCCGGGCGATTTACCGCGTGGTGCGGCCGACGGAGCCCATTATATCGGTCTTGAGAGTCTCAAGGAGTTTCGTGTCCGAACCGGTCACCCAGCTGCCCATCCCCATCCCCCAGGGGCTCATCTGATAGTACTCCGCCTCTGATTTGATTTCGACGCTCTTCCTGTCGGGGCCGAATTTGACCGTTACGCGGACGCGATAGTCCTCGTTCAGTTGGCCCGTCCATGTGTAAAGCCAGTTTGTCCGCATGTAACCGTCGGTCTTTGAGACCATCTCCAGGTCGAATCTTTTCACGAGGATATCCACCACCTTGTTCCACGCATCCTCATACTGCAACTCAGTTCGCAATTCGATCGTCGCCCAACTCGGCTCCATGGTCCTCACAAACGTCGGGGGCGCGGTCTGGCAGCCCGCAACCACCGCGGCAACAGCGCAAATCGCGGCCAGCACAATCATTTTTCTCATGGCTCTCCTCCCTAAGTCCAGACCCTTGTATTTTACGCCGGCACAACGCCGGGGCATTTCATCATCACGACGCGAATAATACCACACCGATGCCAAGCGCCGCAAGCAAATTCCCCGCCGCCCGCAACCGGCGGTTCCTCAAAAAAGCGTCGCGGAGAGCAAATATCCCTGCACTCATTTCAGCATTCGTTTCATCGTCTTTTTCATGAATTCGACCGCATCCTGCATCTTCTTGGCGAATTCATCTCGCTCGAAGTATATCAACTGATCGTCACCTTGGAGAAACCCCACGTAATGACGATCAATGCAGCCCTCCACTATAAGGCACGGCCTCCGTCCATATGCAATGGCAACTCCTTTTTCCTCGATAAGCCAACTGCTGGTGGTATATTTGTCATTCGGAAGAATGTCCTTTCCGGTCATAACAGCCAAGAAGAAACCGGAAGTTCTTATTTTATCTATAATGTCCTGAGAGATGCTCCCCAAATCATCGCGTTTTCCCTCAGTCCAAGTAAAGCCGTTTTTCTGCAAGTGGACCTTCAACCCTTCCACAAGCTTCTCTTCCGTGAACTGATACGCAAGAAATACTTGGCGATTTCCAGCGAAGGGAACTACATCGTTCAACGGCACGTTGCCCGGCTTTCCTTTCTGCGATGGACCCGCCTTGCTCTGCAACGTGTCTATTGCTTCTGAAACTAGCGCCTCTACCGTCGGTCGATGGTCGTTGAATGCCCTGGGATCGCTCATGAATCTGTCCAGTTCCACTTTATCCATGTGATTGGTTATTTCTGCCAGCCCTGTTTTTCGTAAGGTAAGACACGCACGCGTGCCCCAAGCCGTGTCCCTCACCCATGCTTGGTGCAAAAGTTCAAGTTGTCTCAGAATAGACATTTCGTTGTTTCCTTTCGTTTTTCCCTCGGCTTCACTTGGAGGCTGTGCGGTCGGCGTTTCCTTTGTCGTTGTTGTTTCTTCATCGAGTTCCTCGATGTACTTGATCCCATTGTGCGTGATCTCTATCTTAGTACCGTATCCCGGGGGACCAAGGGGGACGAACGTTAGGTGGTCTTCGTTCTTAAGATATTCAACAACTTGTTGCACCGCTTCCTTGGGTATACCTATTCTCTCACCCACATCAAACATCCAAGAGGATGGGCGATCTTTCGCAGGGCGATTGTGAATGTCATATAGGTGCCCTAGAAATACCGAACGGATTTCTTTCATACGGTCTCTCTCATTCTTCCCTCTTTGTTGCCAAAAGACCCGCGTAAACGGCAATTCGGGAAGCGGTTTATTCAGATCGAACGGAAATGGACTTACGTCGTAAGCCGGGAAAGTATAACTTGGCGCTTCAGTACTGCCGGGTTGAATACGCAATGAATCCAGTTGGTTCCCCAAAACAAGTTCCTCAACACGTTTCTCGGCGATTTGAAAGAGTACCGATTTTCTTTTCTCAGAGTCGTTATTCACCCGCAGATTCAAAAAAACGCTATCGATCCATGCTTGGAGGTGGTACTGGGATTGCCTTTCTTGGGGTTCCCTAAATGTTACCCAGACCCCAACCAGAGTCGTCAGAGGGTAGGGACGTGGCTCGTTTATTCCGTCGAAGACCAGTTCTTTTCTTGTAGGCATAGGTATAAACCTCCAAAACAAAATCCGTCTAACCCGACAATCGGGCTAGACGGTTATTGGTTTGCAACAGCCGCAAATTTTCGACCAGCATTTTTTCTTCCGCGATTCCATACCGGCAATCTCCATGTATCTTTTTTGCGTCACCGTCATGCTACGACAAATGGCCCATTTGTCAACGGAAATAGGGAATAGGGATTAGTGATTAGGGATGGGGGATAAGTGGATAGGTTAGACTGTTAGACTGTTAGTCCGTTAGGCTATTAGCACCTGACAGCCGAACAGTCTAAATGTCGAACAGTCTGTATTCCGTGTTCTCCGTGTCCATCCCGCGGAAGGCGGGACAAGTTCTGTGGCAAAAATTCTTTGCGTCCTTTGCGTCCCCGATGGGATCGGGGCGGGTCTCTGCGGTTTTACGGTGGTGTTCTGTAGTTCCCCTGGCGTACTTGGCGTGCCCCGATAGGATCGGGGCTTCCTGCGGTCGCTTGGCGGTTTGTTTGTGGTGTCAGTATTGCCCTGTCCGGAGCATGACCAGCGTACAGGATTGCACGACCCCAATGCCGTTCTCCGTGCATTTCCGCGCCAACTCCGTGTTTTCCGCGCCGGGGTTCATTATTATACGCCTCGGCCGGGCGGCGATGATTTCCTCGGCGCGCTGGGATGAGACTTCCGGGCTGAGATATACCGTGACGGTGTCGATAGGCTGGGGGACTTCGGCGAGCGACTTGTAGCATTTCAGGCCGTTTATCTCGCCGCCGCGCGGGTTGACGGGATAGACGGTGTGGCCGTGCTGTTTGAGCAGGGCGACGGCCTTGTTGGAGTATCGTTCCGGCTTGGGCGATGCGCCGAGCACGGCGACTTTTTCGTTCTGCGGCATGATTCCCTCGCTGTAAGACAACCCACGTAGGATACCAGACAAGGTTTGGCCCGTCAACACGGGGTGAGTGAGGGGGCGCTGTGCACGGCGAGGGAAAGGAAAAACCAAAAACCAAAAACGAAAATATTCTTCCACTTTTCCATTTTTGTTTCTCTGTTACACCATCTGTGCAATCTGTGAAATCTGTGGATTTTTTACGAATTTTTCAAAAAGTACTTGACGTTCGCAACTTGACGGGACATGCTTCAGGTAGGGCGTTAGCCAACCACCAAGACACGAAGGCACCAAGATAGGCTGTTAGACTGTTAGACTGTTAGACGCTATTGCAAAACCCAACACAACGACGGCGTGCGTCAGCGGAAGACTTTGTAGCTGCACGGCTTGCCGTGCCCATCTTCTGTAGCGGCACGGTTTACCGTGCCCTATTCGGCAAGGCGAGCCTTGCCGCTACGTAATTCCGGCAGGGCAAACCCTGCGGCTACAAAACAGCCGTGGTTTTGCAATAGCCTCTTAGACCGTTATGACGCCAGGGCTAAATGTCTAACAGCCTAAATGCCTGACGGTCTATATGCGTCCGCTACTGAACGGAATGCGAGCGCTTATGGACAAAAAGCGGCGGCTTATGAACAAAATACGCGCGCTTATGGACAAAAACGGTGTCGTAATGGAGCGGTTTGAAACGTTTCGTGTGTGGGAATTTATTCGCGGCCTTCTGCGGGAAAAAGTGCAAAGGGCAAAAATGTTCCGGATAGTTCCGCTTAGCGGTTTTGGCCAGTATCGTAAGGCCTGCTGTGGCGATGAGTAACGGAAATTCAGCGACCGGCGAAATATGCGAAACATGTGTCGCAAAGTTCCGCGAGGGGTTTTCAAAAATGGCACGTAAGGTCCTGTGCGGCATGAGGTAATGAGAAAAATCGCGTAAGCGGAATTATCCGGCACATTGTTCCGCAAAGTTCCGGATAGTTCCGCTTAGTAGGGATTGGTGATAAGGGATAGGGTTAGTGAAAAGCGGAAGTTCCCCGCTCATTCTCATCCCTGGTTCCTAATCCCTGCTTGTGGGGCGGCCCTGATAAAAAAACGCGACAGCGGCGAGGGCCGCTATCGCACCGTAAGTATTTGCGCCGCAAGGACTTGCACACGCAAGCCCACTGCGCGCCTTCTTTTCGCAGCCACTTATCTTTTGGCCGCTGACTGACTAACCCTAGTATATCCTGTTTAGGGCATTTGTCAAGATACCAATTTTCAAATTTTTGCGCGACCTTGAGCGGGGTGACGAATATTGTCACTTGGCCTAAGCACTGCTTTTTTCACAAGTTAAGGAGATGCGGCCCGTGGTCAGCCGGGGACATGCGCGTGTTCGTGCTTTTTTTTCGCCGTCCAAAAATGCTGCACAAACACGCCCGCCGCGCCGAGCACTAGCCACCAGACTATCGCGATGCCCAGATGAGGGTTATCGAAAACGGGCGCGCCTTGCTTGAGGAGTGCGTCGAGGCTTTGCGGCACGCTAGAGGGCACGGAGGGCGTGGCCTTGGAGATTTCCTGGATTGCCGCCGGTCCCCAAATGAAGTAAGCCGCGCCGGTGACCGTCGTTAGGGAACCCATGAACGACGTGGCAAGAATTATCAGCAGTTTCTGCAGCACCAGCGCGAGGACTCCGCCGACAATTGCGGCGGGAATCACGGCGACGAGTTGCGGGTTTTGCGTGGTCGCGCCGGTGAGCACCGCCGTAATGGTCATGGCGAACAAGGCCCCCGCAAGGAAAACGCCGGCGTAGTAGGCCACGATCATTATTATTCCGCCGGCCAGCGCGCCGCCAATGCCCGCAATTACAGTGGCCACCATTGACTGCGGCCACTGCTGGTTTGCAAGCGCCATAGCGATTCCCGCGCCGATTATCGCGCCCGCGAAGACAAGCAGAACCCTGAATATGCGGTAGCCGAAAAAACAAAAGAGCAACCCGACCACGACAAGCCCCGCCATGGCGGCGGGCGTGTACTGCTGTAACTGTTCTGGCAACATGCCTTTCTCTCCTGATGAAGTGCTGTTCGGTTGCGGGAAATCTACCATTGCTCAAATGCAAGGTCAAGAGAATCCCGCCTGCCAAAGGGCATGACCCTGAACGCAACCAGCGTGCGCGATTGCATCATTGACAGCGCGGGGACTGATGATAGAATGAGTCGCGTTGCTTAATCAAAACAGAGCCACAGATTACACAGGTTGTGGATCGTCGGGAAAATTTCATGGATGAGGGCGCGAAACAGGCGGGGATTGGGAAGTTTTTTGAGCCGTGGCCGGTGTGGGGCGCGGGGCTGGCGGCGGCGGGGCTGATCGTGTTTATTATCGGCGCGGCGATGCGGGCGGCGGAGATTTTCCTGCCGGGGGTGCTGATTGTGGTCGGCGGTGCGTTGCTGGTGTTGCGGGTCATCGGCGGGAAGCCTACGGAGGCGGAGTTTGATGAGTGGCTTGCGGAGGATATGGACGCGCTTTTTGAGCGGGCGCGGGGGCTGCTGAAGATTTCGCCGGAGGACGTGATTGCGGAGCCGATTGTCATCGGGCCGGGGATGCTGTTCATGGGCTGGCCGGATGCGGCGCGGATAAGTCCGGCGCATTTGCCGCCGAACGCATGGAAAGCGGGGGACGACGGGGTTTTGCGTGTGGGGGCGTTTTCGTATCAGGTGTTTTTCCCGACGGAGAAGTATCTGGCGTCGTTCTGGTGTGTGTATGATCTTTGCGAGGGGAAGGCGTACAACGAGCGGACGGAGGAGTTTTTTTACCGGGACATTGTGTCGGTGGGGACGCGGGTACAGGAGTTTGCGGTGGAGCGGATTGAGCGGGCGGGGCTTTTGCGGTTGCGTAAGGAGGTGAGGAGTTACAGGTTCAGCGATTTTGAGTCGTTCCGGCTGACGGTGTCCAGCGGGGATTTCATCGAGGTGGTGGTGAAGTGCACAGAGCCGCAGAAGGCGTTGCTGGGGCGGGAGGCGAGCCTGCCCAGCGGGCCGTATGAGGAGGCGATGGGGGCGATAAGGCGGTTGCTGCGGGAGAAGAAGTAGTGGCGGGGGAAAAAGGCCCCATGGCTGTGCCGCCAGGGCGTTGTGCGTCCGAGCCGATCGGCTTCACGTTATGTCTTGTTCGGAAATTGGCCGCTAAAGTGACGAGGCGGCGGCTGGATTCTACTGCTTGTCATCGGCGAAGTCTTCGTCCCCTTTCTCTTCGTCCTCGTCTTCGTCTTCTTCCTCATCTTCGTATTCGTCAAAGTCTTCTTCTTCTTCTTCTTCCTCTTCCTCCTCCTCCTTCTCCTTCTCCTTCTCTTCTTCTTCTTCCTCCTCCTCTTCTTCGTCCTCGAGTTCATCGTCTTCAAAATCGTCCTCGTCCATGTCTTCGTTCTCCCCGTAAGTGACATCAACTTCCTCGCCGCAGTTGGGACAAACGACAAATTCTGTTTCTTCGTCGGCATCATCGAGCAGTCTGGCGACATCTATCAGACGCCCGCAATTCGGACAACGCATGTGAGTGCTCCAACGGTGGTGTTTATCTCAATTTCACGGCATACGTGAAGAAGCCGTGAAAACAGGCGAAGTATAACTTCGGCATTAGAGCAGTCAAGAGGATAAAGGAGAAAAAAATAAAATTTTGTTGCGGGGAATTCTCGGGCAGATGAGCGGTTCGTCGGGGGCTAAACTGCGCAACTTTTCTGTTGCCGGCGCGTCTAAGGGTGTATAATGGTGGCGGGAGACGCCGGTCATTTTAGGAGGAGTCGCCATGAAGAGCCAATTTCACTTCGTTAGGCGCGTTGTACTGGCTGCTGTTGCCGTTGCGTTTTCATTTCTTGTGTGCGCTTCAAACGTGCGTTCCGAATCGTTGCCGAGTCACGGGACGTTTGAGGGCGTATATCACAAGAATGCGTTTGGGCTGTGCGAGTTCGGGGCGGGGATCGAGGGGTGCGCGGATTGGCTGGTGGACCCGAAACTGGACGAGCAGTTGTCCAAGTACGACGGCAAACCGATTCGCCTTGAGGCGAAGACGATTGAACAGCCATGTAACCCCGGGCCGGGCGTGATTGTGGAAATCGGTGAGATTGCTCCGCTGGATGTCTCGCCGCTTGCAATCGAGGTAAAAGCCCCCGCGGAAGTGCAACCGAACACGCCATTTGCACTGCATTTTACCGTCACTAACAAGGGTGATAAACCTATTGATGCCAGAGGGGAATTGGCTTTGGGCACTTCGGCGCTGACGCGCCAAGAAGTAGAAAACAAGGGGCATTATAATGATACAGGTTACCGCTATAAATATTTCATATTGACTACATATACGCAGAATCGGCAACTGAACAACGTGCTGAATCTCATCGAATCGCCGGGCTTTATCGGGGCAATGGTGCGCGCGGAGAAAGGGTACGAGGGAAATCTTGCGCCGGGTGAATCGTGGTCCACGACTTGCTACTTCAAGGACGGGCTGGAGGCGGGAAGATACGAATTTCATATTCAGGGCGCATACTCCGGGCAGGGAGACAACACCACCTCATGGCCGGTATCCAACTATGTTATGTTGGAAGCAACTGAGCACGCTGGATTTTCTGGGACGAAGCCGCCGGAACCCGGGTGCGCGGTGAAAGCGGAATACGTTTCTGCGAATGAGACGGGCACGACCTTGAGGGTTTCCGTCAAGAATACTTCGGACGCGGAGATGAATGTCCCGGTGTATGGCGACGAAGAGCAGCAGGTGTTTAGCGGAATAATTCTTGCGTATTCGGGCGGAGGCGCCGCTGTGCCGCTGACGCTGGACGAGCGCCCGGCGGAGCAATGCAAATGGACAGGGCGCGTCCTGAAGCCCGGAGAAAAAGCGGCATGCAAGTATCACGTAAGAACTACCGATCCTTTCAGCCCGCTTTCGATAGCGAAATTCGTGGTGTTAATTGCTTCTGACGGGGAAGTGGTCCAATCAGAGTTGTCAGTGGAGCGGGATCTGTCACGGATTCCGCTGCCCGGAGCCGGAAATGCGTGCGATGGCGTAAGGATGCGTGTGCGACCTGAGAAACAGGAGTATAGCGTTGGGGAAGTTATGCGGGTGTACATCCAGTTGGAAAACGAATCCGGCAAACCGCGTTATCTCAGGGGGTCTGAGCGGACTGTAACAGTGTTTGTTGACGGCAAGCCGCTGGACCTGCCGAAAGGCATACCGGATTTGAACCCGAATATGTTATGGCAATACTATTCGACGCAGAAGACGTGGTATACGCATGTTGACATCCCTGCGGCGCAGATAACCGCGCAGCCGGGACGACATGAGTTGCGCGTGGTCTATAAAAACAACGCAGGTCTTTTCGGCCTGATACGGGCGTTACTGGGTAAAAACGAGTACAAGGACGAGTTCGGGAGGGTACATAAATACGTCAGAGGCACGATGTCATCGAACAGATACACGTTCTTCGTTCTTGAGAAGAAGCAGGAATAGCCGGCAACACAGAGCAAGACCGCGGAGGGCGGGCGATGCGCGTCTGCCCTCCGTTCTTTTATTTTGACGGCGTGAACCCGAATGCGCCACGGCGAGATATGAAAAGGATTTGGTTGACTTGTGGCGCGTATTTTTCTAAATTGGCCGCGTAAGGAGCCGGCGGAGAAAATTTTTTGTCTCGCCTGCGGTGAGCCTCCGCCGAATCCACGGATTACCTTTCAGGGCGATGCGATGAAAAACATTATTGAGCCTTTCAAAATCAAGGTTGTCGAGCCTATCAGGATTTCAACGCGCGAAGAGCGGGAGAAGTGCCTGAAGGAGGCCGGGTACAACGTCTTCCTCATCGACGCGGAGCACATCACTTTCGATTTCCTCACCGACAGCGGCACCGGCGCGATGAGCGCGGAGCAGTGGGGCAGGATGATGGTGGGGGACGAATCGTATGCGGGGTCGATTTCCTTCCGGCGGTTCGAAAAGGTCGTGCGCGAAATCACCGGCATGAAGCACGTCATCCCGACGCACCAGGGGCGCGCTGCGGAGAGCATTCTGTTTTCCGTGACGGTTGACGCGACGAAATATGTTCCGAACAACTGTCACTTCGATACCACCCGCGCGAACATCGAGTTCCGCAAGGGCCGCGCGGTTGACCTCGTGGTTGACGAATGCCACGACGCGCAACTCGACGCGCCGTTCAAGGGGAACATCGACCTCGACAAACTCGAAGCGTTCATCAGGAAGGTCGGCCCGAAGAACATACCGATGGGCTTCCTCACCGTGACCAACAACACCGGCGGCGGCCAGCCGGTGAGCATGGCGAACATTCGCGGCACCAGGGAGATTCTTGCGAAGCACGGCATACCGTTCTTTCTCGACGCGTGCCGCTTTGCGGAGAACGCCTACTTCATCAAACTGCGCGAGAAGGGCTACGAGAAAAAGACCGTCAAGGAAATCGCGCAGGAGATGTTCTCGTACGCGGACGGCTGCACGATGAGCGGGAAAAAGGACGCATTCGGCAACATCGGCGGGTTCCTCGCGCTCAACGACGACGACCTTGCGATGAAGGCGCGCAACATGCTCATCCTCACCGAAGGCTTCCCGACTTATGGGGGACTGGCCGGGCGCGATCTTGAGGCCCTTGCACAGGGATTGGTGGAGATACTTGACGAAGATTATCTGAAATACCGCATTGCAAGTGTCAAGTATCTCGGCGTGGGCTTGAACAAGATCGGCATCCCGACGATACAGCCGCCGGGTGGGCACGCGATTTACATTGATGCGAAGGCGTTTCTGCCGCACATCCCGCAGAGCCAGTATCCGGGGCAGGCGCTCACCGTCGCGATGTTCCTCGAGGGCGGCATCCGCGCGGTGGAAATCGGGAGCGTGATGTTCGGCAAGCCGGACCCGAAAAATCCGGGCAGGGAAATTCCCGCCGACATGGAACTGGTGCGGCTGGCGATGCCGCGCCGGGTCTACACGCAGAGCCACGTCGACTACGTGCTCGAGGCGATGCAGGACGTTGTGAAAAAGAAAAATGAGATGCGCGGATACCGCATCGTGTATCAGCCGCCGTTCCTGCGGCATTTCACGTGCCGCTTCGAGCCGGTGTGACAGTACATGTGCGTCTGAGATTTCAAAGAGAACTGTTCTTTCTCAAAGCGCACGAGTCCGGGATTTCAAATATCGAAAAACCGGGGTAGGAACCCGGGCGCGGTTCGCATCCCTTAACCTCCGCGCAGAACGCATGCCGCAGAAAAACGGAATTTCCCCCAAAAATATATTGACAGAGCGCAGGCAGACCCTATAATGATGGATTCTCCAAACTACGGCATGGTATCATTATGTGCTTCTCTTGAGTTTTCGGAGCGGCAGCGGGGGATTTTGTGTAAATTCGACGCGCGGCGACCGCGTTTATCCGCGGGCGTAGCTCAATGGTAGAGCTCCAGCCTTCCAAGCTGGTCACGTGGGTTCGATTCCCATCGCCCGCTTTTGATGAACAACGGAATGGCTGGACTTATTTGGTTTGCGCCGACTCCGGCCGTTCAGTTTTTTGAAATGCGAAGGGCTGGTGTAGCTCAGTGGCAGAGCGCGTCCTTGGTAAGGACGAGGTCATGGGTTCAACCCCCATCACCAGCTCCATGAATGCGTCCGGCCCGATGCGGGCCGAAGCCTCTGGCGCACAAGAAGTATCGATTCGCACAGGCGAGTTTATAAAAACCTTCAACATAAACGCCTTTTTTACGGAGGGGTGTTCATGGCCAAGGAAACATTTAAGAGGGACAAGCCGCATGTGAACGTCGGAACAATCGGTCACATCGACCACGGCAAGACCACGCTCACTTCCGCCATCACCAAGGTGCTTTCGCAGCATGGTCTGGCGAGGGCCCTCAAGTTCGAGGAGATCGACAAGGCGCCCGAAGAGAAAGCGCGCGGCATCACAATCTCCACCACGCATGTGGAGTATTCAACGGCGAAGCGCCACTATGCGCACGTTGACTGCCCGGGCCACGCCGACTATATCAAGAACATGATAACCGGTGCGGCGCAGATGGACGGGGCGATACTCGTGGTGGGCGCGGACGACGGCCCGATGCCCCAGACGCGCGAGCACATCCTGCTGGCCCGCCAGGTGGGCGTGCCCAGGATAGTTGTGTTCCTCAACAAGGTTGACCTTGTTGACGACCCGGACCTCATCGAGCTGATCGAGGCCGAACTTCGCGATCTCCTTAAGAAGTATGAGTTCCCCGGAGACGAGATACCGATCATTCGCGGCAGCGCGCTCAAGGCCATGCAGTGCGGTTGCGGCAAGAAGGAGTGCCCGAACTGCAAGTGCGTATTCGACCTGATGGATGCCGTTGACGGCTATATTCCGGAACCCGTACGTCCCGTCGATAAGCCGTTCCTGATGCCGGTCGAAGACGTGTTCAGCATCGAAGGCCGCGGGACCGTGGGTACGGGCCGTGTTGAGCGCGGCAGGATTAAGGTCGGCGACGAAGTCGAGGTCATCGGCCTGACGGACGAGATCAAGAAGACGGTCGTCACCGGCGTCGAAATGTTCAACAAGACCCTTGACGAGGCTCGCGCGGGCGACAACGCGGGCGTGCTGCTGCGCGGCCTGAAGAAGGACGAAGTCGAGCGCGGCATGGTGCTGGCGGCGCCCAAGAGCGTGACGCCTCACAAGAAGTTCGAAGGCCAGGTGTACATCCTGAAAAAAGAGGAAGGCGGCCGCCATACGCCGTTCTTCAACGGCTACAGGCCGCAGTTCTACTTCAGGACCACCGACGTTACCGGGAGCGTTACTCTGACCGGCGGGGCGGAAATGGTCATGCCCGGCGACAACGTAACGATTCAGGTTGAACTCATCACCCCGATCGCGATGGAAGAGCAGCTGCGTTTCGCCATCCGCGAAGGCGGCAAGACCGTCGGCGCCGGGGTTGTCGCGAAGATACTCGAATAGCAATACTTGTTGAAGAATCGATAACGAACTTGTAAGGGATTGTCATGGCGAAAGACAAGGCACGTGATTATGTGGCGATGGAGTGCACCGAGTGCAAGCGCCGCAACTATTTGACAAGCAAAAGAATGAAGGGCAGCCCCTACAAGGTTGAGGTCAAGAAGTATTGCAAGTGGGACAAGAAGCACACGGTTCACAAAGAACGCAAGAAGTAAGCGGTTTCCTTCGGGTTGTCCGTGAGCGGCGCGAATCGACCGCGGCCTTCCTGCATGAAGTGATGTAGAGGCTGAGTGACAGGTAGGTCAGTAGCTCAATTTGGCAGAGCAGTTGATTCCAAATCAACCGGCTGGGGGTTCGAGTCCCTCCTGACCTGCCAATTTATTGCAATCAGGCAGGGGGGCGCCGCAAGGAGTTTCCAGATAAGACGGCAATCACAGGGCCAATGGCTGAAGAAAAAAAAGGGCTTCTGACAATTTACAAGCGCGGGCAGGGGCTATGGACTCGCATAGGGCTGGCATCCGTGATAGGAGTGTTCATCCTATGGCTCCTCGTGTCGCTTGATGCGGCCTTTCTGCCGGAAGTGCGCTTCATCAACGCATCGGAGATTCTTCTGAGCGCAAACGGCGGCAAGACCGTGCTCACCACGGAAGACCTCAACGAGCTGGATAAGTACGGGATTCCGAGCGTCCAGATTGACGTGGAGCCGAAAGGTGAGGAGCAGGCCGAAGAGCCGCGTTACGCCAAGACGGCGGAAATACGCGAACTGATAGACAGCGGCAGGGTGGTCCACCTCTACGGTGACGTTGCCATAGACACACGCGTGACGCCGCAACTCATCGAGGAGCTCAAGAAGAACAAGTCCCTTGATGAGAGAATCAGCTTCACGAGCAACGGGGAGATCATGGTGGGCAACTGGCAACTCGTGGAGCAGGAGTTCAACGCCGGCAAGGATGTTCGCTTCAAGGGCGACGTGACAACGAAGACATGGTGGCGCAGGACGCTGTTTACCGTTCCCGTCATTCAGGTTGAGGTCACCAACGGTAACATTGTCATCATACTCCTTTGCGTGCTGGGATTCTACGGCGTCTTCAGGATGACCAACGCCATGCGCAACGCGGAGTTCCTCATTGAGACCGAAAGCGAGTTGAAGAAGGTCGACTGGTCCAGCAAGGATGAAGTGTTCGGTTCGACGAAGATAGTGCTTCTTCTTACGGCGGTGTTCATCGTACTTATGACCGTGTTTGATTTCTTTTATCAGGGGGTAATGGCCCTCATCAAGAAGGCCTGCATCCCGGGAGCCTGACAAGATGGCGCTTGAGTGGTACATTCTGAGAGTTCACAACGGCCAGGAAGAGCAGATACGCGAAAGCCTTGAGAAGCGAGTCAAGACCTTCGGGATGGAAGACCTTGTCAAGAAGGTCCTTGTGCCGACGGAACGCGTCAGCGAAATAAAGGGCGGCAAGAAGCGCGTCACCCGCAAGAAACTTTACCCGGGTTATATCATGGTGCAGATGGAAATCACCGAGGAATCCTGGTTCCTCGTGAAGGAGACCCCCGGCATAGGCGATTTCGTCGGGCCTTACAACAAGCCCTCGCCCATGCAGCCGGAGGAGGTTGAGCGAATTCTGATTATGACCCAGGCCACCGAGGAAGCGCCGAAGATAAAGATCGGCGTGGAGAAAGGCGACCCGGTCAAGATAAAAGAAGGGCCGTTCGAAAACTTCGACGGCGTTGTTGAGGAAGTGTCGCCGGACAAGGGGATGGTCAAGGTCATCGTCACCATCTTCGGCCGGCCCACACCGGTGGATCTGGAATACTGGCAACTGGAGAAGATATGACGGCTGATGCGGCGCAATGCATGCGCCTCTGGACCGGGCGCCGGGCGGCATTCCGGAAAGACCGGTTCGTCATGCGGAGCGCGGCAGAGAAAGCCGTGTATCGTTTTTACCCGTGGAGATGAACCCTCCCGGTACTGTTAACACTCCCGTGAGACGCCGCGGGATAAACCATATTTAATACGGTTAGCAATGGCCAAAGAGCTAGTAGCCAAGATAAAACTGCAATGTCCCGGCGGGCAGGCCACACCGGCCCCGCCGGTCGGTCCGGCGCTCGGCGCCCACGGCATCCAGCCCGGCGACTTTGTGAAGAAATTCAACGACGCCACGAAGGACCAGCAGGGGACCATCATCCCCGTCGTGGTCTCGGTGTACAAGGACAGGACGTACGATTTCGTCCTCAAGACGCCTCCCGCGGCCAGTCTGCTGAAGAAGGCCGCCAACATCGCCAAGGGTTCCGGCGTTCCCAACAAGGAGAAGGTCGGCACGGTCACCATGGAACAGGTGCGCGAAATAGCGCAACTGAAAATGAAGGACCTCAACGCCGCCAACCTTGACGCCGCGATAAAAATTATCGCCGGGACCGCGCGTTCGATGGGCATCGAGGTACTGGAGCCCGGCAAGCCCCCGGCGACGCCGGGCGCAAACTGACGCACCGGGAGGAAGGAGTCGTTTCCTTCAGGCGCTTTGTTGTATGACAACAATTTTAATGCGATGGAACGATGGCCAAACTCAGCAAAAAATATAAAGAAATGCTCGCCAAACTGGAGCCGGGCAAACGCTACACCGTAGCGGAGGCGGTCCATCTGCTCAAGCAGATGGACGGGGCGAAGTTTGACGAGACAGTGGAAGTAGGCATGAAGCTTGGCATAGATCCCAAGCAGGCCGACCAGCTGGTGCGCGGCTCGATCTCGCTGCCGCACGGCCTGGGCACTTCCAAAAAAGTGATAGTGTTCGCAGAAGGCGCAAGGGCCGAAGAAGCGCGCGCCGCGGGCGCCCTTGAAGTGGGCGGCGCGGAACTGGCCAAGAAGATAGAGGGCGGATGGCTTGATTTCGACGTTGCCGTGGCCTCTCCCGACATGATGAAGGTCGTGGGAAGACTGGGCCGCGTGCTCGGTCCGCAGGGCAAGATGCCCTCCCCCAAGTCGGGCACGGTGACCGAAGACATCGCCACCGCCGTCAAGGAGTTCAAGGCTGGAAGGGTGGAGTACCGCAACGACACCGAAGGCAACATCCACCTTCCCGTGGGAAAGAAGTCCTTCGCCGAAAAGACGCTTGCGGAAAACATCGAGGCGCTGCTCGCGCACATAGGGCGCGCGAAACCCGCTTCCTCAAAGGGCGTCTTCATCCAGAAGGCCGTCGTTTCCCTTACGATGAGCCCCGGAGTACCGCTTGCGGTGTAAGCGCACCGAGGCCTTGAAATCATGGACACCAACGGCACATAACAATGTCAAAGTTACTAAAGAAAAAGATAGCCGATGAATTCAAGCAACGCTACGGCGATATGCGGGACTGCGTGCTCCTCAAGTTCGAGGGGCTCGATGTCCAGACCGCCAACCATTTGCGCGCGCACCTGCGCAAGTTGGGCGTGAAACTGAACGTCGTGCCGAACCGCCTCACCTCCTTCATCTTCAAGGAGATGAACTTCCAGGTGGCCGACGATCTGTTTAGCGGGCCGACGGCGATAGCCTGGGGCGGAGGAGAAGCCACCACAGTGCCGAAAATCCTGACTGAATGGATCCGCGCGACGAAGACCAAGGCGGTGGCGATAAAGGGCGGGTTCTTGGGCAGAAAGCCGATGAATGCCAGGCAGGTCAGGGAACTTGCCGACATCCCGCCAAGGCCGGTGCTGCTGAGCATGGTGCTCGGCTCCGCTATCGCGCCTATGACATTGCTGCTGTACGCGGCGACTGCGCACCAGAGCGGTTTTGTCGGCCTGCTCGATGCGCTGATAGAGAAAAAGGAAAAAGAGGGCCAGCAGGCGGTAGCATAGTGTGGACGCTCCGCCCGCGTGGCGGACAGGCGTCCGTTGTCCCGTAATAACAAAGCATTCAACTGCATTTTTCTCCAAAGGAGTGCAACGTGGAAGGCACCAATTATTCCGAAAAAACAAATCAGCTTCTGAAGACCTTCGAAAGCATGACGCTACTTGAACTCAAGGAGTTCAAGGATGCGTTTGAAGTGAAGTTCGATGTCAAGGCCGCCGCGCCGATGGCCGGCGTTATCGCGGCCGCTCCGGGCGCCGCAGCGGGCGCAGCCGAGGAGGAAGAGAAGCCCACCACCGTGAGCCTCGTCCTCAAGGCGGCAGGCGACAAGAAGATCCAGGTCATCAAGGTCGTGCGCGAGGTAACCTCGCTGGGCCTTAAGGAAGCCAAGGACCTTGTGGACGCCGCTCCAAAGCCCGTAAAGGAAGGGATGACCCCGGAGGAAGCCCAAAAGTTGAAAGAAAAATTCGAAGCCGCAGGCGCCGAGATGGAGATCAAGTGAGCGGCTGTGTTTGAAATCAAGAGTTTTTTTGTCGCCATGGCGTTTCGCTCCTTAGCATTGAGTTGAGGATGACCAGCAGTTTGCGGATGCAGGCGGCTGTGTTTGAAATCAAGAGTTTTTTTGTCGCCATGGCGTTTCGCTCCTTAGCATTGAGTTGAGGATGACCAGCAGTTTGCGGATGC
>Ga0315288_10000061_pt1 | contig 109878 bp, 88 predicted proteins | sample YL17G11_20_MG_FD_203454 | JGI IMG/M metagenome (GOLD analysis project Ga0315288, IMG submission 203454) | Sediment microbial communities from Yellowstone Lake, YNP, Wyoming, USA - YL17G11_20 | ecosystem: Environmental > Aquatic > Freshwater > Lake > Sediment | place: USA: Wyoming | collected... | reverse complement strand
AATAACCGAGTGGGGTCTGGCGGCTCATGGAGCACACGGGGACACCAGTCAGCCTATATGTGATACCGTCTGGATGTTAGGGTTCAGTCCTTTCGGACCTTATATCCTTCCCCATCCCAATTATGTTCCACTTTTGCAATTCGGTGTGGACGTCTCCTGTGTGCCTGATTCCCTTATGGAAAGAAATGTAACCTTCAATTTGACCGGTCACCTCTCGGATACAGAAGGACAGCTGGTTCCTTTTCGGGTTAATCCAGGCAAGCTCACTATATGGGTGAGTGTTCCGGGAGATGCAAATAGTGATAGTCTGGTTGATTTGAGTGACATTGTATTTCTCATAAACTACCTCTATAAGAATGGCTCAGTCCCATGTGTGACGGAGGCAGCCGACGCCAATGCTGATTGTCAAGTGGATTTAGGAGACGTGGTATATCTGATCGGTTTTCTATACCGGCAAGGTCCTCCACCTGTGCCCGGATGTGCCCATTGAGAAACCTAATAGAGATGACGATCATAGTTTAGTGTTATTTCCGAGAGCATAAAATAGTTTGCTTTTGGGAAAGAGTTAAGTAACGCAAACTAAAATGGTTTGCCATCCTATAGGTAAACATCTTTATGCCCTCCTCAATAATTCCTCCTCTCCCCTCTCTAGGGAGTGTAATTCAATCTCCCAACGCTTCAAACCTATCTGCCGTATGGCAATAAGGTTGAATGGTTGTCCGCAGGATCCTCATTTGAGTCCAAATGGACAAATTAGGATAAATAATTGCTTGACAAAACCGATAGCTTATATTAACCTGAATAATAATGGCTGATACTTGTAACCCAAAAAAGATATAACTTCCACGTTTAGGTGGATTTTGCATTGTGCATTATTCAAACTTTTCAAAGCAGTATGAGAAAGACTCAAAAGAGAGATTAAGTATGGGTATGAAAGTAAGAGATGAGGATATTCAAAGAGTAGCAAAAGAGGAGGGGGTGGATTTTGCCTATATAAAGGAGGGGGTGGAGAAAGGGACTATAGTCGTTCTTAAGAATAAGGCACACGAGGGGGCAAAACCGGTGGGAGTGGGTAAGGGTTTGAAAACCAAGATAAACGTGAACTTAGGAACTTCACCCGAAAAGATCGATTTTGAGCTGGAGTTAAAAAAGCTCAAGCTTTCCATGGAATTAGGGGCGGATACGGTGATGGATCTCTCCACCGGCGGAGAGATTCGGGACCTGCGCTTAGAGATTTTGAAAAGATCAAAAATCCCGGTGGGAACGGTTCCCATATATGAGGCAGTGTGTAAACTGGCAAAGAGTGGGAAATCCATGCTGGAGATGACCAAAGAGTTTTTGTTCTCGGTGATTGAAGATCATCTGAAATCGGGGGTTGACTTTATTACCGTTCATTGTGGATTAACCCGAAGGGCACTTCCCATAATCGACCAGAAAAAGAGAGCTATCGGAATCGTCAGCCGGGGCGGCTCGTTTTTGTATAAATGGATGAAACATAACCAAAAAGAGAATCCTTTATATGAACATTACGATGATCTTTTGGCTATGACCAAAGAGTATAACGCCACTTTAAGCTTAGGGGATGGTTTGCGACCCGGATCTATTGCCGATTCCACCGACCGCACGCAGGTGGAGGAGCTTTTAGTATTAGGGGAGCTGGTAGAAAGAGCAAAAGATATGGGGGTGCAGGCGATGGTGGAAGGTCCCGGGCATATCCCTATTCATGAGATCGAAGCCAATGTGCTTTTGGAGAAGAAACTTTGTCATGGCGCGCCTTTTTACGTTTTAGGTCCTCTGGTGATAGATTGCGCACTGGGATACGATCATATCGTCTCCGCCATCGGCGGAGCAGTAGCCGCATCCAAAGGAGCGGATTTTCTCTGCTACGTCACCCCCTCCGAGCATCTTGGTTTACCTGATCTGGAGGATGTCAGAGAGGGAATCGTCGCCTCCAAAATCGCCGCCCATGCTGCAGACATCGCCAAAGGGGTGGCTAAAGCGGGAGAGCAGGACCATCTGATCTCCTTAGCCCGGAAAAAATTCGACTGGGATCAGATGATTTCGTTGAGTTTGGACCCAAAAAGAGCGAAAGAAAAAAGAGGAGAGATCGGGCCCGACTTTCAAAAATGCACCATGTGCGGGGAATTCTGTGCTATGAGAGAGAATCTTACATAAATATGACGAATGACTAATGACGGATATTCATAATACAAAAGTTGAGGAATACAATGGAACAGAGACAAAAATTACGGATTATTGACGAAATCAAGAGAATTGAACGAGAGCTTTATCTGAAGAAAAGTCAACTTGCTGCGGCTGATGCTCAGGAATATGGTGCAATTTCGTCTGTACTTGCCAAAGGGTTAGATGCAAAGGAATGGAAGAAAGCGTTTTCAGAATTGATTCAGAAAATTGGACTATTGTCTGATGGTGGTAACAGTGTTGAGGACACCAAAACGGAACGACAAAGATGAAACTTGTTATCGATAGCAACATTTTTGTTAGCAGTCTTGATCCCAATGATACATTTCATTCTGAATGTTACCCAATTTTTGAGAAATTATTAAGTTTTGAGTTTGAAGCATTGTGTCCTGCCCTCGTTCTGATTGAGACCACATGTATCATACGCAGAAGAACAAATAGCGAGAAAATCTCTATCGCAGTTTATAAAGACTTAGCCCGCCTACCATCAGTTAATTGGCTTGACATAACCTTTGACGTAGCAGAAAGAGCATGCATGTTAGGTAGTAGAACTGGAGTTAAAGGAGGAGATGCAATAGTTTTACAAGTTGCAGAACAATATGGTATACCTTTGCTAACTAAGGATAAGGAAATGAAAAAGAAGGCTGTGAAAGGCATCTTAGTTTTTGAACCAAGCGATTTGCCCTTGTGAAGGAATAACATATCCCATTCACTGTTCGTAATTAACAAGCCCTTAGTTTATTACTGGTGTAGAGGAAATTGATGCAACAAGATATTTATGAAGAACTCAAAAGGGTAGCGCAGTCAAAAAGTGTAACCGATTATTCTGCTGTAGGTGGTATGATGGGGTTAGACATGGATAACCCAGCAGACCGGAATAAGATTGCAGAGATACTTGACGAGATCAACCATTACGAACATCAATACCAGCGTCCGATGCTCTCTGCAGTTGTGATTAGGAAGGGTATTAACATGCCCGGAGAGGGATTCTTCAAATGTGCACGGCTATTAAATAAACACCGTGAAAACAATGATTTGGTCTTCTGGGTTCATGAGTTGACCAAGGTTCATGACTATTGGCGAGCACATTAAAATAAATTATGATAGACTATTTGTCCAGTTACTGGATTTTGGTTTTCCCATAAAGTAAAGCATCCGCATCTTTACCATGTGATATGTAAACTTGCGTACAAGATGATGAAATTATGTGTTAACCCTTTAACCACTCAAAACTGGAGGAAGTGATGAAAGACACCTTTATTTTCATGCGTTTAGCTTTAGCGGTTACGTTGGCTTTGGTGTTCACTTTTTTGTATTCATCCGCTTCTTTTGCTCAGAAGGACACCTTTGGCAAGCCGGATACCTGCCGGGTCGTCGTAGTTCAGGATGGAAAAAAGGGCCAAGCCATGGCTTCTGTCACCGTCTTCAATGACGAAGATCTGTCAGCCATGACCGTACCCTTGATCTTCGGTAATGGCAAAAGTCAGGTGAGGTGCGATTCCGTTAGATTCCGGGGAACCAGATCTGCTGAATTCGACATGAAAACTCAACTTATCGATACGGTCCGACAGACAGTATTGATCGGATTGATTGCGGATATGTCCGGAAGCAAAGGTCCCATGAAAAAGGGAGATGGAGAGGTGGCTAGATTGTATTTCACCGTTCCCAAAAATCAGAAATTCCAAGATATCCTCATAGACACCACTATGATTAAGCCGTATAACGTGCTGAAATTCGTTACCCCGGATGTGAAAGGCATTTATCCCGCATTTGACAACTCTAAAGCATTAATAAAGGGTGGAATTCCCATAAGTTCCCCCAGCGAGAAGAAATCTGAGGTTCCCCCAAAGGAGGGAAAAGAGACGGAAGCGGTTAAATCCAAAACTTCCGAAGGAACAGAGAAAAAATAAAAGATGGGGAGTTGATTTATATTTTGGACTTTTAACGAAGAATCCGAAAAGAACAAGTCTTGTTGCAAGCATTGCGCGCGAAATAACATTCATTGGTGAAAATATTATCAACCGAGTTATCTCATATAGCCATAAAGACGAGCGAACACGGGATAACCTATGCTGAAATCAGTTAGAGAAAGTTTCTTGTTCTGATAAGATAGATACACCCGCCATATTATCAAGACAGGCAAAGATCAACCCGAGTTGGGTTTTACAGTTGCAGAACGAATCCATTGAAAAGAAAGTGCTCTTATATTGAAGAATAGGTCAGCATCATAGTAAATAGGTAACCGGTCTATCCTTGCAACAGAAACATTCTATAAGGTTTTTCGGAGAGGCATGATGGTATTTGATCATCAAAGATTCAACAAACGTTTTGATTGACAAATTCATAATTGTGGTTATATTAAAAGTGGAATAATTTAAATTCGCTGCAAAGCGACTCTGGAGGATGGTTTAAAAAATCAGCGGGAGGTTAATGAGGTTACCCAGAGTCTCAAGAGTCTGAAGACTCAGATTCTTACAGGTTCTAAGAAAAGTGGCAGCATATATTTGAGCGTATGGAGGATAAAATGAGAAGGTCAAGAATGGCTGGAGTCGCTTTATTTTTATTGTGTTTCTTTTTCACTTTTACTTTTGCCTGGTCACAAACGGTCATGCAGGCCAGGATTTATCCTGCGGACAAAGCTCAGGTGCGGGAAATCTTCAAGCTCAATTTAGATATTGCCTATGTGGCTTATGGGCAATATATCGACATCATCACCGATAAGGCTGAAGTGGACCAGCTTCGCTCTTCAGGATACAACGTCCAGATAGTGCACGATGACGTGGTAGCTTTCTATCAAAGCCGGTTGGATAAAAGCAAATACATGGGAGGATACCACGATTATAACAACGTAATTGCTGCCTTGGATTCCATGCATACCCGCTTTCCCTCTTTAACTACCAGTAAAATAAACCTTGGCAACAGCCTGGAAGGTAGAGCTATCTGGGCTTTGAAGATCTCGGATAATCCGGACGTAGACGAAGAAGAGCCGGAGGTTTTTTACAATGGTTTGACCCATGCCCGCGAGCCGATAGGCATGGAGGTGCTTTTGTATTTCATGTGGAATCTTCTCACTACTTATGGGACCGATTCTTTGTCCACCTATCTGGTGAACAATCGAGAGCTTTGGTTTGTTCCGGTGGTCAATCCGGATGGATACGAGTATAACAAGCAAACCGATCCGAATGGGGGCGGAATGTGGCGAAAAAATCGGAGGAATTGCGGAGGGGGTTATGGCATTGATCTAAATCGAAATTGGGGATACATGTGGGGATACGATGATGAAGGCTCCAGCCCATATTGCTCGGACGAAACCTATCGAGGAAGCAGCGGCTTCTCTGAGCCGGAAACACAGGTATTGAGGGATTTCATGAACGGCAGACATTTCGTGATGACTCTGGACAATCATTCTTATGGGATGTATCTTCTTTATCCTTGGGGCTATGATCGCTTGTATACTCCTCTTCATAATCTCTATGTAGCTATCGCTGATTCTATGTCCAAATTTAATGGACATGCGATCGGCACTCCCTGGGAGCTTTTGTATCCGGTGAACGGAGGGAGCATTGACTGGGAATATGGTGATACCCTCTCCAAGCCTATGATTATAGCTATCTCTCCGGAGATCGGCACTGAATCCGATGGATTCTGGCCTTCTTCCAGCAGAATATTACCTTTGTGTCAGCTGGAGCTTCCTTCCAATCGTTTGTATGCGGAGCTGGCGGATAATCCTTATAGGATTCTTCCCCCGACTGCACCTGTTTTAGCAGGGTTAGATACGGTTCCGCCGGACTTTACCGCCTTCTGGTCGCATCATGACACTTTAAATCCCGCATCCGTCTTCGAGCTTATGGAGATGAGCGGATTTGAAAGGATCACCTACAATGTGGAAAGCGGATATTCGGATTGGACCCTGAGCGGATTTACCACCTCCACCGCCAGAAGTCACTCCGCCACCCATAGCTTCTATTCCGGACAGGGGAATAATCTGAACAACAAGGTAACCGGTAAGAACAGCATCAAAGTTCAGCCTAACGACAGCTTAAAAATATGGTGCTGGTATATCACAGAGACAGACTGGGATTACGCTTACGTGGAGATCTCCACCAATGGAGGGACCAGCTTCTTTTCCATCCCCGGTAATATCACCACAGTTTATAACCCTCACGGGACCAATCTGGGAAATGGAATCACCGGCAACTCCGGAGGATGGGTGCAGGGGAAATTCAGTTTAAATAGTTATGCGGGACAGGAGATATATCTTAGGTTCCATTATGCCACCGACGACTGGACTTCCTATGAGGGATTTTACGTAGACGACATCTATCCCTTTGAAAGATACTCCAGCATCGTCTCTTTGTCCAATGCCATCCCGGATACGTTTTATCACCTCTCGGGACATGGTGAGGGAACTTACTTCTACAAAGTAAGAGCAAAAGATGCGCAGAATCAGTGGGGAGTATGGAGCAATGTGGAGATTGCGGTAGTGACGATCAGCTTCGTGCGAGGGGATGCCAACGGCGATGGCGCCATTACCTTAAGCGACGTGGTATTTTTGATCAATTACCTTTACAAAGCAGGACCGGCACCTAATCCCTGGCAAGCAGGAGATATTAACACTGATAGTCAAATAAATTTAGGAGATGTGGTGTATTTAATAGATTACTTGTATAAAGCAGGACCTCCCCCTTTAGAATGAGGGATGCTTTAAAATGTAAAAGAGAAATCCAATATAATATCTTAAAGCCCGGGAGCGGGCAGTCTGAGTGTTTTTACTTTATTTTGCCCCCCTTTTAACCCCCTTTTATTTCAGACGTCCGCTCCCTTTTATATTGTTCGTGGTTCATAGATCGCAGTTCGTGTTCGACCATCCCTTAATCCCTTCCTTTAGATAGACAAAACTTGTCAAAGCAGGCTTCGGTATGAACCATGCAGTTCATGCCTTCGCCATGCTTGACCTACAATGCGGCATGTTCGGGTTGGGGTTGGAACCCCCCACCCGATCCAAGGTAGACCACCCCTTAATCCCCTCCTTGAACAAGGAGGGGACAGAGGGGTGGTTGAGTAAGGATGAAGCAATTCCACTTTTATAATTCAGCAAGAAATGACATTTTTGACAATCAGCAATTTTTAGTTTGCTTTTTGTCTACGAATTTTTAAACTTAGAGAAAAGACTGAGGAGGGAATACGTATGAATGCAAACGCAAATGGGGCAGGCCAGCAGGCTGAAAAAGAAAATTTAACTTATTGTGCGACTTATCCTAAGTACGTGATAATCACTCGGTGGATCATACTTTTAGCCGCCTTTGCTATGGGAATTTACATTTTGTCGGACATAAAGGATTTTCTGGGGATGGCATATATAGTTTACAGCCTAATCGCATTGACTTTGATCTTGCCTTTGTCTCGCTGTGCGAGCTGTTTCTATTACGGAAAACGCTGTAACACAGGCTGGGGTCTGATGTCGGCTTATCTTTTTCCCAAAGGTAGGAACCATACAGCTTATACCAAAGGAGACGAATCCAAATACGTGGAGAGCTACAATTATGCCATACTGCTACATCTTCTTTGGCTTATCCCCCTTTTAGCATCTTTACTTCAGCTCTTGAGAAGGAGAGATATTATTACTTTGATAATTTTTTTAGCTTATCTGTTTATTCTACTAATGGAGAAGGTTGTCTTAAAGAAATTAGCTTGCAAAAGATGTCATCAAAGGGAGTTCTGCCCCGCTATGCCATTCAGAAAAGACAGGTAAAGTAAGAAATAAAAGGGAAAATAAGAAGCTAAGAGCGAAGAGCGGAGAGCAAAGAGCGAAAGCAGAAAGCAGAGAGCAGAGAGCGAAGAGAAGAAAGCTAATATTAAAATAAATTGCAAATTTCAAACTATCAATTGCCAACTGAAAACTGCCAACTACCAACTTAGAAGATTCAAGTGAAAAAAACTGAGACTGTCAAGAAAGTTAAAAGCAAAAAATTAGTTCCCTCTTTTAAGAAGAATAAATTCTTCCTTCCGCTGGTGATCTTCATCTTAGCATTTTTAGTGCGGTTGGTCTACTTAACTCAAATCAAAGCTTCTCTCCCCTCTTTTTATGTGCCCAGCATGGATGAGCTTTTTCACGATACCTGGGCGAAGAAGATCGCTACCGGTGACTGGGTGGGAAGTGAGCCGTTCTTTAAGGGTCCGCTATACGTCTATCTTTTAGCGTTGATTTACAAAATCTTCGGGCACACCTTTTATCTTCCTCGATTTCTCCAGATCATTATGGGATCAGGTAGTTGTGTTCTAATATTTCTAATTGCTAAAAAACTTTTTAATCGAACTGTGGGCATTATCTCCGGGATAATGGCAGGGCTTTGTGCCACGCTGATCTTCTACGATGGAGAACTCATGAGTGAAAGCCTGACCATCTTCTTGGATTTGGTTTTCATATATTGGGTGTGTTCCTCCTCGGAGAAATCCAAACCTAAAAGATGGCTGGGGTGTGGGGCAGTCATGGGATTATCTGCAATCGCTCGTCCCAACATATTGATATTTATCCCGGTGGTCTGTTTGTGGATGTTTTTTTACTTCAAGGATAAACTAAAACCCAAAGAGATTCTTCATCGCTGGGCGATCTTCTGTTTAGGAGTTTTGCTTTTAGTTTTTCCGGTGACTTTGAGAAACTATCTGGTGGGAAAGGATTTGGTTTTGATCGGCTGGCAAGGGGGATACAACTTTTATCTGGGTAATAACCCCGAAGCTTCCGGATGGTCGGTCACCGCGGCTCAGATTGACATCACTTGGTTTGGTGGATATCAGGATGCCATTCGATTAGCGGAGGAGGAGACCGGCAGGAGACTTAAACCCTCCGAGATCTCCTCATTTTGGTATAAGAAAGGTTTTGACTTCATCCGAAATTATCCCGGACGCTGGATGGGACTCATGTTAAATAAGATCATCTATTTCTGGAAAGGATATGAGATCCCTAACGACAAAAATTTATACTTCTATAAGAATTTCTCCTCACTTTTCAGCTTGCTTCTGACCAAATCCGTCCTATATCTTCCCTTCGGTGTTATCGGACCTCTTTCCATTCTGGGCATGGCCATCGGTCTAAGAAACTGGAGGAGATACTTGCTTCTATACCTTTTTGTTATCTCTTACGCCGTATCTGTGGTGATATTCTTCGTCTGTTCCCGTTTCCGGATGCCGGTGATTCCATTGCTGATAATATTCGGCTCATTTTCCATCTGGTGGCTATGGGAAAAGATAAAGAAGAAAAACTGGTCTGCTCTTTTGATCCCCTTTTCAGTTTTGTTCATCCTGATGCTATGGTTGAATACGGGGAGAGAAAAGATATTCACTGAGGATCAACAAAATGCCCAAGATCATTTCAACTTAGCCATGTCCTATCAGAACTTAGGTAAGGTGGAACAGGCGATCCAAGAATATCAGTCTACATTGAGATACGACCCCGGTTTTGCCAATGCTTACAACAACCTGGGGATTATCTATGGAGAGCTGGGGAAGACGGAATTAGCTATTACCCAATTCAAGAAAGCCATCCAGTTAGAGCCGGACAATGCTAAAGCTTATTTCAACTTGGGCATCATCTATCAGCGGGCGGACAGCCTAAACCAGGCGGAAAAAGTTTACTTGAAGGCGATACAAATTGATCCGCAATACGAGTCGGCTCATTTCAATCTGGGGCAGGTATACTACCGCAAAGGATTTAAAGAGAAAGCCAAAGAAGAATGGAAAAGAGTATTGGAGTTAAACCCTAATAACCATGACGCCAAGACGTGCTTACAGCTCAAATGAGTCAACCAGAGAGTCCAGATGATTTTGGTCTTAATGTGATCCTCTCTCTTGGTACCGCTAAGCTCATCCCGCATTTTGCGGGTTGAGTGAGGGTCTCTAAAAGAACAACCGAGGCTTCATTCGGGTTTGATTTTGTAATTCAGATGAGTCTATAACTGTACTTTTCAGCCGATATATAAATATATTTGAAATTCTATCATCTGCTTGACTTAAAACCTTATAAGATAAATTTATGATCCTTAAGAAAGAAACAAATCTCTGGTCGTCTCTGGCTCAGCCTAAATATATTTTCTGGCAGATACGGGGGATAATTTTCTTAAGCTTTATCTTCTGGATGCTTTTTGTGCCGGAATACGATCATCGCATCTGGGCACTGGTCGCTTTCTTTTTAATCTACTCTTTGGCTGCATTCATCTCTACCCAAAGATTCACCATCTCCGAGGAAAAACTCTATTTCTTCGCCAGTCTTTTGGACGTAATCTTAGTTACCCTGGCAGGATTTTTAACTGACCGTAAGGAGAGTGGATTCTTTTTTCTCTATTTTCTGGTGGTGCCATTCGGAAGCTACGCCGCTGGACTTTTAGCTGGGCTTTCGCTGGCGCTTCTCTCCACCGTCTTTTATCTGGCTTTAAATGCGCAGCATTTCGCTTCTCTTTCCGTCGGCTACGTGCTGGTAAAGATTTTGGCTCTGTGGACTTTAGCTATTGGGGTGGGATTTGCAGTGAAGGAAATGAAAAATTCCAGATCAAAGCTTCTCCGCATGTTCGACATTCTAAATCAGAGAACCTCCGAGCTGGAAAAATCACAGGCTCAGATCGAGACCATCTATGAGACCTCGCGCACTCTGGTTGAGAAGCTGAATTTGGATCAGGTGGTGGAAGAGATATTGAAAATAGTGCAAAAGATACTGGGTTACCGTTTCTTTTCCCTTTTCATCTTGACTGAACAAAACCTGCTCTCTTGCTGGGGGGAGATCAAGAATGGGGAGAAGATAAAATACTCCGAACCCAAAGCAGAGCGTCCCAGGATAAATTTGCGTGAGGTGGTTAGCACGGGAAAACCAGTCAGGATTTTTGATGCCACGAAGGAGGTAGACTATAAGTCCAGCTCGGAAGGAATAAAATCGTTTCTAGCTGTCCCCATGATCTCCCGGGGGAAGGTGATGGGTGTGATGGAAGCTGGCTCCACCAGGGTAGGAGCATTTTTAGATCAGGATGAGAGGATTTTCTTTATTCTGGCTGGATCCGCCGCCTTAGCCATCGAAAATGCGCTACTGCATCAGAGAACCGAGGAGCTAACCATAATAGATGAGTTGACCGGACTTTACAATTATCGCTATTTCACTCGCAAACTAAAAACCGAGATGAGGAGAGCGGAAAGATATAAGCAGACTCTGTCCTTAATGATGATAGACATAGACTGGTTCAAAAGGTGTAACGATACATACGGACATCTTTTCGGGAATATGGTTTTGCAGGAGCTGGCGCGAGGAATCAAAGAATCGGTTCGCGAGGTGGATGTGGTGTGTCGCTACGGTGGAGAGGAATTCTCGGTGATTTTACCCCAGACTAAAAAAGCAGATGCCCAGATGATCGGAGAAAGAATCAGGCACAGGATCGAGTCGAACAATTTCGAAGGCACTGTCGAAAAACATAAGGTGAAAATAACGGTAAGCTTAGGAATAGCTTCCTTCCCGGAAAATGGCAAGACCCTAAAGGAGCTGATCGAAAAGGTGGATCAGGCTTTGTATTTAGCTAAGGGAAAAGGAAAGAATCTGGTTTGCACGGTTTAGCTGGTTTACTGGTGAACGGATTCATCCTGAACGGACTTGTCCTGCACTTCGTCCTGCCCTTCGGTCCTGCTTCGCACTGAGTGCGCTCAGCACGAAGTGAGACCTCAGGGTCGAAGGAAGACTCAGTGTCGAAGGAAGGGCTTGCCCCGAAGGATTCACCGTGAACGGAATGGACGGATGAAACGGATGTTTAGAAAAACTCCTGACATGAACTCAATTAACTTTGAGGTTGATCTGTTCCCTCTCCCCTTGGGGAAGATTGAGCGAAGCGAAATCCGTAGGAGGGTTAGGGTGAAGGGAAATCAAAGTGAATGGGACAAATTCTTATGCGTTTGTATCAGCATAGTTGTTCTTACTATTCTTCTTCTTAGCTGCGCAGAGAAGCCGGTCTATCGGGAAGAAGTATTCTATCCGAAGATCAAACGACCAGCAGTGATAGTTAAGCTTCTGGAGACAGAAAATAGTCTTACCATAAGCTCAAAGGAATCATTTTCCATCAGATATTTTCTCGCGGGAGGTGAGCCATCCATCTACTACGCTTCAGGGAAAATCGATGTGAAGTTTTTTGATGAAGGCATAGTCTTAAACCAAAATACTCAAGGTGTGTTGGAAAGCAGCCTGTGCCAGGTTTCATTTTTACCTAAAAAAGAGAACTCTTGTCTATACTTAAATGACAAGCCATATCGGGGTATAGTGGAGATAACTTTAGGTAAGAATTCCAAATCGCTTCTGGCGCTGAACATAATTCACCTGGAAGACTATCTTCAAGGGGTAGTTCCGGCGGAGATGGGAAAATTGAGCCATCCAGGGCTGGAAGCTTTAAAAGCTCAAGCCATTGCCGCTCGAACTTACGCTCTCTTTCGCATAAGGCAAAAATCCAATTTGGGATCCAGCGGAGCGGAGCGGGAATACGATATGGAGGCAACGGTGGCAGATCAAATATATTCAGGCGTATCGGTGGAGGACCCTCTGGTGAATCAGGCGATCAAGCTTACCCAAGGAAAAGTGTTGACTTATCAAGGGAAATTGGTGTGTGCTTATTATCATGCTAATTGTGGGGGGATGACCGAATATATCGAAAAAGTTTGGGACAAACCCCCAGAGCCTTACTTGATCCCGATAGATGACAGCGATTTCTGCTCGTGGGCAAAAAATTATCGCTGGGAGGAAAGCTGGACCAAAGATGTTTTGCAAAAGAATATCAAAGCGTTCTTGGATAGCAATAAGAATTCTCCTGACGAGAAAGGAGGAGATGCGTTTGCATCTTTTAATTTGCTTGATCTGAAGATAAAAGATAAATCCCCTTCCGGAAGGGTCGAACTATTAGAGGTGGTGACGGATCAAGGAACCATTCCCCTAAGGGCAGATAAGATCCGATGGGCTTTGAAAAGGGCAAATAACCACAATTCCATCTTGCCCAGCACCTGCTTTGATCTGGACATCGAAAGAGGGGGGGATAACTCCATTCAAAGAGTGACCGCTCGTGGTCGGGGGAATGGTCATGGAGTGGGAATGTGTCAGACCGGTGCCATCGGTATGGCGAAAACAGGTTATTCCTACAAAGACATTTTAGTGCATTACTATCCAGGCGTGAAGATAACCAAGTGTTATTGAAGAACACGTCTGGAGTGCAAAAGCTTGCTTTTGCCAAGCGTAATCTATTCCCCACGAAGACTGAAGAATCATGAGGATACAGAATTCTCCGACATTAGTTCTTTTGAGGGATGAAGTCGGATGATGATGATTCCAGCGAGTATCAGCCCTGCGCCCCCGATCTGGGGAATACTCAAACTCTCACCGAATATTATAAAAGCTAAAACGGATGCCACCACTATCTCCCAGGTGGCGGCAATTCCTGCCCGACCCGCTTCCAAGTATCGTAATCCCCGGGTGTAAAAAGAATACCCCAGCACAGTGGAGAAAAGAGCCAGCGCGAAAATCCACAACCAGGTTTGCGCTGAATAATTTACCGAGAAAAGTGGGCGCGCTCTCCGAATAAGCAAAAGGAAGAAACTTCCGAAACCTAAAGAGTAAGTGACCACGGTAAAAGAGCTATATCTTTCTACTCCTTTTTTGCCAAATATGCTGAAAAGTCCTGCTCCCAAGCCGGCTCCCAGCCCATACATTATCCCTCTTAAATTAAGTCTCAGCTCCGATGGACTATAAACTTGAATCACCAGGATACATCCCAAAAAGGTAAGGAGCAAAGCCAAAATCTTCCCTCGGGTGAACTCTTCACCCAGAAAGAGCCGGGATAAAAGGATCACGAAGGCGGGATAAGTATAAAGGAGAATGGTGGCGGTAGCCACAGTAGTGTATTTGATGGCATAAAAGAACAATAGAAAACACAAACTCACGCTCAAAAGCCCATAAACGGCGAAAAAAAGGAAATCCTCTTTTCGGATTCTAAGCCACTCCGGATTCATCAGAACCGCCATCAGAAACAGAAGCAAAAATGCTATCAAAGCTCTGAAGGTCACCACGGTGAGAGGATCCGGCTCAAAGCGGTAGATCAGACGCGCAAAAATTCCGATGGTCCCCAGAAAGGTTGCTCCCAGAATTACCAATAAATAACCTTTGGTCTCTTTTTTCATCTATGGCAGAATAACCGAATGATTCAAAACTTTACTTTATAATCAAACCAGTTAGACACAAGGTTATGATAATATATGAAGTCGCCCAGGTCTAAACAAGCTTTTTGTTTATGGTAAACTCAGACAATGAGAAACATGGTGCGCCCGTCGAGTCCCCGCCCCGACAGGAATTTCCTGCCCGGTCAGGGGAGTTGGCTGGCACGGAAAATTATTTTTAAGATTGACCCAAAATAAATTTAACAAAGCCCTTATCCTTTCGTATAGACATATAGAAGGATGTCTATATATTAGGTAAAAGATATGGAAAACCATTGCGCTTTAATCTTTCAGGCTTTATCCGATCAGACCCGGCAGAAGATTTTGAAGCTTCTGTCTAAAAGAAAGATGTGCGTCTCCGAGATCTGCAAGAATTTCGAGATCACCCAGCCCTCGATCTCCCACCATTTGGATATCTTGAAAAAAGCTGGCTTGGTGGTCTATCACAAGAAAGGAAAGGAAGTTTTCTACCAGGCGAACTGCTGTTGCTGCCTCCCCGTTAATTGCAAAGACTTTTTTGAAAAGGTGGGTTTAGTGGTAAAAATCAAAAAGCCGGAATAATTTTTTTGCCATCATATAGACATATTTAAATTTATGTATGTGAGGAAAGGAGGTGATAAAGATGTTTTCATGCTGTTGCGCGCCCAAGGACTTTGCCGAGCATTTCCAGTGCAAAACTGAGGAGACCAAAGACGGGGTCCAGATAAAAATAACCGCCAAGGATCCAGAAAAAGCAGAAGCCCTAAAGAAGCTTTTCTCTGCCTGTCAGACCCTCAGCGGCGGAAAATGCTGCCTCTAAAGGCAAGGTATTCACGTTCGGGCGGGGGGTTAGCCCCCGTCCGAACACAGAACAAGAGGATGCGCAGGTTACAAACTTGCTCGTCGCCGGTTATGGAGGTGCTCTTCCCAAAGATGTTACGTCTAATGCTCTCACATTAGAGTATATTATTGAAGTTCGCAGAAGTAATGGCAAAGATCAATGTTGGTCGGGGATTCCCTTCCCTCGGACTGAGTCCTCGGGACGAAGTCAGGGTGAATCCCTTTCCTTCGACACTGAGTCTCAGGACGAAGTGCAGGATGAACCCTAAACCCCGACCAGTTGGGGTTCAGGGTGAGGGCACCCTGAACCAACCAGCCATTATTTATGTGTAATTAAATAATCCCTTTCATAGACTCCCAGCGATCTTTGGAAATCTCCATCTCGTCGAACTCCACCAACATCTTATCCCCATTTTTCAAAAAATACTTTCGCACCTCCTTGAATCTGTCGTCACTGAAAATGTCAAGATTCTTCCTGGGATCATGGTCGTTGTATTTCTTTCGAGTGAATTCAAAACCGCATTTTTCGTAACATCGGATCGCTCTTTTATTATGAGAAGCCACGTCCAGGAAGAGTCTTTCGAATTTCCATTCCTCGAAATAATATTTCAATAAAGTCAAAGTGGCATCCGTCCCTAAGTTTTGATTTGTAAACTCATATCCCAGATATATTCCAAACCAAGCTGTTCTCTCTGTCGGATTGATTTGGTATATGCGGATAAAACCGATTAACTGTCCCGGTAAGTTATCCATAGCCAGATATACAGAGGAAGGATCGCCTTTTCTTTTCAAAAACCAAGCCTCTTTTTGCTCTTCCGTCAAATCTCCCAGATTGTAATGAAAATACAAAGGGTCCGGATAAGGTTTCCATTTCAATCTTTTATCAATGTCCTCTCTTTCGAAAGGTCGAATCAAAACCTTATTACCTCTTAAATAAATGTTTTCAAGAAATGTTGACATTATTCGCACAGATCTCTTAAGCTTGTTACGATAGGACTTAAGGCGTAAGCCTTTTATCCCTTCTGCAGCCAAATAGAATCCTTACGGATTCACTCCCTTAAAACTTTTTCAATCATGGATTTAATCTTCTCTTTTTCCATCGCACCGATCCAGATGAAAATCTTCAGGACCAGTCCGGTATACCAGGGATCGCTTTCCTGTGACCAGTATGGTCTAAAGCCACCATCCTCTCTCTGGATTTTGATTATTGCTTCTATCATCTTTTTTATTCTATCATCGTTAATATCGTATCCTGCATCCGAGCCTCTTTTTCCTGAGAAGAATGATTGTCCCAAAAGATGCGTCAAATGATAAACGTCGTTTTCCTCTTTCTTTTCGTTCCAATAGTAGAAACCTTGTTCAGCATCAGTCGCCATCTGGTCAAGATGTTTTTCATATAGCTCTATACCCCGTTTGAACAATGTATCTTCTTCTCCGAGCAAATCTTTCATCAGGAACGTTATCTGCGCGCTGGAATCCGGGTCAGCTGTCTCTTCTCCTTCCATCACACCCCATCCTCCGGTTGACAGCTCCATTCGGCGAAGCCAGTTGATCGCCTTTTGACAGGCTTTGGTATTCTCCTGCCCTATTAACCTTAGAAGGTCTACTATGTCCCCAGTGAGCCAGGTTACTCCTTTTTGATTGGATAACCAATTGATACTCTCTGGAATGTTTATCTTTGGATTCTCGCGAAAGCCCCCTTCTTCGGTCTGATGTTTCGAGATGAACTTCATACCACTGGAAAGTGCCAATCCATCTTTCGGCATCTCACATCTCCATAAAAGCTGGACAATCCTCTCTGTCTCCTTCACTCCACTTAATTTAGAATCGATCTGGCTGGGAAAACCACCATCTTTTTTTTGAGTTTTCAGCAAATCCAAAAGCAGTTTGTCACCGAGCGGAGTATGGCATAGATCGACCATTTCCAGCACGCATAATTTGGTGAAAGGATCACCTCTCTCGAAAATGAATGGGGTGGGATTGTATTTGAATTCCATTCTTGTGCTCCTCTTGCCGCTCCCCCTCTGTCACAATAGTGTTGCGTTAAATAAACGATGCCTTCTAACAACCCCTCCTAACCTCCCCTTATCAGGGGAGGAACGCTCTCTGTCCCCCTCTGCACAATTGTGGAGAGGGAGAATAAAAGGGGGTGAGGTTATTCATATTTTCAATAACTTGACCACACTCTCAATGTGAAAAGTATGCGGAAACATATCCACCGGTTGAACCTGATCTATTCGGTATTCCCTTTCACATAACGTTTTCAAATCTCTTGCCAGGGTGGTGGGATTGCATGAGACGTATACGATCTTAGATGGTTTCAGATTCAAAAGGGACTTAATCACGTGTGGATGCAGACCTGCTCTGGGTGGATCGATCACCACCATAGGAAAAGTCTTTTTTTCGCTTTCAAAATTTTTCAGCACTTTTCTTGCCTCTCCGCAGATGAACTCACAATTGCTTATGCCATTTAGCTCCGCATTTCTTCGGGCATTCTCTACCGACTCTTTCACCGATTCCACACCGATTACCTTTTTTGCCACCTGGGATAAAAATATAGAGATGGTTCCATTTCCGCAATATAAATCCAGGACCTCCTCATCTCCTTGAAGCTCGGCCATACTCAGAACAATCTGATATAAATTTTCGGCCTGTTTAGAATTGGTTTGGAAAAACGAATTGCTGGAAATCTCAAACCTAAATTGCCCCAGTGTTTCGATGATAGTTCTTTCTCCCCCAAGTAATTCCTCTTCCTCTCCGATGGCAATTTGAGCCAATCTTGAGTTTATGTTTCTCACTATGCTTTTAATAGAAGGAAAATTTGAAAAAAGAGCGTTGCAGAATTCCTCCTGATGTGAAAAATCTCCGGTGTAAGTGACCAGATTCACCATGGTCATATTGGTGTTCTTGCCTTCTTTTATCACCAGGAATCTTAATAAGCCCGATTGGTTTTTATTCTCATAAGCGGTCAGATTTTTCGCTTTAGCAAATTGGCGCACAACATCCAGTATTTCGTTGGAAGTCTTGGACTGCAAAAAACATTCTTTCAGATCGAACACTAAGTCGAATCTTCCTCGCGGATGAAGTCCTAATATTAGCTTTTTGTCCGGATGGGGCAAGAAGGCATATTCCATCTTGTTTCGATAATAGAAAATTTCTTCGCAAGCTAACGCATCTTGAACCGGTGGATCAGATAAACCTGCAATATGTTTTAAACTCTCTTTGACCTGTTTGGTTTTGAATTTGAGCTGTTCCTCATATTTCAAGTCTTGCCAGGTGCATCCACCACACAAACCGAAATGCGAGCAGACCGGCTTGGTTCTCAATTGCGATTCTTTTATGACTTGAAGAACTTTTGCTTCGGCATAGTTTGTTTTTTTCTTGGTAACCAGGGCTTTGACTATATCCCCCGGTATTCCTCCCCTCACCAGCACCACCAGTCCATCGACCTTAGCTACACTCGTTCCACCGTAAGCTAAGTCGGAGATCTCCAGTTCGACTATGTCTTTTTTCTTAATGTTTACAGGCAATTCGTTCCCTTCTCCAAAAACTCACTTGACAATTCAGCAAACATCAGGATATAATAAGCTGTGAGGTTTGTCAATATTATATCTATTTCTTTTGCTGATAATTAATGTGAGGGGGATTTTGAAGAAAGCTATTATAGGTAAAGTTGAAAGGAAAAAATGATCATCACTTATAATGACAGAACCAATCTTCTATACATTCGCTTGGATGAAAGAAAGCAAGAAGTCATGAATAAACGTGTATCCGAAGATATTGCCGTAGATGTCGGGGAGAATGACAAAATTATAGGGAGTGAGATTCTGGATGCGTCAAAGCACGTTGATTTAGAAAGGCTGTTCCCGATTAGTTACAAAGTTTCAAAAAGTGCATAGGATGACTGTAAATATCTGTTTCCTCTGGTATGAATTAAATGTTCATACCGCAGCCACTTCTTGCCTAATGCGGGTATTCATCACAGGCTGTGCATTACTCTTCGCCGGATTACACCGAGGGAAGATTAGGCTAAGATTTTCTCAGGTTACAGATCATTGGTTCTTGAGGATGCCAAACCTGTTCCGTATTAGATCGAGCACCACGGTGTATTCATCATAAAACAATGCGTTCCCGAGAAGTCCATCCGCCTTGAGCGGTCCTTGCGAATAATCTATCATCCCTGTCGTATCAAAGTAAACCATTGGACTGGTTGCACGCAGGGTTCCGAGCTTTAGCTCACCTTTGGCGGGTGCGCCAACAAGGACTGCTTCTTGTCCCCAGGAAGGCACGCTCATCCGTATATTGCTCTTCTCATCACCCTGCAAACCGGTCAGCTTCTGCCACATGGTCTTTGAAGTGGTTATCGGAAACAGGCTGGCGCCGGTATCATAGAAAAAATTATCGGAAGATGTATCTGCAATCTGCACATGAACGAACAGCTTGTTATCCCGCCTCTTTAAATCCACAAAACTCGCCCGGGAAAGGAGACCCTTTAATGTGTGATCGAGTGAATCAGCCAGGTAGAATCTCTTTTTAGGAAAATCTAAAAGGAGTATTTTGCCTGCCAGAATATCCTGACCCACTGAGCCAATGACCGGATACTCTTGTTTGTTGTCAAGTGAGTCACCAAAATCTTTGTAAATGAACACCGGGAAAGAATCGAAGGGGCAATTCCCGATCGAACCGGAGAGGGCAACAAAGTCTTCCTGTCCCTTAATGGGTTGGGCCGGGTAATTCAACTGGTTGAATGGTATTTGATATACCACTGTGACGTCAATTCCGGTATCGAGCTGCATCCAAAATATTTTTGGGTTATCTTTCAACTTTACCGGAACTAAGATTACTGCCCGATCGAATGTCTTGCCTCCAATCGAGCTGCCCCTCCATTCGAATTGCGACCATTCTATGTCCGGTGAACAACCTGTGACTGCAAACAGGAGGAAGATAGCTAATAATATGATTCTCATAGTTTCCTTAAGGTGCCGAGGAATTTCCGAATAGTGTCAGGAGCACAGGCTCCTGACACTACCTTTTCACGAGTTGTCCCTACATCCTTTCCCCACCAGTGGAGAGAATGATATTCACCCTTTCAAGTAATTCAACAGCCCGCCCTTTTCTGCAATCTCTAATTCCAGACCAGAAGGAGGCTGCCCTTTTATGTTCTTTCCGGAAGAAAGATTAATTACCTCTCCGCTTTCTAAATCTACTTCAACTTCATCTCCAGTCTTTACCATCTTAGAGATTCCCGGACATTCTAAAACCGGAAAACCCAGGTCAACCGCATTGCGATAAAATATGCGAGCGAATGAATCTGCCACCACACAGCTTATTCCGTTCTCCTTCAAGCAGACCACCGCATGTTCACGTGAAGAGCCGCATCCAAAGTTTTTCCCGGTAATCAGGATGTCTCCGGGTTTAACCTCTTTAGTAAAATTCTCCATTCCGGGGACAAACTCCATAGCGTGTTTTGCCATCTCTTTGGGGTCGGTCAAGGGGAGATATTGTCCGTGATAGATCTGGTCGGTATCAATGTCGTCACCTGTCACCCAAGCTTTTCCTTTGAATTTTTTGGTCATGCGTCACTCCTTTGGACTTCAGTTTTAACACTTTTCGGTAATTACATAAAGAATCAATACGCAGGCTAAAGCCTGCGGCTACAAAACCTCTTAATTATTGTTTCTTGATTCTCTCCAACAGTTCCTTCGCCTGCACAAAACTGGAATCGATAGATAAAGCTTTATTTAATTCCGTAAGGGCATCGTCATTTAAACCAGACATCACATAGGCAACCGCAAGATGATAATGCACTCTGGAATTATCGGGCAAAAGCTTAACCGCTTGCTCATATTCGGCCATCGCTTTTTGGGTCTGATTCTGCTCTAAATAGAAATTACCCAGATTCATGTGAGCCGAGCCATAAAGCGGGTTGATTCTTATCGCCTCCTCGAATTCTTTCAAAGCCTTTTCTCGGAGCCCCATTCTAATGTAAGCCGTGCCCAGATTGTTGTGCGACACCTCATAATCCGGCTGGACTAAAAGTGCCTTTTGAAAATAGCTAATTGCCTGGTTGATTTCTCCGGATTTGTAATATAAATCTCCTATACCATTATATGCTTTGTAATATCCCGGGTCCACTTTCAGGCAAGAGTCATATTTCTCCATGGCCTGGGGATACTTCCCCTCGGTGGCAAAAAGACTTCCCAGATTATATAAGGGATCGGGCAAAAGAGGATGGAATCGGGATGCTTCGGCATAATACTCCTCCGCTTTGGCTCGATCACCTTTCCCTTCGTATATCAGCCCCAGATTATTATAAACCAAAGCCGCTTGGGGAAGGAGTTTTAACACCTCCTGATATTTTTCTTCCGCTTCTTTCATTTGGCTTTGTCTCTGATAAAGAAGAGCCGTGTTGAAATGCGCCATCAGATGATCAGGCTGAAAAGTGAGAACTTGATTATATTCATCCATCGCCAGATCAAACTTCCCTTGTCTTCCATAAACCATGCCTGAATTATAGTGCTCCTCTGCCTGGTCTTTAGCAGTAAGCTTATGTGGTCTAATGTTAGAAATAAAAAGAACAACCAAAAAGATCGAAAGAAAAACAAGAAGATTCTTAAATGCCTTCGATTTTAGCATCTCATAAAGTCGATACAATCCAAAGCCTGCAAATATGATTATAAAAGGAACCAGCGGAATGCGATAACGATCACAGATAAAAAAGAAAAGCAATGCCAATACCTGTGATAAAATGAAATACAAAATCAGAGTCGGTTTAGAATCTTTCGGGTCCGATTTAGATCTATCTCTCCAGAAGATAATCATGCCGGTCAGGCTCAAAGGAAGCAGGACTCCAAACGGAAAATATACCACCCATTTGAAGAGCAGGAATCGCAGGACAAAAGAGTAGTCTCGGAAAAGATACATATCCTGATTCCTTTTGATCTCGTAACCATCTAAAATTAGAAGAAATTTTTTGAGGAGTAGGTTCAGATAGGAGAAAGGCTGACTGGTGATATAAGAGAATGCCTCTCTCCAAAAGAAGCTCGATCTTTCCGAGGGCTTCATAAAGCCATGTTGCATGGGACGCTGGATCAGCTCCTCCCATTCTATTCCCGGACGAATGGAAACGGTCTTATCATAATCCGGATTATTCCCTATATAGAAATTTATCCCCGAGTTGGATGAAATCCATACCAAGTCTTTCCCCACCAGTAAATTCCTGATGGTAGTTACAGAAATCACCAGTAGAAAACCGATCACTAAGCTAAGAGAGTAATTCACTATCTTCCTGGTTGACCACTTATTTCTTAACAAAATGGTAATAATCCAATAAATAACAAAAGGAAGAAAGACTATGACCAGACCATGAGTAATGGAGGAAAGACCTAAGATGATGCCCGCCAGAAACAGTTTGGTCTTATTGGGTGAATTCAAGAAGGAAAACAAGACTAAAATCAATAATAAATTAAGGAAGATGATCAGCGCTGGATTTAGAAGCTCTGCATCAAAGAAAAGAAACGGACCGTAAAAAGCAGAGATCAGAAAAACAATCCAGCCGACCTTTGAGTTAAAAACGGATTTAGCTATTTTGAAAAGCAAAAGACAGTTTATTGATCCCAGAGCCATCTGAATGAGTCTGGTCAAAAACAGGTCGTGTCCCAAGATAGAATAAATGATTCCAAGAAAATAGGGATAAAGCGGAGCCTGCCAGAAGACCTGATTTCCTATCCAGTGACCTTTAGCGATACTTAGCGCCCAATCGTCATAAGTTTGACCGTCGATGATGGGGAAATGAAAAAATGGATTGTTGGCGATCGAAAGAAGATGAATAAGCCGCGGTAGAAAAGCGATACAGAATAAAAGAATATAGAAGAAGACAGATTTCCACCTGGTGGAAGGAGACTCCTTTTGATTGAAGTGAGAATTGTTTACGTTTGTTTCGTTCATGTTCGATTCACTACTCCTTGAAGAACGATAATATACATAAAAATGAACAATAGGTGACTTCTAATAGGAACCTGCCAGAGGAAAATTTATGACTCGGTAGCCGCACCCTTTAAGGGACTGTTGAAAAACCTCCAATGGAGTGCATCAGCTTGCTGATGCGTTTTTTGGGTGAATTTAAGCTATTATGAAACAACAACATTTTTATTTAACAAAACCGCCCACATGGGCACTTCAAAACCACTTTTTCAATATCCCCTAAAGGCGAACACTCCAATTGTTATTCTTTTTTTCGGACAGGGGTTGAACTCCCACTCTAACGCATTTCAGCTTGACTTGGTTAGCCTGAAGGCGGACACTCCAAAATTCATTTCATTCCCATTCGATAGTGGCAGGAGGTTTGGATGAGATGTCGTATACCACCCGATTGACTCCCTTTACCTGATTTATGATCCGATTGGGGATTCTTCCTAAGACATCATATGGAAGTAAAGCCCAGTCAGCGGTCATACCGTCTACCGATGTGACCGCTCGCAAGGCAATTACATTTTCGTAGGTTCTCTCGTCTCCCATCACCCCTACACTTTGAACCGGTAAAAGGACACAAAATGCCTGCCACACCTTATCGTATAAATCGGCATTCTTCAATTCGGAGATATAAATGACGTCGGCTTCTCTTAAAATGGAAAGCCTTTCTTTGGTCACCTCTCCCAAGATTCTCACTGCCAGACCCGGTCCGGGGAAAGGATGCCGTCTAAGAATGTTTTCCGGTAGGTTTAGGCTTTTTCCCAGTTTTCTCACCTCGTCTTTAAACAGCTCCCTTAAAGGCTCGATCAGCTTTAAGCTCATCTCCTCCGGCAAACCACCCACGTTATGATGAGATTTTATGGTGGCGGATGGTCCTTTGAAGGAGGTGCTTTCAATTACGTCCGGATACAACGTCCCCTGGACCAAGAACTCCACGTTTTTAATCTTCTGCGCCTCTTCTTCGAATACTTCAATGAAGACTCTCCCGATGATTTTTCTCTTATCCTCTGGATCGATCACCCCTTGAAGTTTTTGCAGGAATCTTTCAGAGGCATCTACTGAAATTAGGTTCAAATCGAAAATCTTAAAATCAGAGATCACCTCCTGAGCTTCATTTTTTCTTAGAAGGCCGTTATCCACAAATATGCAGTGCAGCTGTTTTCCTGCCGCTTTATTCACCAAAAGGGCACAGACGGATGAATCTACTCCACCGGAAAGTCCCAAGATCACTTGACCATCTTTTACCTGTTCTCTTATCCTATGAATGGTAGTATCGATGAATGACTCCGTAGTCCAGCTTCCCTCACAATGGCAAATCTTAAACAAAAAATTCTGGATGATCTTTTTGCCCTCTTCAGTATGAGCCACTTCCGGATGAAACTGAAGTCCAAAGATTTTCCTTTCGTTATCTCCTATAGCGGCAAAAGGAATATTCTCGGTATGAGCTAAAACCTCAAATCCGGGAGGTAGTTGGGAAAGATGATCGCCATGGCTCATCCATACCACGGTGTTATCCTTTACTTGTGAAAAGAGATCTTCAGGTTTATTGATGTGGATGATGGCTTTGCCATATTCTCTTTTTTGTGATCTCTCCAACTCTCCGCCGAATAGTTTCCCGATAAGCTGTAAGCCATAGCAGATTCCCAAAGCTGGAACGTTAAGCTCAAATACTTCCATTCCGCAGAATGGGGCGCCCGGGTCAAATACGCTGGATGGACCGCCGGAAAGAACTATCCCTTTCAAGTTTTTATCCTTGTAACTATTTATGTCTTGATTGAAAGGGACAATCTCGCAGAAGACCTTGTTCTCCCGGATGCGACGAGCAATCAACTGGGTGTATTGCGAGCCAAAGTCCAGTATGATTATAGTCTCTTCTTGCTTCATATTATTTCAGCAGTAGATAAACTTCAGTTGGCAGTTTGCAGATTGTAAACTGGTAACTGCCAACTGTCATTATACTTCATCTGATTTAAGAGTCGTATCTTTTAACCATTTCTTATCGTCTTTCTTTGGATAATCTATATTATAATGAAGCCCCCGGCTTTCTTTTCTTTTCAAGGCGCACTCGATGATCAGCTTTGCCACGGTGGCAATGTTTCTCAGCTCGATCACGTCATAGGTTACCGGATTGACTTTATAGAACTCGGTAATTTCATCCAGAAGAATGTTAATTCTTCTTTTAGCTTGCTTTAAACGACGATTAGAGCGAACTATCCCCACATAATCCCACATGAATTTTTGAATCCACTCCCAATTGTGAGAGATGATCACCCACTCTTGGCGGTCAAATACTCCTTCCAGACTCCAGGGCGGAATGGAGGGAAAGGAAAAATGTTTCGTGGAGGAGAGTTTCTTTCTTGCGCTATCGGCGGAAAAGTGAGCAAAAGCTGTAGCCTCCAGAAGGGAATTGGATGCTAATCGGTTTGCTCCATGCATTCCAGTGCAAGCCACCTCTCCGCAAGCATACAGATTTTCTATTCTGGTTCTTCCTTCTAAGTCCGTGACCACTCCTCCACAAATATAATGAGCGGCGGGAACCACCGGAATCCAATCTTTAGTTATATCTATACCCAGCGAGAGACATTTTCCATAGATATGGGGAAATCTCAGCTTGATGAACCTCTGGTCCAAATGGGTGATATCTAAATAAACACAAGGGTCCCCCCGTTTTTTTAGCTCAAAGTCAATCGCTCGCGCCACCACGTCCCGAGGAGCAAGCTCTTTACGTGGATGATATTTCTCCATGAAAGTTTCACCGGATTTGAGTCGCAGGATTCCCCCTTCTCCTCGGACCGCCTCCGAGATTAAAAAGGAGTCCGCCTTCTCGTGATAAAGAGCAGTGGGATGAAATTGGATGAATTCCAAATTAGCCACCTTTGCCCCGGCTTGATAAGCTATAGCTAATCCGTCTCCGGTGGCGATGGAGGGATTGGTGGTATGGAGATAGACCCTCCCTGCTCCTCCGGTGGCTAAAAGAGTGATCCGGGACAAACAAGTGATGACCTGTCCTATGGATCCTGCGGAATTTTGTTCCTGATCCAGGACGTAGGCTCCCCAGCATTTTATTTTTTCGCCCGGCTTACGGTGATGACCTTTGAGATGATGCTGGGTGATTAAGTCAATGGCAATATGGTCTTCCAAAATCTTAACGTTGGTTTTGGATTTTACCGACGAGAGAAGTGAGTTCTCTATTTCTTTGCCGGTGAGGTCTGCGGCATGCGCTACCCGGTTTTTCGAATGTCCTCCCTCCAGCCCCAGATCCAGCTCACCACCTTTTTCTTTCTTTCGACTGAAGTTCACTCCTATCTGAAGCAGCTCATTGATACATGCTGGACCTTCCTCTACCACTTTTCTCACCACTTCAGGATTACACAAGCCATCACCTGCTCTTAAAGTATCATCAATGTGAAGCTCGAAGGAATCATCTTTTGACAAAACTGAGGCGATGCCTCCCTGAGCATAGTTGGTGTTGGATTCGGAGTCCTGTTTTTTGGTGACGATAATCACATCCCCCAGCTCACACACTTTAAGTGCAAAGGATAGTCCCCCGATGCCTGATCCGATCACCAAAAAATCGGTTTTTATTTCCATTTATTCTTTTCTCTCAATTTTCTTTACAAGGTTAGGGTAGGGGTTTCACCCATACCTTTGATCCGGACAGGGGTGCAACCCCTGTTCGAACTAGAGGACAGCCATAAAGGCTGTCCCTACAACTATATTCCCTCAATTTTTCTTAAAAGGATTTCTTCTCCTTTGGTTATCTTCAAATCTATTTTTAATACATATAACTGAATCTCTAAATGATTTATTAATGGTATACGAACCGAATCTTTCTCTGTAGTGATAATAAAATCAGCTTTCAAGCTTTTTGCTTCTTCTATTAGAGATAAAATATCCTTCTGATGGTAGGCGAAGTGATCTGAAAATCTGTGATGCTTCAAGATTTGTATTTTTAGTTGATTCAGACTATTTTCAAATGACGATGGATTCCCAATGCCTGAAAAAACTAAAGCCCTTTTATGCTCCACCTCTTTTAGATTAACGGAAACGCCATCGGATAGCTGATCTATGGAGCGTATCCGGTAAATGGATTCCACCAACGGGGCTTGAGGATTATATTTTTGCAATGTGCGGATCAGCTCATCCAAATCGGAAGCCTGATCGGTTTTGGTTAAGACAAAGAGATCCGCCCTTTTCAAAGAAGAGAGTGGCTCTCTCAACCGTCCTGCGGGCAAAAGTTTCCCGTTTCCGAAAGGATTGGTGGAGTCGATCACGACAATGTCTAAGTCTCTATGAAGTTTCAAATGCTGAAAACCATCATCTAAAATCAAAAAATCAGCTCTGTATTTTTCAATGGCATGAAGCCCTGAGACGACTCTATGTTTACTTACGATGATGGGAATGTCCGAAAGATTTTGCATCATAAGATAGGGTTCATCCCCCACATCTTCCCAGCTAACTCTTTTTTGTGCTCTTAGTAACAGATCCACCATCTCTTTTTTCTTCCGCTTGTATCCCCTGGTTAGAATCGCAACATTTTTACCATTCTCCTTTAATCTTTCTGCAATATACATGACCAAAGGGGTTTTACCTGTTCCTCCTACGGTGATGTTTCCTACACTTATTACTTTTGCCGTCAGTCTTTTTTGTCGAAATACTCCTGAACGGTAAAGAAAGAGTCTTATAGCACAGGCTAATCTAAACAACAAAGAGAAAGGAGTAAGAAGCAACGATGTCCGTCGGTATGCACCGTATGGTGCATACCAGCGTCCGCTGTCCGCCGTCCGCCGCTGGTTGGTGGTTGAGTAATCAGATTTATATATGTTCTTCATCCTTCCAGTTACGAAAATTCCCCCTCACCCTAACCCTCTCCCCGCTGGGGAGAGGGTCTTGAGAAGAATCATTTTTCCAGTAAGGAGAAAATCAAATCCGCAGTTCTTTGCGAGACTCCGGTCTCTTCTTGGATGGCTTCTTTTGCTTTCTCTCCCAACTCTGTTCTTCTCTGTTCATCCGAAAGCAGGCTGGATAAATTTAAATATAGCTCCTCTGCATCTTTGACCTGTATGCCTCCTCCGGATTGAATCAAAATTTTAGCTTCCTCTTTGAAATGATCTACGTAAGGTCCGAAAAGAACCGGCACTCCGTATATCGCTGGCTCCAAAAGATTGTGTCCTCCCACCGGCACCAAGCTCCCTCCTACAAATGCCACGTCCGCCAAAGAATACATTCCCGAAAGCTCCCCTATCGTGTCCAGGAGGATAACACTATGATTATCTAAAGAGGTTTTGTTATATAATTGACTTCTCCGGATGAATTTCATTCCACGATTAGAAATAACCTTTTCCACCTCTTTTAATCTGTTCAGATGTCTGGGAGCAAGGATAAGGATCAAGTTGGGGTTCTTCTCGTCTAACCTTTTAAAAACGTCGATTAAAATCCGTTCCTCCCCCGACCTTACACTTCCCCCGATAATCACTTTGAAGTCTTCCGGTATGCTGATCTGTTTTATTAATTCATATTGGCGAATGTCCTCTGGGAGGCAAAGGAGACGATCAAATTTTAAATTGCCGGTCACTTTTATTATATCAGGATTTGCACCCAGAAGGATTAATTTCTCTTTTTGCTCTTCTGACTGCATGCAGATAAGATCGAAATATGACAATGTCTCATGGAACAAACTTCTGACTAAGAGATACTTGCGCAAAGAGGGATCAGAAATCCGCCCGTTGATCAATGCTATGAAACATCCCCTTTTTTTCGACTCTTTTATCAGATTGGGCCATAATTCGGTTTCCACCAGAATCAAAGCTTCGGGTTTTATCTTATCTAAAGCTCTTCTTACGAATCTTTTGAGATCTAAGGGGAGATAGAAAACAAACTTGATTTCTCTCAAAATCCTTTCTGCTTCTTTTCTGCCGGATTTTGTGAGGGTTGATACCACCAGAGAATATTCCGGATGATCTTTTCTTACCTGAGGGATTATGGTGGATAAAGCCTTTACCTCGCCCACTGAAGCCGCATGAAACCAGATGACCTTTTCATCAACAATATTTTCTATTTTCTCCTGGGGGAGTCTTCCCGTTCGTTCTGCAATTCCATGTCCTCCCAAAGCCGCACGCAAAAGAAGATAGGGGAAAGAAATGACGAAAGCGAAATTTAATAGGAGGTTGTAGAGAATATACATTTATAGAATCGATTGAGTATTCATTGTATGGTTTCGTTAATAAAGGTTTCGGTTACGTATCGTTTATCGTAAAATCGTTGTGGTTTATCGTGCTAAGACTAAAGACGAAACCGATACGTGACCGAAGCCCAAACCGATGAACGATAAACAGATTTATACCATCTCAAAACTTAGGGACACTACTGGGTTCAACTCCTGTCCGAGCCTGAGAGAAATAATTATCTGTCTTTCGATTCAACTCCATAAGCTGTTTCTCCAATTCGATTCTTTTTTGTTCCAATTCTTCAGGTGTAGATGAAGCGGGTACATACATTGGTTTTCCGAGCATAATGACCGTTTTAGAGAAAGGCTGAGGAATTAAAAATCTGTCCCAGGTAGAAAGATTCCATCGGTGTTTGGCTGAGTTGGTAATGGGAACGATGGGCATTCCACTTCTCTGGGCAATGTAGATTATGCCGGGATGAACTGAAAATCCAGGTCCTTTCGGTCCATCCGGGGTTATCGCTACGTCCAGTCCGGAAGTAATCTTCTCACATATCTCGAAGATAGCTTTCGATCCACCTCGAGTGGTGGACCCTCTCACCGTAACAAATCCCAATCTTTCAATTATTCGGGCAATGAACTCACCATCTCTATGCTGGCTGATTAAAACGTGGATTTTCTTTTTCCGGTGAGAATAGGTGAAAATCAGCATCCGGCCGTGCCAGAAAGCATATATAACCGACCCTTTCTTTTTCCTTATCGAATCCAAATTTTCTTTCCCCACCGTTTCTATCTTCAAAGTCATTCCCAGAAGGTAGATCAATATCGGGGCAATCCAGGATGTCAGAAATAAAAGCATTTCATCTTTCAGTTGTTTAAGCCAAATTTTCATTCATTTCCATTTATTGATGCAAAAACTGTCCGCTCTATTTTTCCCCCCTCACCCCCGCCTTTGGCGGGATTTTCAACCTTTATCCCTCCTACGGATTTCTCTGCGCTCAACCCTATGGGTTTCACTCCGCTCAATCTCCCCGAAGGGGATAGGAAAATGGTTTCATATTCGTCATTTCTTTTTCATTTTTCGTCATCATTCGAGCTACTATCTGTGCGGCTCTTTTAGATGCACCTTCCTCCCCTAACTTTTCCTTCACTTTCTCCAGCTCGTTTTGAATGGTTTTGTATCTGTTTTTATCGCTTAGAATCTCATACATTTCATCTGTGATCTTTTGGGGAACAGCTTTTTTCTGAACGAACTCCGGAACAATTCTTTTCCCAGCTACCACGTTGGCTAAAGCGATGTTGGGGATGCTGATTAAACTTTTAGCAATTAGATAAGTCCAAAAGCTGGTCTTATACAAAACCAGAAACGGGGTGCCCAGAATAGCACATTCCAAGGTGGCAGATCCGGAGGCGATCAGAAGCAGATCGGAATGCTTCATCACATCGTAGGTTAGATTTTCAACTATTCTTACCGGAGAGTCAGCGTGCGGGAGAAAACTCTCCACTTTCTCTTTTTTGATGGTAGGAGCTAATCCTAAAAGCAGTTTTACATTTTTGAATCTTGTCTTTAAGTGTGCGGCAGATTCAAGCATGATGGGTAAAATCTTTTCCACCTCTTGCCATCTGGAGCCGGGGAGAAGTCCAACCACCACCTCATTTTTTCGTATGTCAAATTTCTTCTGGAAATCCTCTAAGGACAGAACCGGTCTGGTTACCTCTAAAAGCGGATGTTCCACGAATTCACAGCTGATATCGAATTTATCATAAATCTGCTTCTCAAAGGGAAAAATCACGATCATCCGGTCAACCAATCCTCGCATCTTTTTTACCCGGTTGCCGCCCCAAGCCCACACCTGGGGGCTGATGTAGTAAACCACCGGTATTCCCAGCAGCTTGACTTTTTTGGCAAATCTTAAATTAAAACCGGGATAGTCTATCAGGATTGCCAGATCTGGTTTTCTGGTTTCGATCATCGAGACCATAGTCTGCATAACCTTTCGGATGAATCTTAGATTCTTCATTACCTCAAAAAAGCCCATAAAGGAAAGCCGGTCAATGTGAAAGATCAACTCCACCCCCTCGCGCTTCATCTTGTCGCCACCCATGCCGAAGATTTCCCAATGGGGATTTATCTTCTTGAGTTCTTTTACCAAGCTAGAGCCATGCAGATCGCCAGAAGCCTCGCCGGCGATGATTATTATTTTTTTTGTTTCGTTCATCGTCAGGTTTAAGAAGATTATTTCAAGACTAAGAATCCGGAATGTCCATATTCATTGGAGTGTCTGCCTTTAGGCAGGCCAAGGTTAACCAGCCCTTCGGGCACGGTTGACCTATATAGCGGAAAACATCGCTTAGAACCAGAGTCTGGAGTATCTGCCTTTAGGCAGACCAAGCTCGGCTAAAGCCGAGCACTCCAAAATTTTATAATCAAGCTAAAGTTTGACACTCCACTCTCTATGTGCCTCTGTTTTCTCTTTAATCTTCAGCGCAATCTCTAAAGCCTTCTTGCCATCTTCCCCCGTGACTTGAGGTAAGGTTCTGGTTTGGACTGAATTCAGAAATGATTTTATCTCTGAGGTGAGCATATCCTGATCGTCGATATTTGGTTTTTCAAAGATTATAGTTTTCCCTACCTTTTCCACCGGGATGGTTCCCACCACGGTTTTTCTCTGTTTTTCATCAATAGACATTCGATCAACTTCCACCAATCTGTAAATCTCAACCGACTTTTGCAAAAGATCTAAGGATAAGTAGGATTCTTTTTGAAAAAGCCTCATCTTGCGCAACGCTCGGGCAGAGATGCGGCTGGCGGTAACGTTAGCCACACAACCGTTTTCAAAAGTGAGACGGGCATTGCAGATGTCCTCGCTTTCAGCGATAACTGAAACCCCCACGGCCTCAATTTGTTGGATGGGGCTTTTGACCAGGCTCAATATCAAATCTATGTCATGGATCATCAGATCTAAAATCACCGCCACATCCGTTCCCCGGGGATTGAATTGAGCCAGCCTGTGGCTCTCGATAAATCTGGGATCAGGTTTCTGGCTTTGTATGGCTTTAAATGCAGGATTGAATCTTTCGATGTGTCCGACCTGAAGGATTAGATTTTTCTTTACTGCAAGATTTATCAACTCCTCTGCCTGTTCGACCGTTTCGGTTATAGGTTTCTCAATCAAAAGGTCTTTTCCATTTTCCAATATAATTTGCGCTAAAGAGAAATGCACAGTCGTGGGAACCACCAGGCTGATGGCATCCGTCTCTTTCAAAAGATCATCCAGCTTTTCAAAATATCTGGTGTCATATTTTTGAGCCACCCTTTTGCCTTTTTCAATGTCGACATCGTTTACTCCAACCAATTCAGTTTCTGGAATTTGAGAAAAAATGCGGGCGTGATGATCCCCCAGATGTCCTACCCCCACCACTCCAACTTTTATCTTCTCCATTCCGTCCTCCAGCTTTCACCACTTGTTTGCGCTGGATGGTCCATTTGGATCTGTGGGATTACTATCCAGCAGGTAAATGATAACATCCGCCTGGGAGCGATACAGATGCGTTGAAGAATATAACCATGTGCATAGGGATAGTCAATAAAAAGAATGGCTGGATGAGACGCTCTTTGTCTGTAACTTTTTTGTTTGACTTTTGATGACGAACACTATATTATCTATTCAACGTTACTATGAGCTCACATGAATGAATATGCAAGTTTTTGTTCGATAAAAATTCAACTTACCGTAAAACATGGAACTGGATTCAATCCTTTCGCCGGTTAAAAAAAATTTAGCCTTATTTGACTTAAAACTTACGGAGAATCTAAATTCCGATTCCATTCTGATCTCCCAAGTAGCTTCTCATCTGGTGAATCGCCGGGGTAAAAGACTCAGGCCTGCTATGGTATTTCTCTCTTTTGGATTATGCTTAGATTCCAAAGCGCATTCTTCTCCCCCCCACCAGATGATGAACGTGGCTTTGGCAGTTGAATTCATACATACCGCTACGCTTTTACATGATGACGTGATAGATCAATCCAAGGTAAGACGGGGACAGGTGTCGGTAAATCATAAATGGAACAATTTAGTCTCAGTGTTGATGGGCGACTTCCTTTTAGCGAAAGCCTTAAGATTGCTGGTAGAAACCGAATCTCCCTCACTTCTTTCGACCATATCCAAGGCGACGGTGAATTTAAGCATTGGAGAGATGAGCGAAGTGCAGGAGAGCCATAACTTTGATTTAGATGAGGAGACCTATTTCCAAATCATCTCCGATAAAACCGCATCTTTGTTCACCGCCTCCTGCGAGGGGGGCGCGGTAGCGGCTGGAGCAGACCCAGGGATGCAAAAGAAACTAAGAGAATACGGACATAATCTGGGGATGGCTTTTCAGATAACCGACGATCTGTTGGACTGGGTGGGAGAGAGCGAAAAGACCGGCAAAGGTTTAGGCACCGATTTAAAAGAGGGAAAGATCACTTTGCCCTTGATACACACCTTAAGAGAATGTGATCCACCCACCCGAAAGAAGATCACCCGGCTTTTAAAAAACGATTTCAATCAGAAGGATTTCGACCAGATTCTTTCCTTGATGAAAGGCAATGGCGGAGTGGAATACGCCCATAAAAAGGCAGACTCATTTGGAAAGAAGGCGCAAAATTGTCTTTCGGATTTCAAAGACTCAGAACATAAAAAAGCTCTGCAGGATTTAATCCAATTTGTGATCAAAAGAGAGAAATGAAGATGACTTCTCTCTTCTGTATACGACAGATAAACCTCGATTCCCCCTCTCCAATCCTCAAGCCGAGACAAATAGAATAACGAAATTCTGTCGTTAATTTATAGCAAGACAGTAAAGAATTTCATATTTATCTCAACTTAATAGCATTCTATCTCGTATCTGACGTCCGTTTGGGTTTAGCCATCGGTATCCGTTGCGACACCCACACGTCTCCGCTTCCTAACCCGCCAGGTCTTGCAGAAATAAAATAAAGCGTTGATCCATCAGGGGTAATATACGGTTGGACAACTCCCCCAGTATCATTAATCGTTGTATCTAAAACCACCGCGGGTCCCCATTCCGTCCCAGTCCAGTGTGAAACACAAATGTACCAATGATCTCTACCTCTACATCTGGTTAAATATAGTGTCTTGTTGTCTGCCGTGACGGTGGGATCACATTCTGATCCGTCCACATTGACTTTGTTTCCTAACCAAACCGGCTGTCCCCAGTCAGTTCCGTTCCACTCAGAAACCCATAAACCATAATTGCTGAAGTAAAGCTTGGTGCCATCCGGAGAAATAAATGGACTCCCCGCACCAAAGAGGTTGATAGTCGGTCCTAAGTTCTCAATCGGTCCCCATTCATTGTGAAGACTATCCCAGGCAGATACCCAAACATCCCAGTAATTCCCCAGTGTCCCCAGTCTACCGAACAGACGGCAATAAAGCTTATTTCCATCCGGGGAAAGGGAAGGATACTCATCATCAGCTCCGTTGTTTATGTTGTGTCCGCAATTATGTGCTTCTGACCAGAAACTTGAAGCACTGTTCCAGTAAGAATACCAAATATCGGTATTACCATACGTACCTGATCTGTTAGAGCTCCACACTGCTGTTTTTCCGTTTGGGCAAAGGCGAAACGATGCTTCACCTGCAGAAGAATTAATTGTTGATCCCAGATTTACCGGCTCGCTCCAATCGCATTCTGGTATCTCTGGGATTTGCCCTGTTTTGTAAAGGTAATTTATTAGATACACCACATCGCCAAGATTGATCCCGCAGTCTGCATTAGGGTCAGCACAGTCCAAGCATAGAGGATATGGTCCATTCTTGTAGAGATAGTCTATCTCACACACCACATCCCCAAGGTTCACCATGCTGTCAGCGTTAGCATCGCCTGGTATCTGTGCCTGAACTACTGCCGGAGTGCTTATAAAGGTAAAGCACAATATCAGCAGTAATAGGTGATTCCTCTTCATTTTAAATCCTTAGTTCTAATAGTTACTGTTACAATAGTAATAAACCACTTTCTATAAATTTGTCAAGAATAAAATGCGATTTGTTTTCATTTTCTCTCTATCTTGTTCATTCTCAAACCCTTATGTGACATCCTCTTTTATTTTCTCCTTGTGATGTTTCATCCACAAGGAATTCAATTTAAAGGAGATTTGTGTGAATGCATAGATAGGGATGATAATTCTAAGGATCTATACGGACAATCCCTACATGCAGGATCGTGCTACCCCACCCAATTTGTATGAATGCTCCACATCTTTTCCTTCTTGGCAGACAATTTATGGGCCGACCTCCCTCATTCGACTCAAACTATTGCGGTAAACCACCCCTAACTTGACTTATTCCTAAAAAACTTTTGACAACTTAATTTCGTAAGATATATTGATAAAAATACATTTAAGGAGAACAAAATGAAATTTGTGGAAAAACTTCTAAACGCATGTCGAAAGAATAATTCTCTGGTTTGCGTCGGACTGGATACGGATATAGGAAAAATCCCAAAATCCATTTTGCAGCAAGACGATCCGGCTTTCTTTTTCAACCAGAAGATTATAGATTCCACCTTTGATTTAGTATGTGCCTATAAACCCAATATAGCTTTTTATGAAGCACAAGGCTCCAGAGGCTGGGATGCCTTAAAAAAGACTTGCGAATATATCCCTAAGGAGATACCGATAATTTTGGATGCCAAAAGAGGTGATATTGGCAATACCGCTAAGATGTATGCTAAAGCATATTTTGAAGGGTTGAAGGTGGATGCAGTTACAGTCAGTCCTTACATGGGAAAAGATGCTATCCTGCCATTTTTGGAGTATGAAGACAAATGCGCGTTAATCCTCTGCCTAACCTCAAATGATGGAGCTAAAGACTTTCAGCTTTCTATAATAGACGGTAGACCGCTATACGAAATCGTAGCGGAGAAAGTCTTAAGCTGGAATGAAAAGAAAAATTGTGGTCTGGTAGTAGGGGCGACCTATCCAGAGCAATTAAAAAGAATCAGAGAAATCGCCCGCTCATTGCCTTTTCTGATTCCGGGCATTGGTGCGCAAGCCGGTGAAGTAGAATCCACAGTAAGATTTGGCACCAATGAAAGCGGAGAATTAGCCATAATAAACGTATCCCGTTCCATTCTTTATGCTTCTTCGGGTGAGGATTTTGCTCCAGCGGCCAGGAATGAGACCTTACGATTAAAAGAGACGATCAATCTCTATCGCAAAAAGTGATAATGCTTACTGGCAATAGACGATTCAACAATCTTGTTTTGTTATGGCTTAACGCATACAGAATTCACGAGCTAAAGCTCGTAGCAATTTGTAAATATTGAGAATACATGACTTGTTTTTACGATTTATTGCCACGACCTTCAGGGGCTGTTGAAAAACCTCCAATGGAGTGCATCCCGCCTTAGCGAGATGCGTTTCTTGGGGTGAATTTAAGCTATTATGAGACAACAACATTTTTATTTAACAAAACCGCCCATATGGGCACTCCAAAACCACTTTTTCAACAGTCCCTTCAGGTCGTGGACAAGAGGAACCCAACACTCATTTGGGCTTTAGCCCACAGAACCTAACTGCTCTGTTTTCATCTTTTTGGATTCTAACGTTTCTCCCACGATCTTAAGCAGACTGTCCACCTGAATGGGTTTGGGGATCACCTGATCGATGTGGCTTTTTTTTAATTTTTCCTGATCCAGCTCCGTGCCCCATCCGGTAAGCAGTAAAACCGGTATATTGGGCTTGATTTTCTTGATCTCTTCCGTCACCTTCCATCCGGACATCTCCGGCATTCCCAGGTCAGTTATCACCAAATCAAATCTGTTTGCACGGCAGAGTTTCAATCCCTCAGGTCCACTGGAGGAGACGATCACCCTATATCCTTCTGGGCTGAGGATGTCAAAAAGCAATTGTCGGATCTCCTCGTCATCCTCTATCAATAAAATATCAGCAGGAAAATCACTACCAGTAGGATGCTTGAATTTTTGTTTTTCATCAGTTAGTTTTTCTAATTCAGACCTGATTGGCAACCGGATCACCATAGTGGTACCTGTTTGCAGATTGCTCTCCGCCCAGATATCGCCTCCGTGTCTTTGAATTATCCCGTATGCTACGCTTAATCCCAAACCGTTGTTTTTAACCCCCTTGGTGGTAAAGAAAGGATCAAATATCTTTCGTTTAACCTCCTCCTGCATTCCGGTCCCGGTGTCACCGACTGAGATGATTACTGATTTTCTGTCGGTCCAGGTTTTGATTACCAACTCTCCTCCACGGGTCATGGCCTCCACCGCGTTAAAGATGAGATTGGTCAATACCTCCCTCAATTCAGATGCATCTCCGATCGCCAAAGGATGCTTACCGTGATCCTTTTCCACTCTAAGTTTTATGGTTACACCCAGGGCTTCCGCTTGATCCTTCCACTTAATTTTGGTCATAGCGATCACGTCTTTTATCAGATCATCGACATCCACCCACTTGAATTCCTGATCTTTTCGAACCCGGGCAAAATCTTGAATTCTTTTAACGGTGAAGGCGGCATCTTGGGTAGCATTCTCGATAATGGACAAGCCTTTTTCCATTTCCAAATCATCCGTTTTCTTTCGTAAAAGCTGCGTCCGTCCCAGAATGACAGCTAAGAAATTGTTGAAGTCGTGAGCCATCCCGCTAGCCATCTGTCCTAAGGCGCGCAATTTTTCCTTCTGTACTAATTGAGCACGTGTGGCAGACAATTCATGGTTCTTTGCCTTCAGTTCTCGGTTTTTCTCGTTCATCTTCTGGGTATATTTCTTCAATTTTCTTTCGATGCGTTTGCGCTCGGTGATATCGCGCACAATGGTCAGGACTTCGTCGTCTCCGCTAGCTACCAGCCGGGCTTCATAATGTCGCACGCTGTCTCCCATCGTCAGCGAATACTCGAAGAGCTGGGTCTCCCCGGTTTGCAGGGCTTGTTCAATACAGTGCATAGTCGGCTGGGCTATCTCCACTGGCAGCACTTCATGCACTTTTTTCCCCAAGAAGTGATGAGGGGATACCAACAATTCCTCTTTTCTGGCTGCTTTGAAGTCTAGAAAGGTGCCATCTCTTTTGAATCGAAACATCATATCCGGTAAGACGGTGAGGAGGGCTCGACTCTTGGCTTCACTTTCCCTCAAAGCCTCCTCCGCTTGTTTCATCTGAGTGACGTCATGCACCACCCCATTGATTCTACGCAGTTTACCATCTTCCGAAAACTCCAATGTCTTCTGGTCACTCACCCAGATTTCCGTCCCATCCTGGCGGGTGATCCGGTATTCCATTCGGAAAGGCTTTCCCGGAGGTCCTGCTGTAATCTGATTTCTCACCTCTACTTGAACTTTAAGCCAATCTTCTGGATGGGTAATAAACTCAGCCAGACCTATGGGATTTGAGACAAACTCGCTAACCGAATAACCGGTTTGTGATTCTATCGAAGGAGAGATAAAATCATATTTGTTGTTAATCGGGTCATATCGGTAGATCACGTCAAAAACCGAGGATTGGAATAGCTGAAACTTCTCTTCGCTTTCTTTTAACGCTTGGCGAGACTTCTCCAGCTCTAAAAACCGGGCAAGGATCTCTGATACCGTGCGCAGAAAGGTTATCTCCTCCGGGAGCCACTCCCTTTTTTGTTTAGTCTCGTCAAAACCAAAAAATCCGACCAGATTTTCACCGCTATAGATAGGAATTACTAAGATAGAAATAATGTCTTGTTGTTTAAGCATGGTTCTTTCCGGCTCAGGTAGCTGGTTTACGTCGGAAACGGAAATCACCTTGTTCTGGATCATCTGTTCCATCCACCAGGGAAACGAGCTGGCCTCCATTCCTTGCATGTTGTGGATTTGAGGGGTAACTCCCGGTGCTACCCACTCATGAGTGTTATCTCCTTTCGTTCCGTCTTCGGATGCTTGAAAAAGATAGGCGCGACTTACCTGAAGTATCATTCCGGCTTCACGCAGAGCTTCATTGATGCATTGATCCAGATTCTCCACGGTAAGAAAATGAGAAGAGATTCTTCCCATCGCTTGCTCGATTTTAAGAGAATATTCCCGTGCCTGCTCCATTTTCTTTCCGGCGGTCACGTCTCTTTGCACTCCCCAGGTTCCCACCAGATATTGACCATCCATTATTCCCGCGGTAGTGTTCTCAATATATATGGTATTTCCTTTTTCATCCTTTTCTTTAGCAATAACGTTGCTCAAGCGGAAATTATTCTGGACGAATGAGCGCAAAATATCCATATTCTGTGGTGTCTTCAAAAACCACTCCTTACAGTATCGTCCCTCTATTTGGTTTGATCTCTGGAAACCATACATTCTTGCCATACTGTCGTTTGCGGTCATGATGCGGGCGCGCTCCAACATGGCTTCGACTAAGCTGGGTATAGACAGTTTGGTGTCAATGGGCGGATCAAATTCCACCAGCCATACCCCCTCAAAGCAGTTTGCTACCAGCTCCTCATAGTATCTTTCTTTACTTTCGAATAGGGTCTTTTTCATTTCATGGTTTTGGATCTTGAGCGTTTCAATCCCGGAAACTGAATTTTGACTTTCAAACGGCTGATCCTGATTATGTCTTCTCATTTTGATCCTTTAAGCTAATTGGCAGGAGTCGAAAAAATTTGTCTACCATAAAAATGACAGTATTCCCCCTTTGGGGACGGCTTTCTTTTTAAAGATAAGCCTTTTGGGTGATTTTTAAATCTTAGATCAGGTTCAGTTCGATTTTGGGAACACAGGAATCTCTATTGGACAAATAGATTGTCTGAATTAAAAGCCATCACTTCCAACCGCTACCATATTTTTTATCGGAAGATAAGCAAATTGCTTGACCTTCCAAACGGCTATTTGAAGAGAAAACAATAATCTGCATTGACCACCCCTTAATCTCCTCCTTAGACCAGGAGGGGACAGTAGGTCAACCATGCCCTCCCTTCGATAAACTCAGGGTGGTGACCCTTCCATGAATTCAGGATCACCCTGTCTTCGACCCTGAGGCTCAGACCGAAGGGAACAAAGTTGAAGGGTGAGCGAAGTCGAACCAAAGGGCTGGTTGACAAATAAGGATGTTGTCAACGGATTGAACGGATGTAAAGGATAATTTCGTTTTCCTATCCGTTTAAGCCGGTTCTGAGGGCTAAAGCCCATAAGAAGGTGGGAGTTGTTCACCTGATCCCACGACCTGAAGGGAATGTTGAAAAACCCGAAGTTGGAGTGCATCAGCTTGCTGATGCGGTTTTGGGTATGAATTAAATAGTTGGTGAACAACGATATTTTAAATGCGAAAAACCGCGAAAGCAAGCTTTCGCACTCCAAAACCACTTTTTCAACAGTCCCTAAAGGTCGAGGCAATAAATAGTCAAGCAGGTTTCGGTATGAACTATGCGGTCACACCTTCGCCATGCTTGACCTATAGAACTGATCCGCCTGGAATATCGATTGAAACCTTTTAAACATTTTTTTGTATAAATACTCACCAGTTTGAAAGAATTGTCGTATTTTATAAACAATACTTTTTGAGTTTATCATGATACAGATAAAAAACTTAACCAAAAAATACGGCGAGCTGAAGGCGGTGGACGACGTCACATTTGACGTTCATACCGGCGAGATATTAGGTTTTTTAGGACCCAATGGCGCGGGAAAAACCACCACCGTTAGGATCATCACCTGCTATATGCCTCCCACCTCAGGATGGGTAGTGGTGGATGGTCTGAATGTGTTCGAAAATCCTTTGGAGGTGAAAAAAAAGATCGGCTACCTTCCCGAAAATGCTCCCCTCTATTCCGAGATGAATGTTCTAGATTACCTCCACTTTGTTATGGGCTTAAGAGGGATACCCAAAGAGCTTTTCAATCAAAGAACTAAAGAGATGACCGAGATTTGCGGTTTGGAATCGGTGATCCAAAGAAACATAGGAGAGCTTTCCAAGGGATTCAGGCAGAGGGTGGGTCTGGCGCAGGCGATGGTTCACGATCCAGAGATTCTCATTTTAGATGAGCCTACCAGCGGACTTGATCCCAACCAAATTGCTGAGATAAGGAGTTTGATCAAGGAGCTGGGTAAGGAGAAAACGGTTATCTTGTGCAGTCATATCCTGCCGGAAGTTGAAGCCACCTGTGGAAGAGTGTTAATCATAAATGAGGGGAAGATCGTGGCAGATGGCACACCTTCCGAGCTGCAGTCAAGTTTTAAGGGAAGGGAAAAAATTTATCTTGAGCTGAAAACTCCTTTGGCAGACGTGCAAACCAAGCTGTCAAATTTAGAAAAAGTGGAAAAGGTGGAAGAGATCACCACCAATGGAGATGATCTGAAGAAGTTTGCTATCGAATGTGCCCAGGGGGTGGACTTACGAGAAAAGATTTTTCATCTGGCAGTGGAAAACAACTGGATCCTTCTGGAGATGAGGAAAGAACAAGTTAGCTTAGAGGACGTTTTCCGACAGTTAACCACTTCTTAAGGACCTCACCCCCTGTCCCCTTCAGGGTGAATCCCTTTCCTTCGACCTTGAGGTCTCACTTCGTGCCGAGCGCACTTAGTGCGAGGCAGGACCGAAGGGCAGGGTGAACCCCTCTGCTTAGCAAGGAGAGAGGGAATAAAGAGGGAGAGGTTTAGACAAGTTTTAAAGATAAACCTTTATGTCAAACCGCATAGCTATCCTCTGTAAAAAAGAGCTTAAAGGATATTTCGATTCCCCCATAGCCTACATCGTGATCACCATCTTCCTTTTAATCACGGGCTGGTTTTTCTTCAGCGATCTTTTCTTAGTCAATCAAGCCTCTTTGCGAAATCTGTTTGGCACCGTCCCTTTCATCTTCATGTTCTTCGTGCCGGCGGTGACCATGCGTTTGATCTCTGAGGAAAAAAGAAGCGGGACCATTGAGCTTCTTCTCACTTTGCCGGTGAAGGATCACGAGATCATCTTGGGGAAATTTCTGGCGGGACTGATTCTGATCTCTGTAGCAGTGATCTTGACTTTGGTCTATACCCTCACCCTCTCCGGGTTAGGCGATTTAGATGCCGGATCCGTGGTAGCAGGTTACCTTGGTTTAATCTTTCTGGGAGCTACCTATCTTTCGGTGGGAGTATTCACCTCCAGCTTAACTCAGAACCAGATAGTGGCTTTCATCACCAGCTTTCTGATCATCTTCGTCCTTTTCATGCTAAATAAAGTTTTAATTTTTGTTCCCAGCTTTTTAGCTTCGTTTTTTGAGTATCTCTCCGTCGACTATCATTTCTCCAACATCTCCCGGGGAGTGATAGATTCGCGGGATGTAATCTATTATCTTTCGATCATCTTTCTTTTTCTTTTTCTATCAGTGAGAGCTTTGGAAAGCAGGAAGTGGAGGTAGTCGGTTCCATGCGGGAAAAATTCAAATTGGGTGCAGGCTCTTTTGCCACACTGCTTTTGGTCGTAGCGGTCCTTTTGGCACTAAACCTGATTTCAGTGTATTTATTTTCGCGCTTGGACCTGACTGAGGGAAAAGTCTTCAGTCTATCCCAGTCCAGCAAGAACGTGGTTCGGAATTTGAATGATCGGCTCATAGTAAAAATGTATTTCACCAAGGATCTTCCCCCTCCTTATAATGGCTATGCTCGATATCTAAAAGATCAGCTGGAGGAATACCAGGCTTATGCCGGAGGAAAGCTGAAACTGGAGATGATCGATCCTAGTGACGAAGGAAAGGAGATGGAAGCGCAAAGATATGGCATCCCTCCTCTTCAAGTCAATGCCATGGAGAATGATAAAATTGAGATAAAGAAAGTTTATATGGGGTTGGCGCTTCTATTTGAGGATCAAAAGGAGGTAATTCCGGTAATCCAAAACGTTTCCGGTCTCGAATATGAGCTTACCAGTGCCATAAAGAGGCTCTCCACCAGATTTCTCCCTACCATAGGATTCTTGGCAGGTCAAGATGAGCCGGGTATTAATTCCGAGCTTTCTTCTCTCAATCAAGCACTCAGCCGGCAATATCAGGTAAGGAGGATAGACTTAGAAGAGGGAAAGACCATCCCCTCAGATGTCAACGTCTTGATCGTCATGGGACCCAAGAAGAAATTCTCCGAGTGGGGAAAATACGCCTTAGATCAGTTTTTGATGCGGGGAGGAAAGCTCGCATTTTTGCTCAACCAAATAGAAGTTGACCTTCAGCAAGGGGTGGCGGAAAAACAAGACTTGGGATTGGATGAGCTTTTACATAATTATGGAGTTAAGATCAACGACGATCTGGTTATCGATTTACAGTGTAATCGAGTCGGCATCACCCAAAGACAGGAAGGTTTCGTATACCAAAACGTGGTAAACTACCCTTACTTTCCGGTAGCCAGTAATTTTGACAAAAATAATCTGATCGTCAAAGACTTGGGAACGGTCAGCTTCTATTTTGCCAGCTCGCTTAATACCAGCCCTACTCTATCCCCAAATATTCGATTTATTCCCATCGTCTGGTCCTCGAAAAACAGTGGAGCTATTGTATCACCATTCGACGTAAATCCATACAAAAAATTCGCTAAAGAAGATTTCAACAAAAGCGGGTTAGTTCTTGCAGCCACTCTGCAAGGAAGCTTCAAAAGCTTTTTCTCGGATAAAGAGAGACCTCCCATCGAATCAGGCGTAAATACTCCCGAATCCACCCTCTCCTCCAGCCCGCCAACTCGATTGGTGGTGGTGGGAGACGCCGACTTAGTTACGGATCAGAACATAAGCGGAACGGATAATCTGGCATTCTTTTTGAATATGGTGGACTGGCTTTCACAGGATGAGGCTTTGATAGCCATCCGCTCCAAACAGGTGACTTCCCGACCGCTGAGGGAGATCTCATCGGGTGCTAAACAAATGGTGAAATATGGAAACACATTCGGTCTGCCTTTTTTAGTTATCGTATTTGGCGTGGTGAGATGGCAGATAAGAAAGCGGGTTAAGAGAAAGGGTTCGTCTTTTCGCTTTAGCGAGGCTGAAACTCTTGGAGAGAATAAGAATACTTAGGACTTAAATTGATGCGAAATGAAAACTTCCTCGGGTTCGGACAGGGGTTGAACCCCTGTCCGTAGAGGGATAGGGGTGCAACCCCTATCCCAACATATAGCAAAGAGGGGAATGAGGGTTGAGGTCTACATGAAAAAGCCCATTTACTATCTTCTGGGAATCCTTTTGATCTTCGTGATCGTCTATTTTCTTTTGATTCAAAAGGAGAAAAAAACCTTCGCCCCCGGAAAGGTGGAAAATTTCCAAAATCTGGACAGCGCCTCGGTGAATAAGATAGCATTTAAAAAATTCGATACCAAGCTGATCTTTCAAAAAATTAATCAGGTATGGTATATGATTGAACCCGAATCTTGCCGGGCGGACAACCAAGCTGTGGATCAATTATTAAGTGCGGCCAGTCATCTGGAAGTCGGAGAAGTGATCTCCTCTAATAAAGAGAAACAATCTCTTTTTATGATAGACGATTTTACCGGCACTAAATTGGACTTTTTCGACGGAGAGAAACAAATAGCTTCACTGGTGCTGGGAAAAATGTCTCCCGACTTTTTGCAAGCCTACCTAAGGAAGGCCAACTCAGACGATGTTTATTTGGCAAAAGGACTTTTTACCCGTTTAGCTGAGCGGAAGGTAGATCAATGGAAGGATCGCACCATTTTTACCTTCGATCCAAAACAGGTCAAGGAGATCGAATTATACCAGGGTGAAGAAAGGTTTAAATTGATTAGACCGGATACTTCATGGCAGTTAAGCCTGTATCCTTATCAGGAAAGCGCATCAGCAGATGCCCAGGTGGTGGAGGATTATGTCCAAAACCTGCTGAACCTGAAAGCGGATGAATTCGCCAGAAAATCGGAAATCGAAGGTATAGATTTCGATAAATCAGATTTCTTGCTGTCTCTTACCTTTCTTGACGGTCATGAAGAGAAACTGCTTGCCACCCGTAAGGTGGAAAATGAAACCCGCTACTTTGTTACAATTGACCAGAACAAGAGCGTCTATGTTCTGTTAGAGTATACCTTCAAGAAATTAGAGAAAAAACCGCAGGATTTCCTCGCCAATAAATAAAACCAAAATTCCATCGGATATTCAGTTTGCTTGTCAACCAGCTCTTCGATAAGAACTATGCAGTTCATACCTTCGGACATGGTTGACCTATATGGATTGTTCTGGCAAGCCATAAAGGCTTGCCTGCGCGGAGAAAAAGATTTATCTCCTTACAGCCAATTCTGTAAAAAATACCCATACCGCATCCGGGGACGCAAACCATAATAAATAATATCTTGACAGGGATGGGCAAGTTTGGTATAATAAAAACCGAGTTATGAGAAGGTCATCAAAAATAATTTCACGCCAGTGAAGGGAGGATAACCATTTAACAAGCGAAATTATTGGTGAGTAAGACTGAATAGAGAATTCTTATGACCTTTAAAGACTAGCTTATGCATTTGATAGCCAACGCCTTATAGACTAAGATGTATTTGACTCGCTTTCGCTCGAATTGAGAAACACTGTCTATGTGCTCTTGCTGGTTGGCTGAATTTTCAAGTCGATTGGGAAAATCAAACCAGTTCTTCGAGCTATTAAGCGGCTAAGTATCTGTTGTTTTTTGCCTTAGGATGAAAGGAAAATTGTTCCTGGTAAATGACGCCGAGTTGAGGCGGAATTTTCGACTAATAATAACTCGGCTTTTTTAAATTTATAATTCGATTCGTATGAATAAAGATGCATAAACTCACCATATCATTGATAGGAGTTAGGGATTTGAAAATCAGAATTAGCTCTGAGAACTCAAATTGGATGATCCAAATAGGTAGAGGTTTGATCTACGTCATGCTATTCTCTTTTCTTTTCTGCTACTCGGGTATCTTCCTCGATCAAGTTAGGGGAGAAGAAGTGACTGCGAAGGAGATTTCGATTCCTGCTCCCACCTTTACAGAGCCAACCCAGATTCTGGAGAAGAGCATAGATCCAGCAGAATATGTGCTAGGGACCGGAGACGAGCTCTCCTTAGACATTTGGGGAGAGACCAATGTTCATCAGATCACGACTGTGACGCCAGAAGGAGATATTTTAATACCTGGGGTGGGGAGCGTCCAGGTGGGAGGAAAGCATCTGGCAGATGCCAAGAATATCATCCAAGAAGCGGTGCTTAAATCCTACAAGAGCGTTCCAGTAACTGTCACCCTGTTTAAACTGAAAAAAGTGAAAGTGATAGTGACGGGAGCAGTCCAAGCCCCAGGGATTTACTCGGTATTTGCCAATACCCGTGTTTCGGAAGTAATCAGCCAGGCTGGAGGATTTTTGGATAACTCCTCCCTCAGAAATATCATACTTACCCGCTTGGATAGTAGTGTCACTATCGTGGATGTGTCCAGATTTCTGAGAATAGGTGATCGGAGTAAGAATCCTTATGTTTTTGGTGGGGACGTCGTCTTTGTTCCGACCAGAGATAATCATATCAATACCGTGGGAATTTATGGCGCGGTAAAATCCGAAGGTGAATTCGAATATGCTGCTGAAGACAGCCTTTTGGATCTGATAAACATCGCTTATGGACTAACCATGGATGTGGATCTTCTCCGGGGGGAATTGATCCGGTTCAATCCGGATCACCTTAGCACCGTAACTCTCCCCATAGATCTCAAAGCACTGGTGTTAGAAAATGATCCCAAAAGCAATCTGCCTCTTTTCCCGGATGATCGAGTGTTTATTCGTGCAGTTCCCAAATATCATAAAAAAGATCAAGTGACAATAAGCGGAGAGGTGCTCTATCCCGGCGTATACAATATTGAAGAGGACAAGACTAAGCTGTATGCAGTCATCGAAAAGGCTGGAGGATTTACACCGATTGCCTCTTTGCCTGAGGCGGAGATGATTAGAACCTATAACGTAGCCGATCCCGAGTTCGAAAGGTTAAAAAAAATTCCGGTGGCGGATATGAAGGAGTCGGAATATAATTACTTCAAGCTTAGATCACGAGAGAAGCCTGGTCGAGTGGCGTGCAATTTCGAAAAGCTATTTCAGGAAGGAACCAGCGAACATGAACTCACCTTGAAGAGCGGTGACATGATAAACATACCGCCCATAAGTCAGGTGGTAAACGTTTCCGGTAGTGTAAGAAATCCAGGTCTGGTTCTCTACGAGCCAGACAAAGATTACAAGTATTATATAGATCGAGCTGGAGGGTTTTCGTGGAAAGCGCGGAGTAGTAAAATCGTGGTCATCAAAGGTCAAACGGGAGAACGAATGAAGCCATCTCGAGGACGTAAGATAGATCCCGGAGATACCATTTTAATTCCGGAGAAGCCGGAAAGGGATTATTGGAAGTTCATCAAAGATACCATGATGGTTTTGGGAAATGTGGCTACAGTCTATTTGGTGATTCATCAAGCGACGCAATAAAAACGGTTCGTGGTTCATAGTTCGTAGTATAAAAAATCATTAAACGTGACATAACAGAATAAATAGGGATAAAGGATGGAAAACGGAGAGCTTGAATCAGAAAAAGTAGACATTTACAGTTATCTAACCGTTCTGACGACTTACCGCCGGTTCATTTTTTTGAATTTTTTGGGGGTGGGTGTGATCGTGGCTATCATCTCCCTCTTTCTTCCTAATTGGTATCGTGCCACCACTACCATCCTTCCCCCGGAAAGGGAAACTTTGAGTTTAGGAGCAACGTCTTCCCTTTTGGGCGCCGCATCTGGATTAGCTACTTCTTTGTCTTTGCCTTTCATGGCAACTCCATCCGATGTGATCGCGGCAATTTTAAAATCAAGAACCGTCGCCGAGGCGGTGGTGGAGAAGGAAAATCTGATGCAGGTATATAAAACCAAGTCCAAGGAAGCAGCTTTGAAGGAGCTTTTCTCACGGATGACGGTAAATGTAGCCTCAGAGGGGATAGTGTCTTTGTCTTATGAGGATATAGATAGAACCAGATCCGCTAAAGTGGCGAATCGCTATGTGGCCGAGCTGGATCGAGTTAACCGGGAGACCAGCACCTCCAAAGCCAAGAACGCCCGGATGTTTATCGAGGGGAGGTTAGAAGAAACCCGGAAAGACTTAAACCAAGCAGAGGAGAATCTAAGGAAATTCCAGGAAGAAAACAAAACGTTGGTGTTGGATGAGCAGATGAAGATGGCGATTGAGAAAGCCGCAGACCTGAAAGCCGAAATGGTCTCCTCGGAGATCGAGCTGAACGTGTTAAGCAAAACCATGTCCTCCTCTCACCCGCAAATTCAATCCCTTAGAAGCAGAATAAACGAGATGAAAAGACAACTGGGTGTTTTGCAGCTGGGAAATCAGAAAGAAAATGCTGAAGGGAAAACGGTCCTGGATGTTCCTTTTACTGAAGTTCCCTCTTTAAGCTTGCAGTTGGCGCGTTTAGTCAGAGAGGTGAAGATTCAGGAGAAAGTATTTGAGGTTTTAACCCAGCAGTTTGAGCAACAGAAAATCGAAGAGTCGAAAGATACTCCCACCATTCAGGTCCTGGATAAAGCCGTTCCTCCGGAGAGAAAGATCAAACCTAAAAGAGCGATTTTGGTGGGAGTTTCCGGGATGGTGAGCCTTTTGGCCTCCACCATATTTGTATTTGGCTTAGAGTATTTCCAGAGATCGAAAAAAAGAAATCCCAAACGAGCAGAAAAGCTCGAAACTTTATGGGGATTCTGGAGAAGGGATGTGGAGGATTTGAAGAGGAAGATTTCTTTCAAGCAGAAAAAAGAAAAATAGTGTTTGGAGTTCATTTAACGGTAACGAAATTCATTTTGATATTTGAAGTTCGGTTATCGAAGATGGAGAGCGCGTAGACAAGCCTTTATGGCTTGTTAGCCAAGGCGTGAAGCCTTGTCTACGCGAAAAATTCGAGCATTGACTATCGATTATCGAGCTTCGATTGGTTCGACCATTCGACAGTCTCATGGTGCTGAGGGTTCGACTTTGCTCACCCTCCCTGAGCGAAGTCGAAGAGAACGAAGTCGAAGCACAAGCTCACCATAATAATTAGCATCGACACCGATAAACAAGTAACTGAATTTCTCAAAAGGTAAGAGATGATTAAGATCGGCTTAATAGGTTGCGGTGATTGGGGGAAAAACTTACTTAGAAGTTTCGCTAGCCTGCCTGGATGTGTGCTTTTGGCCTGTTGTGATATAAATCCGAAGCAGACAGAGAAACTCTGTTCCGGTTACCCAGACATTAAATTCACACAAGATGACAAAGAGATCATAGAGAACCCCAATTTGGATGCCGTGATCATCTCTACTCCTCCGGCATCACATTTCAAATTGTCGAAGGCGGCGATTTTAGCAGATAAGGACGTGTTTGTGGAGAAGCCTTTGGTGTTGGATGTGGCTGAAGGAAAGGAGCTGGTTAGATTAGCGGAAGAGAAGAAGAAGGTTCTGATGGTTGGTCATATTATGGAATACCATTCCGCAACCTTGAAACTGAAAGAATACATAAAGAACGGTGAGCTGGGCAAGATTCACTATCTTTATGCCACTCGAGTAAACTTAGGAAAGGTGAGGGATATAGAGAACGCCTTGTGGAGTTTTGCTCCACACGACATCTCCATAATTCTGTTTTTATTGGAAAAAGATCCTATTTCAGTCACCGCTACCGGTGAATGCTATCTCCAGAAAGGGATCGAAGACGTAGCTTTTATGACCTTGCATTTTGATGATGGGGTGATGGCACATGTGCACGTCAGCTGGCTGGATCCTCATAAGGATAGAAAGATCACCGTAGTGGGAAACAAGAAGATGGCGGTCTTTGACGATACCCAGCCATCCGAAAAAATCTGGATTTTCGACAAGGGAGTGGATACCAAGCAGGATTACAATACTTACGGTGAATACTTAAGTTTAAGGGTTGGAGACATTTTAATTCCCAAAATCGAAAGCACTGAGCCTTTGAAGGTGGAGTGCCAACATTTTATAGACTGCGTTCAAAACCGCAAGACCCCAAGAAGCGATGGCAGAGATGGTCTGCGAGTGCTCAAGGTTTTGGATGCCGCCCAAAAGTCTTTGAAAATGGGAGGCACTCCGGTTAAAATGGAAGACAGTAAACAGTAGACAGTATGTAATATACAAAAAAGAATATGAGGAGCTAAATATGGAGAATTTCATTGATAAATCAGCGCAGATAGGAGAAGGGACAAAAGTAGGAAAATATACAGTCATGGAGAAAGACGTTAAAATCGGCAAGAATTGCACCGTCGGGAATAACGTCACCATTTATGCCGGCACGCAGATTGGGGAAAATGTGCGGATAGATGACAACACGGTAATTGGCAAACAACTGATGAAAGCGGCGACTTCAGCCACCACCATCGAGCAACAACTTCCCCCAGCTAAAATCGGAGACAACTGTCTTATCGGAACCTCGGTGGTGATCTATGCGGGTGCGACTTTAGGAAAGAAGATTCTGGTGGCTGATTTATCGACCATCCGAGAAAATGTCACGGTGGGAGATTTCACCATCGTGGGAAGAGGCGTTGCCATCGAGAATTTCTGCAAAGTCGGTTCCTACTGTAAACTGGAGACCAATGTCTACATCTGCGCTTATTCCGTGCTAGAGGACAATTGCTTCATCGCTCCTTGTGTCGCCACCAGTAACGATAACTATATGGCGCGAAGTAAGGAAAGATTTAAACACTTCAAAGGGGTAACGGTGAAGAAGGGAGGAAGAATCGGGCTTAATGCCACCATTCTTCCCGGAAAAGTGATCGGCGAGGATTCGCAGGTGGCGGCAGGCGCGGTGGTGACCAATGACACCCCACCCAAAAAGATTGTCCTGGGTGTGCCCGCTAAAGTATGGCGGGACGTGCCCAAAGATCAACTCTTGGAAAATCAGTAATGAAATACCCTCTCCCCTTGGGGAGAGGGATAGGGTGAGGGGGAATCATAGACAAAATTAAGGGAGGATTAAATGCAAGTTCCACTCTTAGATATTAAAAGACAATATAGCTCCATAAAAAATGAGCTGGACCAAGCGGTTTTCTCGGTTCTGGCTGATACTAAGTTTATCATGGGTCCAGAGGTGAAAAGCTTTGAGGAGAAGATAGCGGAATATTGCCAGGCAAAATTTGCTATTGGAGTTGCCTCAGGAACGGATGCCCTCCTTATCGCTTTAAGAGCGGGTGGTGTCGGATCGGGCGATGAGGTGATCACCACCCCCTTCTCTTTTTTCGCTACAGCTGGGGTCATCACCCGATTAGGAGCCACCCCAGTTTTCGTGGACATCGATCCCTATACCTACAATATAGCACCAGAACAGATCGAAAATAAGATCACCTCTAAGGCTAAGGCCATACTGCCGGTTCATCTTTATGGCCAATGCGCGGACATGGATGCGATCAACCAGATTGCTAAAAAGCACCATCTAAAAGTAGTCGAAGACGCGGCTCAAGCCATAGGAGCTAAATATAAAGGAAAAAAAGCCGGCACTTTGGGTGATTTTGGCTGTTTCTCTTTCTTCCCTAGTAAGAACTTAGGTGCAGCGGGAGATGCTGGAATGGTGACAACTGATAATCCGGAGATGGCTGAGCTGGTAAGAATATTGAGAGTTCATGGAGCCAAACCAAAATACTATCACTCCCTGGTGGGCTATAATAGCAGATTAGACACCCTTCAAGCGGCCATACTCAGTGTGAAACTGAAATATCTGGACGGATGGACAAAAAAAAGAAGAGAACATGCAGAGGCATACAATTCCGCCTTCAAGGGTATAGACGTTATCCTCCCAAAGGAGGAGGATTTCAACTATCATATTTATCATCAATATACTATAGCAGTGAAAAACAGAGATAAGCTGAGCGCCATACTGAGGGAAAATCAGATCGGGCATGAGGTTTATTATCCTGTTCCTTTGCATCTGCAGAAGTGTTATCAATCGTTGGGATACAAAGAGGGAGACTTTCCTGTGGCTGAAAGAAAAGCCAAGGAGGTGATATCGCTTCCCATATATCCGGAATTGACCACAGAAGAAAGGAATTTTGTAATCGAGACTGTAAAACGAGCGGTCTAATTACGATATGCTGCCTGATCGGGCAGGGATTCCCAGACGGACACGTCCGTGCAACCCCCACCTGATCCAAGGTAAACCTCCCCTTAATCCCCTCCTTAAGCAAGGAGGGGATAGAGGGGTGGTTGATTCCTACGTTCGGACGGGGATTGTCTTCCCGCCCGAAGAGGAGAGATACGAACTTTCTCTTGACTTTTGACTTTCACAATACAGAGAGAAGAGAGAAATCAAAATAGTGTGAAAGGGAATGAAAATAATATCAGTGGTAGGTGCTCGTCCTCAATTTATTAAGCTTGCCTCTCTTTCCAAAGAATTAAGGAAAAAACACCAAGAGATTATTCTCCACAGCGGACAGCATTACGACGACGAGTTGTCCCGTATTTTTTTCTCCGAGCTTTCCATTCCAGAGCCAGATTATAATTTAAGCATAGGTTCTGCCGAACACGGGGAGCAGACCGGCAAGATGCTTCAAGCCATGGAAGAGGTTCTGCTTTTTGAGAAACCGGACTTGGTCATAGTTTACGGAGATACCAATTCCACTTTAGCCGGGGCTTTAGCATCGGCCAAACAGAACGTTCCGGTGGCTCATGTGGAGGCGGGTTTACGGAGTTTCAAAAAATCCATGCCCGAAGAGATCAATCGGGTGTTGACCGATCATGTAAGCTCTCTTCTTTTCTGCCCCACTCGGACCGCAGTGAATAACTTAAAGAAAGAGGGGATAATAAAAGGCATTCATCTGGTGGGGGACGTGATGTATGACTCGCTTTTAGATCATCTGAAGCTGGCAGAGAAGGAATCAAAGATAATGAAAAAGCTAAACCTGCGAAAAAGTGGATTCTATTTAGTCACGGTTCATCGGGCTGAAAATACGGACATCCAGGAGAATCTGAAAAAGATCGCTGAGATAGTAACCAATCTGGACAAAAAAGTGGTTTTTCCCATCCATCCCCGAACCAGAAAAAAACTCTCTGAATTCAATCTTCTGGATAGACTGCTCTCTAAGCATGATATGGTCTTAATTGATCCAGTCAGTTACCTGGATATGTTAGTTCTGGAGAAAAACAGCCGGTATGTGCTGACCGATTCGGGAGGGGTGCAAAAAGAAGCTTTCTTTTTAAAAATTCCATGTCTCACGCTAAGAGAAGAGACCGAATGGGTGGAGACTTTGAAGAACGGGGCAAACCAGCTGGTAGGATTGGAAATCGATAAGGTTATCAGAATAATCAAGAGAGCGGATTACCATTTCGGTAAAGCTCAAAAGAAGACTACTTTGACTTCAAAAGGAGCATGCAAAAGAATAGTGAAGATAATTTCCGATTTCAAAATAAAGCGATCATAAAATGGAAAGCATCGGCAGAAAGATCATAAGAAACACCATTTACAATTCCATTGGCAGAATATGGTTGATGTTGGTGGCTTTGCTTTTGACTCCATATATTCTGCATAAATTGGGGATACAGGTCTTTGCCGTTTGGTCTTTGGTTTTCGTGGTGGCAAATTATCTGGGTGTTTTGGATTTCGGCATCAGAACCTCATTTGCTAAATACATCGCAGAATACCACACCAAAAACGATAAAGATTCGATAAATGCAGTGATCAACTGCGGCATAATATTTTATCTGGTATTTTCTTTTATTGTCACTGGCTTGGCATTATTGTTAAGAAGTCCCATTATTTCTCTATTGAAGATTCCCCCGGCTATTTATGCAGAATCGATGTTTGCCATCTTAGGGATGGTTCTGATTTTCTCAATGAACAATACCTTCAGCATCTTCGAAGCAGTCCTGGTGGGATTACAGCGTATGGACGTGCAAAACAAGATCATGATCTTTGCCTCTGTCTTCAATATCGCCGGCACTTTCTTTTTTTTGGAGAAAGGGTTTGGTATAAGAGGACTGGTGTTTAATTATGGAATAGTATCATTTGTCATTCTGGTGCTTAATATATATTTTTCTTATCGTTTGCTCTCTTCTGTTCGAATCGGCTGGTCCAGAATAAATAAGGAAATATTCAGAAAACTGTTTAATTATGGCATAAAGATGCAGGTATGCAACTTAGCCGCCATCATATACTCGCAAGCAGACAAAATCATCCTCAGTCATTTTTTAGGGCTTAATTTTGTGACCTTCTATGAATTGGGACAAAAAGCAGCTAACGCTATTAGAACGTTACCTATGCTTTTGATTAGTGCATTAGTGCCCGCGGTATCTGAATTGGAGGCAACCAACAACCAAGACAAGCTAAGAGAGCTATATGAGCGTGGCTCAAAATATATCAGCCTGTTGGTTTTTCCTTTGATTTTTCTTTCTATAATAGTTGCGTCCGATTTAATTAATCTATGGGTGGGAGATAAATTCAGCTTGGCGGTCCTGTCTTTTCAGGTTCTGATAATCGGCTATGGTATAAATGTGCTCACCGGCATGGGGACTTCTATGGTAAGAGGAATTGGCAAACCGGAATACGAAACCAGATATGCGGTTTTGACGCTTCTTTTGCAACTGGCTTTAAGCATCGTTTTAGTTCAAGTAATGGGATATAGGGGGATTTTGGTGAGTGTGCTGAGCACCAGCATTGTAGCCGCTTTGTACTTTTTGTTAACCTTTCATAGACTTCTCCAGCTCGATTTTAAGCCTTTTGCTAAAGCCATCTATGTAAAACCTTTGCTTTCTTCATTAATTGCTTTTGCCATCACTTTTGGACTGAGCTATCATTTTCAGAGTTTGATTTCCTTACCAGGGAAACTCGGATACTCGATAAGTTTGCTCCTTAAGTCCTCAGTTTTCCTTATACTTTTCATTATCTTAATCACCAGAACCAGATTTTTAAATGTCTCGGATGCCCAGTTATTTAAACTTTATCTGAAACCTCAGTTTATGAACAAGAGCTTGTAATGGTCGTATAAATAGCCTGACTTTGCGAAAAGCAGTGGCCAACGTGAGATAGAATAAGCTTATGGTTATAACCTTTGTGTTGCCAGGAAGATCAATGCGCAAACCGATTGGTGGTTGTAGAGTAGTTTATGAATATGCCAATAGGCTTTCTGAAAGAGGTCATGTGATTCACATAGTTCATCCGTTCTTGCTCTATCCAGAGGAAGCGAGCATTGAGGAGAAGCTGAAGATGGTGGCTCGGTTAATGTTAGATCGTCTTTTGTGTTACCCCAAGCTTAGATGGTTTAATATATCTCCAAAGGTCAACATGCTGATTTCTAGTTCCCTGGAAGAAAAAAACATTCCGAGAGGGGATGTGATAATTGCTACTGCTTGGCAAACGGCAGAGTGGGTTAACGGATATAGTCGGGACAAAGGAGAGAAGTTCTATTTGATTCAACATTATGAGAACTGGAGCGGTCCTGAAGAAAGAGTGAAAGCGACCTGGAAGATGCCATTAAAAAAGATCGTCATCGCCAAATGGTTGGCAGAAAAGGCGAAAGAAATGGGTGAGGAAGTGGTAGCTTATATTCCTAACGGACTGGATTTTGAACAGTTCCGTATCACAATCCCCATGGAAAAACGCAATCCCAAAAGAATCGGGATGCTCTATCATAGGCTTGATTGGAAAGGCTCTGAAGATGGAATCGAAGCTTTGAGAATGGTAAGGGACCAATTCCCTGATTTGGAGGTAGTATTTTTTAGCACTTATTCTCCAGTCTCGAGTGTTCCTGATTGGGTTGAGTTTCATAAGAATCCTTCGCCTAATAAACTGTTGGAGATATATAATAGCTGTGCGATCTTCCTTAGCCCCAGTTGGAACGAGGGTTGGCCCCTCCCTCCGGCAGAAGCGATGACTTGTGGTTGCGCATTAGTATCGACAGACAATGGTGGCATACGTGAGTATGCGGAACATGAGGTCAATGCTCTTCTGTCTCCGCCTAAGGATTCACCAGCATTGGCACAAAACATCCTGCGTTTACTCGGAGACGATGATTTGCGAGTGAGGCTCGCCATGGTGGGCTACCGACAAATTCAGAAGTTTACGTGGGATAAAGCTGTAGAAAAGTTTGAAGAGGAGCTTGGAGCTAAGTAAATTTGTATATCATTGATCTCGATAATTATGTCCTCTTTCGGTCAAACAATTGAACGAACAAAAGACTTTGTATGGAATGGAGTTCTTTCGTCTATTTCCGCGGTTTTCCCCATCCATCCTCGTACCAGAAAGAGGTTTTCTGAATTCAATCTTCTGGATGAGTTACTTTCAAAACCCGATCTTCGCTTAATTGATCCGATCAGTCACCTAAATATGTTAGTGCTGGAGAAAAAAGCCTTGCTATGTCCTGACCGATTCGAGCGGATTGCAAAAGGAGGCTTTCTTTTTGAGAATCCTCAGTCTGATCTTGAGAAAAGAAACTTAGTGGGTTTGAGCGTAGAGAAAGTGCAAATAATCATGAAATGATTTAGAAAACTCAGAATCAATCGTTCAAGAGAAGAGGAAAAGCTAACCGTAAAAGGCGCAAAGCACAAATAGTTGAGATTGTCTCAGCATTCAAAAGCACGGTCAAAGCACATAGTTCAATGTGAGAAAGACATTCGAGAGAAACAGGTGTTGTAAAAGGGCATACCGGAAGGTTATCTAAACATACAATCTCAATACTCTTAATAAAAACAGTTTATAGGCTGATTAAAATCTTCTCTAAGGAAGCTCGAATTGTCAACTGCCAGAAATGTTTTAAAAAATTTTCTTTCTTTAACGTTTGCTGACTTTTTTAATAAAGCTTTAGCTTTTTTTGCGGTGGCCTATTTAGCCAGAGTTCTAAAAACAGAAGGGTATGGCAAAATCGAGTTCGCTCAGGCCATAATAGTATATTTTTTGTTAGTGGTAAATCAGGGGTTGAGTGTCTTTGGAGTAAGGGAGATAGCAAAAGACCAGCTCAAAGTAAAAATCCAAGTCGCCCAGATTTTAACCATAAGACTTTTATTGTCTTTGGTCTCTTACATTTTATTAGTCATTTTTGTACTACTGGTTAAACAACCAAGCGATATAAAGAAGTTGCTTCTAATCTATGGTTTTACCTTTTTCACTTTTTCTTTTACCTTGGATTGGGTATTTCAAGGAATAGAGAAAATGGAATATGTGGCGTTGGGACGGATAATAAATCAGGTAGTTTATGTAGGTGGACTTTTTTTTCTGGTGAAAAACTGGGATCAACTTTTGCGAGTACCCATCATTAGAATCGCAGCTGCAATCGCCGGAGCAATAATTTTGCTTTACACCTTCATCCAAAGATACGGCGATATAAAATTAAGCTACGACCTTAATCTATGGAAACAGATTTTCAAACAATCCATACCGATGGGGATTTCCTTCCTTGTCATCCAACTTTATTACAATCTTGATTCGGTGATGTTGGGTTTTATGAAGGGAGTAACCGTAGTAGGCTGGTATAATGCGGCTTATAAGATAGTTCTGCTTTTTCTCGGTTTCGCCAGTCTATTTGGAACCACGATATTCCCGGTCTTATCGAGATATCATAAGGAGTCTTTAGATAAACTCCGCGAATTTGTGTTTCATTCTTCCCGATTCAATATTTTCTTCGGGTTCCCCATAGCGGTGGGCGGAACGATTTTGAGTGGTCAAATCATTCAATTTGTTTACGGCTCCGCCTATCAATCCAGCATATTGCCGCTTCAAATCTTGATCTGGAGCGTTTCAACCGTTTATTTCAATTGCTCCTTTGCCTTTTGCTTGTTGGCATGCGATCGACAGAAAGAATATATGTACAGTGTAATTGCGGGAGCCATAGTGAATTTGATCTTAAACATCATGCTCATACCTAAATATAGTATGTTAGGTGCAAGCATTGCTACCATTGTATGCGAGGTCATTACCCTGGGATTAATTCTTTTTTATTCAAGAAGAATAGTGAAAGCCATCCCAGGAATTGATTTTTTAAAAACATTAGGATCCTCCGCCTTCATGGGGATGGTTTTATATTTCCTCCAGGGAAATCTTTTAATTAGAGTATTAGTAGGGATATTCGTTTATCTTGGGGTCATGATTGCACTTCGCGGGATCAGAGGAGAAGATCTAATGTGGTTAAAACGAATCGTTAAGGCGTCTTATGAGTAGAAAAGAGCTTTACAAGGAAAAAGACAATGACTACTACAGTCATATAAGAGACGATTTGATCCAAATGATTGAAGGAGAAGGTAACAGGATTTTGGACATTGGATGTGGCGAGGGTCATACTGGTTGGACCTTAAAGAAGTCTGGCAAAGCCAAAGAAGTGGTGGGAATTGAACTGATTGAAGGACCAGCCCAAATAGCGGAAAGCAGATTGGATAAAGTTATCCAAGGGAACGTGGAAGATATGACTTTGCCATTTCAGTCAGAGTATTTTGATTATATTATTTTGGCGGATGTAGTGGAGCATTTGATTGACCCCTGGCGGGTAATCAAGGAGCTGTCCAGATTTCTTTCAAGGAAAGGTTTCTTGATTGCGAGTATTCCAAACATCGGTTATTGGAGGGTACTGAAAGATTTAATTCTATTTGATAAATGGGAATACCAAAAAGAGGGGATTCTGGACAGGACACATCTGAGATTTTTCACCAAAAAAAGTATGATGGCGATGATGAAAGAAGCTGGCTTGGAAGTTGAAGTAATTAAGGACAGAAGATCAGAGGGAACAAAAGCCAAACTGTTTAATCTTGTCACCTTAGGTATATTCAGAAAGTATTTTGAAAGTGCTTATATTATTAAATGTAGAAAATTGAAATCTGGTTAGTATCAGTTTTTGAGAATTCTCAAATTATTGAAAAATCCAGAAAGCTCAGAGCTATGGAATTCACTACTAGCCAAACAAGGATAACCGTCCATGCATATAGCAGTTGGCTGCAGATCTTAGCTGAAACTGGAACTGATTAAATGTTTCCAAAAAGAGCAGCAGGAAAACGTTACGCTACCCAAACTTTATAGAGGAAGATTTTGAATCACTCAACAAAAACTATTAACTTATCTAATTTTCTGAGGCGGTACTGGCCTATAGTTATCTTAACGGCTATCATCTCAATCTTACTTTCCGTCTTCTATAGTTTGGAGAATTGGGTCCTATTATTAGGCCCTCCACTATTTTTGGTCTTTCTATTTGCACTTCTCAATTTCCAACTTAGTCTTTATCTGCTTATTTTTTCGATGTTTCTGGGAGGTGTTCTGATCTACCAAGGGCATATAAACTTGTCTTCCGTGTTCCTGGGAATAGTGTTTTTGTCTTATTTGGCTAAAGGACTTGTCTCGGGGAAAATATCCATATCTAAAACTCCTTTAGATAAAGTTATTCTGATATTCATGGTTGCAATAGCTTTTTCTTTGATCAATGCTCGTTATCTGTACCTAGGGGTTTGGACCTATTTATGGCATGTTTGTATGTTTGTTCTATTCTATGTGGTAGCGAGTAGCGTTGAAAGCTCGTCACTTAAAAACCTTCTCTCTTTTCTGATCATTTCAGCCGTATTGTATTCTATCCCCCCACTGATTCAGTCAATCTCAAGTTCCGGTGCAGGGCGTGCCTTCGGGATCGGAGGAACGTATGCGACTAACATTATCAATATCTGTTTCCTTTTTTGCCTTTCTTTTTTCTTTTTCGAAGAGAGATCGAAACATAGGATATTGTGGGGAACTGTTCTTCTAATCCTATTGGCCAGCTGTCTGGTTCACAAAATCAGAGGGGCAGTTATAGGGCTAGGACTTAGTTATATTTTTATGAATATGATGGTTTTTAGGAAGTCGATGGATGAGGGATTAAAATTTGTGCGGCGGAATCTCATTATATCATCTGTGATAATAACTTTAGCGGTAATTTTTATGTTTTATACATTATCAGCTTTTTCAAAAGGTTTTGGGCACCATTTATCTTACTCCCCCGTGCCCATTGATACCACCCAAATAAGGTTTATTCTTTGGGATTTGGCTCTGAAATTCTTTTTCCAAAATCCCCTTATAGGCATTGGATTGGGGCAGTTTTCAGAGTTATCAACATTAGGCCTGGAGCCCAGATATCAGATGTTTTACGTCTATATTGCTAAAATAGGCACCCATAATCTACTCTTGAGCTATTTGTCTGAAACGGGAATAATTGGGGCAATCTGTTTTCTGTTTTTTCTTTATTCTTCTTTAAGGTTAGCGTGGTTGAAATTTAAACTCTCAACTACCGCTACTGATTTGAAATTATCCGGGGCTCTTTTAGGAGGATTGTTTTATATTGTGATAACCTCCCTTTATGCTGGAGCATGGACTACAAATATTCTAGGAATGATGTTCGCTCTCATTTTAGCGTGGACAGTAATTTTTAGCCCAACTCGTCAACGTGAGAATAACATTTGTATTACCAGGTTGGACAAGGTCTCCGGTTGACGGTTTTCGGATTGTATATTGCCGTATCTCCAAAATGACGTTTCTATGTTCGTCGTTTGTCCATAGGATTCATAGGATAAGCAAGAAAACTAGCTAAAGATATTTCATGCTTAAATTATCTATTATTATAATTAGTTTTAACACCAAATCGTTATTGAAGCAATGCTTGGAATCACTCTACCAAAACTTGGGTGACATGGAGCACGAGATATTTATGGTAGACAACAACTCCTCAGACGAAAGTCCCATTATGGTAAAGGAAAGCTTCCCCGAGGTTAAACTGATAGAAAATACAGAAAATGTGGGTTTTGCTAAGGCAAACAACCAAGCCATCCAGAAAGCCAGGGGTCAATATTTGCTTCTCCTCAACAGCGATACTATTGCCCGTCCCGGGGCCATAGACACTATGATTCAGTTCATGGATAGAAACCCTAAAGTAGGAGCATTAGGCGCAAAGTTAGTAGATCAGAATTTAGTCTTTCAAACTTCCTGTAGGCACTTCCCCACTCTCTTCGGCATGCTGGTGCAATTCTTCGGATTGAGTGCGAGGTTCCCTACAAGCAGGTTATTTGGGTGGTATGATATGGGCTATTGGGATCACCGTGAGACTAAAAAAGTAGATTGTGTACCGGGAACATCTCTTTTGGTTAGAAAAGAAACTATTCGAGAAGTAGGTCTATTGGATGAGAATTATTTTATGTATTTCGAAGATACTGATTGTTGTTATAGAATTAACCAAGCAGGTTGGGAGGTGGTTTTTCTCCCCGATGCAGAAGTAATTCATGTGGGAGGAGCAAGTGCTGCTAAGTCGAATCGAGGTCTATTCTATGATCGTACACTCTCCAAGGAGTTTTTCCGCAGCCTATTTTATTACTTTCGCAAATTCCATGGAGCGTTATCGGTCCTGGTTCTTAAGATACTTATTCCTATCTCGTTAATTATAAGGATGTTAAAATGGGCATTTGCCTTCATGTTCTGTCGAATAGACCAAAAGGAATTTGCTCATAAGATGAAATCTTTTAGTCGCATGATAAAGTTCTCCTTATTTCCTTGACGTAAAACGTTTTGTATGGAATAATCACTTGGGCTTAAATTAGGAACTTGTGTTGTAGAAAAATTCGATATGATGAACCGGACCTTAAAAAGGATTTTGGTGAACCTAAATAGATATGGGGGAGGGTTACTGTTTAATTTGTTTAATCTACTGAGCTTTAATGCACTTAAGAATGATTTCTTGGACTTGGAAAATGTAAACAGGATATTAGTTATATCACTCCATAAAATCGGAGACGTTCTTTTCTCTACCCCAGCCATTCGAGCCTTGAAAGAGAGATTCCCCCAAGCTGAATTGTCTGTATGGGTCAAATCCAGAGGTAGAGAAGTTTTGGAAAACAATCCATACGTGGACGAGATACTTGTTTTTGATAATATCAGCGTAGCACGGGGATTTGAAGATATTAACCATTTTAATTTAACAGGTAGACTTAAATTTCTCTCTGAAATTCGAAAACAAAAGTTTGATGTCGTTGTAGATTTGGTGGGAACTTGGGGCACCAATCTCTACTCTTTTTTGAGTGGAACTCCTTTGAGGTTTGGGTTTGATCAACATGGATTTGGGTTCCTTCTGACCAAGATCACTTCTCCGGTGGAGGGAAGACATCTAAGACAGAACTACTTAGATGTGGTCCGCACCATGGGAATAAACTCCAGCCATGAGGATCTGGTGATGGAATTAAGTTTGAGCGAAAAGGAGTTTGCTGAAAAGTTTATGATAGATCACAGCTTGAACAACAATGATTTTCTGGTGGGAATTCATCCGGGAGCGGGTTGGGATACCAAAAAATGGCTTCCCGCTCATTTCGCTCAATTAGCCGATTTGTTGGTGAAAGAGACGGATGCCCAAATTGTGTTTTTCGGAAATAAAGACGAAGCAGAACTGGTCAGAGTAATATTGAGGCAGATGAAGAGTAAGCCCAAAGTCATGTGCGGAAAATTAAGTTTGAGAGAGATGGCGGCTGTGATAGACCAATGTCATCTTTTTCTGGGTAATGACACCGGACCAACTTATATTGCAGAAGCACTGAAAATCCCGGTGGGCATATTCTTTGGGTCTACCAATCCAGCTTACAGCGCTCCACTAGGGACAGAGTGTGTGATAATAAGAAAGAGGGTAAAATGCAGTCCGGTTGATTTGCACCAATATTGTTTTGATGAGCCTGGAATTCCATGCCGAGTGGGAACCCACGAATGTATGAACTCCATCTTGGCTGTAGATGCCTTTCAGTCCATTAAGTCAATCTTACCTGCAGGGGTGGTTACAAAAAAATGAAAAGAATGAATATCCTTCATATTATCACTGAATTGGAGCCGGGCGGAGCGGAAAATCTTCTCTTGAGCATTTGCCGTAAATTGGATAAAGAGAACTTTAACCTATTAGTTGGTTATATCTATGGACCTGGCACCTTGGCTGATCAATATAAACAATCAGGAATACGATTGGTGGATTTAAGTCGAAGGGATAAAATAGATCCACTGCTTTTATTTCGACTTTTCTTCCTTATGCGAAAAGAGAGGATACAGATAGTCCATACTCATTTAGTCCATGCCTCCATAGTGGGTCGAATAGCCGCAAAGTTAGCCGGGGTTATGAGCATTATTACCACCAGACATTATGCTTATTACCATAAAGAGAAAAGCTTGGTTAATTGGATCGAAAGAAAGACCAGTGTATTTAATGATAGTTTTATTGCGATCTCTAACGCGGTGAAAGAATATATGGTAGAGAGAGAAAAATATAAACCTGAGAGAATCACAGTGATATATAATGCGGTTGATCTAAGTCTCTTCAATTCGAAAGCTCCTGAGCCTATCCCCAAGACCAAGGATAATATTCTGATCGGATCGGTGGGGCGATTGCATCCCTCCAAAGGTTATGATACTCTGCTGAAAAGCATGCCTCAGGTGATAGAAAGATTTCCTCACGTAAAATTAATGATTGTAGGAGATGGCTCCCAACGAAAATATCTTGAAGAACTTTGTTCTGATCTTGGAATCTCTAAACAGATAGTTTTTCTAGGAGAGAAAACACCTGCTGAGGTGATAGACTTTCTCAAGAATATAGATCTTTTTGTTTTGGCTTCGAATTGGGAGGGGTTTGGATTAGCAACGCTTGAGGCCATGGCATGTGCCAAGCCGGTTGTCGCCACTAATGTGGGGGGGATAGGTGAGATAGTTGATGCAGGGGAAACCGGTTTTTTGGTTCCTCCGCGATATCCACAGAAATTAGCGGAGAATATTATTCGCCTTTGTAAAGATAGCAAACTATCCGAAACCATGGGGAAGAGAGGAAGACAAAAAGCAGAAAAATTGTTTTCAATACTCAATATGATTTCTAGGCTAACTACCTTATATCAAAAGTCACTGGCATCTCGAGAAACCTCCCTCGCACAGAATTCAGGGAAGAAGCTGATTTTTGATCACTTTTTGAGAAAAGAGGTTTTGATGGTGGAAGAAGTCAACTGTAATCTATGCCAAGCTAATGATTACAAAGTCATCTGGTCTGAACCGCCTCATCAGGTTGTCAAATGTCGTAGATGCGGGTTAGTTTATAATAATCCTCGGTTGATCCCAGAGGAATTAGCATATTTTTACTCTTGTAAGTATTTTGAGAGTTATTATCTTCCTAATCGGCAAAAAGCTATTGAAGATGCAGATGTTAAATTGCAGGAGATAGAAAGTTTAGTTGGCAATGGACGAGTTTTAGACGTTGGCTGTGGATTGGGATTTTTTTTAGCGGCAGCAAAAAAACGCGGGTGGGAAACAGTTGGGATCGAAATCTCACCGCATGCTTCCGAATATGCTTCTAAAGAATTTGGGCTGACTATTCTAAACAACGATCTCAAGGTAGCTGATTTCTCTAAAGAATCTTTCGACGTAGTCACTTTCTGGAATGTGTTGGGGCATGTGATTGACCCGATAGGTTTGATTATCGAGGCAAATAGGATACTGAGAAAAAATGGATTAATTGTGATTCAGTCCACCCATCGACATCGGTTTTTGCTTAAGACAGCCTTTTGGGCATCTAAGCTAATAGAAGATACTAAGGGGATTTTGCATGTGCCGGTTCAAGTTTTTCATTTTACTCCTGACTTAATGAATCAGTTATTAAAGGAATCTCAATTTTCCATTGTTAAAATTGAAATGGTTCACGAAAAAATATCACGATTTTCAAACTCTTCTCTAAAAAATCTATTGATGAAAGCATTTGATCTTGGGTGTAAGCAAATAGGGATGACGAATTCGTTTGTTACAATAGGGAGAAAAACAACTTAAATAGTTGTCAAGAGTAGGGATATTACAAAAGTTAGCTTATGGATGAATTTATTCCCATAATTGCATACCATCGGGTGAATGATTTCCGCCAAAATACGTTGACCGTGAAACCGAAGTTCTTTCGCCAACAGATGAGCTATTTGAAAGAGAAGGGCTATCAGAGCATCAGTCTAGACGATTTGGTGAATTCTCATTTAAACAAAAATATTGATCTGCCTCCTAAACCTATCATTATCACTTTTGATGACGGATTTTACGATAATTACCTTTATGCTTTTCCCATTCTTAAGGAGTTTGGATTCAACGCTACTTTCTTCTTAATACTTGATCTTATCGGAACAGATATTATCTTTGAGAAAGATAGGCTGGATAAACCAGATTTGTCTAAGGATAAGATGTTGTCTTGGACCGAGGTGAAAATGATGAAGGGGGAGGGGATGGAGTTTGGATCCCATACTTGTTCACATGTCAATTTGATTAATGTCTCATCCCAACAAGCTGAACAGGAAATATTTGGTTCTTACTCCAAGTTTGAGCAGAAGCTCGGTTATCCTCCCCGCTTTTTTTGTTATCCCTATGGTGCTTTTGATGGTGGAATAAAAGCAATAGTGGAACATGCGGGCTTCCATGGAGCTGTAGTTACCCCTCAGTGTCATATAGATAAGGAGGATCTCTTTGCTTTATTTCGAGTGGGAATTTATGGGCATAATAATATGCGTACTGTTAAATTTAAAATTTCAAAATGGTTTAAATTTCTTCAAAAGCGAAAATGGTATTGGAGTTTGAGGGTTTTATAGAGGTGAACTGATCCGTTTGTTTAGTTTTTTGAGAGGGGTTTGTTGAAGTTTCAGTCTGTTTATATAGACAGTTCTAGCTGTCAAACCAGAGTCAAAGACAAAAGATAGAAAATGAGAAGAAGAAAAATCAAAGTGATGCGAATTATCACTAGATTGAGCGTAGGTGGTTCTTCCATTCACACTATACTCTTGACTGCACATCTTGGCAAAGAAACTTTCAAGTCAATATTAGTCAAAGGAGCTGAAGGGGAAGACGAAGGAGATCTCGAGGACTTAGTCCGAAGGAAAAAAATAAATCTGGTTTTTATTCCTGAGTTAAGACGGGAAATCTCGTTAAAAAACGACTTGATCGCCTTTTGGAAACTGTACAGGATGATGTGTGTGGAAAAGCCAGACATCGTTCATACCCATTCAGCTAAAGCCGGAACCTTGGGAAGACTGGCAGCTAGATTGGCCGGTGTCCCTGTCATCGTACATACCTTTCATGGACATCTCTTTCGTGGGTATTTCGATCCTGCAAAAACTAGAATGGTCATCTTTGCTGAAAAACTATTAGGGATCCTTTCAACTAAAATAGTAGCAGTCACTGCAAACCAGAAGGAGGAACTTGCCCGATATAAGATTGCCCCTTTATCCAAAATAGTTAGCATACCTTTGGGATTGGATTTAGATTTATTTCAAGATATTGACAAGGAGAAGGGAAAGCTTCGATGTGAACTGGGTTTGGATCCGGACGACGGGTTAGTGGGCTCTATTGCCAGATTAGTTCCAGTAAAGGGGCACTCTTTTCTGCTACAAGCAGCGCAGAAGGTGATTGCCATCTTTCCCCGCGCAAAGTTTTTGATTATCGGTGATGGGGTATTGCGAGAAGAACTGAAGAATCAGGCAGACCGCTTAAGAATTCAAAATAATGTTATCTTTTGTGGTTTTCGCAGAGATTTGCATAAAATATACGCAGACTTAGATATCGTAGCTTTGACCTCTTTGAATGAAGGATTGCCGGTGGCGGTGATTGAAGCCATGGCATCGCAAAAGGCAGTAGTTGCTTACGAGGTGGGAGGGGTAAGCGACCTGATTGAACCAAACGTTACTGGGATTTCGCTTCCCTTTGGTGATATTAATGCATTGGCGGAATCTATTATTTATTTACTAAGAAATCCTCAAGAACGTGAAAGGTTGGGGAGAAACGCACAAAAGAAAGTCTACCCAAATCTAACTTACCAAAGATTGGTGAATGATTTTGAGGTATTTTATTCTGAACTCATAAAAAACAAACGCTCCAGTAGTTGAAAATCATAAACTTCAAAAGCAAAAAGAGCGAGGTGATGTTTTATGCGATATTTGATTACGGGTGGAGCCGGATTCATAGGCTCAAACATCGTGGCTGAGTTGGTTAAACGTAAAGAAGAGGTAAGAGTGTTAGATAACTTCTCCACGGGGAGAAGGGAAAACCTTGTGCCCTTCTTAGATAAGATTCAGCTGATTGAAGGGGATTTGACGGACTTGGAGACAGTAAGAGAAGCAGTAGAGGGAATGGATTTTGTATTACATCAAGGAGCTTTACCATCCATTCCCAGGTCAATTGAGCATCCGATCGGGAGCAATAACACCAACGTCTCCGGAACGCTTAACCTCCTCATTGCTAGCAAGGATGCCAAAGTTAAAAGGGTAGTCTACGCTTCATCTTCTTCGATTTACGGAAACTCCTCCCAACTACCCAAGGTTGAGACCATGAATCCCTCGCCCCTTTCTCCCTATGCTGTCTCCAAACTGGCGGGGGAATACTATTGCCAGGTGTTCTATCGGATTTACTCCTTAGAAACGGTCATCTTGAGATACTTCAATGTGTTTGGGATTAACCAAGATCCGAACTCGACATACTCGGCGGTGATTCCAAGGTTTGTTTCTTGCATCTTACGTAAAAAACCTCCCACCATCTTTGGGGATGGTCTACAATCCAGGGATTTTACTTTTGTCGGCAATGTAGTCAAAGCAAATCTCCAAGCAACTGGGTCCGACACTGCGGTGGGGGAGATAATCAATATCGCTTCTGGTCGGGCTTATAGTCTGTTGGAATTAATAGATAAGATAAATTCTGATTTAGGCAATACGGTGAAGCCGATTTTTAATTCACCCAAGATCGGGGAAATAAAACACTCTTTGGCGGATATCACAAAAGCCAACCAACTGTTGGGTTATTTTCCTGAAGTTGATTTCGCGGAGGGATTAAAGAGGATGATCCAATGGATAAGAATCGAATAGGCATCCAAACCGTTTGCAATGGTGGTCGAGCATGAGTGAATCGTTTAAGAAATCCTAAAAGGGAGGAAGGATGATTTATCTTATTGTCTTTTTTTCTTCTCTCGTTGTGGTTTCACTCATGCTTCCTTTTTTGATCCGGGTAGCTAAAAGACTTGATTTTCTAGACTACCCTTCTTCTTTAAAAATCCACGCTAAACCCACCCCTCTTATGGGGGGACTGGTGGTCTTCGTCGGTTTCTTAGTTGCCCTATTTCTGGGTGTGGTTCTTCTGGATATTCCTTTCAACTTAGATATGATAGGGATCCTCGTCGCTGGGTCGTTGGTGGTGGCGTTTGGGCTGGTGGATGATAAGATAGGACTTTCCCCCAGCTACAAGTTGTTAGGTCAAATTGTGGCAGCAGGGTTGTTTTTAATCTTGAGCCATAATACTATCATTCTTACCGGTTCGAGTTGGGACATTCTGATTCTGCTCCTATGGATGGTGGGTTTGATGAATGCGGTTAATTTCTTGGATGCCATGGATGGACTGTGTGCAGGAATTTCCTTCATCTCAGCTTCAGCATTCTTTGTTATTGCTCTGTTCAGTCATCAGATTTATAGCGTTATTATAGCATTGGCTTTGATGGGTGGGCTTTTGGGTTTTCTTCGTTACAATTGGTCTCCCGCGAGAATTTTCTTAGGTGATGCCGGGAGCATGTTCAACGGATTCATCTTAGCCTGTCTGGGAATCTTCTTTGCGCGAGACAACACCTCTTATTCCTCTCTTTTAGTCCCCGTTTTAATCTTAAGCTATCCCATATTCGACATCTCCTTTGTAACTTTAATCAGACTAAGAGAGGGGAGAAAAGTTTACGTGGGAGATTACAATAATTCTCCTCGAAGAATCGCCAGCCTGGGAATGCAAACCAAAAAGGTGATCTTATGGATCTATTTTTTCTGCTTTCTTTTGGGGAGCTTAGGAGTTTTGGTCTATTTCTTTTTTGAATCCCCGATGAAGATGCTGATCGCTATTTTCGTCGGGCTGATTTTGACCATCTTCGGAGTTCATCTTCAAAGGAACTTTGTCAATATCCGAGAGAAACTCCTTTTGATATTGACTGACATGGTGATGATCAACCTGTCATTTTGGTTGTTCTTCTGGGTGAAATTCCACTCAGGTCTTTTTCCTAATCAGTGGATCATTCCGTTATCTGAATATGTCGCCCCGGCTATCTGGATCACCATCTTCTGGTTAAATTTGTTTGCCATCTTTGGGTTGTATGAGGTTCCAGGAGACTGCCGATTTAAAGATGAAATGAAAGGGGTAGCTAAAGCTTTGGGAATCGGGATATTGATCTTCTTAATCTTAACTCTCAACCTTTCATATTTACACATCAAACCCTGGGTCTTACTTATAGTTTATAGCTGTCCTCTGATGTTAGCATTGGGTGTGGGACGCAGCCTGGTCACATATTTGATCAGAAAACTCGATCTTTTAGGAACCTCTTTTAGGCGTTGCATTATCGTAGGCACCGGACAAACTGCGAAAAATCTTTTGGAAAAACTATCCTCGAATCCCAAGTACAGCTATCGGGTGCTTGGATTCGTGATAGCGCATGATAATGATCCCCAGCCTGGTATGACGAATTCGTCTGCTGGAAAAATATTAGGAAGGATCGAGGATCTGGACGAAATCGCCAGAGAGAATAAAGTTCAAGATATCCTGATTGCAGTCGAGCCAGATTGGAAAGGATCTTTACAAGAAATAATGGACTCGGTGCACAATTTGGAGGTCTCTTTTAAAATTGTCCCAGATTTGGCTGATCTCAAAAAGGGATATCAGACCACATCTCTTCGCTCAGGGATTCTGTTAAGGATTTACCCCAATCATATGAGAAGCTGGGAATGGTTGGTGAAAAGGATCTTTGACGCTTCTGTCTCCTTCGTGATCTTGATCGGACTTTTGCCTGTTTGGATAATTATTGGTATTTGGCTTAAGTTAACCTTCAAATCAAATCCATTGGTTAAACAAGAATGCCTGGGAAATAAGGGGAAACGAATCGAGCTTTACAAATTTTGCGTATTTGAACCAAAATATGAATCCGAAGGAAAAAACCAGTGTTCCTCAGTTCCTACAAGCAGACTGGGAAGACTCTTAAGAAAATCCGGACTGGAGAAAGTTCCGATTTTCATTAACATATTAAAAGGAGAGATGAGTCTGGTAGGTCCCGAGCCTTTGCCATCTGAAACATTTGATAATCTGTCAAACAAGTTCCCATTTATGCCGAAAAGATTAAATGTTAAACCCGGTCTGGTCAGTTTGGCAAAAACAAAGGGAAATTTCGAAGAGTATAATGAGAGGGCAAGAGAGTATCTCCAGGATGATCTACTCTACATGGAAAATATGTCGCTATTGCTTGATCTTAAAATACTTTTAGGAGAAGTGACCTCCTTTTTGAAAAAGTAATTCATTTAACCAAAGGACAAAGTCATGCTGGATTTGAAATTCATTAGAGAGAACGTAGACCAGGTTAAGGAGGCAATAAAAAACAAGGGGGAGAAGACCGATTTAGATTTACTTTTGAATCTGGATGAGAAAAGAAGATTGCTCCTTTCGCAAGCCGATGAGTTGAAACATCAGAAGAACGTGGTGTCCGATAAGATCGCGCTTATGAAGAAGCAGAAAGAGGATGCCACCGGGGAGATCGAAAACATGAGAAAGGTCTCCGACCAAATTGATGCCTTAGACAAAGAATTAAAGGAGATAGAAGGAAAAATCAATGATCTCCTTCTGACAGTTCCCAACCTACCCCATCCTTCAGTCCCCATAGGCTCGAATGAGGAGGCGAACGTAATGATACGAACTTGGGGGAAACCTCCTTCATTCGATTTCGAGCCTCGGCCTCATTGGGAGCTGGGACAGATTCTGGGAATCCTGGATTTACCCAAAGCTGCCAAGGTGACCGGAAGCGGATTTTTAGTTCTGACAGGAAAAGGAGCCAGACTTCAAAGAGCTTTGATCAACTTCATGCTTGACCTCCACACCAAAAAGCATAATTACACTGAAATTCTGCCTCCTTTCATGGCTAACCGTGCCAGCATGACCGGCACCGGTCAGCTGCCCAAATTAGAAGAGGATATGTATCATTGCGAAAAAGACGATTTGTTTTTGATACCCACAGCCGAGGTTCCGGTAACCAATCTGCATCGGGAAGAGACTCTTAAGGAGGATGATCTCCCCATTTATTATACTGCTTACACTGCCTGCTTCCGCCGGGAAGCGGGAACATACGGAAAGGATACTCGGGGGATGATCCGAGTGCATCAATTTGATAAGGTGGAGATGGTCAAGTTCGTAAAACCGGAAACTTCCTACGATGAGCTGGAGAGTTTACTTGCAAACGCAGAAGAAGTGCTTCAGCTTTTAAATCTACCTTATCGGGTTCGGGTTCTCTGCACTGGAGATTTGAGTTTTTCTGCAGCTAAATGCTATGATATTGAAGCTTGGGCTGCGGGTGTAGGAAATTATCTTGAAGTATCTTCCTGCAGTAACTTCGAGGATTTCCAGGCAAGAAGGATGAACTTAAGGTTTCGCCCCAAAGGCGGAGGGAAGCTACAATATGTGCACACCCTGAATGGCTCAGGTATAGCTCTGCCCCGAACCATGATCGCCCTGCTGGAAAATAATCAGACAGAAAAGGGAACGGTTATCATACCGGAAGTTTTGAGACAGTATATGGATGGGATGGAGGAGATAAAATAGTTAGAAGAGGCAAAGGGAATGGTGTCCCGCTCATCTTTGGTGGTCTTCACCAACAGAGAATAAACTGCAGGTACAAAACACCCGCTTAAAGCAAGGAGCCTAATTCTCAAAAAAAGTCCATCTTTTAAAATTCCTCAATGTAATTATTTTAGGTTATAGATTAGTTGTGTGTCAACCGCTTCTCAAAAATAAAAAAGGTGATGGTAATGAATAAAGATCGTGTCCCATACACAAATCTTCTTTCTGTTCTTGACAAATGGAAGATTAGTGATCACTTGACCCGTGATCATGTTAAGACACATCTTAGTCGGCTAGCATCCAGTGAACATGACGAGTGGCGACGACTACCCGGGCAAATGTTTTGGCCACCGCGAATAGTCAACGCCGTTCAAAAAGATTCGCTCACGGTATTCTTCGGTTCGGGAATTTCGATAGCAGCAGGAATTCCCGACTGGATAGGTCTGTTACGTCAAGTTGGACTAGACGCTGATGTTGAACGCGATCCAAGTGTAAGCGGGGATTTGCTCACCCTCGCCGAGCTTGCTGCTCATCTAATTGGCTTCGATCCGTTGCAAACTACGCTCCGACAAGCTATCACGGAAAAAAAGCAAGATCCAACTACCGCGCATTTCCTTCTTGCAGCGTTGTATCTACCATTGTATCTAACGACGAATTATGACTATCTCTTCGAGGATGCATTCGCGACAGTTCACACAGTAGAAGCGACTGTTATCACAAACGATCTCGATGTAAGATCCCATCTCGGAGATGCCCCGGCCTCTTGGGACAAAGCGCTAAAGAATAAGATAACTGGATGCTTCGTAATCAAACTCCACGGCTGCGTGAAACGTTCTGACGAACACCTCATTCTGACGCGAAGTGATTATCGTCGGCACTACCGGTCGAATCCTCTAATGTTAGAACTCGTAAAGCATTTGTTGGGAACCCGCCATACCCTCTTCCTCGGTTTTAGCCATCGAGACCCTGAAGTTTCCCGCATTATTGAAGATGTCATCTTCGCCGCTGAAAAAGCATCGTTGAGCATACCCGGCTTCTACAGTTTACAATTTGGCATGCTACAAAAGACTCCAGAGGTCTTTGCCGCAAGAGGTATAGTTGCACTCCAGCCTCCTCTGGTTCTATCGATAAGTTCCGCTAGTGATGTCCGTGGTTGTGCACTCTCGCAAGGACTTAGCGATTTATTCGAGAACTCGGACTCGAAAATGGACGAAGTTTTATCTCTAGATGACCATCTACGTAACGTAGCTGGGGAGATTTCAAACGAACTCCAAACTCTTTTAGGAAGATTCAATATCCATATTAATAATGCCTTAGTGGCGTTAAAGAATCACGACGATGGACTGGCGCAATCTACAACCGATGCGCTACTATCTCTCGGTGAGTTCGCTAATCAGGGCGTATACCTCGTCGATCAGTACGGCCGGATAACTGCTGCCTCGTGTCCATCCGGCTTAGATGCAATACAGAGAAAGAAAAATGCAAAATCATTCCTCGAACGACCCTATTTCAGGCTGGCAAAGAGCAATCGGGAATCTTTCGTTTCCAATATTTTTGAATCTATTTTTAACCGGAATGCCACGCTTGCCGCTTGTATCCCGCTTTATGACAGCGGAACTTTCCGTGGTTTGCTGTTCTCAGCATTTCAACTAAACGAAAGTGGCTTTGCACAGCGTGTTCGCTCGTTAGCCATTCCAAATGGAGCATCTCTTCTTGTAACTGACGCGAATGGTGTCGTTGTCATTCCCGTGACTAACGATCTCAAGGTACGTACACTCAAACCGAAAGATCTTATGATCTCGACCGAGGATGCTTCGGCAAACATTGGATTCAGTTACTGGGAACTTCTGCAGTTATCGCGGCAAGACAAACGGATTGATCGACTCATGCAAAATGTTGTGCCTCTTTCTCAGGATGACGATGTTTACACCCTGGCTAACGACACGGTTTCGTACTCGGTGGTGACAGAGTTGAAAAAGGCACGCTGGAAAGTTGCCCTTACCCGTTTCTTAAGGATTCGTAACTGATCAGTTCAATTCCAATGCCACCTGTTGGTGTTCTTCACCAATGGGGAAATGAATGACGGATTAAACCATCAACCCATGAAACATCCACTTCGAGCAGGGCGATTTGGAGTGTTCACCTTCGGGTGAACTAAATTTGCAACTTTTTATCCCCTGGTGTAATAGCGGATTTTATAGACAATAAAATCAGGTCAAGCTAAAGCTTGACACTCCAACGCCTGAATCAGAGGTTCTAAATAATGTCCAAAAGAAACGAAAAATATTTAGGTGGCTATGCTGAATATCCTTGGTTTTTCAAGGGGTTTTTGGTATTAGGTATAGTTTTGATTGCTACCGTATTCATTTATTACACTCAGGATGTCATCGGAAAGATAAAGGAAAGCTCCCGCAGTGTTGTGACCACATACGCCAGACTGTGGCAGATGGCCGCTTCTGCACCCACCAGCGGTGCAGAGATTGATGTGATCTTTGAGGAGATAATTCAGAAAAGTGATTTTCCCATAGTGGTGACCAGTGCTGAAGGCGAGCCACAAGTTTGGAGAGGTCTTGAGGTGGAATGGCATGATACCACCTTTCAGAGCCGAGAAAAGCTAAAAAGAATAGTAAAAAATATGGATAAACACAGAGAACCCATCCCTATCTATTTTGGTCCAGAGAAGAAAATAATAAACTATCTGCATTCTGGTGATCCAAAGCTGATTGCGCAGTTAAGAATGATGCCGGTGGTAGAAGTGGGGGTTTTAAGTCTATTCATATTCATCGCATTTGTCACATTCAGAAACATCAAGAGGGCGGAACAGCGCACCATTTGGGTAGGGATGGCTAAGGAGACCGCTCATCAGCTGGGAACTCCTCTTACTTCGCTTTTAGGATGGCTGGAGCTATTAAAGACGAAATGTTATTCCTCAACTCTAAATGGAGATGACTCGATCAAGCTTTCCTCTTTGGGAGGAGATTCCGATCTGAAGTTAGAAGAGATATGGGAAAGAATGCGGGTGGATCTTGTTCGTCTGGGAAAGATCGCCAATCGCTTTGGACAGATAGGATCAATGCCGGAGTTGAAGCCGACTGATATAAATGGCGTGGTCTCTGAAGCAGTAGCGTATTTCAGGCAGAGGCTTCCGCATAATGGTAGAGGAGTGGTCATAACGGAGAGTTTAGAAGAACTGCTACCAGCCAAGGCAAATGCGGAGCTAATAAGCTGGGTGGTGGAGAATTTATTGAAGAATTCACTGGAAGCGGTGGACCCAAAAGAGGGATTAATCGAAGTTTCCACTCATTTGGATAAAGAGAAAATATTCGTTCATGTCCAGGTGAGCGACAACGGAAGGGGAATCCCTCCCCGCCAACAGAAAAAGATATTCAAGCCGGGTTACACTACCAAAAAGAGAGGTTGGGGATTGGGACTTTCGCTGGCTAAAAGAATAGTGGAGGAATACCATCTGGGAAAGATTTCTTTAGTGGAGTCCCTACCTCATCAAAGAACCACCATCCTGGTGAGCATACCGGTTGAATGAACGGAAAAATCATAGATTCGCTTAGACATGAAAGGACTTTTAGGGTCAAGGGATTATGGTCAAGAAGACAAACTAGAGTGTTCGCCTTTAGGCGAACCAAATGAAATCTTTAACCCGAAAACCTAAGTCAAGCTGAAGCTTGACACTTCTGAAATCTCCCCACTTTTAGTTTTTTCAGTTATTTTACAAATTGCTAACTTCCTGATTTGAATTAAAACTTTCTTTTAGATGAAGAAACAAGACCTCTATCTCACATCACTCTCCGCTCTCTTATTTAGCCTCGCCTTTCCCCCTTCACCTTTTGGTTTTGTGGCTTATTTCTCCTTAGTGCCATTGATCGTCGTCCTGGAAGATAAAAAACCTTCTTCAGCTTTCAGGATCGGATACGTTTTTGGACTGATCTCCAACTCCATTTCGCTTTTTTGGGTGGGATGGGCGACGATCCCGGGGACTATTACTGCCATTCTGCTTCTCTGCTTGTATACTGCCATTCTGGGCTGGTTTTATGCCCGGATGCAAAGAGGATGGGGAAAGAATGTGGTATTTTTCTTCCCTTTTCTGTGGGTGGCAATGGAATACGTGAGGTCTTTGTCTGAAATATCTTTTCCCTGGCTTAATCTTTCGTATACCCAGACATATTATTTAAAACTGATACAGCCCGCCTCTTTTTGGGGAAACTACGGGGTCTCATTCTGGATTCTGTGGCTGAACTTAATCGGGTATGTCTTCATCCAGAATAAAAAAAGATGGAAGCTTTCCATTATCCTCTTTGCAGTTCTCTTAATTTTGCCTTATATTTATGGCTCTTTTGTGATGTCGGAAAAGATCGAAGGAGACGAAATTAAAATAGCTTTGCTTCAAGGTAATATTGAGCCTGAAATCAAATGGGATGATACACTTCTAGATTATAATATACAGACCTATATCGATATGAGCAGAAAGGCTAGTCAAGAAAAAGTAGACTTAATCATCTGGCCAGAAACTGCTGCTCCTTGTTATTTAGCGGCAGAATCGCTCTATTTAGCCAAAGTCCAGGCAACCTGCGATGAGCTGAACGTTCCCCTACTGGTGGGCACCAATGATTATGAGGTAACCGATCCGGGAAAGCTAAAATATAAATATTACAATTCCGCTTTTCTTTTTACCCCTCACGGAGGGTATCCGCAAGTGTATAACAAAATACATTTAGTTCCTTTCAGCGAGAAGGTTCCCTACGAGGAGAAGCATCATCTGTCAGAAAAAATCCAATTAGGACAATCGGATTTCTCCAGCGGGAAAGAGTTAACCATCTTCAAAATGTCCCAAAGCAAATTTGCCACCTTAATCTGCTTTGAATCCGTTTATCCGGCATTAGTTAGGGATTTTGCCGGTCGAGGGGCGGAATTTTTGGTAATCATAACCAATGATGCCTGGTTCGGAAAAACTCATGGTCCATTTCAGCATGCCCGGATTGCAGTATTTCGAGCGATTGAAAACCGCATCGCCATCGCCCGCTGTGCTAATACCGGCGTTTCCATGTTCATTGATCCTTATGGTCGGGCTAACCAGGCTACCAAGATATTTGTCCAAACGATCGTAACAGGCCAGATACCTTTAAAGCGGGCTGGAAAAAATCTAACGGACCACAGAACCTTTTATGCCCGATACGGAGATTGGCTCGCTCAAACTTGTTGTTTAGTCATCTTTCTATCGATGGCGATAGCCCTCTTTAGAAAAAAACGACTAAAGAATTAACCTAACCATGCTATGAGAAATTTTAAGCTGTCAAAAAAGCAAAAAATAACTCCAAAATCCAGTTTTATTCCCTATTTTCTATTTTTGGTTTTACTTTTTCCTTTTTCCATTCCTATGGATCCAAATTCGGACTTCCATTTTCCTTTTGAAGTCAGCTCTGCCGGGATCGGGGATTGGACCACCTATACCAACATGAACGAAGTCCAGCAAGTTCTGCTTAATAATGGAGACCTCTGGTGTGCCACCACCGGTGGAGTAGCAATCTTGAATTTAAATGGGAAGACTTTTACCAAATTGAACAATGTGGACGGTTTGGGGGGGAATTATCTTTATTCCCTAACCGTTGATTCAGCCGGCAGTTTCTGGTTTGGCGCACAGAATGGCACTTTGACCAAGTATCTTCCTCAAGAAAACTCTTGGAAGGTATATAATTTCATCGACCGAGATGGAAGCAGGCTGCAAATCAAAGACATTCTGGCGGATGGAGAGCAGTTGTGGATCGCTACCAACAAGGCACTGAGTCTATTCTTGATTAACAAACATGGAGGCGAGATTAAGGAGACTTACCGCCGTTTGGGGGAGCTATTGAAGGGTGAAGAGGAGGTTACCTGTGGTCGTCTGGTGGGAGAAAAAATTTGGGCGGGACTCATCGGAGGTGTGGCTTTTGCAAATAAAAACGATCCTAATCTTTTAGACTTCTCCCGATGGACTTCTTTTACCAAAGAAACCTCGCCCGGCTTGGGAAGCAATTCGGTTTATAGCTTGACCGACATGGATGGAGTGGTAATCATAGGAACAGACAAAGGAGTATTCAAGTTCATTTCTTCTGACTCAGGTTGGCAGGCTTTGGGATTGGGGGATCGAATTATCAAAGACCTTAAATATGTTGGCCAGAAGTTATATGCCGCCACCAATGCTGGAATTTATGTGTATGAGAACCAGACCTGGAACAGCATTCCAACCTCCGGGCTACTCTCCAGCAGTTTTAACTCCGTAACTTTAGACCAAGCAGGAACTCTCTGGGGGGGGACGGTTGACCGAGGGATTTCTGTTTATGACGGCTCTGAATGGAAGAATTATCTGATTGACGGTCCTCCGGCAAACGTCTTTGTGGACATGGAAATAGACGATGATGGAAATTTGTGGTGTGCCCAGGATATGTTTGGAGCAAGTCTGTTTAAAGGAGGGCGGTGGACATCTTTTTCTTTCAACTCCGAGGAGAAAGGTGATGGGATAAGGGCAGTGGAAAAAGATAACCAAGACAATATCTGGTTTTCTAGCTGGCGGGGGGGAGTATATAAGTATAGTCAGGACTTGAGCCGGATCAGATATACTTCTAAAAACAGCCCCCTTAAGGGTTATACCGGACATCCGGATGAGGTGGTGGTGAATGACGTGGCAGTAGATGAGATGGGGAATCGCTGGTTTCCGGTATGGGATGCTTTAGATTCTACCCGACTGGTATGTTTGCCTGCACAGCAAGAGACTGCATGGATAGTTTACTATGATCAGGATGGGATAAAATTTCCATTCATGCAAAGAATATTCGCGCAGGAAGGACATCTCTTTATATGCTTATCCGGAACTGGACTTTTAGACTACAATTACAATTGGACGCCAGAAGACAAAAAAGACGATCAAATCACCCATTATACCACCAAGGATCACCACCTCTCGGACGACGTGGTCTGGTGTGCCAAGGTGGACAAGGATGGAGCCTTCTGGGTGGGAACCTCCAGCGGTCTGGATCAATTCGATCCAGATTTCGAGAGATTCAGAGCGGTCAAGCTACCCGATCCTTTAGGTCCCCAGGTTAACGATATTGCGGTGGACGAAAGAAATAACAAATGGATTGCCACCTCCAATGGGCTGGGGGTGATGAACAGCCAAGGTGAGTTCACTCAGGTATTCACCATGTTCAACAGTAAAATCTGCGGCAATAATGTCCGTCGGCTCAAAATCGACCCAAAAACAGGCGACGTATGGGCAGGGACAGAGGATGGGCTTTCCCGATTTGAATCGGGCATTGGCGCTCCAGCCAAAAAATTATCTGAGGTAGTTCCCTTTCCCAATCCCTTTGTAATTCGAAATGGCGATGAGATACTCACCTTCGATCGACTCCCTTATCAGGCAAAGGTAAGGATATACACCGTAGCGGGAGAGTTAATCCAAGAGATTAAATCAGGAAACCAGTGGAATGGAAGAAATCAAGCAGGAGAGCTGGTGGCAAGCGGAGTATATCTATTCTATGTTCAGAGTTCCTCCGGGGAAAGTGCAGTAGGAAAGTTAGCAGTCGTTCGGGAATAAAAGAGACTGAGACTTTACTGTTCGGGCGGGGGTTGAACCCCCGCCCGAACTAGAGAGAGTAAACTGAGACGGAAACTGAGACTGAAATCTTTTCTCCGTCTCCGTCTCATTCTGAAAGAGCATGAAAATCCTTTTCCTCTCCGATGCAAGAAGCTATCATACTACCAGATGGGTGAATTACTTTATCGAGCGTGGGCATCAGTGCTTTTTGATTTCCTTAGACTATGATTCGATAAACTCACTATCCAACCAAAGCTTTCCTACCAAAGCGGAAGAATTTGTTATTCCCAGGAAATTTCTCCCCAATTTTTTGAAATATCCGCTCTCTTTGCGCAGAATAAGAAAGATAGTAACCAAGATCAAACCAGATTTGGTAAATGCACATTTCGTTCCCAACTATGGGCTTATCGGAGCTTTACTTAAAGCTCATCCCCTGGTGATCTCCACCTGGGGATCGGACGTTTTAATCTCTCCCGGTAAATCATGGCTGCATAAACTCAGAGCGAAGTATGTTCTAAAAAAAGCTGATCTGGTCACCACCGATGCTGAGATTACCGCTCAGGCTGTTTACAATCTGGGAGTGGAAAGGAAAAAGGTGGTGGTTAGTCCGATGGGGGTGGAGAGGTATTTAGTCGCTCAACAGATAAAAAAAGAAAAAGCATATTATCTTGTTTTGAGTAACAGACGTTTGGAGCCGGTGTATGATCTGTCAACTTTGATTAAAGCCATTCCTCTGGTGATAAAAGAGGTGAAGACGAATTTGAAATTTGTTATATTAGGCGAAGGCTCTCAGAAAGATCACCTGATTCATCTGGCAAAAGAGCTGAAGATCGAAAGTAATGTGGAGTTTAAAGGAGTGGTTTCAAGGGAGAAATTGTTGGAATATTACCGGCAAGCAGATATTTATGTCTCCACCTCCAAGTCCGATTCCACCTCCGTCTCTCTTTTGGAGGCGATGAACTTTGGACTAATTCCCATTGTTACCGACATTCCGGGAAATCGGGAGTGGATCGATGAGCATAAAAATGGTTTCCTATTTCCCGGATCTGGTCATCAAGCTTTGGCAGAAAAGATTATTTATGTGATCAATGAATTCACCCAGTGGCAAACTTTCAGAGAAAAGAACGAAGCCATCATAAAAAACAGAGCAGTCTGGGAAGATAACATGCAAGCAATCGAGGCAGAATTTTCAAAACTCCTGGATGGAGACATCTTCAATAGATAAGAATGAAAGAAATCCGGGTTGCAATAATAGACGTCGTTAGCGTCGTGGTATATGAATTCATTAACGTTTTGTTTGTATATAAATATACCTCTCGAGTCATCTCGCATGCCTGGGTGGCATCTCTGTTCTACCTTATTATCTTAAGTTTGTTCATCTGGATCTTATTCCAGATAAAGGATTTTAGGCTCAGCTTAAAAACGCAGAATGTGCTCTATTTTTCTATGGTTGCTCTTTTAGCTATAGGGCTTGCTTTTCTCATGTTTCATTTCGATCCTCATAAAATCAGAGTAGGAAGATATTTAGCCTTAGATGATTGGATCGCCAGATTTTTCAACGGTGAATTCCCTTATGCTTCTCACACTTATCCATCCGGTTTCCCTTTTCTTTTTGTGATGGCGATGCCTTTTTATTTTCTGGGAGACTTGGGATTTTTCCAGATATTCAGCTTCTTGGTATTTGCAGCTCTGATTTACCTAAGACACCGCCAGACAAGCATGAATAGATTTCGCTGTATTTTCCTCTTGATCACCGCACCATTATTTCTATATGAAATCGTTGTGCGGAGCGACCTTTTCAGCAATATGGTTATGGTCATGCTTTATTTAGCTATCTTAGAATTATATGAACCGAGGGTAAACCATTTAACTTTGGGGCTGCTGGGGATAATCGGTGGATTTTTGTTATCCACCAGGGGAATAGTATTGTTGATATATATTCCGTTCTTTGGATATTTATTCTTCACCAAAGGTAAATCCACCTTTGGCAGAAAAGGACTAATTATCAAATCTGGCTTATTTTTACTATCGCTGTTGTTTGGTTTTTCCCTCTCTTTAATGCCTTTGGCTATATGGGGTTGGAAACAATTTATCAGCTTTGGTTCCTTTTCCATTCAGTTATCCTACGCTCCCAATTGGTTGTTGATCCTTTCCGTAGTATGTTCTTTTTCCAGCGTTTTAATTATTAAATCGTTGAAAGGAATCTATTCTGCTATTTCGTTCCTCCTTTTTGGTGTAATAGGTATAGCATTAGTAAAAGCGTTGTTCAACTACGGTTGGTATAAGACTATCGTGGGAGACGGATTTGATATTTCGTATTTTTCATTCGCCTTACCGTTTCTGATTATTTCATTGGATTTTCTAAACAAGGGAACAACCTCCGTTACCACTGGGGTTTTCCTATCAGAACCAAACTAATGATAATGAAGTATAAGAAGGTTTTAATCATTACTTACTATTTTCCTCCTATGGGTTTGGGTGGAGTGCAGAGAATCGCCAAATTTGTCAAATATCTTCCCCTTTTTGGCTGGAAGCCTTTGGTATTGACGGTAAAGGACATGGAATATTGGGCTAAAGATTATTCCCTATTAAAAGAATTTCCTCCGGAGGTCGAAGTTGTTCGTACCGGATCTTTTGATCCTCTGAGAATTTCTTTTATACTAAAAAGGTTTTTTCAAAGTAGAAAACAAAAAGATGACTTCCCTAAAAATAAGACGATCAGAAGATCGAAATTAGCTTCCTGGCTTTTTTTTCCGGACAACAAAGTCGGCTGGATTCCTTTTGCGCTGATGAAGGGATTGAAGCTATGCCGGAGAGAAAAGATCGGTTTGATTTTTTCTTCCTCACCGCCTCCCTCCTTGCATATTACCGGGTATTTACTTCAACGCTTCACCGGAATACCGTGGATCGCCGACTTCAGAGACCCCTGGAGCGGGTATAAAATAAAGACCTGTCCCACCCCGTTTCATCTCTTTCTTAAAAAGAGGATGGAAAGACTGATTATCAATAAAGCAGATAAAGTGATCACCGCCAATCCCGCCATAACTACCGACTTAAAATCACATCATCCTCATATCGAAAAAATTGAACAGATAGATCAAGGTTACGATGAGGAAGATTTTGCTAAGTACCAATCTTCCCTGCCTGAAATCTTTACCATCGGCTATCTGGGAACGCTCAGTCCGGATTGCGATCCGGAGCCTTTCTTTGCCGCTCTGGGCGACTTGATAGATCAAAAGGTGATCCCCCAGGATAAGATCAAGTTTGTGCATGTGGGTCTTTCCATGGGAATTAATTGGGACAGGTTGATCGAGAAATATAGATTGAAAGAGGTGGTTCAACCGAAAGGCTATCTTTCTCATCGAGATTCCCTGAGCGAAATGCAAAAGGTTTCTCTTCTGCTTCTGATCACCTCGGATCATCCTTTGGTCTTTCCGGCAAAGGTATATGAATACCTTCGATTCAACCAACCCATTTTAGGCATCTTTCCCAAGGATAGTCAGATAGCAAAATTTCTGTTAGAAATCAAGGGAGGAAGAGTGGTTCCACCCGAAGATAAGGAAGGAATCAAGCAGGTATTAATTTCATACTACACAGATTTTGCGGAGGGAAAGATGGCTTTGATTACCCGTGAAGAAGAAATAAGCAAGTATGAGCGAAAATCTCTTACCTTCAAACTGGCTTCTCTTATGGATGAGGTAGCTCGAAGACCATGTTAAGCCGAAAACATACTCAGATTTTCTGGATCATTTTAGTGTCGCAGTTTCTCCTTCTTTTAGCATTCGTCTTCTTCAGGCTGATAGATTATGACGAAGCATCTTATCTTTCTGCCGCTCATTTGGTAAAGATGGGTAAACTTCCCTATTCAGATTTCTTCTATGCGCAAATGCCCTATGTCCCCTATGCCTATTCACCAGTTTCAGGATTTGGATTAGCCTCCCTTTTTTGGGGAAGGCTTATCTCTGCATTTGCTGGTCTGGTCTTAGGGGTGGCTCTATTTCGGTTTGCTTATCGATTTTCCCAAAATGCCAGATTGTCTTTGTTTTTATTTTTTTTATACGGCTTCAATGGTCTTCTTTTACCCTGGCATAGCGTAGTGAAGACTTTAGTCATTTCCGATCTATTTGGTTTCTTTTCGTTTGTTTTTTTCGTCTCTTATCTTTTGTCGGAAGAAAGGCACAAAAATGTCAAAATCTTCTTCTCCGGTTTTTTTGTGGGCTTAGCTTTAAACCTTCGCCTGACGTTTTCTGCTATCTGGTTGGCGGAGATGGCTTTGATTTTCTTTATATCTTTTCGCAGAAGCCCGGGACAAAAAATGATTACCAGCCTATGGTTTTGTCTGGGCACAGTGTTATCATCCTCGCTGGGAATTTATCTATTCTTCAAAGATCCTTCGGCATTTATTTTTGATAATCTTACCTACCATCAGATATTGGGTTTATCATTCATAAAATTAGGTTTTATGAAAAGGATATTGACTGTATTTAAGTTTGTATTCTATCCCCAAAACCTGTTCATTCTCCTGGCTGCGATCATCGGGATGGTTTCTGCGAAGAAGTCTACCCAAATAAGGGATTTTGTAATATCCAGCCAAGTCATTCTCATTGCTTTTCTTTTCGGGATATTGCTCACCATTACCTCATTTTCGATCAGCCCTACTACGTTTCAACATTATGAACAAACGCTTCCTTATTTTCTAATTTCCTCCATTACTGGTTTTAGCATTTTGGAATCCAAATGGGGAAAAAGAAAAATGATAGTTGGAGTCATTTCCGCACTCTATGCCCTTTTGGTCGTCCCTTTTGCAGTCATATTTATCCTAAGTGTGCGCGACAGAGACAAACCTTATCCCATCAGAGAAGTGCGGAAGGTGGTGAAGGTGGTGGAAGAAAACTCTCAACCCCATCAGATGGTTTTTTCCACTTGGCCGGCCTATGCGATCTTTGCCAAGAGAGAGACGGTGCCCGGATTGGAGACCTGGGGCTGGGAAGTTACCCATCTTCTATCCCCACAAGAGTTAAAAAAATCAAAGCTGATAAATCATCAACAAATGAGAGAGATAATTATGGAAAAAAAGGTGGGTTTGATTGTCGAGGGGGACTGGTTTGGGGAAGAGTTTAAAGATATTTTAGAAGCAAATTATCGACATCTGACGACTATCGGAGAAGCCAGAATATATAAAGCCAAGTAGAGATTTATTAACTAAATCATAGTTCGGGCGGGGGTTTTAATCCTTCGAGGCAAACCCTTCCTTCGACACTGAGTCTCAGGACGAAGTGCAGGGCCTGCTCCCGCCCAAACACGAAACTTATTGATAGAATCGAAAAACATGGATCTTGCAATCGTCACCGTCACCTGGAACTCCCAGGAATTTATTCAAAATTGCCTGGATTCGATTCTTTTATCTCAAGGGAATTATAGCAGAGAAATCATCGTGGTGGACAATGGTTCATCTGACCGGACTACGAAGATTGTAGAAGAGCTTTACCCGCAGGTGAATCTGATTCAGAACAAAGAAAACTCAGGATATGCAAAAGCCAACAATCAGGGAATAGAAAGTTCTTTAGGTAGATATGTTCTTTTGTTGAATCCGGACACCCAGTTTCGAGAGGATTCTTTGACTTTGATGTATGAGTTCATGGAAGAAAATCCTAAGGTGGGAGCTTTAGGTCCGAAGCTTTTAAACCCGGACAAGACTACCCAGCCCTCCTGCCGGGAGTTTCCCACTTTCTCCACTTTGATCTGGGAATTTTCCGGTTTGAGCCGACTCTTTCCCAGAAGCAAAATCTTCGGTAGATGGAGAATGGGATATTTTACGTTCGATCAAACCCGGGAGGTGGATCAGCCTATGGGATCATGCTTTATGCTCCGCAGAGAAACATTGGAGGACGTCGGTCTTCTGGATGAAAACTTTCCCATGTTTTTCAATGACGTGGATCTATGCTATCGAATTAAAAAGGCGGGAGGGAAGATATATTTTTATCCTGAAGCTTTAGTCATCCATCAGAAAGGAGCATCCACCGGTAAGGTTAAGCGGAGAATGATCTGGCTTTCCCATTTAGCCTTTTACCGATTCTTTAAGAAACATAAAACCGGACTGGCAAATCGCTTACTGCTTTATCTTCTTTTTGTTCCGCTATTTCTTTTCGCACTTCCCCGGATGATCCTAAAGAAATGATACCGATGCATAAAAACATGTATGCTTCTTCGATTTCCTATAATCTACTTGTTTTTCCTCACTCCTCACCTCGTCTTATGTGATAGAGGGAAAGGGGAGGAGGGAAGATTCCGTATCATAAATGGATTTTCTCCAATTCAGTTGTCGTTTTTTGGATAAGAATAAGATTCTTATTAACTTGTGTGGTTTAGCATTCTGAAAACTACACCCCCTGTGCGTATGCATCTTCGATCCTCTTCTCCTTAATCAAGGAAAGGGATTCACCCTGAAGGGAAACAAAAGGGGGAGTGGTTAAAGGAATCCGTTGTTTTTCTTACTGACATCTACCATATGGCTCCTACATATATTCACATTAACGCTTTGCACAAACTTATCCATTCGCAACTCCCACGTGGGTGTAAGAAGTTCCGTATGTCTTTGCTTACTTTTCTATTGACAAATCCACTTTTCAGGATAAAATGTTATTAGACGGTCAAGGTTAGATGGAGGCAGTTAATAAAGTCTTAAAAAATGGCGAAAATAACAATATGATACAAGAGAAGAAAAGTTGACAGATGACGATATTGTATTAGAAGGAAGAGACATTCGCAAGAGCTTTCAAACGGGCGTTGAGACGCTTCACGTATTAAAGGGAGTGAACCTCGGCATAAGAAGGGGAGAGATAGTATCGGTGGTGGGTGCGTCCGGAGTAGGTAAGAGCACTCTTCTCCACATCCTGGGAGCATTGGATCGTCCTACGGAAGGAAAGGTGAGATTAAACTCCACAGACGTCTTTGCCCTAAGCGACAAAAAACTGGCACATTTCCGAAACAAAACTATCGGCTTTGTGTTTCAGTTCCATCATCTTTTGCCGGAGTTTTCAGCTCTGGAAAACGTGATGATGCCTCGCCTAATCGCTGGAGAGGAGATAGGCTCAATTAAAGAGAAAGCGGAGGCGCTGCTTTCGGAGGTGGGACTTCTGAATCGAGCCCACCATAAACCGGGTGAGCTATCCGGAGGGGAACAGCAAAGGGTGGCGGTAGCAAGGGCATTTGTCAACGAGCCTCTGATAGTGATCGCAGATGAGCCGTCGGGAAACTTGGATAAAGCTACCGGAGAGGAGCTGCATAATCTGATAATTGAGCTGAACAAAAAGAAGGGGCAGACCTTTGTCATAGCCACCCACAATCAGCTCTTAGCCCAGCGATGTCACCGGATTGTCTCTATCGTGGATGGCAAGGCGATTCCATATTCAGGATAGGAACTGAGGAACCAAAAAAGTAAAAAAATCTCTGAAAAGATTGAATTGGAATGGTATCGATGGAGTGTCAAGCCCCGCCCAAGGTGGGATCTTCGACTTTAGCTTGACCAGTGACTTATATAAAAAAACTTACATCTGGTTCACCTAAAGGTGAACACTCCAACTTCTCCTTTCGAGTTCTACGAAAAACGTAGTGAGAGGCTGAACAGATGCTGTGTCAGGACTGTGGAAAAAAAGAGGCGGTGGTTAATCTGACGCAGGTGATCGATGATGAGAAGGTGATTTTAAACCTCTGCCGTGAATGTGCCGAAAAAAGGGGATTTCGCAATCCCTTAGAAGGGGTGCCGTTTCCCTTAGCTGAGTTTTTAGCCAGCATGCTCAGCCAGACTCAAGCCCAGAAGCCGGGCAAACAGCCTAATCCGGTCTGTTCTGCCTGTGGGATGAGCTTTTCCGATTTCACCCAATCCGGGCGTCTGGGATGTGGAAACTGTTACCTCACTTTCCGGAGCCAGATGGACGATCTTTTGAGAAAGGTCCATGGTTCCACCCAGCACCGGGGAAAGTTCCCTCAAGCCACCGGTGATGTGATGAAACCCTTGAGGGAAGAAAGAAAGCTTCAGGATGAGCTGAAGAAGGCTATTCAAGATGAGGATTTTGAAAAAGCCGCCCAGATCAGGGATAAGCTGAAAACTTTAACCAAAAAGATTTGAAGATGGTTTAAACGAGTATTGTATGGATGCAAAAGTCAGCGGACTTATGTTTGAAGAGATGGCAAAAAAACCAGCTGTGTGGCTTTCCGGTGAGGGATCCAATTCCCAGGTGGTTTTGTCTTCCCGGGTGAGGCTGGCGCGTAACATCGCTAATACCCCTTTCCCCTCCAGAGCTGACACTGATGCTAAAGAAAGGATCATCTCCTTTGCAAAAACCGCCGTGGAGAAAAGCCCGGAGCTAAGTCGAGGAACCTTTCTGATCTGCTCGCAGCTGGATGATCTGGATCGGTCCTTTCTGGTGGAAAGACATTTAGTCAGCGTGGAATTCACTGCCTGCCATGACCTTTCCGCTCTCCTGATCGGAGAGGAAGAAAATGTGAGCGTGATGTTCAATGAAGAAGACCATTTAAGAATTCAGGCTTTGGCTTCGGGTCTGGAGATAAGAGAAGCATTTCGGCTGGCAGATCATGTAGACGACGAGCTGTCCAAATTTCTGCAGTTTGCCTTTGACTCCAGTTTTGGCTATCTGACATCTTGTCCCACCAATACAGGGACCGGCATGAGAGCATCGGTTTTGATTCACCTGCCCGGTTTGGCATTGACCCGGGAGATCGAGAAAGTGATCTCTCAGATTAGCAAGCTCGGATTGGTGGTCCGGGGTTTTTATGGGGAAGGCTCGGACGTATGGGGGAATCTGTTTCAAGTTTCAAATCAGACCACCCTGGGAAGGTCGGAAGAGGATATTGTGGAGAGCTTAGAGAGGGTTACCCGGCAGATAATTGAATATGAGGAGAGCGCTCGAAGTCGAATGTTCAGTGAAGCTAAGGATCAGATAGAAGACAAGATCTGGCGGGCTTATGGAATTTTAAAATACGCCCGTGCTTTAACTTCAGAAGAGGTCTTAAACATGCTCTCCGCCCTCAGGCTGGGTATTGGTATGGGGGTAATATCCACGGTGAGTTTGTCACAGATAAATGAGGTTTTGGCTTTGTCCCAACCCGCCCATCTGCAGAAATATTTTAAAAAGAGGATGGAGCCGGGTGAGCGGGATCGGGTAAGAGCAGAGTTAGTCAGATCAAAATTAGAGTGAAATTACTATCCTCTGGGCACTGATAATTGGATACTGGGTTGAGAGGGGTATGGGTGAAAATGAGTTGACATTTTGCGTCTTTTTACGTAATGTATTATAGTGGTGGAAAATGGAGGAGCGGAAAAGATTCATCCTGAAGGACAGCTAAGAGTAATTTCTGGGTGGATACACTAAGATAGATATCGAATTGGAGGTTTTCGATGAACGAGATGTTTACGGAAAGAGCTCGAAAAGCGATAGAATATGCGCGGGATGAAGCCGCCCGGCTCAAGCATGATTACATCGGAACGGAGCACCTCCTTTTGGGACTGGTTCGACTGAGTGAAGGGAAGGCAGTTGAGATTTTAGCCAACGTAGGTGTGGATCTAAACGAGCTTAGGCAATCAGTGGAGGATGTGGTTCAGCCCTCCGGCGGAACTATGACCGTGGGTCAGCTTCCCTTGACCGCTAGGGCAAAAAAGCTTTTGGAGGTCTCTGCTCAAGAAGCCCGGGCGTTGAGGTCCAAAGATATTGATACCGAGCATCTTCTTTTAGCCATGTTAAGGGATGAGGAGGGGGTAGCGGCTCAGGTTCTTTCCATGTATGATTTAGATTACAAGGAAGCTTACGAGGAGCTGAAAAATATAGAGAGCGGTAAACCCTCCTCTTTTGCCAGAAAAAGAAAGAAAAGCAAAACCCCGGCTTTGGACCATTTTGGAAGAGACTTAACCGAGCTGGCTCGTCGGGGCAAGTTAGATCCGATCATTGGTCGGGATAACGAGATTGAAAGGGTCTCGCAGATACTTTCCCGAAGGAAGAAAAACAATCCGGTGTTAATAGGTGAGCCTGGGGTGGGCAAGACCGCCATAGCCGAGGGTTTAGCACAAAGGATAGTAGCAGGACAAGTTCCTCAGACTTTGGAGAACAGAAGGATCGTCTGCCTGGATATGGCGGCGCTGGTGGCGGGAACCAAATATCGGGGACAGTTTGAGGAGAGGATGAAAGCGGTGATGAACGAGATCATCAATTCCAAAGATGTGATTCTCTTTATCGACGAATTGCATACCATCGTGGGGGCGGGAGGGGCCGAAGGCTCTCTGGATGCCTCCAACATATTTAAGCCTTCTTTATCCCGGGGCGAAATCCAGTGCATCGGCGCCACCACCTTGAACGAATACCGAAAATACATCGAAAAAGATGGGGCTTTAGAGCGACGCTTCCAGACCGTGATGGTGGATCCACCTTCCACCGATGATACCATAAAGATTCTTAGAGGATTAAAACCCAAGTATGAGGAACATCATAAGATAAACATATCGGATAAGGCGATTGAGGAAGCGGTTAAGCTGTCGGATAGATATATCACCGGGAAATTTCAGCCGGATAAAGCTATCGACGTGATAGATGAGGGAGGCTCTAAGGTTCATTTAGCCTCCTGCACCCGCCCGGAGATATTCGAAAAGATGGAGCAGGAGCTTAACGAGACTCAGAAGGAAAAGGAGAAGGCGGTTAAGAACCAAGAATTCGAGAGGGCGGCTCAACTGCGGGACGAGTTGAAGATCAGGAGAGAGAAGTCAGAGCAGATGAAAAAGGATTGGGAGGAGGGGAAAAACAGAGAACGGGTCACTTTGAATGAAGATGACGTGGCTTTAGTGGTCTCCAAGATGACCGGAATCCCTCTTTTCAAGTTAGAGGAAAAAGAATCCAAAAAGCTTCTGCGGATGGAAGATGAGCTTAAAAAAAGGATTGTGGGGCAGGAAGAAGCCATAGCGGTTATCTCCAAAGCTATCCGCCGGAATCGAGCCGGATTGGGCGACCCGCGAAGACCCATCGGATCATTGATATTCTTAGGACCAACGGGGGTAGGCAAAACCGAATTAGCCCGGGCTTTAGCCGCATCCCTGTTTGAGGATGAGAATTCCCTTATAAGAATCGACATGTCCGAATACATGGAGAAGTTCTCGGTGTCCCGTCTGATCGGTGCTCCTCCCGGATATGTAGGTTATGAAGAAGGGGGACAGCTCACCGAAAAGGTGAGGAGGAAACCTTATTCGGTGGTGCTTTTAGACGAGATAGAGAAAGCTCATCCGGACGTATTCAATATACTCCTCCAGATGTTCGACGACGGCGCATTAACCGACAGTTTCGGCAGAAGGGTCGACTTTAGAAACACCGTGGTGATTATGACCTCCAATCTGGGAGCCAGAGAAATCAAAGCGGGAAAGACTCTGGGATTTCAAAAAGTAGATTCCGATTCTTCTTACGAGAACATGAAACAAAAGCTTTTGGAGGAGACCCGACGGACCTTCAACCCTGAATTCTTGAATCGTATCGACGAGATCATTGTTTTTCATGCTTTGGGTATGGAGGAGGTTTTACAGATAATCGACATACTTTTGGCGGATGTAGCCAAGAGATTGAAGGAGAAGGGACTTATCTTTGAGCTAACCCCACTAGCGAAAGAGTTTCTGGCAGAAAAGGGATTCAATCCCACTTTCGGAGCTCGTCCTTTAAGAAGAACTATTCAGAAATTCGTGGAGGACCCGTTAGCCGAGGAGATTCTGAGAGGGCAGTTCTCTGGAGCATGCGAGGTAACCGTAGATCGAAAAGAAGGGGAGGATAAGCTGTCATTTGACATACACGCTTCGGGAAGTTTACAAAGAAGAACAGCTCCGGAGAAGACTTTTACGTAGAAGAATTAGCTTGCTATAAGCATAGGAATTTATTATATTTTAAACCCAAAATTGCACAGAAAGCAATTGTTGGGTTTAATTTTGCTTTGAGTAGATTTGTAAATATCTCTGGTGGGATGTATTAAGTTCTGATACCCCTCCAAGATATGAAGACATACAAACTTTGCACATTTTTTAGCTAGGAGCAAAATATAGAAAAGATTAACTGGAGGTGAACACAATGAAAGAGACGGTTATAAAACTCCAGATTGAAAGTATGGAACAACAGTTAAAAATGCTTAAGAAAACGATTCTTAAGCCTAAGGCTCTCAAAAAGCTTTCTGAACTTTATGGGATTTTTAAGGGCAAGATGGATCTATCGCTCGAGGAGATAAAGGAGCATGAATACCCCATAAAAGGCAATATATGATTTACGTGATTGATACTCATATTCTCGTCTGGTTTCTAGACAGCAACAAGAGGTTAAGTTCAAAATACAAGAAGATTCTTCTCAATAAAAAGAATACCTTTATACTTTCTACAATCGTTCTGGCGGAGATTAAATATCTGATTAGTATAAAGAGAATCAATATTGATTTCAAATCGGTACTCGAATATCTCAGCCAATGTGATAATTGCATTATATACCCAGTAGACGAAGTTGTTATTGATTACATGCCAAAGGGTTTAGACATCCATGATGCACTCATTGTTGCGACAGGGTTGGTTTACAAGGAATCTTTAAAGGAAGATGTTTTTGTACTCACCGAGGATAATTTAATAATAAACTCCGGGATATTGCCAGTTGCATAAAATTGATCGTATAAAAACTGAAAACCGGGATGTTCTATTTAAAAAACGTTGGTAACAGCAGATGACAGCAGGCCAAAAGATTTTCTTTCAAATACTATTGCAATTTCTTCATTAAGAAAATGCGATAACTCAAAAAGACGTTCATAATTTAACGTTTATTTGTTTTGTAAACTCACATAGAGAAAGGATGATAAAAAATGGCACACAAAAAAGGAGTAGGTAGCTCCAGGAACGGAAGGGATTCACATGGACAGAGATTGGGTGTAAAAAGATTCTCTGGTGAAGCAGTTTTAGCTGGGACAATCTTGATTCGGCAAAGAGGAACAAAGATACACCCGGGACTGAATGTGGGCATAGGTAAAGACGATACCATTTTCGCCCTGAGAGATGGTGTAGTCAAATTTGAACCTAAGGGAAAAGACAAGAAGATTGTCAGTGTCTATTGATCCCTTCTGGGAAGAACCCTGCCTGCTCAAAGAAGATAATTTCAGAGCATATCCTGATTTTGCACTTCCATTGCATTCCCCGGTGTATCTGCAAATTCCTGGATTGCGAACAAACACTTCAATTTTGGTAATATGCCCAACCAAGATAACATAAGTTTGCTACTTGTCGCGATTATTTTTCTGACTATATTTATTGGTGCGTTTATTGTTATCAAGAAGCGCTGGATAAATAAGAAGGCAACCATGTATCGGGCGCAATTTACCTCTCAAAACGTCTATATGCAATACCAGAATCTGCACAAAAAGAAATCCATCGAATATATGCTTAACCAGAAAGAAGAAAAAATACAAGACGATGATGGCAATGATTTGAGCCGATTTTTCCAGGGCATCGAATAGAAAAAATTGTGGATGGCTAAAAGTTTTATTCACCGGTTCTTTGAAAACTCGATTTTTTTCTAAAACGAAATGCGCAATTTTGCATTTATCTTAAGCGGATGCGGGAGCTACGATGGCTCAGACGTGTGGGAGGTGGTCTTACTCTCATATTATCTGAGCAGAAGAGGTGAAAATATCATCTTTTTTGCTCCGGATTGTGATCAAAAAGAAGTGGTGGATCATGTGACCCAAGCCATTGCTCACGAGAACAGGAGTGTTTTAAAAGAATCAGCGCGGATTGCTGGAGGAGAGCTCAAAGTAATCGAAACGTTATCTGGAAAAGACGTGGACGGGCTTATCCTCCCCGGCGGGGGTGGGGTAACAAAGAATCTGTCAGAATCTTTAGGAGAGCCTGAAGACAGCTATCTTAAGCCCAAGTCTGAAAACCAGCGGATAATAAGAGAAATCTATCGACGAAAAAAACCTATAGGTGCATGTGGACTTTCCAGCCTTCTGGTAGCTTCAGCCTTGCGGGACATATTGGAGACCCCTTTAACTTTAACCCTGGGAAAAGATCTCGATCTAATCAAACAGGTGGAAGGAATGGGTGCGCTTCACGTTCTCTCCCGGGGAGCGGAGGTGGTGATCGACTCGGAACACAAAGTGGTTTCTACACCGGGAAACGTGTTAAAACTGAAGATAACCGACTTAGCTTATAGCATGGAAAATTTGATTAGTGGAGTCTTGGAGCTTACCTCAACCAAATCAAAATAGGAGGAAGTATGCGGGAGATATCTACCAAAGATATAACCAGTGCAGTCAAAGAACTCTGCATTGACGCCAACTACAATCTGGGTGAAGACGTGCAGGATGCGCTTAAGAAAGCTTTCCAGAAGGAGGAGTCTCCGGTTGGAAAAGCCACCTTACAGCAGATCATCGACAATTTCGAGATCGCCAAACAGGGAGAGTTCCCCATCTGCCAGGATACCGGATTTTCCGTCTTCTTCGTGGACCTGGGGGATCAAATCTGTATTAAAGATGGCAACCTGTTTGATGCCATCAATGAGGGTACCAGACAAGGATATAAAGATGGTTACTTGAGAAAGTCCATCTTGGCTGATCCCATCGAAAGGAAAAATACCGGGGACAACACCCCGGCAGTGATTCATCTGAACGTAGTAAAGGGGGACAAACTGAAGATCATCATTGCTCCCAAGGGCGGTGGAAGCGAGAACATGTCGGAGGTTAAGATGATGAAGCCTTCGGACGGGGTGGAGGGAGTGAAGCAGTTCGTGATCGACATGGTTAAAAGATCAGGAAGCAATCCTTGTCCTCCCATTGTGGTAGGAGTGGGAATCGGTGGAACCTTTGAGAAATGTGCCGAGATGGCGAAAAGGGCACTCCTCAGAACCATCGGATCAAAGCATCCTAATCCCTTCTATGCCCAATTAGAGGAAGAGCTTTTAGAAAAGGTAAATAAGACAGGAATCGGTCCCCAGGGCTTTGGAGGGACCCAGACCGCTTTAGCGGTTTATGTCGAAACCTATCCCTGTCATATCGCCAGCTTCCCCGCGGCGGTGAACATCAACTGCCATGCGGCCAGACATAAGGAAGTGGTATTATAGAAAAGGTTCTGGAGTGCACCAGCTTGCTGGTGCGGTTTTTGTGGCTTCAGAAAATTAAGGGTTCGAGGATTCAAGGACTCAAGAAAGACGTAAAGAACAAAATCCAGTTCGGACAGGGGTTGAACCCCTGTCCGGTGTAAAGGGATAGGGGTACAACCCCCTATCCCAACAAGGAGAATAAATATGGCAAAGAAAAAGATAACCACACCGTTAACGGATGATGTGGTAAAAGATCTGAAAGCGGGAGATGATGTCTTAATCACCGGAGAGATTTTTACTGCAAGGGACGCTGCTCATAAAAGGATGGTGGAGATGTTGGACAAAGGAGAGAAGCTCCCGTTTGACCTAAAGGGACATTTGATCTACTACGCAGGTCCTTCACCTGCCCGACCAGGAAATGTGATTGGCTCAGCCGGACCCACCACCTCCGGTCGGATGAATAAGTATGCTCCCCGCATCCTACAGGAAGGATCGAAGGGGATGGTGGGAAAAGGAGAGATGAACGCCGACGTCCAGAATGCACTGAAAAAATACACGGGAGTATATTTGGCTGCGGTGGGAGGAGCAGCAGCGTTGATCGCTAAATCCGTAATTAAGAATGAGCTGGTCGCTTGGGAGGAATTAGGTGCGGAGGCGATCAAAAAATTAACCGTGAAAGACTTTCCCGCAATTGTGGTGCAGGATTGCCACGGCGGAAATCTATATCAAGAGGGTGTGAAAAAATACGCGAAAGTCTGATCTTACTGATCGGGCGGGGGTTGAACCCCCGCCCGAACTGAGTGAAGATTTTGCTTTCAACTCAGTCTCAGTCTCAAAACTCAGTCTCATAAGTGGTAGAGGTAAGACCGTTCATATTTTAGGAAATCCTTGTAGGATTATCCTCGTCGGGTGCTCTTTGGGGCTAAGAACCCGTATAAAGCGCCAGAGGTCTGTCTCTACCTTGTTTTTTTAATATCTCACCAAAAGTCTTTCCTCCTCCAGATCCATTTTTTCCCTCATCTTGATTAAAACATAACACCAAAACGAGCAAATACTCCCGTCTGAATTCAGGCACACTCACGTCTTCTATGTGGCACATGTAATATACCTGTCCAGCTTTGTGCAATCTCTAATTGACATTAAATTCGTAAAATGTTATTTTTGATTGCGAATGCAGATGTGGAAGTGTTCACCTTTAGGTGAACCATATTAAAGTGTGGTGTCCTGCCGGGATTACAGGTTAAGCAGAAAGGGCTGTTTGGATTAGTTCATTGTTCTAATGGCAATGAGCTGACAAACACATGGAGATTCACTCGATGAATAACGTAATTTTAGGAAATCTTAAGATAAAGCAATTAAAACAAAGAGACCAATATGAGATACAAAGCCTTGTATGGCACACATGACATATTGCCGGATGAATCATCCCGGTGGCAATTTTTTGAAGATAAGTTAAAAAAGATTTTTGCCCTTTATAACTACAAGGAGATCCGCACCCCGATCTTCGAGGAGACCGAGCTTTTTACCCGGAGTATAGGAACGGATACCGACATCGTCCGAAAGGAGATGTATACTTTTTTAGATCAGGGGAAAAGGAGCATCACCTTAAGACCCGAAGGAACTGCAGGGGTGGTAAGATCGTATATAGAAAATAACTTAAAAGAGAAGTCGCCTTTGGTGAAGCTTTTCTATCTGGGGAGCATGTTCCGACAGGAGAGACCCCAGAAAGGACGCTTGCGTGAGTTTCATCAATTTGGAGTTGAAGCCATCGGATCGGCTGATCCTTCGCTGGATGCGGAAGTGATCGAGATGGGTGTCAGGATTTGTCAGGCGACCGGTGTTACTAATTTCAAATTGCATTTGAACAGCATCGGCTGTCCGGTCTGTCGACCCATACATAGAGATAAGTTTTTAGACTATATGAAAGGAAAAGTAGGCGAGCTGTGCGACGACTGCAAGACCAGATTCATGCGCAATCCCTTAAGGATGTTTGACTGCAAAAAAGAGGAGTGTGTGGAACAACTAAAAGATGCGCCGGTTATGGTTGATTTTCTCTGCTCCGAATGCCAGTCTCATTATGATAGTGTAAAGCGATACCTAAAGGAAATGAAAGTAGAATATTTTGAGGACAAAAGACTGGTGCGTGGATTGGATTACTACACCAGAACCGCTTTTGAAATAAAATCGTCTCTTCTGGGAAGTCAGGACACTCTCTGCGGAGGAGGACGTTATGATCTTTTGGTGGAGGAGCTGGGTGGGGAAAAGACTCCTGCCATCGGCTTCGCCGCAGGAATAGAGAGATTTATGCTGGTTCTGGCAATGCAGAAGAACGCTGATCTTCCGGAAGAGAAACTGAATTTGTTTATTGCCACTTTAGGAAGTGAAGCCAAAACTTTCGCCATCAAATTGGTGCGTGATTTAAGGGAGAAGAATGTCACCTGTGATATGGATTATTTACAAAGAAGCCTGAAAGCACAGATGAAAGAAGCTAATCGCCAGAAGGCGGAAAAAGTTTTAATTATCGGCGAGGAGGAGATAAAAAAAGGAAAAGCTATTTTGAGAGACATGCAGAGTAGTGAACAAACAGAGATTGATTTGAACAAAGTAACGGAAGTTCTACTGCAATGGCATTAGCATTGTAGGTCGACCATGGCGGAGCCTGGTCGACAGAAAATATCAGTGAACAAAGGAGTCTCAAATGAGAGGAATCCAATACATTACAGATGATCGGGGGAAGAAAAAAGCGGTTGTTATTGACCTTGACAGTTATGGCGAGTTATGGGAAGATTTCTACGATAGCTTGGTTGCCCGAAAGCGAGCATCTGAACCCAGAGAGTCACTTGAATCGGTCAAAAAACGGTTACGTAAACAGGGGAAACTAAATGGCTGATTATACGTTGACTTTTGCCCGCTCAGCTCGCAAAGAACTTGAGACTCTTGATGTAGCTTCAGTTAACAGGATATTCCCAAAGATAGAAACATTGGCTATAAACCCACGACCGACAAATTGCCGCAAGTTAAGAGGTGAGAAAAACCTTTGGCGAATTCGCATAGGAGACTATCGAGTTATTTATGCAATCTATGATGAGAGTTTGAAAGTAGATATTATTGCGGTTCGACATCGCAGCGAAGCATATGAATAGATGAAGCAGGTGCGCATTGGGGATTAAAGCTTTAGGGGGATTGTTATGAGCATTTCAGAAAAACTAAAGAACAAGCTTTTCGTTGAGGCGGGTAATTCATGCGCTATATGTGGTAAGCCTTATGTCCAGATTCATCATATTGATGGCAATGAGAACAATAATAATGAGGATAATCTAATTGTATTATGCGCCAATCACCATGCGGAAGCAGAGATGTCCAAAAAGGGACGAGGTTTCACTGCCATTCTTACACCAGAACGGTTGCGTCTATATAAGGAAAAACAAAAACAGGAGTTGATCTATCGCGAGCGTATAGAAACTCCATCAGCGGGAATTGTAGTTTTACCCATCCCGCCGATGCCTTATTTTGCCCATCCCTATCCTATACAAGAGAACTTCACCGGTCGGTTATCCGAAAGACAAGAATTAACTGAATGGTTCACCAAAGACACTCACCCAACGTTTGCCTATGTTGCCATCGGTGGAATGGGTAAATCTGCACTTACTTGGTATTGGCTGCAAGAAGATATAATTAAACAAGGACTTGCGCCAGAGGGAATTATCTGGTGGTCTTTTTATGATCGGGAGGCAAGATTTGAGACTTTTCTGGAGAAGGCTATAAAATATGTTAGCAAAGGTGAGAACGATCCCAAGCAAATACCCGGAGTTAGGGACAAAATGGAAACCTTATACACCTTTCTCTGCAATAACCGATTTCTTGTAGTTCTGGATGGTGTCGAAAGGGTGCTCCGGGCTTATGCCGGACTGGGTTCACCTTACAGAGGTGATGAGGTAGAAGAGGATAAAAAGCAAGAGTTCCGGATGTGCATTGATCCGAATGTTGGCACTTTCTTGCAATGGTTAGCATCGGCTAATATAAAAACAAAGACATTACTCACCAGCAGATTGTGTCCTAAAGAAATGGATGATATCGCTGGTTGTGTTCACATGGAATTGAAGGAGTTGAAGAAAGAGGACGCAGTCGATTTCTTTCATCGGCAAGGGGTAAAAAAAGGGACAAGAGCAGAGATTGAATCTGCTTGCGAACCCTTTGGCTATCATCCATTGTCATTGAGATTACTCTCCGGTATGATTGTTAAAGACCCAAAATATATGGGTGACATTACTGTATGGACAAAATATAATCCTTTGCCTGAATTAAAAGGAAAAGAAAGACATAATATATTAGAAATAGCTTATAATTCATTAGACAAAAAGAAACAAACCCTCATCAGCAAACTGTCCGCTTTCCGCAATCCAATGCCTTATGATTCTATCTCTATCTTTAATGAATACAAAGACCAAAAGAAATTTGATGAGACATTGATTGAACTTGTAGACAGAGGTCTATTACTAAGAGACCTTAAAAGCAATAAATACGATCTGCATCCAATAATAAGAAGATACTGCTATGATATACTGACTGATAAGACGGTGGTCCACTCTCAATTACGAGACTACTTTGCAACTGTGCCAGAACCTTTGAAGGTGGAGTTTTTGGACGATCTGGCGCCAGTTATTGAATTGTATCACCATACCGTGAAATCAGAACGATATGATGATGCTTGGGGTTTATTTCGAAACAGACTTCATGATCAACTGTATTACTCATTTGGTGCTTATATCCAAGGTATAGAGTTAATGAGTGCTTTATTTCCTGGAAATGAAGAGCTTCCAAAATTAAAAGAAGATTCACATAGAGCCTGGTTATTTGCAGCATTAGGGAATTTCTTCTCAGTGTCTGGTCAGCCTAAGAAGGCAGTGCCGCTATTTGAGAAAATAATTGATTATGATACAAAGAAACACAGAAAACTACATCTTGCCACCGGCTTAGGCAACTTCGCCAGCGTGGTTCAAACTCCACTCGGTGAGCTTGAGTCTGCTGAGCTTAACCTACGACGAAGCATCAACCTGTTCCAGCAAATTAAGGATGAATTCGGGGAAGCTGCAAGTCATCAATGGCTTGGTCGATTACTAGCATATAAAGGGAAGTTTGAGGAATCAGAAAGGGAGCTTGCAAAATCCACCAAATATTGGGTAAAGACAAATAACCAGCAAGGTCTCTGCTTAGACGAGTCGTATCGTGCACTTGGAGCATCATTCATGTCTGATACCGAAGAAGGGCTGAAATCAGCCAAGAAGGCATACGTGATTGCCCTCAGTCGACAAAATGAACAAGATAGAATTCAGGCTGAATGGTTACTTGGCGCGGCATATCTTGCAAAAGGAAATTTGAAAGAGGCTGAGAAACATTTGGATGAGGCATTGCGGCGTGATAGAAGAATAAACTTGGTAGAAATAGAGCCTGACATACTTTTAGAGCTTGCAAAACTGCGATTTGAACAAGGACATAAGGAAGATGCAATGAAACTTGCAGAAGAAGCTTTGGAGATTGCAGATAGATGTGAGTATCGTTTGAAGCAGGCAGATATACATAACTTCTTAGCAGAATTTTATTATAAGGCAGAGGATTTTTCAAAGGCAAAAGAACATGTAATAATTGCCAAAGAGCGTGCGGAGTGTGGTTATGTGCCTGCCATGAAAAGGGCGGAGGAGCTGGAAAAGCTGATTTCCCAACAGATTAAAGGTGGATTCACAGCAGATTAAGCGGATTAAACGGATAAAACGGTCAACGGATTCAACGGATGAAATCACTAATACAAACGTAATAGATGAAATGTCATTGCGAGGAGCGAAGCGACGAAGCAATCCCTTGAGATTGCTTCGCTCCTTTCAGTCGCTCGCAATGACAATCTAAATTCTTTTAATGCGTTTGCTATAGTAATCCGTTTAATAGATTCGCTTCGCCCAGACGGGCGAGCATCTGCTCGCTCACTACAAGTCCGTTGACAGCACTCCAAGAAAGGATTTCAAAATGCAAGCTACCTACAAGAAAACACAGACCGGATGGATAATCATAATAAGCTGTATTCCTGCTCTCTTATTTCTTTCCTGGATCATCTATTATCAAGATGTGCTGGGTAAACCCTTTGGCGATAAACCCGCGCCATCTTTGGTCTATTGGGGCATCATCCTTCTGCTGTTAATTCTTTTGGCTTTGTTTTCCAACCTTACCGTGACTGGATTCCCCACTTATCTGGAGATGAAATTCGGTATCGGACTTATCCGTAAGAAGTTTGAGTATAAAGATGTTAAATCCTGTTCGATTCAGAAAAATCATTGGTTCTATGGCTGGGGCATCCGGAAAATTCCAGGTGGCTGGCTTTACAACGTATCCGGTTTATGGTCTGTGCAGCTGGATATGAAAAATGGCAGGATATATCGAATAGGAACAGATGAGCCGGAGAAATTGATTGAATTTATAAAGAGCCGTATGAGTTTGTTTGGAAGTTGATAAAACCGTCCGCCGTCCGCTGCTTAAATCCTTATCTTGCCCCCATGCTTTCTAGTCATTACCTTAAATGGGGCTATTGAAAAAGTCCCTTTTGTGATAAAATCAGCGAGGAGAGGTTTTCGTAGGGACAGCCCTTGTGGCTGTCCGCCTTAAAGTTAGGACAGGGACAAGCCCTGTCCCTACGAAGTCCAATCATTCAATAACTGGTTTTTCAACACTCCCTTAAATTCCCTTGACTTATCAGCAAATTCGATTAAATTTGACAAAAATTAGGAAAGGAGAACCGATGAAGAAGGATTTTTTAGCTATACCAGACTTTACCACAGAGGAGATAAAACAAACCTTTCAACTGGCATTGGACATGAAGTCAAAAAAGATTGCACCACTTCCATTGAAGGATAAAGCGGTGGCTTGCATATTTCTTAAGCCCTCGCTTCGGACTAGGATCAGCTTTGAGGTCGGGATTGGACAACTGGGCGGTAAGTCACTTTATATCACCGGAGATGAGATCGGATTAGGGAAAAGAGAGTCGATTCATGACGTTGCCAAAGTTTTATCACGATTTGTAGACATGATAATGATTAGAGCTTTCGATCATAAAGAGGTGGAGGAATTAGCCCGACATGCAGACGTCCCGGTGATCAATGGTTTAACCGATCTTTTGCATCCGTGTCAGGTAATGGGAGACATGCTGACCATTCTGGAAAAGAAAGGAAAAATCGAAGGTCTCAATATCACTTATCTGGGTGATGGCAACAACGTAACTAATTCTTGGTTGAATGCTTCAACCCGATTATCCTTTAACCTCACGATTGGCACTTCGGCTGAAACTAAGCCGGATCGGAATATCTTACAAAATGCACAGAGAGCCGGCTTAAACCAAATAACTTTAACCTTCAATCCGAAAGAGGCAGTCGAAGACGCAGACGTAGTTTACACCGACGTATGGGCGAGCATGGGGCAGAAGCATTTAGCAGAACAAAGAAGGACGACTCTCAAAGATTTTCAAGTGAACGATGATCTTTTGAAATATGCTAAAAAGGATTGTATAGTAATGCACTGTCTGCCTGCAAATAGGGGAGAAGAGATAACCGATGAGGTGATGGATGGTCCACATTCGGTGGTGTTCGATCAGGCGGAAAACAGATTGCATATACAGAAAGCGATCATGGTCAGATTACTGAGTTGAACCTCACCCCCTTTAGTCCCCTTCAGGGTGAATCCCTTTCCTTCGACCCTGAGGTCTCACTTCGTGCCGAGCGCACTCAGTGCGAGGCAGAACCGAAGGACAGGGTGAACCCCTCCCCATTTCATGGAGAGGGGGAGAGGTCGAAATTTGAAATTTCTTAGAAGGATCAAACATGACAAAAATCGTTGAATGTGTTCCCAACTTCAGTGAAGGCAGAAGACCCGAGGTTATCGAGGCTATCGTAAATGAGATCAAATCGGTGCCAGGGGTGATGCTTCTGGATAAGGAGATGGACAAAGATCATAACCGCGCGGTGATCACCTTCGTGGGAGAACCAGAGGAGGTCAAATCTGCCGCTTTTAAAGCCATTGCCAAAGCCACCGAGCTGATAGATATGGAAAAGCATCAGGGTGAACATCCCCGCATGGGAGCAACGGACGTGGTCCCCTTTATCCCCATCTCTGGAGTCACCACGCAAGACTGTGTGGTATTAGCTGAGCAGTTAGGAAAAGAAGTTGGAGAGAAACTCCAGATTCCGGTTTATCTCTACGAGGCTGCGGCAAAAAGACCGGATCGGGTTAATCTTGCAGACGTAAGACGAGGAGAATACGAGGGGATTAAAGCGGAGATAGAGACTAATCCGGATAGAAAGCCGGATTTTGGTCCAGCTAAGATGCATCCTTCTGCTGGTGCCACTGCTATCGGCACAAGAATGCCATTGATCGCCTTCAATGTCTATCTGGGAACTCCCTATGTAGGCATTGCCAAGAAGATTGCCAAGGTGATCAGATTCTCCGGTGGGGGATTGAGATATTGCAAAGCTTTAGGCTTCGAGATAAAAGAAAAGAATTTAGCTCAAATCTCCATGAATTTGGTAAACTATCCCCAAACCCCCATTTTCCGGGTATTCGAGCTGATAAAAGCTGAGGCGGAAAGATACGGAGTCCCCATCATTGCCAGTGAGATAGTCGGTCTGACGCCTTTGGATGCTCTTTTGGATGTATCCGAATACTATCTCCGATTGGAAAATTTCAAAAAAGAACAGGTTCTGGAAAATAAACTGATGACCTTTGCCGGAGGGGAAAAGGAAGGATTGGAAAAATTCATAGATGACGTCGCCTCATCCTCTCCCGCACCGGGTGGAGGGAGCGTATCTGCCGCGGCTGGTTCTTTAGCTTCCGCCCTTTCCTCTATGGTGTGTCGATTGACCATAGGCAAGAAGAGATTTAAAGATGTAGAGGACGAGCTTAAGCTGGTTTTGGAAAAAGCAGAAGAGATCAGAAAACAGATGCAGGAATTCATAGTCAAAGATGCGGAGAGTTTTGAAAAGGTGATGGATGCATTTAAACTCCCTAAATATACGGATGAGGAAATTCAGAAAAGAAATCAGGCGATTCAGGATGCTACCAAAGGTGCGATTTTGATTCCTCTTCAGGTGATGGAGAAAGGGGTGGAATCGCTGAAGTTAAGCCAAATTGTGGTGGAAAAAGGTAATCCCAACATGATCTCGGATGCGGGCGTATCAGCACTGATGGCAAAAACAGCAGTGGAAGGGGCATACTTAAACGTGCGGATAAATCTTAAATCCATCGAGGATCAAGATTTTGTGAGCGCCTATCGGGAAAAGGCAGATGCCATCAAAAATGACGCAAAGCAGATTGCTCAAGCGATTGAAAAAAAGGTGGAGGAGAAGCTAACTCAAAGCTGACATAAGAGAGTTTCCTTTCCCCTTGAGGAGAGGAAAAGTCCCTTCTCCCCTCTGGGGAGAAGGATACAGGATGAGGGGGCTATAGCTTGAATTTCGCATGAATGTATTCTTACCTGACTAAAGTCAGTTAGAACTATGACCAAGACACAAAAACAATGGATTGATCTCCATATACATACTACTGCGTCCGATAGTTTGTTTACTCCTCAACAGGTAGTGGAGATTGCCAAAAAAGAAGAGCTTTCTGCCATCTCCATCACCGATCACGACACCATCGATGGATATGAGTCCGCCAAAGAAAGGGCGGAGGAATTAGAGATTGAGCTAATTCCAGCGGTGGAGCTTTCCGTTACCTACAAAGGAGAGGATTTTCATCTATTGGGTTATCTGATCGACTGCGAGAATCCTGAGTTCTTAAAAAAGATAAATAGTTTCCAGAAAGAAAGGCGGATTCGAGGGGAGAAGATGGTGGAAAAGTTGAATGAGATGGGTATAGACTTGAGCATGGAGACGGTGAAAAACATTGCGGGCAAAGGCTCGGTGGGAAGACCCCACTTAGCAGATGCACTGCTCAAAGAAGAGTATGTGCATACTTACGAAGAGGCTTTCGCCAGATATTTGGGCTATCATGCTCCCGCTTATGTCCCCAAGAAATTTCTAACTCCCAAGGAAGGAATCGACTTGATTCATCTAGTGCGTGGGGTGGCAGTATTGGCGCATCCCGGGACTACACGGATCCAACAGGCTATTTATGATTTCCTCCAATTAGGTCTGGATGGAATTGAAGCCTATCATTCCAAGCACGACCGAGAGACCACTAAATTTTACATAAATTTAGCCCAAAAACTGGGTATAATTTACACCGGAGGATCAGATTGCCATGGTCGAAAAGGGGAAAAGATTCTAATCGGGACAGTTAAAGTTCCTTATCAATGTTTAGAGATGCTTAAAAAGGTGAAAGAGGATAACTATTAAAGCGATGACGGATGATTAACTTGTGGTGAGCTTGTACTTCGATTTCGCTTCCTTCGACTTCGCTCAGGGAGGGTGAGCAAAGTCGAACCCTCAGCACCATGAGTTTGTCGAATGGTCGAACCATGATGAATAAAAATAAAAGATAATGTAGTAAGCAGTAAACAGACAAAACCGAAAACTTGTGACTGGAAACTGGGAGCTGAAAAGGGAGAATGCAATGAGGAAAATCCTTTTTTTAATATTCAGTATATTTATTTTTCAAAATGCCATAGCGGAAGAACAAAAACTAAGCGAGGCTTATGAACAACAGCTTTTGGAACGGGTGAAACAGGTTTTTTCCTTAGAAACTCCCTTAAAGTTAGAGCATCCCATCTGCGCTACGCCTATCTTTGTCGAAATCAATTTTAACAAGCATCGATTTTCTGCAAAAACGTATCAACTTCTAAAGCCATATATCTCCCGCCCGGATTTCGGAGTAAATCCCGAATCTACTTACAATACTCCCAGTGGACATTTCAAGATACATTACACCACAACCGGCACGGATGCGATTTTTCAGCCTGGTGTGGATATCCATCCAGCGGACGGAGTGCCGGATTATGTAAATCGGTGCGCGGATTTTTTTGATTCAGCTTGGGCTAAAGAGGTGGATAGTTTGGGATATAGTCCCCCTTTAAGCGATGACTGGTATCAGCCCAACGGGGGTGATGGAAAATACGACATATATTTGAAGCTGTTAGGTTCGGACTTCTATGGTTATACCCAAGCTGATACTTCTTTAGCAGCAAGACCGATCTCTCTTACCAGTTTCATTGTGGTGCAAAACGACTACTCCAGCGTGTGCAATAATCATGAAGATCCATTGGACTGTTTAAGAGCCACCGCGGCTCATGAGTTTTTTCACGCTATTCAGTTCAGCTATGATGGCTCAGAATTTGAGTATGACGACCCCAATAATAGTAAAACCTATAAATATTATTGGATAGAGATGTCAGCTACCTGGATGGAAGACATTGTCTTTGATCAGGTAAATGATTATTTGTTCTATCTTGGCTCATTTTTCAGACATCCAGAGTGGTCTCTAAAGACTTTCGGCACTTCCGGTGATGAATTAATGCATCCCTACGGCGCTTGTGTCTGGCCTATCTTCCTTTCAGAGAAATTAGATGTGGGTATCATAAAGGATATCTGGGAGGAGTGCGCCAAAGTCCCGGGAAATAACGCTATTGATTATCCCGGTGGTGAGTCTGCCACGGATAAGACATTGAAAGCAAGAGGAAGCACTTTCGAAGATGCCTTCCGGGAGTTCACCGTGTGGAACTATTTTACTGGAAGTAGAGCTAGAACTCTACTTTTTTACTCTGAAGGTAATCTATTTCCACAAATAAATGTGGAAGAATTGCATTCCCATAATGCTGACACAGTATATTCACCATCAGGTCCAAATCATCCTTATGGCTTGGGATCGAATTACATCGTTTTTAAACCCACAGGAAAACAAGGTGGGATAAAGTTAGCTTTTTCACCTGCGGAACAACAATATAACGTTGAAATCTCTGCAGTGGGATATAATGAGAATGTTAACGAACCAATTATCCAGCGTTTTCAGATTAATAACCAGACAGGTTCTGCAAAGGCGGACGTATACAATTGGACTTCCTTCAACCAGATTATAATGATTCCTGCGGTCATTGACCGAAATGGGGTTTCAATCTTTCCTTACAGCTATTCTGCCGAATATGACAGCTCTTTGCACGGAGATCAGCCCTTCCCACAAAAAGATTGGATTGGACAGAATTTCCCCAATCCCTTCGTAATCAAGAGCAGTGAAGACTTCACTTTTTTCCCTTTCATTCTTTCCTCGGTCACCAAAGTCGAAATTGACGTTTTTTCAGTTTCAGGAGAAAAGATCTGGTCTTATCCTCCTCCTGAAAAGAAAGGACAGGAATGGACAATCGGGGAATATATTGAACCGGGTATGTGTCCTGTTTGGAATGGCAAGAATCAAAAAGGAGAATATGTTGTTTCTGGCGTATATCTATATCAGGTAAAAACCCAGAATTCTTCCATAATTAAGAAGTTAGTGGTGATTAGATGAGTTTTTCTGCCAGCAAGCTGGCTTTATCGGGAGTTTTGATCGCCTTAGCCATCGTGCTCAAGCTTCCTTTACTTTCTGTTCCTAACGTAGAATTTTTCACTTTCATAGTTTTCTCCTCCGGGTATCTTTTGGGTGTGGTAGGTGGCGTGGTGGTGGGAATAGTCTCCATATCTATTTATACCACTTTAATCACTCCCTATGGTCTACCTCCCTTGCCCATAGCCTTAGCCCAGATTCTCTCTATGGCGGCGATAGGATTGGTTGGTGGATTGGTTTTCAGATTCAGATTAGTTGTGTCTTTTCGATTATTCCTTCCTTTTTTAATTATGGGGATTTTTGGTTTGGTTCTGACCTTGATCTATGATCTGTTTACAAATCTAGCAGTTGCATTTGTGATGGGACAATTTCTTCCAGTGATGATTGCTGCCATTCCTTTTACATTAGTTCACGTTCTCTCTAATATCGTAATCTTTGTGGTTTTCACTCCGATTTTATGGAAATTATCTAAAATACCTTCTCCCCGCCGGGGAGATTGATCGAAGTGAAATCCGCAGGCGAGCTAGGGTGGGGGAAAATCACTCACAGCTGATTAAGCTGATATTCAAAGCTGAAAACAGCAACTCTTATCTACTTAATCAAATTAATTTGTTGTGAATGGTTTTCGTTTTTATTCGTTATTCGTAGGTTAATGGAAAAACGGGTTGGTTTTTATTTGTTGATTACAAGAGAGACATCCGGTACGAGACAGGCAAATCGGCGATGAGGATTGGTTGAACATCGCTTCTTTTGCCATCAACCACTTCGAAACCGAAGGCGTTTTTTAGTTTTTGCTCCATTATGGCATATTATCCAACGAATTACCACATTTTTACCAACACGAAACTTCCATTAAACCTTTTATCCTTAAGGCGCCCCAAGACTTAAGCTTTTCTTTAAGTTCAACAGCCTTTTGTCTTTGATCTGGATCGATACCAGACCCTTTGCTCTGGGGAGCTTTACTTTGGTCCTCCAACCCCCGAAGAGAACCGGGCGGCCACATCTTTAACCACTGGCGAACTGTTTTCGGGGTGGTGTTAAAAACCCTCGCCGCAGGTTTAACCCAAATTATGCATTAGAAGCGAAGCGAACTAATGCATTAGTTGGATTTAATCCCGACTTAGCAACACTTGGTTTTTACCAAAAAGGTTTCTTATGATTTTGTGAAAACCATAGTGTTGCTTAGTCGCTGCGAAGCAGAAAAAATGCTATAGCATTTTTTGGGTTTAACTCCTTTCTCTTTAGCATATCTTACCATCTCATACCTGATCCATCGGAGGGCTTTACTTCTTCTCATAATGGTGTAATATCCGTATGGATGGATACGCATTTAACCGGTGACATCCTCGTATGAGTGCATACGCATTTCCTTCCTCCGGAGTTTTATTCCTCTCAATTAGATTAAACTCCTCCGAGGGGAGATGTCCATTATTTTTTTATTCTCAAAAGAAAAAACCTTTCTCCTCAAGCATAAACCACATGCCTCATACCTCTAACCTCATTCCTTGCCCCCCCACCTCTTCCACCAATTCCCTACCACCTTCTTCCCATCTCTTCCATATACCCAAAGGGGGATACCTTCTCCCTTCCGTTTCTCAAAGCTATTTTTGTTTTCTGCTTGATTAAGGGCATTTCTTTCGTATATTAGTTTGCAAGTTATGATCAGAAAGCTGATTTTAATCATTGATTTTTTGCTTTTATTGTCTGCTCCAGCACTGGGGGCTAAATATGCAGGAGAGTTCTTAAGCCTGGGGGTGGGAGCCAGAGCTTTAGGCATGGGGGGAGCTTTTGCCGGGGTGGCGGATGATGTAACCGCCTGTTTCTGGAATCCGTCCGGGCTGGGTCAGCTGAATCGGAAACAATTCTCGTTTATGCATGCCGAGACCTTTGGATCTTTGCTGAATCAGGATTTTCTTGCCGGTGCCTTTCCCTTAAAACAGGAAGGCGGTGAGCAAAATCAAGCCAGCTCCGCATTTGCTTTTAGCCTTCAGCGTTTGGGAGGGGGAGGGGTGAAGATCACTGACCTGGAAAAAAAGGGACTAAACATAAGTGACACCAACCGGGTGGTGTTGTTAAGAGAAGAAAGCCATGCCGACTATGCTCTGTTTTTCTCCTATTCTCATCCGATGCGCCCTCAGTTTTTCTGGGGTGCCAATTTAAAGTTGATCTATCGGGACTTAGTCAGCGCTTCCGCTTTCGGCATGGGGGCGGATTTATCTTTTCTGGCAAAACCTTATTCCTTTCTGTCAGTGGGAGCAAACCTGATGGATCTTACCTCCAGCTTTCTTTTTTATGACAACGGCACCACCGAAACCATCAATCCCACCACCAAGCTGGGACTTTCCATCCACCACCGGATTAAAGACTTTGGTCTGATATTTGCCGCGGATTCGGACGTGCGATATGAAGGAAGAAAGTCTTCTGCTCAATTCTGGATGGGAAAGATCTCCGCAGATATGCACTATGGTGCGGAGGTTTCTTATCAAGGAAAATTAGCCGGGAGATTAGGATTCGATCAAGGAAATTTCACCGCCGGCGCTGGATTCTGGATCAGCCGGTTTGGTGTGGACGTGGCTTTTCTTTCGCATGAAGAGCTGGACAACACTTATCGGGTCTCGCTTCTATTGAAACTATGATAGGTGGTTCATCTCCAATTTAATCTCTTCGGGTTAAATTCCCCGCCGCTTGCGGCGAAGATTTGATTATATTGTATGGATGGCGAAGAGTGCTTATATACATAAGTCTCATAATGTTTCGGTATTGATTTACCATTTTGTTT